>ERZ772945.277-NODE-277-length-43018-cov-44.368177_pt1 | contig 43018 bp, 47 predicted proteins | sample MGYA00511681_ERZ772945 | MGnify/ENA primary metagenome ERZ772945 (study PRJEB29015, sample SAMEA2737943) | human oral metagenome | biome: human oral; feature: human-associated habitat; material: dental | place: China | collected 2143 ...
TTAGTCACTGAACACTTTACAGAAAAGGAGCTTCTTTTTCAACGGGAATTTTCAGAAGCTCTATGAAGTTTACACAAAAGATTTTACACTATCCGAAAATTGGAGCTTGTACGTTTATCTGCAAACTTCTGCATAATTTCGTAAAAAACAAGGAAACTTCCCTCTTGATGTCGTATATTATTATATCAAGGCAATAGGAAAAGAGGTGACACGCATGACGGAAAAGGATATCGAGGCACTCGTAACCGAAAAGCTCAACGAGGCGTATCATTCCAAGGAACATCCGAAGAAGTTCTTCTTGACGGAAAACGGGCGCGGCGTCGTCGATGGCGGTGATATGTACAATGCACTGCTGGAGGATATGTTGCGTATCGTACAGAAGGCAACGACGGAAATCCTCAAAGAGGCTCTGAAGAAGTAATCAAAAAATCCGACAGGAAAACGTTTCTTGTCGGATTTTTTGATTAAAATTTGGAGTCGTCCAAGTGGTAAAAGCGTACAGCGTTTTGATAAAACACCTTTTCCCATGCCGTTTCTGGAATAATCGCTTTCGTAAATGCGATATAATCACCAAGATTCGCAAGAGGCCAGTCCGTTCCGAACATAAAGCGGTCGTAAGAATCAAGGTAGGAAAGCCAGCCTTTCAGCTGTTCGATATAAAAGCACTTTTTCTCTAAAAATGCTGCAAAATCGGGGATTTTCCCCTCAAGCATACCAGACAAGTCTGCCGCGACATTTGGATTCTTCTCCATTACGGCAACGGCATCCGTAAACCAAGGCTCTCCAAAGTGGCACATGATGAATTGCACATTGCGGAATTTCGTTGCGGCTTCATCGAGCACCATCGGATGACTGTACTTCAAAAGTGCATTTTCCGTCGCCGTAAGACCCGTGTGAACGGCGACCGGCTTGTTATACTTCATCGCCAGCTCATAGAGTGGAGCAAGTTTGTCATCAAAGACGTAAAAATAACTATATCCCGGATAAAGCTTTATCCCGACACACTGCTTGTTTTGAAGATGACGCTCAATATAGGGCAAGCTGCCCTCGATATTGTCCATTGCACAAAGGCGGCTATCCAGTCCAACGCAATAGGAATGAAAAGGCGCATATCGAGGATTTACGTCCTCCACAGGCAGGTTCCCCATGACGATCCCGTGCAAAATGCCATGGATTCGGTATTGTTCTTCCAAATGCTCCATACTATTTTCGTGTTGCGCTGCCCGGGCAATTTCATCGAAATATACATCCTCGCCCACATGCAGGTGCGCATCAATTATCTTTAATTTCATTTGTTATCTTTCCTCAATCAAGCTGCCGAATAAAATCCAAGGATTTCATCGAGTGTCCTAAAAGGCGTTCAATATGCGTCAAAAGAATCTGTTCTGCCTTTATCAAAAGCGGTGCTGGCAAGCGCAATGATGAATGATCCGACCAATCAAAATCCCGCAAGGCAAGAATCAGATTCCGCAAGGTCTCTGGAAATGGCATGGCATCTCTCGCATGGCAGTCCCTGCAAAGCACGCCGCCTTCCAAAATCGAAAAAAAAGCATTACCGTCAATAGCTCGCGCGCAATGAACACAGCGTTCATAACGCAACTGAAGCCCCGTGTATTCCATAAGCTGAAACACTGCTGCAAGAGCCGTCACGCGAGGGTTGCGCCAATCAAACGAGAGAAAAATCTTGCCTAGAAGATCATATACATATGGTTCTGGCTCGCCTTCCGGCAGAAATTCCCGCAGGAACTCCGCAACAAACGTGCCATACGCAATGGCGGAGAGATCCTCGCTGAGCCTACGGTAATGGTGTCGGATTGCACATTGGCGAACGGTGTCAAGACGCTGTCCCTCAGCGAATTGAAGGTCGAGCGAGGAAAACATCTGCATTCCTGCCGCGAGCGGGTTGCGAGGCCTGCGGCAACCAAAAGCGGCTGCCTTGACGATGCCGCGCTCTTTTGTAAAGAATGTCATCATGCGGTCCGCTTCGCCCCAGTTCTTTGCACCTATGACATATCCTTCTGCCTTATAGAGCGCCATGATCTCCCTCGTCCTGTTTGGTACGTTCTTCCGATGGAAGCATCCGCTGCGGCATAACCGCCCCCGCTGTCAGCATATATTGAAGTGCAGACTCGCTGCTTATATCCAGATAAATAACATCATCTTTTTTGACGAATATATTCGTTCCCGATGTCATGTTGAGACTCCATGGAACAAATACACAAACGTAGTCATCCCCCAATTTTTCCTTCAAGGCGTCCGGAACATCCGCCATAATGAAGCCGAGCGCCTTGGACTGATGGAACGGCACGAGCACGACATGGTCAAACATATTATTCGATTCAAAGACAGCCGTGGACAAATGCTTGACGCTATTATAAATGAATTTCACAACGGGAATCCTGCCCAATACGGACTCACCGAATTGTATGAGCCGACGCATGATCCAATACGAGGACAGCCACCCGACAAGATAAATCCCGATAAGCATCGTGATGATGCCAAGTCCGGGAAAATAAAATGGCAGATGACGCCCCAAAATGCCTTCCGTGAACTGAAGTGTCTCCTCCACGACAAAGAACGTGATGGCAAGAGGCACGAGCAGAATCAATCCATTGATAAAACGGCGGGAAATACTTCGATAGAAGCAGGACCTCTTCTCTGTCCCTCCCATCAGGTATCGCCTCCGAAGCCAAAATTGCGCAAGACTCCCGTTCGGTTGCGCCAATCCTTCTTGACCTTGCACCATAATTCGAGGTATACACGTGCACCGAGCATCATCTCAATATCCTTCCGCGCAAGCGTGCTGACCTCTTTGAGCAACGCTCCTTTCGCGCCAATAACGATTCTCTTTTGCGATTCGCGTTCGACATAGATCGTCGCACGGATATAGACATCCCCGTTCGACCGCGTCGTCATCTCATCAGTTTCGACTGCGATGGCATGGGGGACTTCGTCGCGTGTGAGGTGCAAGACTTTTTCACGCACAAGTTCTGCTGCAATAAGGCGTTCCGGCTGATCTGTGACCATGTCTTCCGGGTAGTACTGCGGGCCAACTGGCAGATACTCTCGCAATTCCTTCAAAAGCGAATCGAGATTGAGCTCCATTTTTGCCGAAATCGGAACAACGCCTGCAAAATCGTATTTTCCTGTATAGCCTGCAATGATGGGGAGCGCCTGTTCCCGCTCAATCAAATCAATTTTATTGACCACGAGGACAACGGGCTTTTTCGTCACCTGCAGGCGCTCTAAGATATAGCGCTCCCCGGCGCCCATCTTTTCGGTCGCATCGACGACGAAGAGAATCGCATCGACCTCTTTCAGCGTTCCTTCTGCCGCCCTTACCATATACTCGCCAAGCTTATGCTTTGGCTTATGGATTCCCGGCGTATCGAGAAAGATGAACTGCGCATCCGGCTCAGTCAGTATGCAGAGAATGCGATTTTGCGTGGTCTGCGGCTTGTCGCTCATGATCGCAACCTTTTGTCCAATCAAGGCATTGACGAGTGTGGACTTGCCGACATTCGGACGTCCAATGACGGCAATAAAGCCGGACTTATGGCTTTCATTCTGTTCCATGCTAATCCCTCGCGATTCCTAATTTGTCCATGACGAAACGCTGTTCCGTTTCCATTTCCTCACGTTCTGCATCCTCCATATGGTCATACCCTAAGAGGTGAAGCATCCCATGAACGGTCAGAAACGCGACTTCACGCCGAACACTGTGCCCATAATCCTTTGCTTGTTCCTCCGCGCGCTCAATGGAAATCACGAGGTCGCCAAGGACATTGAGTTCCTCTCCGCCCAGTATTTCCGGTTCATCGCTTTCATTCAGGGCAAACGAAAGAACATCGGTCGGGCGGTCGATTCCGCGATACGTGCGATTGAGCGTGTGAATATAGTCATTGTTCGTTAAGGTGACACTGACCTCTCCATTCGCTACATCGTAGAGTGTGCCGACCATTTCAGCAGCAGCTTTGACATTCTCGACGTACTCCTGTGGAAAAACGAGTTCATCAGGATAATTGCTTATGATGACATTCATGTGTTTTTACTCCTGTGCCGCTGCTCGTTCCTTCGTCGCTTTCGTGCGCTTTTTCTTTTCCTCGTATTTTCCATAGGCTTCCACAATGCGCGTGACAACATCGTGGCGAATGACGTCGACTGGCGCCATTCGGACAATCCCGATTCCCTTGACATCATTCAGCACGGCACTCGCCTCGCGAAGCCCGCTCGCCGCGCCACGAGGCAGGTCAATTTGGCTCAAATCCCCCGTGACGACCATACGCGAGCCAAAGCCCAGACGCGTCAGAAACATTTTCATCTGCTTGTCCGTCGTATTCTGCGCTTCATCGAGAATGACAAACGCATCCTCCAAAGTGCGTCCGCGCATATAAGCAAGCGGCGCAATTTCAATCAAACTCTTTGCCATGAGTTTTTGATAGTTGTCCATGCCGAGCACGTCTTGGAGCGCATCGTAAAGCGGGCGAAGATACGGATCGACCTTCTCCTGCAAATCGCCCGGCAAAAAGCCCAGCCGTTCCCCTGCCTCCACGGCGGGGCGCGTCAAAATAATGCGGCGCACATCTTTATTGCGAAGTGCAGCGACGGCCATCACAACAGCTAAATACGTCTTTCCCGTTCCGGCCGGGCCAATCCCAAACGTAATGGAGTTGTGGCGGATTGCATCGAGGTAAAGCCGCTGACCTAACGTCTTGGGGCGAACGTGCCTCCCACGCGAAGTCACTAAAATCGTATCGCCGAAGAGCGTATGAAGCGCCTCACCCTTCCCGCCTTTTACAAGCCCAATCCCATAGCGAACTTCATGCATGGCGATGGTCGTGCCTTGCCGATAGAGATACTGCAATTCCTCCATGACACGAGCAGCCATTCTGACCTCCGTGCCCTCGCCTCGTATTTCAAGCGTTTCACCGCGGCTTACGATCTGGCAATCAAAATTTTCGCGAAGCACCTGCAAATATTCATCATGTTCACCGAAAAGCGCATACGCTTCTTTATGATCTTCAAAAGAAATTTCTTGTTCCAATGCCTGCTGCAAAGACTTTATTCACCTATTCTTTCTTTTATAAGAACGGACTTTCTATCCACTCATTTTACCTTATCAACCGTAGAAGTCAAGGGAAGCGCTGATTATAATGAAGTTGCCCAGATTTGCATAGATGCACCGTTCCTATCTAGGAGACAAACCACAGGCGTAGTGGTGCTACGCCGCGGATTGAAGGGCGACGAGAGGACAGTGCAGATGTGTGAAGATAAGCAGACGCTTAGCACTTTAGTGCTTAGCGGTCGCTTATGCAGGGCTGGGCGGCTGAATGAATCAGTGCTTCCCAAGTTGCCACTATATCGTAAACCAGAATTTATATAAAGTTGACAATGCGCCACCATACTCCTATAATAAAACAAGAATTTGATTCAAAGTGAGGGTTTATGATGAAAGTTACCAATATTTCGGAACTTGCTGATAAGATCATCGCAGGCTTGCGTTTGACGCGTGACGACGATATTTCTCTTTTCCTAACAGCGCCCCTTGAACTCATGCAAAAGGGCGCGCTGCGCGTACAGGAACATTTCTGTGGCAATCACATTGACCTGTGCACGATCATCAATGCGCGGAGCGGTCGTTGCGGAGAAAACTGCAAATACTGCGCGCAAGCCGCGTGCCACCATACGGGTGTCGACGAATACGCGTTTCTCCCCACGGAGGAGATTCTCGCAAACGCACGCGCCAATCAGGAGGCTGGTGCCAATCGCTTCTCCCTCGTGACATCCGGGCGTGCACTCACGGGAAAAGATTTCGAGAAAGCACTGAAAACGTATCGGAAAATGAATGGCACGCTTTCCATCGAGCTATGCGCATCACACGGAATCCTCTCACGCGAGCAGTTCCGACGCCTTCGTGCTGTCGGCGTGACGAGCTATCATCATAACATCGAGACAAGCCGTCGTTACTTTCCGCATATTTGCACCAGCCATACGTACGAGGATCGCATCCGCACGATCAAGGCGGCGCAGGCAGAAGGACTATGTGTCTGTTCGGGCGGGATCATCGGCATGGGCGAAACCTGGGAAGACCGCTTCGATATGGCATTCTCTCTCGCGGAGCTCGGAATCGAATCCATTCCCATCAATTCGCTGATGCCCATTCCGGGGACAGGCATGGAAGGGCGCAAGCCACTTCCTGCCGAGGAAATTCTGCGCACAATCGCTATTTTCCGCTTCATCAATCCCGCAGCAAACATCCGCCTTGCTGCGGGGCGCAAGCTGCTTCCGCAAAATGGCGCAACGGCATTCCGCGCAGGTGCATCCGCCTCGATCACAGGCAATATGCTGACGACTTCTGGCACGACCATCAAAGAGGATATGCAAATATTGCGCGATATGGGATTGACAAACGAGACTCTGCACGGCGTTTCTGCCGCCTGCGGCACACGGTAAACCGTACCGCAAAACATACGCCCTCCTCAGATTCCTTAAGGAAGCACTGATTCATTCAGCCGCCCATCTTCACACATCTGCACTGTCCTCTCGTTGTCGACAAATCCGCGGCGTAGCACCACTACGCCTGTGGTTTGTCTCCTAGATAGATACAGCGCATCTGTGTGAATCTGAGCAACTTCATTTAATCAGCACTTCCTTAACTTGCCTTGCGGCAGGGGGATTCGAGGGTGGGCGTTTTATTATTGCGATTCAAGGTTGATTTCCACGAATGCTTTACTGGATTTTGTTAGCCGTTCATTTCCCTTTTTCGTAACGAGTACCGTATCCTCGATACGCAGCCCGCCCCAACTGGGAATGTAGACGCCCGGCTCATCTGTTACGAGCATCCCCGGCAGTAAATGCTCACATTTGCTGAAGCGGGAAAGACGCGGCTCTTCATGAATCTCAAGCCCAAGGCTATGACCGAGACCATGGCCGAAGTATTGCGCTAGGTCATGCGCTTCAAGACAGCGACGCGCAACCGCATCAATCTCCTTGCCCGATTTTCCCGGCGCAATCGCCGCAAGTGCTGCTTCCTGTGCGTGCAAAACAACATCATACACCTGTTTCTGTCGTTCGCTCGCTTTTCCGACACAAATCGTGCGCGTCATATCGGAGCAATATCCCTTGTATTTCGCACCATAATCCATGGTCACGAAATCACCGCGTTCGATGATTTTGTCCGTCGCTGTCCCATGTGGCATACTGCCGCGAAGACCAGATGCTACAATCGTGTCGAAAGAAGTCTTTTCAGCCCCTTCTTCCCGCATGATTCGCTCCAACCGCGCCGCAACAGCCAGTTCCGTCATGCCGGGGCGAATGAATGTGATGATGTCCCGATACGCCGCATCGGCAATCGCACATGCCTTGCGAATCAGCGCCAGTTCTTCCTCGTCCTTGACTTGGCGAAGTTCATCCAAATGAATCGACGTATCAAATCGGATGCCAGATAAATGTTTTGCGAGCATCCGATAATCATCATAACGCAGGGCATTTCCCTCAAAGCCGACATTTTGGCAGCCGAGTTTGGTTATTTCCTCTGCCGTCTTTTTGAGCAGCCCCTCCTTTTGCTCAACAACACAAAAAAGAGGCGCCTCGGCTTCTGCCTGCTCCACATAGCGGCTATCCGTTATGAGAAGCGCATGATCCTTCGTCACAACGAGCGTCGTATCATCGCCACGAAAGCCGCTGAAATAGTGTAAGTTGACATATTTTGTCACAACCAGCCCATCAAGACGATTTTCCTCCATGCATTTGCGAAGTGCATCCAATCGTTCCCTTTTCATCGCAGGCATCTCCTCGCTCTATCATCGTTTCAACTTATAAATTATGGCTTCCAATGCTGCCATATAGCTTTCTTCGCCAAGCCCGGAAATCTGCCCGAGCGCGACGGGAGCGAGGACAGAGGTATGGCGAAACGCTTCGCGTTGGTGAATATTGGAAATATGCACCTCGATGACGGGAACGTCAATCGCCGCGATAGCATCGCGGATCGCAATGCTGTAATGCGTAAATGCCGCTGCATTGAAAATGATGTAATCATAACGATGGTTCGCCTGCTGAATCGCATCGACGAGCACGCCCTCATGATTGGACTGCAGGAAATCTATTGCAATCCCCTCTGATTTTGCTCGCACATTCATGCGCTCATTGATGTCCTGCAACGTGCGGCTTCCGTATATTTCCGGCTCGCGCGTGCCGAGCAGATTCAGATTGGATCCATTCAAAACGAGTATTTTTGCCATAACAACCTCTCAATACCGAACAACAAAGCGGTTTTCATCGGACAGAACGCTACGCCCTTCAAACGACAGGCTCTTCACCTTGATGAAGAAATTTCCCTGACGGATGAAATCCGCCAACCGATCCACATTCACCTGTGTCCCCTGTACCTCCATCGTGACACTGCCATCTTCCATGTTGCGCACCCAGCCCGTAAGATTCAATTCCATTGCGTGCTGCTGCACGAACATACGAAATCCAACGCCTTGCACGCGCCCTTCTGCTCTGCCGAAGTAACGGACGAAACTTTCCATGACGATACTCCTTTCATTCTATCTGCGACGTTATAGGCATATCGCGACGCAGTATCGTATACGGCTCAACGGGGTGTTCCATGCGAATTTGAACGATCTGCTGCGGGTGCGGCGCCACGTTAATGGGCATCCCATCGCTGTCAAGCATGTCATCGAGCACTTGGCGATACGAAGCACCAGTTGGCTGGAAAATCTCTAATTCCTGCCCTACCTTCATATTATTTCGCTGCTCAACGACGGCATAGCCGCTTTCCGCATCATATTGCTGGACAAGACCGACAAATTCGGAAGTCTGCCGGTACGAGGATGATCCATATAGCTGATCGTCTTTCGTCGGCCTGTGATAGTAAAAGCCCGTCGTATATGGACGATGTGAGACCTTCTCCAATTCATCGAGCCATTCCTGCCGAGCCGTAAACCCCGTCGGATCTGCATAATATGCATCAATCGCGGCACGATACGTCTTCACGATGCTCGCGACATAATGGACGCTCTTCATGCGCCCTTCAATCTTCAAACTGTTGACGCCGCTCCCGATGACATCCGAAAGGTGCGGCAGGAGGCACATATCCTTGGAATTCATGATATACGTGCCGCGCTCGTCCTCCTCGATGGGGAAATACTTTCCCGGACGTGTTTCTTCGACGAGCGCATACTTCCAACGGCAGGACTGCGCACAGCTCCCTCGATTGGCGTCGCGCCCCGTGAAATAATTGGAAAGGAGGCAGCGCCCCGAATACGAAATGCACATCGCGCCGTGAACGAAAAGTTCCAAGTCAACCGAGCATTTCTCTCGGATCAACCGCACTTCCGCCATCGACATCTCCCGCGCGAGCACGACGCGTTTTGCGCCAAGATCTTGCCACATCTGAACGGCAGCCCAATTCGTGCTGTTCGCCTGCGTACTGATATGAAGTTCCATATTGGGGATCAGCTTGCGGCACAGTGAAAAGACGCCTAGATCCGCAACGAGAAGTGCATCTGCGCCAATCGCATCGAGGTACGATAAATACTCTGGCAGATGGTTTAGGTCTGAATTATGGGGAAAGATATTGACCGTGACGTATACTTTTTTCCCTCGCGCATGTGCGTATTCTATTGCTTCGCGAAGCTCTTCCCGTTCAAAATTTCCGCCAAGCGCACGAAGCCCAAATGATTTGCCACCGAGATAAACGGCATCCGCTCCATAGAGAAGCGCCATTTTCATTTTCTCAAAATTGCCTGCCGGCGCTAAAAGCTCAGGTTTTTTCTGCATGAATCTCCCTTCTCGTTCCAACGCGTTACGGCAAGCCCATCCCCCTCTTCACATATTTCCGTTTCAAAGCCGGGGATTTCATGGACGAGCTGTATATACAGCTGAAGACGTTTCACAATCGTGCGGAATCGGCGTGGTACAGGCTCATTTCCGAGCACATAGCCACGGAATAAAACATTGTCTGCCAAAATCATGCCGCGCGGTTCAAGAAGCAGCATGATTTTTCTCAGATAATCGACGTATTGTCCCTTCGCAGCATCGAGAAATACAAGATCGTACGATTCGGTCAGCGCAGTCAGAACCGTACTCGCATCGCCAACACGCAAATCAATCTGCTCGGCGTAAGGCGATTGTTGAAAAAACCTTCTTGCCTGTCCCGCCCGCTCTTCATCCTGTTCAATCGTCGTAATGCGTACATCGTCAGCACTTGCACGAGCAAGGAGCAAGGTCGAATAGCCGATTGCCGTGCCGACCTCAAGAACACGATGTGCTCCCTCCTCCCGTACATAGCGGGTGAACGTATCGCGTTCGGACGTGCGGATGATGGGGACATGGTGCAGTTCCGCATAGGCTTCCATCGCTTGCAGCAAGTCTTCCAGTATCATACCTGCCCTTTACCGTACACGGTCAACCGCTGCCAGATGTTCGGCATACGTATTGGAATAGTGATTATGTCCTGAGCGGTCCGCCACAAAGTATAGATAATCCGTATCCGATGGGTGCAAGACGGCTTCAATCGCCTTCATGCCGGGGCTTGCAATCGGTCCAGGCGGAAGTCCTTGGATCTGATACGTATTATAGGGAGAATCAATTTTCGTGTCGCTGATGGATACGTCCTCTTTTGGCGCATCGAGCAGATACTGCAGCGTCGTATCCGATTGAAGCGGCATACCGACAGCCAGACGCTTCAAAAAAACCTGTGCGATAATGGGACGGTCTTCATCAAACCGAGCTTCTTTCTCAACGAGTGAAGCCAACGTGATAAGGTCGTGGATGGAGAGATTCATTTCCGCGGCACGAGCTCGCATATTCTGTGTGAGGCGCGTATCAAAATCCTCCGCCATCATCTTCATGATCGCATCCGCGTTTACTTCATCATGGAGCTCATACGTATCCGGGAAAAGAAACCCTTCCGCCGCATAACGAACATCCTTCTCTTTCTTCATGTAATCGTAAGGAGAAAAATCCTTCGCACGCTCCAAGAAATCTTTTTCATTTACGAGCCCTTCATCCGCAAGGCGCTTTGCAATCTCTTTTATGCCAAAGCCTTCCGGGATCGTGAACTTCACGGATGTCGTTTCCCCTGCAACGAGTTTTGTCAGTACGACATCTTCATCCATCCCCGGCTCAAAAGCGTACATGCCCGCCTTGAACTGGTTTGCGTAGCCATCGAATTTCGCCCGCCACCAAAAGTGCAGGCTGCTGTCTATTACGCCAAGGGAAGTCAATTTCTCTCCAAGTGAACGCACTGTCATCCCTGGCGTGACACGCACATAGATTTTTTGATCCGCACTTACGTTCGCACGTGGGTGAGAGGATCCAAACGCCAGATAGAATCCTGCCATTGCGAGAACGAAGATCGCTATTCCACCGATTGCCCACCGTTTCCATGTCATCGTATCGGAAAAAGTCGCTATTTTTCCCAAGAAAGCATTGAAGCAGTCATTCTCTTGAATCCTCTGCAGCTGCTTCTCTATCAATCCTTTTATCTCCGAAAATTTCGGTTCCAAACCAATGCCTCCCGTGCGCCTCCTATGTTGGAAAAGAAATAAGCCGCCATCGCTTTTTGATAGCAGCCTTTTCAATCCTTATTCCTGTTCGGCTTCGTCTACCAATGTATTGTAAGCCTCTTGAACCGCCTCAAATTCTTCATCGGTCGGCTCAATGTATTCCTCTTCGCCATCCTCATTCAAAACAATCTTAGCGATGATGACGTCCTCTTCCTCTTCACAACCACAATCGCAGTGATAATCCTCGTGCTCTTCATCCTCATGAATGCCAACAAGCAATGCAAATTTCTCATCACCTACGGGAATAATCATTTCCTCAAGGTATTTATATTCATTTCCTTCTTCGTCCGTCATAATGACGACGACATCCTCATCATCTATCGCATTTTTGTCTGCCATGATAACATCTCCATTTCATCACGCCGCTTGGCGTATTTTATAAAGGATCTAAAAAGTCCTTTAGCTTTCTGCTTCGGCTTGGATGACGCAACTTGCGAAGCGCTTTCGCCTCAATCTGACGAATACGCTCACGTGTAACGCCAAAATTCTGTCCCACTTCTTCAAGCGTGCGGGCGCGCCCGTCGTCAAGCCCAAAACGCAGCCGCAGAACTTTCTCCTCGCGCGGCGTCAGCGTATCAAGCACCTCTTCAAGTTGCTCTTTCAGCAACATGAACGATGCTGCATCTGCTGGCGCTGGTGCATCCTGGTCTTCAATGAAGTCGCCCAGATGCGAGTCCTCTTCCTCGCCGATTGGCGTTTCCAGCGAAACAGGCTCCTGTGCGATCTTCATGATTTCGCGAACGCGCTCGACGCTGATCTCCATTTCCTTTGCAATTTCTTCTGGAAGCGGCTCTCGTCCAAGCTGCTGCAGAAGCTGTCGTGATACGCGGATCAGCTTGTTTATCGTCTCGACCATATGAACGGGAATACGGATCGTGCGGGCTTGGTCTGCAATCGCACGCGTAATCGCCTGACGAATCCACCACGTCGCATAGGTGCTGAACTTGTATCCCTTATTGTAGTCGAACTTTTCGACTGCCTTTATGAGCCCAAGATTCCCCTCTTGAATCAAATCCAAAAAGAGCATCCCACGCCCCACATACCGTTTCGCGATACTTACGACAAGACGAAGATTCGCCTCGGCAAGGCGTCGTTGCGCCTCTTCTTCCCCTTTTTCCATGCGCTTGGCAAGGGCGACCTCTTCCTCTGCCGTGAGCAATGGCACACGGCCGATTTCTTTCAGATACATGCGCACGGGATCGTCGATGCTGATTCCCTCTGGCACGGAGAGGTCAATCTCGACCTCCTCTTCCGCCTGCGCGGCGTCCATGTCGTCATCATCCTGTGCATTCGTATTCGTGTCGTCTACAATCTCAATCCCACGTTTGCTAAAGATCTCGTAGAGCATATCGATTTCGTCAGGCGTAAGATCTTGCGTCTGCAGCGCCTCCACCAGCTCGCCATAGGTCAGCGTCCCGCCATTTTTTTTGCCTGTCGAAAGAAGTTTCGTGACGAGCTCGGCACTCCGGCTCGCATCAGCAGTCTCCGCTCCTTTATTCTCAGCCATTTCGCTTCCCCCCCTTATGCCTGCCATACGCTGCAATCAAACCTGTAACATATCCATTTCATGTTTTATTCTATTGACCTCGCTTAATTCCTCTCGATAGGCAGGGTCTCCTGCCTGAAGATACGCCTCCGCCCTCCGGCTATGCTCCATGTAGCGCGTTTGGAGGTGCGACTTGCGAAGCACATTCAATGCACTCGTATAGGCTTCCGCTTCGCTTTGCTCGCCAATATCCTCTACAAGAGCCCTTGACAGCTCTGCTGCTGCTTCATCACTTACCGCGCCCTCCATAGCGCCTACAGTCAGCTGCTTTTCTTTATGATTCTGCAAAAAGTGAAAAATCTCCTGCTGTGCTGCATCGGAAATTACAGATAGAGGAACAATTGTCTGCGTATGCTCCAGTACGGTCGGATCTTGCCATGCCATGCGAAGAACAATGCGTCCTGCCCGCTGCATGGCATTATCCGTCTTTTGAACTGCTTCACGAATCGGGTGACGCAATACAGAATCCTCGCGATGCGTATCACGAGAGTACCGACGCAACTCATCACGCACGATCCCTTCATCAAGCATGAGGACGCGTGCTAACTTTTTTTCATATTCACTGCGTATGGCAGGTTCGCGAAGCCCCGATAAAACGGGCATCATCTGATGAAGCGCTTGAACCTTCCCATCAAGCGTATCGTATTTGGTATGCGTAAGAACGTACTGCATACGGTATTCAACGAGCGGCAGCGCCTGCTGCGCGAGCGCACGAAAGGCGTCTGCGCCGTGTTTGCGGATATATTCATCCGGATCTTTTCCATCCGGCACAACGACAACCTTCACGCGCGCTCCTGTGTCGCGCACAATGCCTAGCGCGCGTATTGTGGCGCTCTGTCCCGCTTCATCGCTATCATAACAAAAGCAAATCTCCTGCGCATAACGCAATAGCTTCTTGCAATGCTCTGCCGTAAAGGCCGTGCCAAGCGTAGCGACAACATTCTCCACGCCTGCACTGAATAAGGAAATGGCATCCATGTACCCTTCCACGACAATCGCATAACCTTCTTTTTTTATGGCACGAGCTGCTCGCTTCAAACCAAAGAGCAACCTACGTTTATTGAAGAGAATCGTTTCTGGCGTATTGAGATACTTCGGCGTCGAATCATCAAGCACGCGTCCGCCGAATCCAACGACACGCCCTCTCTCATCAACGATGGGAATCATAATGCGCCCGCGAAAGCGATCGTATACGCCCTCGCCAGATTTTCGCTCTGCCGCCAGTCCAGCCGCGATGAGAAACTCTTTTTTCACGCCGCGTTTTTGAAAGGCGTTCGATAATTTATCCCAAGCATCCGGGGAAAAGCCTAGACGGAATGTCTCTATCGTCTTATCCGATATGCCACGAGCCGAAAAATATTCCTTTCCCGGCACGCCAAGTCGAGTCATCGTCAAGCAGTTATAAAAGAAATCGCGTGCCATTTCGTTGACTTTACGAAGATCTGCTATTTCCTGCTCCCGCGCAATCTCCGCAGGCGTTTGCTCTCTTCGAGGCATCTCTATTCCGAGTTTTTCCGCCTGCAATTTAATGGCTTCAAAATACGATACATTTTCGATAAGCGAGAGAAACTTGAAGGCATTTCCGCCTGCATGGCAGCCAAAACAATAAAAAAAGCCTTTGTCGGGAACAACAGAAAAAGACGGCGTATTTTCTTGATGGAAGGGACAGCAACCCCAATACCGATTTCCCTTGCGTTTCAGTGGCACATAGCTCTGCACAACTTGCAAGAGGTCAGTTCGCGCACTGACCTCTTCGACAAATTCGTTTAGCCGTTCATTGTGCATACGTTCCATGATACCGCTCTCCTGCTTCTCCTTCTAATATATTCCCCCAAAAACGGCAATATCCTTTTCTTTGAAGCCCTTTTATCGTTATATCAGCACATATTTCACACGCCTTCAGCGCGTGCGATGCCAAATGGGCGGCACAAAAATATCGGAAAACAGCTCGACAGCATAGCTATCGGTCAGCCCTGCCACATAATCAATGACGGTTTGGTCTTTCCCCCAGCGCGATTCCCGCTCGATAAATTCTTGCGGCAACTCATTAAAATGAGCAAAAAAATAACGATACAACTCCCGAAGGACGAAAACGGCTTGTCTTCGCTCATGGGAAAGCGCCTCTGAATGATAAATCCGATGAAACATAAACTGACGGAACGCATCCATGGTATGTCTTATTTTTGGCGAGAGCGCTATGTCTTCCGTTCCTTCCGAAGACAAAATCATGTCCGATACCATGCTCGTAATCATATGCGATGTATCCGTCCCTAGCTCCTCATATACCTCTTTCGGCAAATCGCCAGCTTTCAGGAGTCCTGCACGGAGACTATCATCGTAATCGTGGCAAAGGTACGCGATTCGATCGGCTATACGGACAATGCGTCCTTCCAGTGTCTTAGGCAAATGCGCCCCTGTATGATTCAAAATGCCATCTTTGACCTCAAACGTCAAATTCAGCCCGTCTCCCCCACGTTCCAAAAACTCCACAACGCGAAGGCTCTGCTCATTATGCGCGAAATGTCCCGTCAGTTCTGCCATTGCCGCCTCGCCCGCATGGCCAAATGGCGTGTGTCCAACATCGTGCCCTAACGCAATCGCTTCGACGAGATCCTCATTGAGCCGCAGGGCGCGTGCAATAGTCCGTGAAATTTGTGCCACTTCCAGACTATGCGTCATACGCGTCCGATAGTGATCGCCCGACGTGATATAGACCTGCGTTTTATGTTTGAGCCGCCGAAATGATTTCGAGTGCAGAATACGGTCACGATCGCGCTGAAACTTGGTGCGGAAAGGGCATTCCTCCATCGGGCGTTTCCGTTTTGCCTCGTGGCTTTTTGCAGCATAAATCGTAAGATTATCATACTCAGCTTGTTCGATTCGTTCCCTTGTATTCATGCCCTCGCACCTTCCTGCAATTTCTCTAACAGATCTGCCCTTCCTTAAATCGCTTCATCATTTCATTTGTCAAGCTCCAATCATCGGTTTGGAGTTTGATCTCGTCTGGCGCAGCCCAGAATGCGTTCCGCAATTCTCCTGTGTCCAGTGCAATCGTATCATCGCCATCCAAGTCACAATAGAAGCCCGCTAAAATATCAGCGGCGCTTCCCCATGGCTGTGATTTATAGTAGCGGATATGTTGGACTTTTAACCCTACTTCCTCCATGACTTCGCGTTGCACGGTCTCTTCCAACGTCTCGCCAATCTCGGTAAATCCTGCAACGAGCGCATAATTATCAATGCCGCGCCGATCTGCATAGCGTGTCACCAAAAGCTTATCTTTATTGATAATGCCCACAATGACAGCGGGATTTATGCGTGGATAGATTATGTTTCCGCAATCGGTGCAACGAATCGCGCGCTCTTTGTCATCCAAAGTAGTCAAGTGCCCGCAAGCCCCACAAAAACGATTCGCATTATACCAATCGGATAAATGAACCGCCGTATAAAGTGCAAAAAAACTCGGCAGCGCCGCATTTCTTGTCCGACGAATATCACGAAGCGTCTCAAACGAAAATCCTGCCGGCAAAGTGGTCAAAGATTGGGATCTCAACAAGAAAAAGGCTCGTTTTCCAATGGTGAAAAGATAGATGCAGCCTTCAGGCTCACCGATTTCGGAAAACAAAGGAAACAGTTTCCCCTTTTCTCCCCTCGTTCGGACTAAGACACTTTTATCTTGGAAGTAAAATATGACACTATCCGCAGTAGGCATTATATTGGTGCGAAAAGCATTATCGAATTGCTTCGGTGCAATATCTTGAATCATAGTAACCTCATTTCATTGTCTTAAGGAAGTGCTGATTAGAAGTGCTGATTAAATGAAGTTGCTCAGTTTCACACAGATGCGCTGTATCTATCTAGGAGACAAACCACAGGCGTAGTGGTGCTACGCCGCGGATTTGTCGACGACGAGAGGACAGTGCAGATGTGTGACGATGGGCGGCTGAATGAATCAGTGCTTCCTTAATATATGGCGCGTGGTTGCTTGCTTAAAATCAGCATTGCATCCCCAAAGGAAAAGAAACGGTATTTCATATCGACTGCCATCTGATACGCCTCGAGCACAAATTCCCGCCCTGCAAATGCACTGACCAGCATGATGAGGGTTGATTTGGGAAGATGAAAGTTCGTGATGATCGCGTCAACGATTTTGAAATCGTACCCCGGATAAATGAAGATGTTCGTCCATCCCGTCTTTCCTGCAATCTTTCCTTCTTCTATTGCGGCAGACTCAAGCGTGCGAATGCTTGTCGTGCCGACGGCTATGACGCGATGGCCAGCCTCTTTCGTCGCCATGACGAGCGCCGCCGTCTCATCGGAAATCGTGTAATACTCGCTATGCATTTCGTGATCTTCTATCGTATCAACGGTTACGGGCCGAAACGTCCCAAGCCCGACATGGAGTGTGACAAAGCCGATGTTGACGCCCATATCGCGAAGCTCCGCAAGCTGTTCCTTCGTGAAGTGAAGGCCTGCCGTTGGTGCGGCAGCAGAGCCTTCCTCCCGATTGTAGACGGTCTGATAGCGCTCTTTGTCGGTGAGTTTCTCATGGATATATGGCGGAAGCGGCATCTCACCCAGCCGATCGAGAATTTCCTCGAAAATCCCCTCATACTGAAAGGTCACGATTCGCCCACCAAAATCCGTATGGCCCGTCACCGTACAGGAGAGCTCTTCGCTGAAGCGAATGGTTGTTCCTTCTTTCGCTTTTTTCCCCGGCTTGACAAGGGTCTCCCAATGATTGCCATCAAGGCGGCGCAGCAAAAAGACTTCGATTTTCCCGCCCGTTTTGTCGCGGCGTCCAATGAGACGCGCAGGCATGACGCGCGTGTCGTTCAGGATCAAGGTATCGCCAGGCGCTAAATAATCTTTTAGATCATAGAAATGGCGATGCTCGATTTTCTTTTCGATGGGATCAAGTACCATAAGGCGCGATGCATTGCGCGGCTCAATCGGAGTCTGGGCAATGCGTTCCTCCGGCAGATCATAATCAAAGTCCGATAACAACATTCTCGTTCATCCTTCTTATCCATCAGTACAGCTTCTTTATGGTGGTTCCCTTGTAATAGTGTTTTAGAATTTCATCGTATTTCATGCCCTTTTCCGCCCAAGCCTTTGCTCCCCACTGCGATAAGCCAAGGCCGTGCCCCCACCCAAAGCCTTCGATGAGAACGGTATCATTCTGCATCCTCATTTGGAACATCGTGCTGCGCAGTCCGAGCATGCTTCGCAGATCATTGCCGCTGACGACAAGCGTGCTGCCGCTCCCGATAAAACGAACACGTTTGACGCGTCCCGATGTGCTTCGATCTCCTAATCCTTTGCCGATATGAAGCGGCGAGAGTTCCATCTTTTTCAGCGTGCCAAACGATTTCGTTTTTTTCGCGAGCAACGCCGATAACTCACTCGCTTTGATTTCTTTCTTCCACGCTTGGGTGCCTACCTGCACTTCAGATGCCGACTTCAAGTACGGCACGAAACTTCCCCAGACATGTTCACTGTTTTCCGTCATACCGCCCGAGTCGGTATGAAAGAGCGCATCGATAAGCGCCCCGTTAAAGAATATGACCTCGCCTGCCGTCTCGGAAATAGCGTGTGAGGCAGCTTCTTTTTCCGTGCTCGCACCACCGTAGACTTGACAGTGTGTCGTCGCACATACATCGAAGCCTTCACTCTCGTGACGCTTGCGGTTTTTTAGGGCAAACGTGCGCGCAGCAACAGCCTGTGCCTTAACTGCTTCCCCCGGCCATTCGGGCGGCATTTCCTCCGGAACGACGCCAGCAAGATAGGATTCCGTGGGAATTCCATTGATAACGGTGAGTTTTCCTTTTATCAAGAGAATCGCCATCGTTCCACGATACGTATGCGTGCCGACTTTCAGGCGAAGTTTTTCGTCGTCTTTCGTCGTTGCAGCCTGCACAAGGAGCTTGCCACTCCCGACCGTCTTTCCGTCGACGAGAATGTCCGTTCCTCTTGCCGTTACGGTGACAGCGCTGCCGACGGCAAGGCGTTTCAACACCTTATTGCTCCCTTCCTGCTTCAAGACTGCCGCTGCTCCCTTTATCTGGACAGTCGCCGCGGGCACGCTCTGCAAGATGCCAACGCGAAGCGAAGGCTGCCAGCTAGCATGGACGGGCGGCATATAAAAGAAGAGCGACATCAGTAAGACGAGCATAAGGACAGGCATCTCGAACATTCGCAAGGCATCTTTCATCGTGATTCCCTCCTATGCATTCTTAGCCGTGTTTGAATCCGCCTGCATAGCGGCGAGGCGAGCGCGCTTCTTCGCCTTGTTCTCTTTTCGGCGCTGCTTTTGTATGGCGCGGCTATACCGTTCTTCCTCGCTGAAGATACATCCACAGTAAGGCTGCCGATACAGTTCCAATTCGTGACTGATGTCGATTCCTTCCTGCCAGCCGAGGCGAAAATCCTCGTAGTAGAAAGCGACACCGTACACATCCGCAAAGTGCTTCGCTGTCTTTTTCATAAGGTCATGCTGCTGGTAAATACTGTAAAAGAGCGTAGAGGTAAACGCATCGAATCCATGTTCTGCCGCATATCTCGCTGTCTCTTCAAGCCGCCATGTATAACACATCGTGCATCGACCATTCGGGAGAGCTTCGGCAGGAAGCGCTTTTTTGAGAAAGTCGCGAAGGCGGTATTCCTCTTCTGCGCAGAATGCCATAGCGACCTTTTGTGCAAATTCCTTCGCAGTCGAAAGCCGCGCTTCCCATTCTTTATAGGGGTGGATATTGGGATTGAAAAAATATCCGGTCGGCTCAATGCCTGCCTCGCGCAATTTCTTGACAGGATAACAGGAGCATGGACCGCAGCACATATGAAGCAGTAATTTCAAGAAAATCCCCCTCGCAATCAATCCTGTGGATACGGCACGCCCATGTGCTGATACCCCAACTCCGTGACAATGCGTCCCTTCGGTGTGCGGTTCAAAAAGCCAAGCTGCAGAAGATACGGCTCGTATATATCCTCAATGGTGTCCGTCGCTTCGCTAATCGATGCTGCAAGCGTGTCCAGCCCCACGGGCCCGCCTGCAAATTTTCGTATCATCGTGTCCAGCATACGGCGATCGGTATGATCGAGTCCTGCCTTGTCGACTTCGAGCATACGCAGCGCCTTATCGGCGATTTCGTCCGTGATGACGCCCGTCCCCTCGATCTGCGCGACGTCGCGCACGCGCTTCAGCAAACGATTTGCAATGCGCGGCGTCCCGCGGCTGCGACGCGCAATCGCAATCGCGCCCTGCTCCTCAATCGTGATGGATAAGATGTCTGCGACGCGCTTTATAATATGGACTAATGCCTCTGGCGTATAATACTCCAATCGCTCAATGACGCCGAAGCGATCGCGGAGCGGTGCAGAGAGCGAGCCTGCCTTTGTCGTTGCGCCGATGAGCGTAAAGGGCGCAATATCGAGCCGAATGGAGCGCGCACTCGGTCCTTTGCCGATGATGATGTCAAGCGCAAAGTCCTCCATAGCGGAGTAAAGCACCTCTTCTACATTACGGGAAAGGCGGTGGATCTCGTCGATAAAGAGAACGTCATGCTCCTGCAGATTCGTCAGAAGCGCTGCAAGATCGCCAGACCGCTCAATCGCTGGGCCAGATGTCTGACGGAAGTTTACGCCCATCTCATTGGCGATGATCCCTGCAAGCGTCGTCTTGCCGAGCCCCGGAGGCCCGTATAGCAGCACATGGTCGAGCGAGTCGCCGCGCGAAAGCGCCGCCTTGACGAAGATGGAGAGATTGCCCTTTACCTTGTCCTGCCCGATATACTCCGCGAGCTTGCGCGGACGGAGGCTGTATTGCCAGTCGTCCGCCCGCTGCTCGTCCATCGCGACAATCCGTTCCTCGTCCACGGTATCAAATCCGTTCAACGCAATACCTCCCTAACGTGCACTGACTGGCAGAAACACGGATTTTTTTATACTGACGCATTTACCTAAACACGGCTGAGCGCTTTGAGCGTCGCCTTGATGAGATCTTCCGTCGAAATGCCGTCCTTTGCTGCCTTGCGGATTGCAGGAGCAATTTCCGCCTGCGAGTAGCCAAGCGAGAGAAGCGCCGCTATCGCTTCGGAAGTCGCATCGCCTTCCGCTTCCACCGCAGATGAAATCGCATCCTCTTCCCCGCCTCCTGCAAAAGCGAGTTTATCCTTAAGCTCTAAGATGAGACGTTCCGCCGACTTCTTTCCAATACCGGGCAGCTTCGTCAAGACAGACGACTGCTTTTGCTGTATGGCCTGGCATAGCCGTTCCACAGTAATCGAGGAGAGTATGCCGAGCGCCACTTTCGGTCCAATGCCGGAAACGGCAATGAGGTGCAAAAAAATCTCCTGCTCTTCTTCCGTATAAAATCCGTAGAGATGGATCGCATCTTCGCGCACGTTCGTATAGATGAAGAGCTGCGCTTCCTCGCCGCGACGCAGTTTTTGCCGCGTACTGTCCGAGAGAAAGACGCGATAGCCGACCCCGCTCACATCCAGCAGGCAGCAGTCCGCATAAAGATAGGCGACCTTGCCGCGCAAAAAGCCAATCATAACGTATTCCTCCACGCAATACTGCTCACGCAGTGCGTCGTGCAAATCGCGATAGCGAGCGCGTCTGCCGTGTCATCCGGCTTCGGCGGCTCAGGCAGATGCAGGATCTTCGTGACCATGTAGATGACTTGTTCCTTTGTCGCCTTGCCGTATCCCGTCACATCCTGCTTGACCTGTATCGGCGTCCGCTCGACGAGGCGCAGGTTATTCTTCGCCGCGCTTAAGAGCACAATGCCGCGCGCCTGTCCGACCGGGATAGCCGTTGTGACATTGCGATTAAAGAACAGCTTCTCAACGCCCATGACATCGGGGCGATGCTCCTTGATAAGCGCGTCGAGTTCGTCGTAAATCTTCAAAAGGCGGTCTTCCATCTTCATCTTCGGCGAAGTAAAAATCGAGCCGTATGCGCGCGGCACGAGGCGGCTTCCCACCGATTCGACGAAGCCATAGCCGCATATCGCAGTCCCCGGATCAATCCCCAATGCTAGCATACATACTCCCCAAAACGATTCTTGCAAAATAAGGAAGAAACCGGTCTCTATCCCCAAAGAAACTCGGAGCGTAAAGACCGGTTACTTCATTTGCAAAACGAGCAACAATCATTCATCGTCCGATTCGTAATTGCTATACACATTCTGCACGTCATCATTCTCGTCGAGCGCATCGATGAGCTTTTGCATCTTTTCTGCGTCCTTGCCTTCAAGGTGCACCGTCGTATCGGGCACCATCGTGATTTCTGCCGATGCCGCCTCAATGCCCTTTTCACCAAGCGCTGCCTCAATGGCGTCATAGGCGCCCGGATCAGCCGTAATCTCGAAGACTTCATCGTCGCCCTTCATATCGTCCGCCCCTGCGTCAAGGACGATTTCGAGCAGGGCGTCCTCGTCGTCAAACGTCTCTTTCTCGACGATAAACACGGCCTTCTGCTGGAACATCCACGCAACGCACCCGTCCTGTCCAAGATTGCCGCCATTCTTCGAGAAGAGATGGCGCACATCCGCCGCCGTGCGGTTGCGGTTGTCCGTCAGAATATCAAGCATGACCGCCGTGCCGCCAGGACCGTAGCCTTCGTACATGAGCTCTTCGTAATTATTTCCCTCCGATGCGCCGATGCCCTTCTGAATGGCGCGATTGATGTTGTCCTTCGGGATATTGTTCGCCTTTGCCTTCGAGAGTGCGAGCTTCAGGCGCATATTGCCCGTGGGGTCGCTGCCGCCCATGCGCACGGCAATCGTAATCTCACGGCCGATTTTCGTCGTAATCTTGCCGCGGATCGCGTCGTTTGCCCCTTTTTTGCGCTTGATATTTGCCCATTTGGAATGACCTGACATAAAAGAACACCGCTCCTTCGTTCGTAATAGCCTTCATAGTGTATCATAGATTGGATAAAGTCTCAACTTATTTCACCAACCGGAAATACTTCTTTTTCCCTTTTTTGAGAATCGCCGCGCCGCCATCGAAATCCGATTCCGAAAGGACGTAGTCTGCATCGGTGACTTTCGCGTCATTCAGGGCGATTCCATTCTGCTGGATCAGTCGCCGCCCCTCGCTTTTCGACGCCACAATCCTGCCCGCCGAAAGGACATCGAGCAGCTTGTCGCCGGCAGCTGCCTGTACCGTCGGCATATCCTTTGTTTTGCTGACGCCGCCAAAGAGCGCCGCTGCCGCCTGTTTTGCCTTTTCCGCTTCTTCTTCGCCGTGAACGATTTTCGTCACCTCGTAGGCGAGCACGGTCTTTGCCTCATTGATTGCTGCATCCCGTAATGCGCCAAGGCGGCGAACCTCCTCCATCGGAAGGAACGTCAGAAGCGTGAGGCACTTCTCGACGTCGGCGTCATCGACGTTGCGCCAGTATTGGTAGAAGTCGTACGGGCTCGTCTTCTTTGCATCGAGCCAAAGCGCCCCGCCTGCCGTCTTGCCCATCTTCTTGCCGTCGCTCTTTGTGAGCAGGCGATTCGTGAGCCCATAGACGGAGGTATTGGCCTTCCGCCGCGTGAGCTCCACGCCCGCGATGATGTTCGACCACTGATCGTCACCGCCCATTTGCAGCTTGCAGCCATAGCGCCGGTTAAGCTCAAGGAAGTCATACGCCTGCATGACCATGTAGTTGAATTCCAGAAAGGTCAGCCCCTTCTCCCAGCGCTGTTTGTAGCACTCTGCCGCGAGCATACGGTTGACCGTAAAATGTGCGCCGACTTCGCGCAAAAGGTCGATATAATTGAGCTTTCTGAGCCAATCACCGTTGTTGACCATCAGCGCCTTGCCATCCGAAAAGTCGATGAATCGCGCAATTTGCTCCTTGAAGCAGTTGCAGTTGTGCTCAATATCAGCATCTGTCAGCACCTTGCGCATATCCGTGCGCCCAGATGGGTCGCCGACCGTTCCCGTCCCGCCGCCGACGAGGCAGATAGGACGATGGCCTGCGCGCTGGAGGTGTGCCATGACCATGAGCGCAAGAAAATGACCTGCGTGGAGGCTGTCTGCCGTCGGATCAAACCCGATGTAGAACGTCACTTGCTCCTTGTCGAAGAGTTCGCGAAGCTCGGCCTCATTCGTGCATTGGGCGAGAAAACCGCGCTCCTCCAAAATATCCATTACGTTTGCCAACAAACTCTCTCCCTTGTTTTATTCGTTTTAATTTCGTCCCTTCGAGACGCCGCCGCCAGGTGCGGGCGCTTCTTCTGCCGGTGCCTCGGCACGTGCCGGGCTTTGCTGCGCCGATGGCGCGTTCGCTCCTGGCGCACCTGCAGCGGGCTGAGCGCCTGCTGCCTGCGGATTTTTCTTGTCATCCTTCTTCTTCAATTCGTCTTTCTTATGCCTGGTATCGCTCTTTTCCTCCGTGAGGGACGTAATCCCACCTCCCGTGGCAGCCGAACCATCAAAATTCTTTGCCGGCGTCGTCGCGAGCGCTTTCGACATGAATGCCTTCCAGATAACGGCAGGCGTAAGGCCGCCGCCCATGCCGTTAAGCGGCGTATTGTTATCGTTGCCGACCCATACGCCAGCCACGAGATCCGGCGTGTAGCCGACGAACCACGCATCGTGATAGTCGCTCGTCGTGCCCGTCTTTCCCGCTGCGGGACGTCCGATATTCGCACGCGTTCCCGTTCCTTTCAAAATAACATCCTGCAACATGCTCGTGAGCGACGCCGCGCTCGACTCACTTATGACACTGCGCTGATTGGGCGCCGCCTGCTCGACAATCTTGCCATCACGGTCGAGAACCTTGACGATGACGACGGGCTCTACATGGACGCCCTTGTTGGCAAACGTCCCATACGCACTGACGATCTCCAAGGGCGTAACGCCCTTCGTCAGTCCGCCGAGCGCCGTCGAGAAATTGCGGTCATTGCGCGCACCGTCCAGGACAAACGTCGTGATTCCCATTTCCTGTGCGTAATAGATTGGCTTGTCGATGCCAATCTTCTGCGCAATCTTGACCGTCGGCACGTTTAGCGAATTGATGGCGACCTGCCGCAGCGTCACGCCGCCGCGAAACGTGCGGTCGTAATTCTGCGGCGCCCAGTTGCCGATTTTGACCGGACTATCTTCGATGACCGTTGATGGCGTGAATTTTTCCTCGAGCGCCGCGGCAAAGACGAACGGCTTAAACGCCGAGCCTGGCTGGCGCTCCGCCATCGTCGCGCGGTTGAACTGATCCGTCCCGCGTCCGCCGACCATCGCCTTGACGTAGCCGTTATGCGGATCGATTGCGACGAGCGCTCCCTGTGGCTGCTGGACGCCATTTCCATCGACGGAAACGTTTGGCAGATTTTTCAGTGCCGCTTCTGCCGCGCGCTGCATATCCATGTCAATCGTCGTATAGATCTTCAGCCCGTCCTTGTAGACGGCATCCGCACCATACTTGTCAATCATCTTCTGCGTCACATAATCAATGAAATACGATGCTTCCTGCACATCGGCTTTTTTCTGCGGCTTTACGATATGGAGCTCTTCCTTTTTCGCCTTCTCGGCAGTAGACGCCGTGACGTAGCCGTACTTTTCCATCTGGTCGAGCACGGTCGCCTTGCGCTCCTTCGCCGCTTCCATGTTGCTGATTGGCGAATAATAGTTTGGACTCTTTGGGATGCCCGCAAGCATGGCGCATTCATTTAGCGTCAGATCCGATACATCCTTTCCGAAATACGTGTGCGCCGCCGCCTCGACGCCATAGGCGCCCTCGCCGAAGTAAATCTGATTGAGGTAGAGCTCCAGAATTTCCTGCTTCGTGTACTGGCGCTCAAGCTGCAAGGCGAGGAACACTTCCTGTACCTTGCGCTTCAATGTGCGGTCCTGCGTCAGATAGGCATTTTTGGCAAGCTGCTGCGTGATGGTCGAGCCGCCCTCTGAGACGGTGCGCCCGCGGAGATTCGCCCAGACTGCGCGCGCGATGCCGCGCGGGTCAATGCCGGAATGCTCGTAAAAGCGATTGTCCTCGACTGCCACGAACGCATTCTGCAAATCCTTCGGGACTTGCTCAATCTTCACGGGCCTGCGGTTCTCTGCCGCATGGACATTGGCAATCTCATTCCCGTTGATGTCATAGATCTGCGAGGACGCAGGCGGACGTATGTCATCAGCCAGGTTCGGCTTCGTGTTCATGCTCGCCGTCAGGAAACCACATCCGATCCCCGTCGCCATAACGAGGAATACGATCATGAAGCCAAAGAAAACCCGCTTAAAAGTAGAACCGCCGCTCTTCGACTTCGCTTTCTGCGGGCGGCTCGCATTGGGACGCTTTTCCATGAGTTGCCTCCTTAGGAATCACTGATTTCTTCATCCATGCAGCGTTTCCTCAAAACATATACCCTTTCATTCTACCACAACTAGGAGAAATTGCGCATTTTTATTTTAGGTCGACGACGGTAGCGCCCGTGCCGCCCTCGCTCATATCGGCAAATCCGTAATGCAGGACGCTGCGATGGCTCTTTAAGTATGCCTGCACCCCTTTGCACAGTGCGCCCGTTCCCTTCCCATGTATAACGAGAACCTGCGACAGCCCTGCAATGACCGCATCATCCAGGAATTTTCCAAGGGCGATCTCCGCCTCGTCGACCATCATGCCGCGAATATCGATCTCCCTGCCGATTTCCTTTGTCTTTTGCAGGAAGGACGCCGTCTGACGTTTTTCTGCGGTATGATTCTCTCTGTGTTTCTTTTCTGCGTGACTGATGAACGTGCAGCCCGATGCTTTGACTTTCGTATGAAGTCCGCCGACCTGCACCGTCAGTTCCTTTCCGTTCACGCCTGTCACGATGCCTTTTTGGTCGAGCTTCTTGATGTAAACGGTGTCCCCCTGTGCAACTTTACGAATGTCGATCGGCTTTCCCAGCCCTTTCTGTGCCATAATGCTTGGATAGGCGGCTTCCTGTGCCGCATCGAGCCTCGCACGCGCTTCCTGGATAACCTGTTGGCGTTTCCTGATGCCTTGGTCGTCGAATTGCTCCTTGAGCTCCTTGATGATTGCTTCCGCCTCGCGGCGCGTACGGCGAACCATCGTCGCGCTCTGCTCCTTTGCCTTGCGGATGAAGTCTCCCTTCGTCTTCGCAAGCTCCGCCTTCATCATCTCAACCTTCTGCTCAAGCTGCGCGACGCGTCGCTGGCGCTCGGCTATATCGGCATTGCGTTGCTCATAGAGCAGCTTTTCTGTTTCAAGCTGATTGACGACCTGCTCGAATTGCGCATGATCCGCCTTGATGAGCTGCTTGGCGCGCAGGATCAGAGATTCGGAAAGCCCAAGCCGTTGGCTGATCGCAAAGGCATTACTCGCGCCCGGAATGCCGATAAGCAGCCGATACGTCGGCTGAAGCGTCTGCGCGTCAAACTCGACGCAGGCATTCTCAATCCCCTCACGCGTGTAGGCAAACGTCTTGAGCTCTGAGTAATGCGTCGTTGCAATCGTCGTCGCACGCACCGCAAGCAGGCGCTCCAATATGCTCATGGCAAGCGCCGCGCCTTCCTCCGGATCCGTGCCTGCGCCGAGCTCGTCGAGCAGCAGGAGATCCTCTGCTTCGACCTTGTCCAAAATGCGGACGATATGCGTCATGTGCGCCGAAAAAGTTGAAAGGCTCTGCTCAATGCTCTGCTCGTCGCCAATATCGGCGTAGATATTCTGATAGACGGCGATTTCCGATCCGCTTCCCGTCGGCAGGTAGCAACCGGACTGCGCCATAAGGACGAGCAGGCCGAGCGTCTTCATCGTGACCGTCTTGCCGCCCGTATTGGGTCCCGTGATGAGCAGCATACGGCTGGGAGCGCCGATCCACACGTCAATGGGCACGACGCGGTCTGCCGCGATGAGCGGATGGCGCGCCGCAATAAGGTTCGTCCTTCCCTCCGTATTCAGTGCAGGGCGCTCCGCGTGCATATCCCGTGCAAGCTTCGCCTTGGCAAAGGTGAAATCAATCGTTCCGAGGCGATCGCAATTTTCCGCAAGTACCGCACTGTTCTTGCGAATCTCCGCCGAGAGGTGACGCATGATGCGTTGGATTTCCTGCTGTGCTGCAAGCATGAGCTGCTTGACATCGTTATTCAGCTCAACGACAGCCATTGGCTCGATAAAGAGCGTCGCCCCCGTCGCCGAACGGTCGTGCACGATGCCGGGGAAATGCATACGATACTCCTGCTTGACCGGAATGACGTAGCGGTCGTCGCGCACCGTCACGATAGCGTCCTGAAAGTATTTCTGGTTTTCCGTCGCGTGCAAGAGCCCCGCAATCCGCTCCTTGATACGTCCCTGCGACGATTTGAGCTCGCGGCGAATACGCCGCAGCTCAACGCTCGCGTCCTCGCGGATTGCGCCGTGTTCATCTATGGTATTGTCAAGCGTCCGCTCAAGCTGTCCAAGTATCTCGATCCCACACGCCCATTCCTTCAAAATCGGCGTTTCCATTTCGAGGTCGCGGAAGAAATACTTGACGCCGCGCATCGCATACATCGTATTTTTTACGGCAGAAAAATCGTCGAGTTCCAGTACGGCGCCAAGTCCCGCCTTTTTCAAGATGGCGTACAGGTCGTATATGCCGCCGAGCGGTGGCGCGGCCTGTTCCATGACGGCGACAGCTTCTGCCGTCTCTGCCATGCGCTCTGCCACAATCTCGAAATCACTGCTCGGCAAAAGCGCCAGCGCTTTCCTTTTGCCGAGCATAGAGCCTGCACGCTCTGCGAGCATTTCCGTGATTTTCCCATATTCGAGTATCTGAAATGAATCGTTTTCCATACTTACCTCTTCACCGTATGTTATGGCTATAAGACGCCGCGGAAATAGTGGCCGCGCGTGATGTCCTTTCCTTCCTGCTCATGCACCCATTGAAGCTGCGCCTCGTCAAGCTCCTCTGGCAGTCTGACCGCCCGCTCGTATGCGCGCACGAGACGCGTGATTTGCTCCGCGCTGAGCGCCTTGCCCTCAATCCGAAGCGTGCGGATGCCGAGCCGCTTTAGCGTCATTGCGTGTGGCAGCATGGAAAGGCACTTGCTGTTCAAGACGTGCATATGGCAAAACTGATCCATTACGATTGGGAAGAGCATATCCTTCCGATCTTTCAACGCATAGCGCCCCTTCATGCAAGGCTGGCTGCACGGTCCTTTATCCACATGGCCAAGGAAACTGCCTGCCACGCAGTATTCCGAGACCATGAGCTCAAGTCGTCCATGCACGATGCACGTCAAGGGAAGCGGAGCAGTCGCTGCGATTTCCTCAATCTGCTTCAACGTCAGCTCTGGCGACAGCGTGCCCTCCTCCACGCCGTACTCCTGCAAGAATAAAAGCGTTTGGCGATTATAGCTGATCAAACTGTAATCCGCATGAATTGGCGCGTCGGTCAGACGGCGCACGAGCGCAAGCATCCCGATATTGTGCACATGAATCGCATCAGGCGGAAAATCCTTGAGCGCATAGAGCAGCTTTTCCAGTGCTTTTTGGTGGCAATCGCGGACGATGCGCGGCGTATTGAAGTCGATCCGTACTCCATAACTCTGCGCCATTTCCCACGCGCCGCGATACTCTGCCGCCGTTATGACGTGATGGGAATACGATTCCCCGCCGAAGAGAACCCCATCCGCTCCCGCTTCAAGCGCCGCCTTTGCCGCGCCGAGCGTATCGACGGAAACCATCAAGTTTGCAATCCTTGCTGCCTTTCGCCGCGCGGCAGGCGCTATCTCTGTATAGCGCCCTTCCACGGGCTTCATCTGCGTGAGACGTGCCTCTTCAAGCGCTGCCACCGCCCTGCGACGCGCCTCATTGATCTCGCTCACGGGAACCATGACGCCAGCTTCAATCGAACAGGAAAGCGAGCGCAAGTCGAAAATCGACGTGCCGAGCCGCTCGACCTGCTTGCGCACGGTCTCTTCGGCAAGTGGGCGCTTTTTTGCGACCTCGCCAATAAAGTCGGTCTTCCCCTCTCCCGTATTGCCATCTGCATCCGTCATGCGGATTACAAGCGGCGCGCCTATTTGAGCACATACCGTGCAGTCTGCCGCAACGCGTCGGACGGGCGCGCCGGACGCGTAGAGTGCCTTTGCCTCCGCCATAAGCGCCGCGTCGTAGACCTTGAATACGCGATCATGCTCGCGAACAGCAGCAGGGGTCTCAAACGTGACCTCGTCGCCCGCTTTTCCTTTCGTAACAGGTTTGCCATCACGCATGGCAAGCTCCTTTATCGTCGCCGTGACACGCCCGCCGACCTTGACCCAAAAATCAACTTGATCGCCGACGGCAAGATCCCTAGATAGCTTCACCGAAACGAGATGGCGCATCTTGTCATAGGAAGTGACGCGGCCAATCAATAGCCCGCGGTTGTTCGGGCGCCTGTCGCTCATCATCGTCTTGCCGGGACGCGAAAGGAGATATGCCGTCGTAAAATCTCGGTTGAATATCTGGGAGAGACGATCATGCTCCTCCTGCCCAACGCGATACGCCTTTTCCGTTTCATGGGTGTCGATTGCCCTTCGGTATGCGCTGACAACGGTTGCGACATACTCAGGACGCTTCATTCGCCCCTCGATTTTAAGAGACGCAACGCCCGCCTCTATGAGTGCCGGCAAGACGTCAATCGTATTGAGGTCGCGCGGCGAGAGAAGGTATTCCCCCGCCTCGCCCGCAAGGACATTCTTTCCGTTCTCGTCCACCAATGTATAGGGAAGGCGGCACGGCTGTGCACAGCGGCCGCGATTGCCGCTGCGCCCGCCTATCATGCTGCTCATCAGGCACTGCCCCGAATAGCAGACGCAGATTGCCCCGTGAATGAACATCTCGATTTCCACGGACGTACGGGCACAGATGTAGCGAATCTCCTCGATGGAGAGCTCACGTGCGAGCACGACGCGCGCAAAGCCGAGACGTGCGAGCGCCTGCACGCCCTCCAAGCTATGAACGGTCATCTGCGTGCTCGCATGGAGCGGCAGGTGCGGCACGATTTCCCGCGCGATCCGCGCCACGCCGAGATCCTGCACGAGCACCGCGTCAACGCCGATCTTTGCAAGGAAACGAAGATACTGTTTCAGTGCCGCGATCTCACTATCATCGACGATGGTATTGACGGCCACATTGATGCGGACATGGCGCAGATGTGCCATGCGGACGACTTCACGCAGCCCATCCTCGTCAAAATTGCTCGCGTAGGCGCGCGCGCCAAACATGCTGCCCGCGAGGTAAACGGCATCCGCGCCACTCTCTATGGCGGCAATAAAGGCCTCCCTGCTGCCTGCCGGTGCTAAAAGCTCAACCAATGTATACTCTCCTGTCCATCGTGATACACTCGTCCAAAAAATAGCACGGGCAAACGCCCATGCTATCATGAATCCTCTGAAATCGATCCGCCCGTAAACTCATTCAAGGGAAGCATTGATTATAATGAAGTCGCCCAGATTTGCATAGATGCGCTGTTCCTATCTAGGAGACAAACCACAGGTGTAGTGGTGCTACACCGCGGATTTGTCGACGACGAGAGGACATTGCAGATGTGTGAAGACGGGCGGCTGAATTAATCAGTGATTCCCAAGAGCTCAAGCTGCTCTGCATCGAGACCATCGGCCGCCTCCTCCGTGCTCGGAAGCGTCGGCAGTTCTGCCAGGGACGCAATGCCAAAGCAGCGAAGAAATACCTCCGTCGTGCCGTAGAGAATAGGCCTCCCTAAGACCTGCTTGCGCCCGACCTCCGCGATAAGCTCAAGCTCCAATAATTTCGCGAGGGCGCGCTCGATGCGCACGCCGCGGATATGCTCGATTTCCTGCTTCGTAATCGGCTGCTTGAACGCGATGATCGAAAGCGTCTCCATCGTCGGCGCAGACAGCCTGCGGTCAACGACCTGGCTCAGACGCTCCACAACCGGATAGAGCTCCTGACGCGTCATGAGCTGGCAGCCGCCCTCGCCCCATTTGAGCGTAGTTCCGCTGCCGCGCGCATCGAGTTCCTGCTGCAATCGCGTCAGAAGGTTCTTGACATCAATTGGCTCAGCCTGCAAAATACGCGCGAGTTCCTGCACGGAAATCGGTTCCCCCGCCGCAAAGAGCACGGCCTCGAGCGCCCCTGTCTCGGAAAGCTGCACGCCCAAGCGTCACGCCTCCTTTCGCACCGCAATCGTAAGCTCTGAAAAAGATTCATCTTGTCGGACGAACACGAACCTGCGCTTCACGAGCTCCAAAACCGCGAGAAAGGCGGCGATCAGCGCACCGCGCGAGCCATCATGGAATGCCTCGATAAAGCGAATTGTGCCATTCCCCAGCGTGAGCAAGGACAAGATCTCTTCCATCTTGTCCTGCACGCTATACGCTTCCGGCGCTACGAGCGCACGCGGAATGCGAAGTTCCTTCTTGACGGCAAGAACCGTGCGAAAGGCATCGACGAGCTGCTGGAGGCTCATGTTCCCCGGCGGCAGGTGGTGGACGGGAAGCGCCATCGGCTCACGCGCGACGAACCGCCCTTCTATCTCTGCCATCTCACCGAGCACCGTGCTGACCTGCTTAAACTTGCGGTACTCCAAAATGCGCATGACGAGCTCCATGCGCGGGTCTTCCTCCGCCTCTTCTTTTTCTGGCCTCGGCAGCATCATGCGCGACTTAATCTGCAGGAGCGTCGCCGCCATGACGAGAAATGCGCTCGTAATCTCTATATTGAACTCGCGCATTTTATCGAGGTAAAGGATATACTGGCGCGTCAGATCTGCGATGGGAATGTCGTAAATGTCAATTTTATCGCGCTCGATAAGGTGCATCAAGAGCTCCATCGGCCCTTCAAAGGAAGGAAGCTTTACCGTATAGTCCGCCATATCGTACCCTCAGATAAGCGGTGAGAGAATCGTCAGAAAAATGTCCCATACGAGATTTTGCAAGGGAATAAAAATCAGGCTGAGCGCCGGCGTCATAACGAGAACGATCAGAATCAAAAAGCTATATCGTTCGAACGCTGCAAACTGATACCCAAGCCTGGGCGGCAGGAGCTGACGAAGAACGTGCGAGCCGTCGAGTGGCGGCAACGGGATCATATTGAAAATCGCAAAGTTGATGTTGTAGATGATGATGAGCTTCAAGACGAGAAAAGCCCCCGGCGATGTCATCGCGCCCATCTTGTTGACGATCAGAAATACCGCCAGTGCAACGAATGCGACGAGAAGATTCGCGATAGGGCCTGCGAGCGAGACGAGAATATCGTCGCGGCGCGGTTGCTTGAAGTTGCGCGGGTTGATCATAACGGGCTTTGCCCAGCCAAAACGGACGAGAAAGAGCATCAAAAGCCCAATCGGATCGATATGCGCCTTCGGGTTCAGCGTCAGCCGCCCCATCATGCGCGGCGTGAAGTCGCCGAGCGCGACTGCCACGCGGGCATGGGCGTATTCATGAAGAACCATCGCAATGATGAGACCGGGGATTCCGGCGATAAGATTCAGTATATAGCCTGACATAAACTCCTCCGAGACAGGTTATAGGTGACGCATACGCGCGAGCATGAGAATGGATATGATGGATTTCGCGTCGACAATGCGCCCGTCCTGTGCCATTTCCATCGCTTCCGCAAGCGGCACGGCAACGACGTTGATAAACTCGTCCTCGTCCGTATGCTGCTCGCCCGCCTTCAAGTCCTCCGCGACGTAGAGATGAATGACCTCATTGGAAAAGCCGACCGTCGTCGCGATCGTCGTGAGCTTCGTGATTTTCCCGGCCTTGTACCCCGTCTCCTCCGAAAGCTCGCGTGTCGCGCAGAGGAGCGGATCCTCGTCCACTGCGTCGAGCTTCCCCGCGGGGACTTCGAGCGTGATCGCACCGATTGGATAGCGGTACTGCCGGACGAGAATGACCTTGCCATCTGGCAAGAGCGGAATCACGGACGATGCGCCTGGGTGCTTGATCCATTCACGCGTCGCCGTATTGCCGTTCGGGAGCGTCACCGTATCACGCTTGACGTGCAGGAGAACCCCGTCAAATATCGTCTCGCTGCCGACCTTTTTTTCAATCAAATTCGAATCAGAGTCCACCGTATATCCTCCCATTGTTTGAATCAAATACATGCCCGCATTGCGGAGCGCACTACATCTTCCAGCACATCGCTGCGGCAGATGACGCGGCCGATTCCTTCCATCAGCACCCACGTCACCTTGCCTCCGATTGTTTTCTTGTCGTGGAAAATATCGCGATACATCGCATCAACGCTGCAGCCCTCCGCCTTAACAGGCAGGTGCAGCGCCTCCACGAGGCTGCGCACGCGCCTAACCGTGGTTTCTGGTATCAGTCCCATGTCACGGCTGATATACGCTGCGCCCATCATGCCGATTGCGACTGCTTCTCCATGATTGTAACGCGTATAGCCCGTTTCCTTTTCAATCGCATGGCCAATCGTATGCCCAAAATTCAAGATGCGGCGAAGCCCCGATTCCTTTTCATCCTTTGCGACGACATCCGCCTTGATCTCACAGGAGCGCGCAATGATGTGCGCAGCCGCCTCTGGCTCGAGCGCAAGAACAGCCTCCCGATTGCCTTCCAAATAATCGAAAAATGCCGCATCCGAGATAATGCCATATTTGATGATCTCTCCGAGCCCCGTATAGATTTCCCGCTTTGGAAGCGTTTCCATCATCTGCAAATCCATGAAGACTGCTTTTGGCTGATAGAATGCGCCGATGAGATTTTTCCCAAGTGCATGATTGACCGCAACCTTGCCGCCGACACTCGAATCGACCTGCGCCAAAAGGCTTGTGGGGAGTTGGACGAACGGCACGCCGCGCATATACGTCGCCGCGATAAAACCGGCGAGGTCGCCGACGACGCCGCCGCCAAGCGCAAAGATCGGCGATTTGCGGTCAAGCCCCGCCTCGATAGCCTTCGTGTAAAGCGTCTCCGCGACCAAAAGGCTTTTCGCACACTCGCCTGCCTTGACCTCCGTATAGGCGACGCGAAGCCCTGCCGCCTCCAAAATCGCACGGACGCGCGCCCCGTACAAGGAACCGACATTCGTGTCGGTGATGAGAAGCGCCGTCTTTGAGAAGCCCATCGACTGAACGAATGCTTCGAGCTCATCGGACAAATTATGGCCAATATAAATTTCATAGCTCGCCTCACCGAGCTCCACGTGTACCTTACGCATCGAATGCACCTCGTGACTTCAAAAAACCGAGAATCGACTCTGCCACTTCAAGCGGCGACAAGTCACTCGTATCGACGGAAAAGTCCGCTTGACGATAGAGGTCACGCCGTTCCTTCATCAGCTTCGCCACCGCATTCCTGCGATTGCCTCTGTCCTCCTTGTCGAGAACGGGACGCTCTCCCTTGCTCGCCGTCCTCTGCATGATGACATCTATATTCGCATAGAGTGCAATAATAATGCCCTTCTCGCGCAGCAGGCGAACATTTTCAGGATCTTTGACCGTCCCGCCTCCCGTGGAAATAACGGTCTTATCCAGTACGGCCGCCTTTTTTACCATCTGCTTCTCGCAATCGCGGAAGTATGCCTCTCCCTTTTCGGCAAACATCGAGGGAATCGTCATGCCAAATGCTTCTTCAATCGCTTCATCAAGATCGTGGAATGTGCAGCCGAGCTTTTCCGCAAGCACCTTGCCCGTGCTCGTCTTTCCCGTCCCCATAAAGCCGATAAGCACAACATTCTGCATCGCTTACCAATCCCTTCCAATTCGCTCCTTATATGCGGCAAGAGCCTGTTTCAGATCGACCATCGCGTCTGAGCCAAACTTATTGCAAACCGCCTGTGCCATGACGAAGGCGACCATCGCCTCACCGACAACGGACGCGGCAGGCACGGCGCATGTATCGCTGCGCTCCTTGCAGGCGAGCACTTCCGTATGCGAAGCAACATCGACGGAGTGAAGCGGCGTCATCAGCGTGGGAATCGGCTTCATTGCCGCCCGAACGACAACCTCCTCACCGTTCGTCATGCCGCCTTCAAGCCCGCCCGCACGGTTTGTCTTGCGGTAGACCGAGCCGTCCTTGGCGAGAAACATTTCGTCATGAACCTCGCTCCCAGGCAAGAAGCCGCACTGAAAGCCCGCACCGATCTCAACGCCCTTGATTGCCTGGATTGACATGAGCGCGCCAGCAAGCTTTCCATCGAGGCGCCGATCCCACTGGATATGGCTGCCAAGCCCAGCCGGAAGGCCGCGCACAATCACCTCGAAGACGCCGCCGAGCGTGTCGCCGGCCTCCTTCGCCTCGTCGATTCGCTGCTTCATCCTCACCTCGGCATCGGCATCGTAGCAGTTCATTTCCGAGGTATTTTCCTTGCCGACCCGCGCGCGGTCTACCTTTGACGGATCGATTGATACGCCGCCGAGCGTCACGACGTGCGAGACAACTTCCATACCGAGCGCGTGCAGAAACGCTTTGCAGACTGCGCCGACGGCTACGCGCATCGTCGTCTCACGTGCGCTCGACCGCTCAAGTATATCGCGGACATCCTTGCGCGCGTACTTGCGGACCCCCGTAAAGTCTGCATGGCCAGGGCGCGCTGCCGTCACCATTTTCCCCGCAGGAGCGCCAAAAGGCGCCATTTTCTCGCCCCAGTTTTCAAAATCGCGATTGACGACGCGCAGCGTAATCGGTCCTCCAAGCGTCTCGCCGAAGCGCACGCCGGAAACGACCTCCACCGCATCCTTTTCGATCTTCATGCGCCCGCCGCGCCCGTAGCCCTGCTGACGCCGCGCGAGATCGCGATTGATCGCGCTTTCATCAAGCATCAGTCCTGCCGGAAGTCCTTCGAGAATCGCGGTCAGACAGGGGCCGTGCGACTCGCCCGCCGTCATAAAACGCAGTTCACTCATATTCGTTACCTCTCTATATCCTTATATTATGCGCAACAGACATCCTATGGAACAAAATGCGCTATAGCTCGCTGCATATAGTTTATGCCATTCATGAAGATAAATCAACCCTAGGCCGCTCACTCCTTCCGTGCTTCCTCCACGCCTGTCGCATAGATGAACAAGCGAATCGTGCAGTCGAGGCTGTCATCCTTCTGCACGATTTTCATCTCCTCCACACGGCTGAATCGTTCGGTCTCGGACATTCCCTGCAAAAAATCGAGTAGCTCAAAATATTGGCATTGAAATGCGACATGAATCGGCAACTGGCGCAGCTCATCCACACGCTCCTCCACTTCGGGGCTGACCTTCTTCAATACGATATGGCTCGCTGCCGCACAGTGCTGCAGCGAGCGGATAAACGACCCCTGCTCCATTGTACTCGGAAGCGCCTTCTCACTGCGCGCCTCATGCTCCGCAATTTCCTTTTCATACGCAGCCCAATCCAAATGCGCATTCTTAAAATTGGCAATCGCCGTATACTGTTCTTGCGCCTGCTCCGCTCGTGCGCCCGTCTTCGCAGCAGCCTGCTCAAAATAGCCGTGAAGCCCTGCGAAAAAGAGCACGGAAACGAGCAAGCAGACGCCGAGCGTCGCGTACAAGATACGCCAATCCTCCATGCGCGAACGATTCTCCTGCGCCATATTCATCCTCCCTCAGAGCCTTAACACCATGCGAAAATGGATCACGCCATCCGTGTTTCCCTTCTCCTTTTCGCGGACAAGATCCGATTCCTCCAAAATCGCCCCATTCGGAAAGAAATCCGTATCTTGCTCAAATGCGGTGACGTACTCCGAAAGCGCCTCATAACTTACGGCGCTGCCTTGAAGCTCAATCGTCACACTGTCGCGCAGATCCATGCCGTCGAGCCATACGCCATCCACGCACATGGCAGGCGTGCCGAGATGAACGAGCACGCTGTACCAAGGAAAGGAACGTGCAGATAAATCTTGCAGCGCGGCATCCTTTCGGCGCAGTTCCTCCTGCTTTTCCTGTACGAGTTTCATTCCCTTTTTGTCAGATACGACGTTGGCAAGCTGCGCTTCCTTTTGTTCTAGCTGCTGCCTCGCTTCATATAGATGCCATACATCGACCACGCTGGTGACTAGGATAAGGAAGCACGTCAGGCAAGCGACGAAGGACGCGATTTTTCCGACATTCCAAGGCGTGCGGCTTAGTGTCATGCCCCAAACACGGATTCCGAGAGCTTCGCCTGCTCCCACGGCGGAAAGCGCAGCCGCAAGAGCCGTGCTCATCGTTTGCAACAATTTTACGTCCGCTTCACGCGCGAGGGAAATCATGCGCTCGCCGACGCGAAGTCCGTCCGCCGTTATGACAAGCCCATCCGCTCTTGGCGCAAGAGCGGAAACCGTGGTCAGCGAAAGTCCTGCCGCCACGCAAGCATTTTCCCACGTTTCGATATCGTTTTTTTGCACGGCTACCGCCGTGCATTGGCTCTCCGCATCAATCCGCGTTCCGATTGCAAAGGATTCGCTGTCGTTCCCCTTGTCGGCAAGCCATGCATCCATTTCCCAACGTGCCGAAGCGTGGCACTCCTCTTCATTCATGCCCGGTGGAAGGACGGGCGCATAGAGCAGCACATCCTCCCCGGACAGCCCCCATGCAATCGGGCATTCCTGCCATCCATGCTTGGCGAGATATAGATGCACCTGCTCCATCACATCAGTTGCCGATTCGACCGTACAGGATTCCTTTCCTGCAAAATCAATCGTAAGGTCGCCGGATTGGACACGCAGTTTGACATAGCATAGCTCTTGCTGGCGATATGCAATGCCAACGACCGAAGTTCCCTGTGCACGAAAAAACGCCGCAAGGCGCGACTTCTGAAACCACGTTTCAAGGTCTCCAGCCAATCCAGACATAACCCGCCTCCTTTCGTTCCAAAATAGTTCGCGCCGTCCTGCGCCGATCCCATCCATCGACACGATGTTCCCGCGCAACGGCAGCGCAATAGAGACGCTTCCCCTGTCTCCGCACGACGATCCATGATTCAATCGGGATCGGGCCAGAGGAGACCTCGCGGTCTTTCGTCTGTTCCTTCCCTTCAAGGAAGGCGTCTCCCTGCTTTGCATCGCGTTCCACCTTGGCAGCGAATGCTTCCAAGCGGCTCTCTGCCATCAAATCGAGACGCGTCTCACGCTGATACTCGCGCGTCGTGCGCTGCACGGTAAAGGAATTGGCAATAAGCCCGACCCCCGCCAACAAAATAAAAAAGATCAGACAGAGCGCCCAAGCAGATGCGAACCCCGCTTCCGTATTCCCGTTCATGGCGTCGCCCCGCCTTCCTGCCGCAATCCGTACACGCGCGTTGCAAGCGAGTATGAATGCCCCGTCACAAGGCTCTTGCCAGTCAGCCGAAACTCCTGCAGCAGAGGAGAAATCTCCCGCCATGAAAATTCCGTGATTGCAACGCCAGCAAACTGGGAATCGCCCGTAATGGGCTGGCGTTCATCTTGATAGACGAGCCTTCTTTTTCGCTGCGCTTCATGGACAAAATAGGCCGCTCCCTCAATCGAAGCGGAATCCTGCAGAGCAGGCGAGCGCTTGCGAAAGGCGACGCCATGCTCATGCCCGAGCGAGAAAGGACGTATGGAATAGGCGGACGAAGCATCGCTCACAATGCGGATAAAAGCCCCCTGCACTTCCTGCTTCAACTCCATATCCGCATAAAGCATAAATGCCGATCGCGCGGCAAAAAACGAAAGTCCTGCCAATGCAGTGAGCAGGAGCGTCACAAGAGGAAACGAAACGAGCAAATCGAGCAGAATGAAGCCCTCCTCTCGCCTATCTTTCATGTCGATACACCTCGCGTTCGAGCGAAATCTTCCCATCCGAATGAAGGTTTTTCCATGCTGCAACGACAGTCACATGATACGCGCCTGATTGTTCCAATGATGTGACGTTTGCCTTGACCGAGAACCTTCCTTGATCGGAGGTCAACCGTTCCGATTCGCTGAGCCAATCGTATTCCCCCGTTGACAATCTTCCATCATCCGCCATTGCTTCAATGTTGGCAAGCTCTTCTCGTGCCATAAAAAGTGCCTGCATCCGGCAACCATCCTGCAGCTGCGCATACGCCGCCTTTTCGTAAAGAACCATCGCCCCTGCTGCAAGGAGCAGCAGCAATCCTAAGAGAATTGCTTCTTGAAGGAAGAATCCTCTCTCTTTCCCTCTCGTCCTCATCACTCGCCTACCTCTATCCTGCTGCGTCCACTTTTATGCACGATAATCTGCTTATAAATTACCGGATTTCCATCCACCATAAAGCGAATCGTAAGAGGCGCAGTGGACAGCACGCCGTTCTTTTCAAACCGAATCACCCCCAAATCACCCGTACCACCTCCATAAGGATTAAGCGTGATCTTGATATAGGGGGCAAACGAATGGTTTTGTTTAGGGCTATGCAGGTTGCCGTCAATCCGATAGCCATACGCAAAAAGTTGTATCTCTGGAACGGTGCGCATCGAACCTCGCTTATCGCCTAGTAAATTCTCCTGCGTCGTCCGAGAAAGCATTTGAATATGGCGTATATCGCTTAAAAGGCAATTTGCCTCATAGTTGATCGTCCATTCATATACAAGGGAAAGTGCGCGCGGAAGCGCTATGGCAGAAAGGATAGCGACGATGCAGACGACGATGAGCCATTCAAGAAAGATAAAGCCGTGCTGCGCGTGCGGTCTATTCATAGCAGATCCCCATACCAGGCGAGAATATCCGTCCCATACAAAAAACTCAAATAAGCCCCTGCCGAAAGAAATGGTCCAAACGGAAGACGAGCGTCCATCCGAATCCGATGAAACAAAAGAAGAAGCAACGCAAACGCGCCACCCATCACAAATGCGAAGAGGAGAGCCAAGTAAAGGCGATCTGGCGCGAGCCACAGTCCTAGAACGATGCCGAACTTGACGTCACCAAGCCCCAAGCCGCCACGAGAAATCATGCGCAGGAAAAGCAAGCCCAAACCGCCCATAGAAGCGCCCACGAAATGGGGCAAAAACGGCGCGTGCTCCATAACCAGAAAGAACAATCCGCCCAGAAACAGGAGCAAATTCGCCTTATCGAGGAGCAGTCCCCATCGAATATCGGTGAGACTCATCAGGACAAGCCCGCCCGAAAAGAAAATCCCTGCAAGGCAATGCGCTATATCACTCGTACACGACAGGATTCCGAGCGAGAGGATACACCATACGGCAAGAGCGAGAAAAATATCCCTTCGCGCAGGGCACAGCGTGCCATATCGCCCTGTCATTTGCCGAACTCCTCCGCAGTATGATCTTCGCAGAGTGCGCGCTTTCGCCCGCCTTTATCATTGACCGTATACACGCCATTCTCTTTTAGTTCCAGCGGCTTGGTCTCATTTTTTAGATTGCATTTTCCCTTAGGCGGTTTCGTGGTTTCCGTATCGATATACGCTTGCAAGTCTTCAAACTTCCCCGGCGATCTCCCATAATCGAGTTCATAGACGGCAATCGCGGAATCAATCGCACTCAAATCCGCCTTGACTTTCGCCGTATTCGCTGATGCCATAACGGAATTGAATTTCGGCACGGCAATCGTGGCAAGCACGCCGATAATGGCAACAACAATCAACATGGAGATAAGCGTAAAGCCTGCTTCCCGCTCCTTTGTCGATGGCATAAAACATCCCTCCCCTACAATCAAATCAACTTTTCTACATTATCTAAATTCTACGAAAATATCATAAAACCTTTTGCATTTTTCAGTAAAACAAAATTTTACAATGAGGAAAAAGAGAATCATGGCATGATAAAAAGGCTATATACGAGAGAAACAGAGTTCATCTCGTATATAGCCTTTACGGGAACACGTTCCGAAGCGATTTACTTCAGCGCATCGCCAAGCTTTGCATTCGTCGCACGGGCAGCGGCAACGCTCTCCTCGAACTTCGCCTTCTCTTCACCTTCGAGCTTGATCTCGACGATCTTCTCAAGGCCGTTCTTGCCAAGGATGCACGGCACGCCGATGCAGAGATCCTTCTCGCCAAACTCGCCTTCGAGATAGACGCAGGACGGAATGAGCTTCTTTGCGTCAAGGGCAATCGCCTCAACCATTGCAGCAGCTGCTGCGCCCGGAGCCATCCATGCCGACGTACCGAGAAGCCCCGTCAGCGTAGCGCCGCCGACCTTCGTATTCGCTACGACGTCGTCAAGCTCTTCCTTCGAGAGCAACGTCGTCACAGGAATGCCGCGGAGCGTAGCGAGGCTGACAAGCGGAACCATCGTCTTGTCGCTGTGTCCGCCGATGACCATGCCGTCAACATCCGACGGCGTAGCAGGATAGCCGGCCTTCGTCAATGCATTCGCGAGGAAATAGCGGAAACGGCTGCTGTCGAGCGCGCCGCCCTGTCCGAGAACGCGGTTGCGCGGAAGCTTCGAGTCCTTCAACGTCAGGAACGTCATCGCATCCATCGGGTTGGAAATGATGATGAAATACGCATTCGGCGAGAACTTGAGTGCCTGATCAACGACGCTCTTGACGATCTTCGCGTTTACGCCGATGAGCTCCTCACGCGTCATGCCCGGCTTGCGCGGCAGGCCAGACGTGATGACGACGACTTCGGAGTCTGCCGTCGGAGCGTAGCCGTTCGGATCGTTCGACGCAGCCGTGACGCCCGTTACCGTCGTGTCAAAGTTCAGCAGATGAGCCGTCTGCATGATGTCCATTGCCTTGCCCTGCGGAACGCCGTCCTTGATGTCGACGAGAACGACTTCGCTGCAGAACTTTTTCGTAGCAAGGACATTTGCGACCGTTGCACCGACATTGCCTGCACCAACTACTGTTACCTTCATAATATATAGCCTCCTTATAATTTGAACCCACTTTTGCGAAATGCAAAAGCGTTTTCGGAATGCCTCCAGCATGAATCTGACTTATGATTCACTATGTGTAAATTATAACAAAGTTGCATACAAAAAGCAATGCTTTTATGTAGCTTAGGCTGGACTTGGAAGATTGCAAGTTTAATTGTCGCATCGTTCCGCCAAACTTTAGTAGCTTATG
>ERZ772945.278-NODE-278-length-42791-cov-6.212280_pt1 | contig 42791 bp, 52 predicted proteins | sample MGYA00511681_ERZ772945 | MGnify/ENA primary metagenome ERZ772945 (study PRJEB29015, sample SAMEA2737943) | human oral metagenome | biome: human oral; feature: human-associated habitat; material: dental | place: China | collected 2143 ...
CGCTTGTGTGTTGGTGTGTTATTTGCGTGCGTGCGCGTGTGTGGTGTGTGGTTGTGTGTGTACGTGTGTTCGATGACGCGTGTCACGTTGTGTGTTGGTGTTTGTGGGTTGACGTGAGCTGTCTCGTGTGGCGTACAGTTCTGGGCATCATCAACACAGCCCCAGCGACGGGGCGAACGAAAGGAACACGACGATGAGCAAGACGATGCGGCGCATGGCACTGGCCCTGGTGTGTGGGGTGCTGGCCCTCATGGGGTGGGTGCCCGCCAATGCCAGCGAGAACGCCCCCACCGGTGGGTGGGTGCTCGCCAGTACTGGTGCCCCCGTTGATGTGTCGGGGACCCCTGCCTGTGAGGATGAGGGGCAGGAGTATGGGCCGTGCTTGTGGGATGCGAGCACGCGCGGTAACGGCGAGGGGGACTCATTCATGGTTGAGGAGGACGGCTCTATCTCCTACCTGAGGAAGGCGGACGGTGCTGCCACCGCTACTCCTGCGAAGAAGAGTAAAAAGGCCAGGAAGAAGGAGAGCTCCGACGGCACCACTGTTGCGCCCACCCCTGCGGGGGCGCCTGAAGCCCGCGCGTACCCGGGTTGGGTGTGGACTGGGCGCACCGCCCCTGTCACCATTCCCGGCCTGCCCGCGTGCGTTGACGTGCACGGTCAGGAGACCTGCGTCCGGCAGGGGTACACGCTCGTAGTGGACCAGTCCTCCTGTACGCAGACCATCATCACCGACCAGGGCAACCAGTACGTGCCCGGCCCCGCTGTGGCGCAGGCGCTCTCTGACTCATGCCAAGCACACAAACCGGACAGTCGAGACCACGGAGACGACGCCGGATGGGGCGGAGCGCGATCTAGTTCTACGGGGGTTGTGCACTCGGCTTCGCCGAGCGCGGCTGTGAGTAGCGTTGTGGATAAGCCTTCCTCTCCTAGTCGGGACAAGGTTGTGGGTCCTGTGGGTTCGGGAGCCAAAGACAACTATGACGTCGAGGTTGTGGTGGTGCTTGGGGTGCTGGTCCTGTTGGGGCTTGCTGTGGCGGTGTGGGTTGAGCGTCGTGCGACTGAGCGTCGCTTGAGTCGCCTTGGCTCAAGGTGAGTGATTGGGGTTGCCTATCGTACGCATGTTCGACCAATCGTCTCGATGGTTGGTTGGCTGCGGCGATAGGCGGCCCTTTTGTGTGTGTGGCGGTTGGTGCGGTATTGACTTATCGCGTTGTGGCCCAGGGCGCATGGCTGTGTTGCGGGTCATTGAATCGAACAGTGTTCGTGGGACCTTAGTCCTACGTCTGTCACAGGAACGGCATAGTTGGCGCTTAGTGGGCGTTCAGGTTATGTTCGAAGACCGTTCGAACGATTAGGTTTCAGCCCCTGAAAACTGCCTATGGAAACCTTGCTTGACACCCGGGATTGGCTTGATTTCGCGGGAAAACGGCGCCCTATATGGTCATCTCACCGCGCGGGCAATCAGCGGCCCGCCCAACGAAAGGAATCGAAAATGACTGGTTACGACGCACTCCGCTCCGGCGAGGCCGCCTATTACGGAGAGGCCCTCATTGCCGCCCAGTGGCTCAGTGATGAGAGGTTCATCCGGTACGCGACGGCGCAGGGTGTCGATGTGTGGGAGCGGCTGGCCCCCTATGCGGAGGAGCGGCACGCGGGCGTGATTGCGCGCGCCGCAGCTGCTTGCAGGGCTGCCTGATAGGTCGCCCGTAGCCCCCGGTTCTGCTTCGGCGGGCCGGGGGCTTTGCTTTGCCTGCCCCCCTGGGGCCCTGTGCGCCCCCTTGAGGCACTTTTGGGGGCTGGGCGGTGCCCACATATGGGCGGGGTGCCGAAAGGCCCTCAGATTGGCTCCTGCGCCCTGTCGCGTGAGCGTGCGCGCGTATGCGCGCGTGGGGATGCGTGATGAGCTGGTGCGGTCGAACGCGTGTTCGATGATGTAGGTCACGCGAATTGGTGGCCATTCCGGCTTGACTCACGGCGTCTCGGCGTGTGTATAGTTAGGTCATCAGCCCGGGGCGGTCAGCCCCAACAGAAAGGATCACAGCAATGAGCATCAACGACCTCATCTCAGACGTCACCACCAACCTCACCGAGTGGGGTATCAGCTACCGTGAGACCACCGAGGGCATCAGCGTCGGCGACATTCACCTCGAGGCCGCCGAAGAGGGCTACAGGCCCAACGCCACCATCCTGGACGGGACCGAGCTGGTCGGTATGACCAGTGACGCCGACAAGGCCGCCGCACTCCTGGCCTTCCCGCTGGCCCGCCGCGCATGGGAGTGTGGCTACACCGGCGACTTTGAGGTCACCTGTGCGGACGACGAGGTCGAGATGCGCCTCTCTTACTGGAGTAGTGACCTGATTGTCTCTGCGGGGATTGACGAGGCGGACCGGTTCACCGTCACGGAGCACGATCTGGTCCGTCAGGCCGTCTGCATGTCCGACCTCGCTGCCGTCCTTGCCTCAACCGAACTGGCCTACAGCAACCCTGATGAGGCGTGGCAGATTCTCTGCCTGGCGACCGATTTCGAGGCGGACCACTGGGAGCTGATCGTTGAATTCTTCGACGGCGATGCGAAATTCATTCACGCCCCCCGATTCACCGCCGTCGAGTCCCCAGTCACCGAGAAGACCGTCTTGGTTGATGATTGGGAAGAGGATTCCCCCATGCGCGTCATCGACACCGAGACAGCCGCGGACATGACGTACTGGTCGCACAGTGACGTTGCGGCCGCCGTCCTGTACGCGATCTCCTGACACGCTCAGGTAGCCCGGATGGTCGCAGCGGGGGTTCGATTCCCCCGCCGGGCACGACATTCACCCACACACTTAGGAGTCACACCATGGTCGCTACGGAAGACCGCCTAGCTGCCGCACTGGAATCGGCAGTAGAGGACCTACGCAAGGCCGTCACCTACCTAGAGCGGGCCATCAAGGCGGAGGAACGCAATGCCAGCTGACGCGCCACTCGAGCATCGCCTCATCACGCACGCAGACATGCGCCGCATGGCCGACGGGGCCACTGTATATGATGACCGCAGCCAAGCGTGGGTCAAACATGGCCCATGGTGGCACCTAGAGGACGGCGATACTCGCCTACTCGGCACAGAACTCAAGCGCCTATCGGCGTGGCTGTACACGCTCGAGCCATTCAATCCCGTCTGGCTCATCTAGAAGCACCGCCACACACCAGGAGGAACACGCCCCATGAGTACTCGCGTTGACGTCACGGACGTAGCAAATCAGTTGGCCCGCATGTGGCCGCATGCGCGCATGCATGTAGCCCCCACGCCCATGGGGCACGCCGTGGTGCTTGGCGCTACCGCGGCGGAGCTCACCCCAGATTGGTGGACGGTGCTCAAGCCGGACCAGGCGGATCGGTTCTGGGGGTACGTCGAATGCGATGAGGCCGTCATCGCAGATGCGCTTGCGGAGGCGAACGCGCACAACTTCCACGACTCGGTTCGCGGGCGCGTCGCAGCATTCGACCAGCGACTCAAGGTGCGTCGCATCGGAGATGTGTACAGCATCACTACAGCGGAGTCGGAGACCATCATCATCGCCCCTGTGGGTGGCGGCGTTGCGGTCACGGCTGGGGGTGTCACGCATGAGGTTGCGACCATGGGGAACGCGATCATGGCGGCCGGCTCCTTGGTGGCGTCGACCAAGTAGTTCCTAGATAGGGGGTTCCCAACGGAATAGGGGGTTCCCAACGGAATAGGGGGTTCCCAACGGAATAGGGGGTTCCCAGAAAGGAAGACAGGTGGCAGAACAGCTCACAGTGCACCAGGCACTCAGCAAGGTCATGGAAGCCGTACAGGCGGTAAGGAAGGACGGCAGGAATCAGGCGCAGCAATTCAACTTTCGCGGCATCGACGCGGTAATGAACGCAGTAGGCCCCGCACTCCGCAAGCACGGCGTGATCATCCTCCCTGAGGAGGTCGATGTACACCGCACCAACGGGACCACGGCCAACGGGAAGCAGACAGCCGAGGTTGTCGTCAAGGTCACCTATAGGGTCTACGGCCCAGGTGGCGACAGTGTCCACGGGAAGGTTGCGGCCGAGGCTATGGACTTCGGTGACAAGGCCATCGCCAAGGCGATGAGCGTCGCCTACAGGACGTTCCTGCTGCAGGCACTCACCATCCCCACTGATGATCCTGATCCCGATGGCGAGACCTTCGAGAGGGAGGCTCCCAATGGGACAGGGACCTCCCAGCAGAATAGGGGCCCCCAGCAGGACACCCCCCTCCCAGCGGAACAGGGGGTTCCCAAGAGAACAGCGGCCGAGCAGTGCGGCATGATCCTTGACGGATTCTGTGCCACCCACCAGCTGGACGGCGACAAGGTGCGTGAGGAGTACTTCGCTGCCGGCGGCAAAGCCAACCCTGACATGCTCCGAGCATGGTTGGCACAGAACTACGGGGCAGGAAAGGTGCAGTCATGAGCAAGGAAGACGCACTCCGCAGGGCGGCCATCGCGGCACACATCGCCAAAGTGGCCTCCCAGGAGAAGAAGAAGGCCCTCAAGGAGCTCAAGGAGTACATGGCTCCCGGGGACACGTCCAAGCCGTCCATCGACGGAAGGCAGGTCGGTACGGTCAGCGTGAGCTTGCCGCAGCCACGCTACCAGGTGGTGGATGAGAAGGCGCTCGTGGCCTGGCTCGAGTGGAACAAGCCGGACGCCGTGCACAAGGTGCCTGCGCCATGGTTCGTTGCCGCCAATGCATTGGATGGGTTCATCAAGCAGACCGGGGAGATTCCTGACGGCGTTGAGGTCGTTCAGGGCGACCCGCGCATCTCGGTGCGCATCTCGGCACCTCAGGAGGATTCAATCAGGGGCCTGATCGCTAGCGGGGATATCCGCCTAATTGAGATGGAGGAGGCTCAGGAGTGACACCGCGTGAGAGGAACGCTCAACTGAGGTTGGCAGAGATTCGAGAGCGAGCAGAGAACTGGGCCCGGAACGGGAGGTATGAAGCCGAAGGCAAGCCCCCATTCCCGGCGGCGGCCGATGTCCTGAATCTTCTGGCACGTATCGACAGTTTGGAGCGCCGCCTGAACGAGGCAGAGCTGTGACCCGCCGAAAGGGGGTCTCCCAGGAAACAAGGGAGCTCGTGTACGAGAGGGACCAGTACCGGTGTGCCCGCTGCGGTAGGCACGCCGGGAATGGCCCCATGAGCATCCAGCATAGGAGAGCTCGAGGCATGGGGGGCAGCAAGGCCCCTAATACGAACAAACCCAGTAACCTCATCCTCCTCTGCGGGGATGGGGTGCGGGGCTGCCACGGCTACATCGAGCAGAACAGGACGGAAGCCAGGCGGGGCGGATACAACGTTCCCCAGTTCGTGGCCACCCCAGAGACAATCCCAGTCAGATACTGGGATGGTTACCTCTACAGGATAGACGACGAAGGAGGAAAGGAATGCTTAGGGTCGAAGAAGTGACCTACACATATGCAACCATCACCTGTGACCATCCAGAATGCACCAACAGCATCAGCTTTCGGCCGTGGCCTGAAGACCTGGAACGAGAACTGGCTGATCTTGGAGCCCTACGACACCTGGCCATTCGCAGGGGATGGAAGTTTATAAACGACGGCACGACAACAGAGTGCAATTACCACACCAGAAAGGACACAGAATGAGCAACATGAAGGCATTGGCGCACAAGTTTATCGCACCCTACATCGACGAGGAGCAGGGTCCGTTCGGGACTGTTGGTCGCTGGCACCGCCAGTTGGGGCGCATCTCCTTAGCCATTGATCACGCTAATGACAACTCCTACCCGCTCGGTAGGGAGTTCCTTAACGACGACGTGGGGTTTGAGCTCTCATGCATTCTTGAGGATGCGGCACTCCTGCTGCACTACCTCGGCGTTAGTGATCCTGCGGCGGAGTTCCTTGCCGAGTACGAGCGTGCCGCGAAGAAGCACCCAGGAATGACGCTCGACTCCGACGGACACACGAACGAGTCGCGCTTCTACGCCCTGGCGGAGGAGGTGGGGGAGGTATGCGCCGCCCTCACCTACGACAACGCGCAGGACACGGGCCACAACGCCAACCTCACCTCGGAGGTCATCCAGGTAGGTGGGCTCGCCTTGGCTTGGCTCTCTCGTTACCAGGGAGGAGTGGTCCAGTGAGAGACTCCCACGCGATCGCCGCCAAGTTAGAGGAATGCCTAGAAGCCGACTACTTTCCTCAGGCAATCAAAGGCGTGTATGCGCTCATTAGTCACATCATCTTCCTAGAGGAGAAAGTTTCTAGCCTGAAAGACACAATCAACCGATTGCAGTCCGAGGCTAGTCGCCCACGCGAGATCGACGCTAACACTAAGGCCCAGGATGTTCCAGACGGAACGATTGTCGTAGACCTCCGCGGCCACCCCTGGATATCAAGCGAAGGGAACTGGTGGCGCCTCGCGAAAGACGTCCCTTTCGGCAAATTAAACCTCCTCCATCCGCTGACAATCCCGCACACCATCATCTACACCCCCAAGGAGGAGTCATGACGATCCTGCTCGCCGTTGCCATTGTGGCGGCGCTCATCGCTATCGGAGCCTACGTGCATGTAGCCAACCAGCATGACCTGCTGGAGTTGGAGTTGCGCCTGGCCCGCGATGAGTCCAAAGTGTGGGCCGATGCCTACCGTGACGCCATCTGCACGGAGCCCGAGCGTGGCAAGGACTCGTAGAAGCGCCAAGGCCGCTGGGGCGCGGTTTGAGAGAGTTGTCGCCGACTACCTCGCCGAGGAGCTGGACGACGACAGGATCGACCGCGCCCCCAAGGCCGGGGCCAAAGACAAGGGCGACATCGCTAATGTCCGCATGGGTGACCATAAGGTCGTCATCGAGTGCAAGGATGTCACCCGAATGGACCTGCCGAAGTGGGCCCGTGAGGCCCAGGTGGAGGCGGAGAACGCCGGCGCCCTCATAGGCGTGATTGTCCACAAGCGGCACGGGGTTGCCAAACCCGACCAACAATGGGCTACAATGACACTCGGGGACCTCGCCAGACTCCTGAAAGGAAACCAATGAAAACCATTCCCGGCTATCTCACCAAGAACGAGGCGGCCAGCACGCTCGGTATCACCCGCCGAACACTCGACCGCCACATCCAGAAGCACAAGATACCCACCTTCCGCTTCCTCGGAGACCCCACCATCCACGTCCTCGAAGAGGACATTAAGAAACTCTTCTCCCCCATCCGAAAGGACAACTGACATGGCATGTGACATCACCGTCGAAGGCAACCTCGGCTCCGACCCTGAGGTCAAGTTCCTCCAGTCCGGCGAGCAGATCACCGAGCTACGCATCGCAGGCACCCCCGGCAAGAAGAACCAGCAGGGCCAGTGGGAGGATGTCGGCGACCCGCTTTGGGTGACCGCCTCCTTCTGGGGTGAGCAGTACACCCGCCTTGCCGACACCCTGAAGAAGGGCGACAAGGTCACCGTGACCGGCATCCTCGTGCAGCGCGGATGGGAGGGCCAGGACGGCACCCACAAGACCAGCCTCGAGGTGCGGTACCCTCGCTTCCGTGGCGTCATCCCCCGCCGCAACAGCCGGCAGACATCATTCAACGCCCCCCAGGGCGGGCAGGCTGGCGACCCCTGGGCCAACGCAGGAGCGCCGTTCTGATGAAGTGGTCCCATATGTCTCGCGAGCGGAAGAGATTAACGCTCATATCGCTCGCCGTTCTCGTCGTCGTAGGATCCGCCGCCATTGCGATATTCAGCTTCTTCGTGGCGGTACTCATCTATGCACCATGGGTAATCAAGATTATCGTACTGCCTTTTATGGTGTCCTTCGTGCTGGTGGTCGCCTCATTCTTCTATAGCTACTGATGCTCCCCCTGAAGCGCAAGATGACCTACCCCCACTCCAGGGGGCAGGTCATCTGCGACGCCTGCTTCGCCACAATCAGGCAGGGCCTCATGTACCGGAGGGACACATGGAAGGACGGAACCTACCACTGGTCCCTCCGGTACTGCCCGGACTGCTGGCTCATCCTCGGCGAAGTAGAAGCCGCAACACAACCAACCTACGGCGGCCCAGATGCCGAACACTACGAGCAATGGGCAGCCACCCACGCACACACAGAAAGAGCACAATCATGGCTGATTCGAGCATTCCCAACTTAAGCAAGGAGCATTATGCGGAAATCTCTGCCGCACTCTGCGCCCACCGACCCTTATCTCGGTTTACCATCTCCGCAGGTAATGGCCACGCAAACATCGCGGCACTGTCGACAGGTGGTGGCCGCAAGTTAGGGGAATGGGACTTGGTGATTATGCGCGCCACAGCCTTCCTTCGTGTCATCGTTGGAGAGACTGAGTATCAGGAAACCATTGTCGACCCCTTGCCAATTCAATTCAATAGGGTCCTGAATGGCCTGCGAGACTGGGGTAAGGCGCTGAATGCATTAGAACTCAAGGAACTCCTGGATCGCTACCACAACCTCAACTACCTAAATGCGGAGCACATCATGGACCCCGCCGACTATCGGCCGCTTGGAGGTGCTCTCTCATAGTGAAGATTACGCTTCATGGAATGCAATGGCTGGCCCGCATGGAATGCAGCCAGTGTCACATTTCCAGAATCGAGCAGGTGCACCCCCGCACCAAGCCGTGGGTGGCCGTCGAGTCCACCGTCAAGACTACAGCGCGCACCCTTGGTTGGAGGGTCGGAAAAGATTCGGCCATCTGCGGAGAGTGCAGGAGGAACAAATGACCACTATCTACCAGCCTACGATCTTTTGACGAACACTAGGCAAGCAACAGTGAAGTGCGACCAATGCGGTAAGCGTGCGTCGATCACTACCCAGCCAGGCAGTGCATGCGAGGATAACCTTAGGGAAATGGTCGACACCCTCCTCTCCTATGGCTGGGACTTTGAACTCACCAGCGACGGGCACTGCTTGTGCTCGCAGCACAAGGAGGAGAAGTGACCAAGACGTGGCGCTACATCGATGCGCGGTGCACATGGAAGCCTATCGCCCGCTACCTCGTGCGACGCTGGAAGAAGCAAGGCTACAGAACCGCATACGTCTCCGTCAGCGCTTGCAAGGCGCTCGTCGGCGCGCTAGACTATGACCATTCCGGTGAGTGACTCCGCTGGATGTGGGATAGGTGAATGGCCCAGGGGATTGACCAAGATGTCTCCCCTGGGCCGTTGCCATACTCTGGACAGAAAGACAAGACACCAATGACCCCCCTTGATGAAGCCATCATCGAGAACGACCTCCTCCCCGAGGACCAGCGCGCCACTAACGTAGAGCTCGCCGAACGATTCAACACATCAGAGTCGTCCGTGCGCCGCCACCGCGCCAAGCTCAAGCGACGCGGAGCACCCGACATGGGGCACGACGCATTCTTCAATGACGTCCCGGTAGAGGCCATCACGCAGCGCGGGAAGACGATCCGCCTCCCCGATGGCTCCTACGAGAAGATCACCTGGCGTCCGGGCGCGGTCGAGATGGCGGAGGCTAAGCGCACCTCCTATAGCGACCTGGAGCCAGTGTTCCAGGAGCCCCTCCTCACCAAGCCCACCAAGATCGCCGACAACTCCACCAAGGTCGTATGCCTCGCCGACTTTCAGATTGGCAAGCGACAGTCAGGCGGAGGCACCGAGGACACGGTTCGCCTCGTCCGCCGCGCCCTCAAGGACATCGCGGACGACATTCGCTTCCGTGGCCCCTACAAGCGGATCATCCTCGCCGACGTAGGAGACTCGACTGAGGGCTTCTGGAATGTCGCCAGCCAGGCCCAGACCAACGACCTCTCCCTCACGGACCAGATTCGCACCGTGCAACGCCTATACGCCGAAGCCCTCCAGCTGCTTGCCCCTCTCTGTGAGTCCCTCTACTATGTGGCCGTTCCATCCAACCACTGCACCGTCCGCACCGGGCAGGGTAAAAACAGTCGCGCCAACGCCCCGGATGACGACTTCGGAATCATGATCTCAAAGAATATTGAGGATATCATCGCCGGGCGCCCCGGATATGAGCATGTCACCTTCCACCGCCCAGAGAAGTGGGAGGAGGCCGTCACCGTCGAGGCGGCCGACGGAACCCGCATCGGCTTCACTCACGGCCATCTGGCGGGCCAGCAGCCGAAGGTGCCCTCCTGGTTCAGGGACCTCGCGTTCGGGCGCAGGAGCGGCCTCTACGACGCGAGAATCCTGGTCCACGGGCACTGGCACAACTTCGCCGTGAGCCAGGCCGGGGACGCCCGGTGGATCATCTCCTGCCCGTCCGCAGATCGCGGCTCTGACTGGTGGACGAACCTGTCTGGGGACTCCACTCGGCCAGCTATCCTCACCTTCGAGGCCCAGGGAGGCAGCGCCTCATCCTGGGAGCTCTACTCCTGAACATACAAGGCCCCCGCTTGTAACTACCCAGATACAAGCGCCGCCTAGGAAAGGAGGCGATCATGCGTTGGTATTGGGGTGCCACTGTCGGTAAGGCGCTGAGTGGATGGCGATGGAAGTTGCATCACCTCTGGTGAGACACGGCAAGGCCCCCGCTTGTAACCGGCTTGGTACAAGCGGGGGCCTTGTAGCGTCCGTCAGCCCTTGATCGCAGCCAGGGCCTCGGGCGTGCCCACAGCCCATCCGACGATGGTCACGCCAGCAGCATTGGCGGCTGACCTCGCAGCATCCTGCTCATCCTTCGATGCCACGAGCGCCCACACGCCGTCAGGGAAGACCGTCTTCGCGGCCCCCCACACACCAGCGCCCGCCTTAGCGGCCGAGAGGATACCCTTCTGAGCATCCTTGATCGGATCAGTCAGGTGCCAGTCCGCAGTGGCGTCAGTGGCGTCACAGACGCGCGTGAACGCCGGGTACTGGGCCTTCACGATGCCGCGCAGCTTCGTCTGCCCGCGCCCGTGCACCGCCTGGTAGGTCTTCCCGGCACGGGCGCCGAGGACGGTGAGCATCTTCCCGTCCGATGACCTGTAGTACTCGGCTGCCGAGTCCTGGAGGCCGTTGCGGACGTTCGGCATGAACTCGATACCGGCTGCCTCCAGCATGTCAGCTGTCTCGACCATTCCGGCGACATCCAGGCCGAGGTTACGAGCTCCCTGGATGGACACGTTGGAGAACTCGCGCTTCACGTTGTCGGTGCCGGGGAAGTCGCTGGGGATGCCCACAGCCAGGTCGGCGGTGTCGGCGACGCCACGCAGCGGCACAGTCACCTGACTGGGCTTCAGTGCAGCGACCGCCTTGAGGTCGTTCAGCGAGTAAGCGACACGAGCCGGATTGCCCCACCCACCGGAGAGCCACGCCATGATCGGGAGGCCGTCACCCTGGGCGGGAGGAGGCGGCGGCGGGCCTGCAGGCGCGGCCGGAACTACCGGCCCCTGAGCCTTGGCCCACGACGCCAGGGACGCCACCGCGTCTCCGATACGCTTCGCTGCGGCCGCGCCGAAAGCGACTGCCCCCATCTTCGTGGGGTGCGTCTCGTCACTCAGGAGGAGAGTGTCCCTGGTGCCGTCACCCTTCGGGGCTCCAGCGTTACCGGTACCGGACAGAACATCCGACACCTGAACAACGGGAGCACCCGGCATCAGAGGAGTATCCCCAGAGGTAGGCGCCCACGGGGCAGTCACCCGGTAGGCGACACCACCATAGATGATCACATCGCCCGTAGCGGATACCCGCCCATCACGCCACGGCACAGCCTGCTTATCGACGACACCAAGCCAGTCAACGAAAGCGACACCGTTGGCAAGCCCGCCGGAGGCGTCCACCCCATCCTTCGTTGCCTTCACGTTGACGTTGGCGGAACGAGACTGGAGGCGCACAACCGAGGACGGCTGCGGCCCAAGCACCACGATCGGCACCTGAGGAAGCTTGGCGCGCACCTTAGTGACGAAAGACTTCACCGCCTCGGTGATCGCCGAACCGGTAGCGTCGCCGTTGTCGATAACCTTGTCAGCGTTCAGGGACCCGATGGTCACGATCAGATTAGGAGCCGCCGCGCAGACTGAGTTGACGCGGCTATCCACCTCGAAACCGTCACGGCCAGAGGCGGAGTAGCCGAACCCCGAACCGTCTACCGCACTGAACGCCGGGACGCAGCCCAGCGCGCGCGATACGACGGAGGGAAGGTTGAAGCCCTGCCCCATGGTGCTCTCCGTGCTCCACGAGTCGCCAAAGAATCCGACCGTAGGAACCCCCTGGCCAGCACGCAGAGGGAGCGCACTGAGCGGAGCGTTACTGCCCGCAGGGGCAGGGTTAGGGGAGCTGCCCCCAGCCTGAGACAACTCAGCCTTTGTTGCGTAGGTGGAAGCAACCTCCGCCTTAGTGGGGTAGGTCTCCTGGGCGTCGCTCTTAGCGACGTACGTACTAGACGCGTCTGAGCGCGTCAGATAACCGGATAGGTCAGGGGCCTGCCCCCCACCGCCCAGCTGGGCCTGCGTCAGAGCCTCCTTCGTCGCATACGTGGAAGCCACGTCAGCGGTCTTCGCATAGTCAGCAAGCTCCGCCTTCGTAGCCGACGCATCAACCCGGGCACTGAGTGCACTGTCCGCGGACGACACCTCAGCTTTCGTGGCGTAGAGAGACAAGTCAGGGGAAGGGAGTGCCCTCACCTCCTCCTTCGTTGCGAAGACCTCATCCGCCTTCCGCTTGCTGTACCAAGTACGATCATCCATTAGAGCCTTCCTTCCAGGCCAGAAGACCATTGCCGACTTCAACAAGGTCACTAGGGTTCGCGGCCTCCAAGAGGCCCTGTCCGATTGGGCGCACCCGAGTCGATGAGTCATCCTCAACCCTGCGCCCAGCAATAATGTCTGCTAGGTCAACGGTTGTGCCCGCGACGATCCCAGCGAGGTACTCTCGTCGCCCGCCAGGAGTGCCCGGGACGTCGATAGTCACGCGATAGTTGCGTTCGTCTTGCGGGAGGGACTCTGGAGCCACCAGCCGGAAGGCTCGCTCTTCCCTGAAGTCTACGAGGTAGCCATTTGCGGTAAGTCGCCCAGAAGCATAGTGTGCAACAACGAGCCGCCTGCCGTCCTCCTCGACGCCCTCATATGCAGTGAGAGGAGTGAATTCCACCCTACCCTCGCGGCCAAGCCCATCAGGCCCAATAATGCGCCCCGTGATAGTGGCGTACCCGCTCACGATGCCTCCTTATGCGCACTGACGTTGCTCTTCATCCTGTCGATTCTGTCGTGCAGAGACTCAACCTCGCTGTAGAGGTGGGCGCGGTCAGTGCGCACATCATGCCTGACGCCCTCCACCTGGGACTCTAGCCCCTGGAGCCTGCGAGACTGGTCGCCCATACTATCCTTTAGTGCCCCCACAACCTCAGTGAGAGCATCCATCTTAGAAGTCAGGTCATCGAATCGCATGTCTAGGTCGTCTCGCAGGTTAGTGGAGTGGTTGTTGCGCACCCCCTCGGATGCAGATTCGGCAGCGTCTGCAGCTCTGGCGACATGGACGCTCATGCGCTCCAGGCGTTCATCATTCTGCGCCTGCTGCCTCTTAAGTCTACTGGCGAGCCTGGCCACAAGCGCAGCCAGCAGTGCGACCGTGGCCGCAATGAGATCAGGAGATGTTAGGACTTGCCCTAACGGCAGGGCGCTATCTACTGGCTGCACTGGTCACTCAGCTCGCGTGACGGGGAGTGTACTCGACGGGGGCTGTGGCGACAGACCTGTCCGTCTCCTTCGCGTCAGCGATAGACGTCAGGACGCTAATCAGGACTGCCGTAGCAGTAAGCCCGAGAGCACCCTTCCAGTTGATATCGAAAATGCCGACACCGACAGTAAGAGTGCTCACAAGAACCTGGGCGAAAGTCTTGATAGCGCGATCACGCACGCCAGACCAGAATGAAGCTCGAGCGTAAATGCTCATGCACTCACCTCTTCCGGGACTAACTGGGGGGGGCAGGACTTCTACCCCACCCCCCCCAGTATACTGTCCGCTACGTGTTGTCACATAAGCCGGAACGACCCCGGGCGCGACCGATTCAGGGCCTCCTGGAGGGCCGCCCACGTTGCCTCACCAGGCTCACCATCCACGTACTCACCAAAGCTCCAGCCGTCGGCGAAGCGGCTCCACATCTCGGGAGCGACCGGTCTCACGCAGCACCAAGCCCAGTACTGGAAGATGCGAATCACATGCGAGTCCCAGCCACGATCCTCAGGGAGCTTGTCTGCCCCAATGAGCATCCTCTGGGCGCTAGACGCAACCGTGCTGTTCAGGTAGCGGCGCAGGTTCGCCACAGCAAACATCTCACTGTAGCCGGGGGCGAAGACGTCAATGAGGCGCTTCATGGTCGCAGGACCATACTCGCCATCCACCTGGAGCAGGCTCGAGGTGGATACGGGACTAGGGGCCCCGGAGACGACCTGCCCACCGCCGATCATACGATCCCAGGTGGCCCGGTCGCGCAGGCGATCCAGGTCCAGGTGGCTGTTATATCCAGGCAGGTACCCGTCCTCCGTGTACTGATGAATCAGGACATTGCCTCCCCAGTAGGGGACGGTCGGCGTCGGCGGGTCACTGTAAGCCTGCCCGTAGGAGGCGTAGTTGGGGCCGCCTGCGTACCACAGCGGGAACCGGCCAGCGATGGCGGACCAGTCCCCGCTCTCCATGCCCGCCCCGTTCAGGTAGATGCCCGGCGTGGAGCCGGTCTCGGCGGCCATCTGATTCAGGATCACGAGGGCGTCCGAGGGAGCCAGGTTGAGGGCGTCGGCCTCCCAGTCCAGCCAGAAAGTCGCGCGGCCCGCATACGCCTTGGCGCGGTCGAGGAAGAACCTCGCCTGCTCGCCCGCGTCCTCGTCGTTGGCGAATAGGTAGAGGCCGAGTCGCTTACCGGCGGCCAGCGTCGCCTCCGCCTGGGTGCGCCAGTAGGGGTTCTCGTAGCCGGTGCCCTCCGTGATCTTGACGATCACGAAGTCAGCCCAGATTGCGCCAACATTCAGGCCGCCTTGGTGGCTGGAGATGTCGATGCCATGGGCGTGCTGAGGGCCGGCCGCCTGCGCCTGGGTGGGGGCGGCAGACTTAGCCTGCGCCTTGCCCTTCGCGAACTCGGGCCACTGCTGGAAGAACTTCGCCTCGTTGAACCGGTGGCAGGAGGTCCACGCCCCGCGCTGTGTGTACGGGTGCTCGCTGTACCGGGCGGTGTGGGTCTCCTGGCCGGTTTGGTCGCCGCGCTCGCCGTAGAGGTCGCCGGTCTCGGCGATCCACGCCTCGGACTCGAGCGGGTCGTAGCCGTCCTCAACGATGATGATGACGTGGCCGACACCACCCTCGTTCGCTGCGGACAGGACGATATCGCCTGCACGGAAGCCGCCGTCCGGCGTCAGGTTCTCGTCAGCCCACGGGACCTCATCAAATCCGCGAGCCTCAAGGCCTGGCCGCAGATTCCCCGTCCAGTGGTCATTAATTTCTGGGAGGGCCGGGTGTCCCCATGGGACGCCGTAGGTGTCATGCAGCCCATAGCAGACCGCCCCCGCGGCGAGACTAGAGCAGTCTGCGTTCTGGGGGCTGGAGCAACGCCCCGCCCAGTCCGCGTTCGCGTACCAGCTGCGCCGGTCCTCGCCCTGGCTGTAGCCGACGGGCTCGACGTCACAGATTTGGCGGGCGATACGCGCCGTCACACTTCCTACACTCACTTACTCTCCTTCATCTTGCTCTCAAGGTCGATCACCTTGGCTTCGGCGATGGCGACACGCTTTGCGAGTGTAGCCACCTCCATTGCAAGGATGTCGATGACCGACATTGCGTCAACCTGGCTATCGGGGTTCATCTGAGTCTCCCTCTGGTGCGGAGTCTGGCTTGACAGGGCCGTAGAGCCCGCCTCCTAGTGTATAGGCGATAGAGTTTATGTTGACATCGTTAGGCGCTTCCGGCCCCAGCTCCCACGAGGAGCGGCGGGCGTAGTCCACCCACTCAATCTCGCCATCCGTACGCGATGTGTCGACAATGCGGGCGCCCTTTACCAGGACGGACACCTCCTCTCCGGGCTTCCCCTCGACGTGAACCTTCCATGGTGCGGCGCCAGGGCCGTACCCCGTTTTCTCGAGGCTACCCCTGCCCGAAGTGCACAGCACCACCCATGGGGCGTTCTTAGAGGCGATAGCGGGCACGTAGTCGGGAAGCTCCCACGTGCACCTTCCTTCACTATCTAGCATGAGGTTCTCCCAGTACTCAACCCCGTCATAAGGGGACTCTGTACAGGAGTGCGACAGCCACATGCCGGTCTTCTCGGTAACCTCAGGCACTCGCATCGTGAATTTCTTTGTGCCTGTCATATGAACACCAGACGCATTGACCCACACGCCATGTTCCCGCCACCCCATGGCGGTCTGCTCGTTCGTAATGTAGAACCCGGTCCCGGCATCCATCTCCGACTGGCGCTCAGAGCGAAGCCATGCGTACTGGTATGCCGATGCGATCAGGTTCTTGTTGTTCTTGGCGTACATGAACCCACTAGAGTTCACGGAAACACTGGCGTTTTGACTGCGCAGGAAGGTGCCGTACTTAGTCATGGCGAACGTAGCCCACGTACTCCCGTTTTCGCTGCCGGTGTATAGGCTAATCCCGTCAGTGCTGACAGAAATAGATGGCCTAGGAGTATCTTTGTTGTTGTCCGCACCCTTTCTTAAGGGGGAGTGCAACTTAAGGGATGGGACGCCCTGGGGGGACTTAGCCAAGAAGAGCGCGCCATCCCACCAATCGTCCTCCAGTGAATTGAACGACAGGCCTACGCCGATCTTATTCCCCTCGCGCCCGACGTCAGAGTTTGTGGATGCCCACACAATGTCATTGAAGTAGGTTTCCGACCAGCTGTCTCGCCGCCCGATGCGCCCATCAATGATGATCTCACCAGTATGGGCGTTAATGTCGAGCGACTTCCATCCATTGGCGGAGTAGACTCGCATCCCGCTGTTGTCGATTTTCAGTCCGCGATTGTTTTGACGATCGGTCTGAATGGATGCGCCCGTGATAACCTGTCCGTCAATCGCCCCCGCGCGCAGATTGTCTGCCGTCACCGAGTTGGCGGCAAGCATCCCGGCTTTGATCTTCTCGAACTCTCCCTGGCGCGCGTTGATGATGCGGGTCCACACATGCTTCGCGGTGAGGTCAACGAACGATGCATTACCGGTGACGGTGAGCTGGTCAGTGGTGAGCTGGAGGAACTTGCCGATATCGCCAGCGATGCGCCTAGCGGCTAGGTCATTGATTGCCGCGGAGCCTGCGGTCAGACGGCCAACATCCAGGTTGCTGATCTGCTCGCCGGAGACACGGGCGCGCTCCCAGTCAAAGCCGTTCCACTTCCACTCCGCCACGATGTCGAGGGTGGATGGGTCCTGGATTCGGGCCGTGTCCCCGTAGGTTTCCCCGGGGAAGTCAGGCTTGTCTGTGGCGTTGCCCTTCTGGTAGAAGACCTTACCGAAGACGGTGCGCATGCGCCGGATAGACGCCTCGATCGTGGACTGCGCCAACGATGCGGCGGCCTTCTGGAAGGGGTTGTCGGACTCTACCCACTCCCAGCCCTTGTGGGAGTGGACGGTCGTGTTACCGTCGGCGGAGCGGTCATAGGCCGGGAAGGAGGTCTCTGCGGGGAATGTGGCTGGCCCGGGCCACTGAATGTATTCGTCCTTGATTTCCGCCATGGCTCACCTCACTTCGCGCGAATAATCATGGATGCGACGGAGCCGCGGGGGCGGATGGGGAATGGATTGCCACCGCCCACATTCTTCGCGTAGGGGCGACGATCGGCCACTGTTGCGCCTGTGGACATGGCGTAGGTGTAACCATTACCGGAGGCATCATTCCACCCAATGTCGGTATTCGCTTTACCGGCGCGCCAGTTGGAGTTCTGGTTGTTGGAGTCTACGATGTCGTGGCCGTGTGAGGGCATCTCGTTCACGGTGAGCGTGTGGTGGGTCTCGCCGACGGTCGAGCCAGTGACAAGCGCGTCAGTGCTCCCCTGGCCGTAGATGACCTTCCCCTTCAGGTCCGGCACGTTGAACGTGGTGGAACCATTCCCGCTGCCACTACTGGTGCCGATCACGTCGAACAGGTCCTTATACTCGGTGCGGCTCACCTCCTGCCCGTAACACAGGAGCCAGTTCTTTGGCGGCCTACTCCCATAGAAAGGGAGGACTGCCCCTACTGGCACTATCGCGTCAACGATCGCCTCATACGCCTTGTTCACGGCGGTCAGGGACCCCGAAGCGGAGGCGGCGGTACTCTGTGCCCGCTCTGCCGTGCTCTGGGCGGAGGTGATACCATCCTCCATCTTCGTGAGCTTAGCCGCTGTAATGGGTGTGCGCCCATCCGGGCCATCCTTCCAAACGTTCCCCTGATACGGCATATCAGTCTCCCTTCTTCCTCAACGTGAACACGCGAGCATCCGGGGACACCCACTGTGACTTGTCAACCACGCCCTTATCCGGCGGATAAGGCCCCGTCTCCACCAAGGATACCGCAACCTGAGTCATAGCCTCCGACAGTTTCTGAGTCTCCTTAAGGGCCTCGGCCCGGGCGGCGCGCTGAAGCACGTCGCTGGCTGCGATCTTCTCTTCGACTGAGCGGACGATAGCGTTCGTGTCAATGGACTGCTCAAGAGTGATGGTCGCCTTGGGGCCCCACTCGGACTTGTTGCCTGCCCGGTCGTAGGCGCGCAGGCACACCTCGTAGTCCCGGATTTCCAGGCCCGCAATGGAGGTGCGTTGCATGGGGGTAATCATGTCCGCGAACTTCGCCGGGGGGCGCCCAGGGTGCTGCACCGACACCTCAACGCCAGCGAAGTCGGCAGGCATGTTCTGCCCGCCCTGACCGGCGTAGTCCCACCACACCTGGAGGACACCCAGGGACTGTGACAGGACCGGCTTCGACGGCACCGGCGGCGGCTCCCTATCCGACTCCGTAGTCAAGACAAGGGGCTGCGACCATGCGCCCGTGGCATTAGCGCTCTGCGCGCGCACCGAGAACCGGTACTCCGTCCCCGGGAGCAGGGGGCCCACGGTGGCCTTGGTGGCGTCGGCGCCCCTGATTACCATGGACCCGGCGATGCTCGTCCCGAACATGGCCAGCTGCCACGACACCTCATAGGAGACCACATCGACAGCGTTGCCGAGGGTGTCCGTGTCTACGCGCCCCCACTGGAGGTCTACGAGGGCGCGCACCCACCCCTCTGAGTTGGTGACGGCGCGACTAGAGCCGGCCAGCCCCTGCGGGGGTAACGGCCAGTACTTGGATGCCGGAGTCGAGGGACGCACGCCACTACCGGACGTGGAGGCGAGACCCACAATGCCCTTCGTGCGCTTCGTCAGGCGCCCCAGGAGGCTATCCAAGACAGTGCCGAAGGTGGTGTGGCCGACGACCGCGCCGTTCTTCTGGGTGACGCTGATCTGGGCGACCTGGAGGCGCTCCATGCCCTCGGCGCGCTCCACCATGATCCAGTCGCCGAGCCGGTAGTCCACCCACGGGAGGAGGTGCGCATCGGTGGCGGCCCACTCGCGCTTGATCTCCTCGCTCACGTGCGCCCCGGACTTGAGGGTGGCTTCGGCGACCAGGCGGGCTGTGGCCTCGAGCTCCACGCCACCGGCCTCCACAACCTTCTCGACGCGCCGCATGCTGCGGGGGGCGAGGTCATTGTGGATGAGCCACGTCCTGCCACCCTCACCCTTCACGAGGACGTCGGTGCACATGTCCGCCCAGGTTGCCGCCTCGGGTGCGCCCGTGAGCGCAGTTGCGAGCGGCCAGCGCTTCGATGAAGTCAGGTCCCTGGCCTGGGTGGTGTCCGCGTTGTACACCTTGAAGGTGCGGCCCTGCCATACCGTGTCGATCATGCCGAGGTTGCGGAGGGAGTCGACGATCTGGAGGAGGCTGATCGTGGGGTCGAAGTAGAGGGTGACGATCTTCGCCCAGTCCTGGTTCGCGGAGTCCTTGGTGGTGGTCGCATCCAGGGTCAGGCCATTACCCCAGCCGCGCTTGACGGCGTTCTGCCATACCGTACTGATGATCGCCCCCGCGTTGCGGGATAGGAACTTGAACTTGCCGTCCTTGTCCTTCGACTCAACAGGGACGGACCAGACGAGCGCCTCCTTCAGGTAGTCGCTGACATGGATGGCCTCAACCTTGCGGGAATCGGTGCCGTCGCTTACAAGGTTGTGCTCGGTCTTCTGGGTGACGAAGCGGGCGTCCGGAAGCTCCTCCCAGTCGGAGCCGTTGAAGGTGGCCTCCACTGCCACCTCTACTTCGCGCTCGAGAACGCTACCGCGGATGGCGTTCGGTCCCGGCGCATAGGTCATAGACAGTGTGGGAGTCTTCCCCCTGGGCGTGGTCACCGTCATCTCCAGGTCGTCAGGGACGACACCGATCCGGGCACCCTGAACCTCGTAGGCGACGGCGCGCAGCTGCATCCCGGGGAAGTAATCGCGGCGCATCAGTAGGCTCTCCTAGCCCGAATGAGGCCTGCAGCCCCCGTGACCTGCAGGGCGATCTTTCCCTCGTGGTTGGGGGTGAGCTGGAAGCCATGCGGTGACATGCTGATCTCCGACGCTCTGCTAGGCGATCCAGGCGCGGGCCCCCACCGCTCAGACACCTGCCTCCAGGCGTCATAGCGGGCCACGTCAATGAGGAGCCTCTGCCCCGGTTCCATAGTTCCTCGCCAGGTGATCGACGAACCGGACGCCTGATCGACAATAGTGCACGTATTGCCGGTAGGGGTGAGCTTCAGGAGGGCATCGGTGATGGGGGCAGCGCCACCGGCTAGGCGGCTCAGGTCATCCAGTGAGGTCTCGATGGCTGTAGTGTCTCTCCAGACACCCTCCACGGCCTCGAACACGACCGTAGTGTCGATGGCCCATTCACCATACCTCCAGGCCGGCTGGGACACGCTCACGAGCCGCACGAGCGCCTCCCTGGGGCTAACGCCCGCCGGATGATGCTGGAGGGTAGCCAGCTTGTTTGAGGCCCTCAGAATAGCCATGAGCGCCTGGAAGTTGCGATCCAGGTCAGCTCGGTCTGCCCCCTCAACCATGAACGCGACCGTCACCTTGAAGGTGTCCACCTTCGAGCCAGCGCCGTTGATGATGCCGCTGCGGAATGGAACCTCCGTGCTCGCGAGACGCGGGGCTGGGACTGCAGGGAGGAGCGTCCCCTCCATGACGCGCCACTTCCCCGGACGATCCAGGTCAACCCCATTCAGGGAGTATTCACTGCTCATGACACCATCCTAGATGCTCGACGCGAGACGGATGCCGTCGGCGACGTCATCCCTGGTCTTGGAGTCGCTCTGCGCCTGCGGGTAGTAGTTGGTGATGTTGACGGTACCACCACTGGATGCCTTGCTGCCAGCAGTGACGGACGAGAGAGTGTTCAGGGCATCCCGTGACGGCTTAACCTTCTCGAAAGTCGGCGCAACATGAGCTGCGATATCCGGGGAGATGTCTTTAGCCAGGTCATCCGTGAACCCCTCCAGAGAGTCTCTGACCGCATCATACTGGGACTCGAGCCCATCGATGAAGCCCTGCATGACGAGGCGGCCAGCATCCCGAAGGATTACCTTATCGACCGGGGCGGGCCCCTTCCATGATGGCAGGTATGACGTCAGGGATGACAGCTTGTTCTGGACAGAGCTAAACATGGATGAGATGCCGTCGATGAATCCCTGAATGACACTCTTACCCGCGTTCCACAGCCACGACCCCGCATTGGAGAATACGTTCTTAACGCTGGTCGGGATATTGCGTACTGTGTTCATCATATTGTTGACCCAGCTGACAACCGTGCTCACAATGCCGCTCCACATGGAGGATGTAACATTCATGACGAATGACCACCCATTACTAATTAGGTTGCGCACACTACTCATGGCATTGCTGACGGTCGAGGTGATCCAGTTCCACACGGACTTGATCGTGTTCAACACCGCATTCCAGGCTGTAGACGCCATGGACATGATGGAGTTCCCGAAGATGCCGAACTGGCCCTTGATGAGGTTCCAGATTCCCTCACCGATCGTCTTGATGCCATTCCAAGCATCAGACCAGTCACCCTTAATGACAGCGAGCACAGTCTCAATGATGCCCTTGATTACCAGGATGGCGCCCTTAACGGTCGACATGATCCCATTCCACGACGCCATCACCAGCGGCATCAGCCACTGCATGACCTGCCCCACCAGCTGGATCGCAGGGATCAGGGCTGACGCCAGCAACTGAATGAGCTGCGAAATGGGGGGGAGAATCTGCGGCAGGTACTCGGCGATGATGGGAGCCAGCTGGGCGATAATCTCCGAGATAACCGGAATCAGAGCCTGAATCACCGGGAGGAGCGCAGCAGACAGCTGCTCAATGACGGGGGTGAGGATCGGCACCAGCTGCTGGAAGATCGGGGCGAGCCCCTCCACGAGCTGCGCAACCAGGGGGGCGATAGCCGCAAGAAGCGTCCCTGCGACCGTGGCGATAGCGCCGAACGCCTCACCTAGTGACGGCATAGCGGGTGCGAGCGCCTGGACGGCCGTCAGGAGGCCGTTGAAGAAGTTGATGAGGCCCTCCTGGAACGCCGGGTTCTCCAGGGCTGTGGCGATACCCGTCAAGGCCGTCTTCAAGGTCTCACCGAGCATCGGGAGGATTTTCGCCAGGGTCGGCTCGAGCGAGACGAACGTCTGCCCCAGGCGCCCCACGCCCTGGAACGCCAGGCCCGCGGCGGTCGCCATCGACGAGAACAAGCTAGTCAGGGTGCTCTGGAACAGGGGACCATTCACGGCCTTGTTCGCCTTGTCCAAGGCCTCCGCGATGGAATCAATAGGGGCAGACCCGTTCGCCATCGCCGTGAACAGGCCGCCAATGATGCCGCCCAGGTCGATGGTGATGTCCTTGAGCGTGCCGAACGCCTTAGCGGCCGACTGGATCGCCTGATCCATCTTCCCTGACTCGGCGGCCTTCGTAGCCCACGCCTCAAACGAGGCGGCCAGGTTGTTCGCCCACTGGGCGATGCTCGGCAGATACTTCGCCCCCACCTCACCCATGGTGAGGATGCCGTTCGTGAACGAGGCCGCCCCCGTTGCCCCGATCGCTAGAGCCTGAGTCAAATAGGACAGGGACTGCTGAAAGCCAGCAATATGTCCACTGGCGGCGTTCGCGATGGCCGCTGTCATAGACCCCAACGTAGAAGCAACACCCTGGAGGGCTGGGGTGAGCTCCAGGATCGCGACGTTGGCGAAGTCCCGGATGGGCTGAGCGGCCTGCTCCCAGTAGGCCCCGGAGATTTGCTTCTGGAGGTTCTCGAACGAGGGGCCGAGGTCCTCGAGCACTGTCTTCGCGTCCTTGAGTGCGACGATGAGCACCCCGGCGCCAGCGGCGGCAGCGCCGAAGATGCCAGGCAGGGCCAGCAGAGCGGGTGTCGACTTGGCGATACCCACGCTCACGGACGCCAGGACGCCAAGGCCGCTACCGATAGTGGACACGGCGCCACCCACGAGGGTGGCGACAGTACCCAGCTTCACGGACGCCGTATCCAGGTTGCGCAGGAAGTCATTCAGGTTGCGCCCAATGGACTCGAACACATTCCCGCCAGCTAGCGCCTTCAACTGGGCGGCCACGCGAGCTAGAGACGTCTTAGCCAGGCGGACATGAATGTCCACCCAGCGCGGGCGAACCAGGCGCTTAAGGTCAAACCGGGCTTTCCCGTCATCCAGGTCGGCGTTCACGGTGGCCTTGCCGTCGAGCTTGCTGAGCTCGTGCTTGATCTTCTTCTTCTGCTCCTCGGAGAGCTTCGCGTGCACGTCCACGTCCGCCTTGATGGCTGCTATGCGAGCCTGGAGCTCCTTGGCGGCGGCTGCGTCCAGCTTGGCCTTGGCGGGGATGTCTGCCTTGAGGGCATTCAGTCTCGCCTGGAACTGGCGGAACGACCTCTCGTTAACGGTCAGGCCAGCCTTGACGTCACCGGCAGCGCGCTCCACATCCCGCTTGAGCTTAGCGATATCTCCGGGACGAGTGGACAGGTTAATGGAGGTGCGGATGCTGTCGAGCCGCTCCTCAAGCTTCTTCTTCTGCTCCTCAGAGAGGTTCGCATTGACCTTCACCTCGGACTTGATCTGCTGAATCTTCTTCCGAAGAGCCTCCAGCTGCCCAGACTTGAGGTCAACCTCCGCCTTGAAGCGGACGTCGGACTTCGCGGCCTCCTCGCGGGCCTTCTTGAGGGACTCCTTGTCGAGCTCCACCTCAGCATTGAAGGTGATGTCAAGGTCCTTGACCTGCTTCTGGATTCGCTTCAGGTCTCGACGGAGCTTCTTGGCGAAGTCAGAAAGGTCGGGGACGACCTTAACGGAGAGCTTACCTACCGTACCCTTACCGGCCATCCCCAACCTTCCTTAACCTAGCGTCGCAAACAGGGCTGCAACCCCAGCGGTGTCACTCGATGATATCACCGCTTCTGTTTTCCCCTTGGAGGGGCGAGGCATCGTCTCAGAATCACTCAAGGACGCCTTACTGACGGCCGTCGCCTTAGTGAGGAGTGCGAGCCTATCCAATGCCTCGTTCAGTCTCTCGGAGTCATGTGAGTAGCCGAACCACTGGTCTCCACCCAGTTCATTCGCCCTATACATGCTCCAAGGCTCGTGCGGTAGGCGCTCAAGAAGCTGAGTCACGAGAGACACCCGGTAGTCGCCGTTGACGTCGATCCGGTACAGTGCCCAGAAGTCCGCGGCAGCTTCCGGGTGCCTCTCGAAGAACTCGTCTAGTTCTTGGCGCCTGCGGCTTCCCCCGCGTAGGCCATGACGAGGTTGACGACATCCTCGAGGTCCGACTCCTCATAGAGCCGGTCCCACGCGTCGAGGTCGACGATGAAGCCGCCAGCCTCGAGGGCCTCCATGACGTCAGCCAGCACGGCGAGCAGGTTCACCGACTCGGCACCCTCACCCATGATGGGCTCCAGTGCGGACGTGAGCCGCATACGCTTCGACGGACGCAGAGCATGCGGAGAAACGAAGAGCTCATGTCCCTTAAGGGTGGAGAACTCGGGAAGCTTGTCAACCTTCTTGGCGGCCATAGCGTTTCCTTCCAGCGGGGTGTTCGGGGTGTTGGAAGGGGCGCCGCCACACACCCCTACATGGCGGCGCCCCTAGCATATCGGCCGTCAGTTGGCGGTGAACTGCTTCGCGTCCGAGACGCCGACGTTGTTCGTGACAGTGATGTTCTGCGCACCGGAGGTCACGCCGCGAGGAACGTAGGTGGTGATCTGCGTAGCGGAGTCCTTCTCGAACGCGGCGACCACGTTCCCGAACTTCACCTCTCGGACGCCATCGAAGTTGGTTCCGGCGATCACGACCTTCGCGCCAACAGCCCCAGTGGCGGGGGTGACGGTGGTGATGGCCGGCTTCGCGGTTCCGACACCGGTGACGGTGCGCGGCTCCAGCATCTGGACTCGAGTCTTCCCGGAGTTCGGGGAGAGCAGGGTGCCGGCGATCTTGACCTCAGTGAAGTTGTCCAGCGACAGAGAGGGCATGTTACCTGCGAGGGAGACGCGCCGGAACAGGTACCCGGAGACGATACGGCCGTCCTCCACGACCACGAGGATGGCTCGCTCACTGGAAGCGTCCAGCTCAATGTCCCAGGCCCGCTTCGCGGCGTCGTAGGTGGAGCCGGGGAACGCCACCTTCATGACATCTTCCCCGAGGTTGACGGCGTTGATCGTGACCTTGTTGGTGACATCCTCACGCGTGGAGCGGACGCCCTGGCGGTCCCAGGTGCGCTTCGTGGAGGTGTCACCTCCATCGGACTCGAACTCGATGAGGTTCTCCGAGGAGGTGTCACCGAGCCAGGTCCAGCCATTGGCCTCCAGGGTAGTGCCGTCACCGAACACGTAGCCGTCGAGGTTCGGGGCCTCCGTGTCATTCACTGCGTAGTAGACGTGACCGCGGCCCGCGATCTGAATCTTGCTGTTTCCGAGGTTAGCCATCAGGCCCCCTTCCTGGCCGTCACCTGAAGGGACGAAACCATATTGATGTAGTCGGCAGTGGTTCCCATGTCCGTTTCTGGCGTGGGCAGCTGGGTCCACTCAAGATAAGTGGCCCACCCTTCGGAGGTCACCATTCCTGACCTCCAAGCTTTCTCAATGGCCTGCACAAGGGCGTCGGAGGCGTCGGACACCTCATCCCCGTCAGGGCCGGTCATGTACAGGCGCGCCCTGATCTGGGTTGCCGCGAACGTCGGCCCTGAGGGGTGGATGCGCGAGATGGTCATCTGGACGCGGCACACGAGCTCATTCATCGGATCGTCCACGTCACCATGCGTGCGCCACACGATCCTGGAGAGGATCGGCCACTCGGCGGCGCCGGCGGCGGCAGCATCCTGCACGTACCGGTAGATGAACGGAAGAGGATTCACGTAAGCCACTAAAACCCCCCATTCGCGTGCACGACACCACGCATAACGTTGATGCCCGGCACCCATGTCCGATACCTAGCCCCATCTCGCCCGGAGCGGCGCCCATGAGCGTCCTGGTACACGTAGTGGCCGAACTCGACCGCAGCGTCGTGGTCTGTGGACGGAGAAATAGACCAGTCCACCTTCCCCTGCTCCAGGCTGAACGAAGCAGATAGCTCACCCGTCTGAATATGGGCCGCAGCAGCCGCCTCAATCTCAGCGAACACCTTCGCGGCGGCGGCAGCGAACTCTGGCTGGCGGGCCACGACGGCGGCGATGTCTTCGTGCACATCCTCAGTGTCGTACGCCTCGATCACTTCGCCTCCGTTCCGAGCGTGTCGCAGCGCACTGACCAGTGGCGGGTCATCGGGGAGGCGTCGTAGGTGAGGGGCTCACCGGCCTGCTGGAACGTCTTCCCTGCCAGCGACTCGGGGCCCTTGATGATCTTCACCCACGAATGGGGGCCGCCCGGCCACTTCCGTCCGGTACCGAAAATCTTCAAGGTGGTCTCATCGGTGAGGTCACCGCGGATGACGCGGTTCTCTGTCGCCTTCAGGGCGTTACCAGCCGACGGCTGCACGAGCACCTTGTCGATCGTGAAGGTCTCGCCAGGCTCGAAGCGGCGGCCAGTGCGCCCCTCCTTGACGACAGCGAGCGTCACCTCAACCACGTGGGGGCCGTTCTCTAGGTAGCGCCCGCGGCGGGGCCGGAACCCTACCACAGTGTCACCTCATCCTCGTCATACACGGGGTGATCCCCCGCGAAGTCCAGGGCAGACGGGCCCCGCAGGTACGTCGGGTCCACAGTCAGAGGCCCCTCCAGAGCGTCCAGGAGGTGGGTGCGGCGTGCGTAGCCGTCCATCTCGGCGCCAGCCACACCCCAGCCTGAGGTTCCGGCAGACAGGGCCTGCCAGTCACGATCAGTGATCTCCAGGATGCCTGAAGCGACCGCCTGGTTCACCGAGTAGGTGTATGTCCCCTCGGTCTCATACTTGTAGAGGCCGCCGCCAGGGGCTCTGAGGACGCGGGAGACCGACTCGGCCTCCACCATCCGCATGATGATCGAGAAGCTGTAGTCGACGCGACACCGGTTCACGGCGTCAGGCATGCGCGACAGGATTAGGGCCTCAGCCCTGTCCAGAAGAGCCTGCACCCAGGTCTTCTCGTCATCCTCCAGGTACCGCATAAGCGACCCCTGCACGTCATCCAGTGTTGCTACCGTCACTTCTCCACCTCCTCAGAAACTCTGGCCACGGGGTGGCCGCCAACCAGAAGCTAGCGGCCACCAACCGGGTCACTTACTGGTGATCTTCACGAACGCGCGCGGGTCACGCAGGACCCAGCCGAACTGGGCCTCGGCGAGGATCGCACCCATGTTGCGGTCGAAGAGGTCCACACCACCGGCACGCTCGGTCGCCTTACGGTAGGTGATGGTCTCAACGAAGCCGAGACGCAGAGCGTCCTTGAAGTCGCCGCCGATACCGAGGAGCTTCGCGGCAGGGACCTTGGCCTTCTCGTAGCCGGAGACGGCGCGAGAGTAGGTGGCCGGGACACCCAGGACGGTGCCGAACTTCGCGGTGATGTCAGGGGCCTGCTGGTAGAGCGGGCGACCCTGAGCATCCAGGGCGTTCACCAGGTTGGAGCGGAACTTCGGGGCGAGGAGGAAGTGGTCGAAACCGAACTCGGCCTCGTCAGCGTCATCCAGCACAACCTTGTCATAGGCGGCGGACAGCTGCTTGGTGAAGTAGCCGGTAGTGGTCGAGGCCAGGTCGAGCTCCTGCACCTTCGTGGTGGAGGTCAGAGCCTCCTTGCCAGTGATGGCGGTGCCGGTGTTCGCGTCGATGCCGTGGATGACGGCAGTGTCAATGGCGCGAGAGATAGCCTCGCCGAGGGCCCGCTGGATGCGAGAATACTCGCCGAGCGGGTCAGCCTTAGCGGTCTCCTCCGAGTAGAGGATCATCACAGCGGCCTTGACCGGGGTGACCGTCTTGACCTTGCTGGACAGGGTGGCGACCGGCTTCAGGCCACCCTCCTGCACGATACCAGCGGTGGGCTGGCCGACCGGGATCGGAATGGCGGTGCCGTTAATGGAGACCGGGACGCTGCCGGCGAGGCTCTGGACAACGGAGCCCTTCATGGCGTTGTCCCAGATGCCCTTTACGACGGTCTTGGGAAACGCGGCCTCATTCCCGGCGTTAGCGCCGAGAATCTTGGATACTGTCTCGATCTTGGCTTCGTTGTCGGGATTGTACGCGGGTGCAGGCATATGCCCTCCTTACTGGTCTGCGAGGCCGAAGAACCCGAGCGCCTCGCTCAGTCCGTCATCCTCGGTCTCAAGGTCTGCATCCACCGCAGGGTCGCGGGGGACTGGCGGCGCGGGCACGGCGTCTGCCTGCTCGCGCAGCGTGGCGAGGGCGTCTACCTGCTCCTGCCACGAGTCTTTGTCTCCGGTGAGGAATGAAGCGAAGCGGGCCGGAATGTTGGCCTTGGAGAGCAGGCCCTCCTTCTCGGAGAGCTCGGCGGCGGCACGCTCTGCGGCCTCCTTCGCCTCAAGCTTCTCGGTGAGTGCGGCCAGCTGGGCGCGCAGTTCGCTCACCTCATCCGTAGGAGCTTCCGCATCATCCTTCGGCGCCTCCTCCGCAGGAGTCTCCTCGTCCTCCGTAGGAGCCTCATTGGTGGCCTCCTCGGCGGGCTCGATAGGGTAGTCAGTGGTTGAGATAGGTCCGTCAGTCTCTTCAACGACGGAGGGCTCAGGTGCGGGGGTGTTGCTCATTTGCGCTCCTTCAGCTTCTCCCGGAAGTACTTGTCCATTGCTCGGCGCGCATCCACTCCACGAAGGTCCTGGTCGCGCACAACCTCATTGTACACACGTTCATATCCGACCTGCTGGTCCTTCCCCTCCCAGTGCTTGGAAGTGAAAACCGGCGTGACAGTGCAAAAGCAGTTGGAGGCAATGATAGAATTAGCGCTGTACCACCCCTCCGATGTTTGAAGGTTGTAAACATGCCCCGCATACTGCCTGACGCTCTTATTGACGAGGCGATCCGTCTCTACCATGAAACCAAGTCTTTCCGAAAGACGGCCGCCATACTCGGCAAAGACCCTGAGTCGCTCCGCCTCGCTCTTCGCCGCCGGGGGATCGAAGCGTTCCCCAAGGTGGGGCGCGTCAACCCTAAGCGAGTCGCAGCCCCTACCAACCTCCAAGAGGTTTACGAGTCCGGGGAGAGCGTCAATAAGATGGCTGGGCTGTTCGGTGTTAGTCGCCCCGTCGTCAACAGGTGGCTTCGAGAAGCTAATCTCCCTATCAGGGGGCGTAAGGAGTCCTCGCGCCTCCGCTGGGAGCGAGTCTCCGAAGAGGAGATTGAAATGCGTCGCACACAAGCCAGAAAGACTTTCACTGGACGCAAGCAGACTCCAGAACAGCGCCTCCATGCCGCCGAGACCAGGGCGCGAAAGGCTCTCACTGGAGAGCGTGCGCGCTCCCACCTCGAAATCCTCCTCGGAGGATGGCTCAATGACCGAGGCATCTCGTACACCCCCGAGCAGGTTGTCGCGGGCTACAATGTCGACTTTGGAATCGCGCCCGTCGCCGTGGAACTCCTCGGGGGAAGTTGGCACGCCGCTAACTCGCGTCGCGCCCACCATGCTAAGCGCACTCACGACATCCTCAATGCTGGGTGGAGCATCATCTTCGCCTGGTCTCAAAGCCAGGTACCCATTTCCGAAGGTGCCGCTGACAAGATTGTCTCCCTCTTGGACGTCGCCAGCGTTAACCCAACCCCTGTCGGTAAGTACTGGGTGGTTAGGGGTGATGGTAAGCTCATGTCCTCCGGCGGTGACGAGGGTGACAATTTCTCCCTCGTAGTGCCGTCGATAGCCGACCTTCACGTCCGGCCCTGACACCTTCGTGTCGCCGACAACGCAATTCGCGTGGAATCGGTCCGCCCTAAGCCCCGCCGACTCGGACGACTTGTACACCGGGCCGCGGGAGGCAAGCATTGCGCAGAAGCCGCACGGCCCATTCTTGTTCGGGTGAGTCACCCTGGCGAAAGCGAACGGCCTAGAGATGAGCTCGCCGCGCGAATTGCGCCGGTACTTGTCTGGCACGTCGGAGAACACCTTCATGCTGCGGTGGCGGTCCTTGACGAGCTCCTCCTCGTCGAGGGTGCGCACAGCCTCCTCGATACGGTCAGCGACCTTCTCGAACGCCTCATCCAGGGACATGTGCTGGCGGCGGCGGGCCTCGACCTTCTCGACGTCCTCAACGATCGCCTTCTGGGTGTTCTCGGAGAACCCCTCGAGGTCCTTCGCCAGGTCATCCAGGGCGCCCTCAATGAGCTCGATGGATGAAGGCGCAGTATCCACCGCGTCGGCGACGGTTCGGCGCGCAGCGGCCAGCACATGCCCCTCAAGGGACCGCTCAAGACGCCTCATCCCCTCGGGTGACTTCAATGCCCCCTGAGTGCCGCGGATGGTGCGGGCGATCGTCTTCGGCGAGTATCCAGGCTGTGGAGGCACCCAAGACTCAGGCACCCCAGCCTTACGGGCCTGGCCGCGCAGGAACAGGGCGGCGGCCGCCCACGCCTGCTTCCTGGACTGCCACATGAGCGGAGTCAGTAGGTCGCCCACATGCTCCACGGGGGGCGGCTCAGGGAGTCCCTCGAACGCTTTGAGGGCATCCTCGGCTCGACGCCTGAACAGCATGACGATGCCGCGCAGGATGCTGTAGAACAGGGCCTCACTCACCCTTAGGGTCCCCCTCCGTGTCCTCGGGGGCCTCAGGCGCCTCGGGCATATCCAGGCCAGCGTCGGCATCCATCTTGTCCCCGCGGGCCTTCTCGCGGCGCAGCTGCTCGGGGGTGAGGTGCAGGAACTCTCGGGCTGTCTCATCGCCGATGATGCCCTGGCTGTGCGCCTGGAGGGCATTCGCCATCTGTGCCGAGGTGGAGGGGGCGGCAGCGTCGCGCCACGTCACCTCCAGGGCCTCAAGCCCGCCCAGGGACATGCCGTTCGCCTGGGCGACGATCCGGCCGACACGCTCCAGGGCGTCACTGAACTGGCGCTGCTTGTTCTCCGCTCGAGCGATGAGGCGGTCCTTCGCCACGCGCAGCGCCTCGGCCGACGTCGGGTTGTTGTCCGACGAGACACCCATCATCGACGGGGGGATACCGGTCATGGCGGACAGCTGGAGAGCGTAGGAGCGGTACGTGTTGATGAACGGGTCCAGTGCCATGCCGGTAAGCTGCTTCACGTCACCACCGGAAGGGATGGCGATCAGGTTCCCCATGTACGCCTGCATCTTCTCGGGATACTGGTCGATCATGGCGGAAGCACCGTCACCCACGACCGCACGCAGCGGGGATGAGGCAACCTCCTGCGCCACCTGCAGGTTCGTGAGCGTGCGGGACGCGGCGTCAATGACTGAGGTGAGCTCACGCAGGTCAGAGCGCCCATACTTGTCGGACAGTCGCGCCCTGTTGAACATGGGGACGATGGATGCCCCCCACTGGTCCTGGCGCCCCTGGCCGACGCTCTTCCAGTCGTACTTGCCCTTCACATAGAACTCCACGCCCTCGGGCGTGTAGTAGGTGGCCCCCACGTTCCCGTCGTCACGGCGGTACAGGACCACGCCCTCCACGACCTCGCCACGGAAGTTGATCCGAACACTAGCGTGCTTGGCGTCCACTGCGCGAATAGACGCGAACTCGTGTTCGTCATCCGGGGGTGCGATCACCCAGTAGGCGGCGCCAGCACTGATCGCCTCGGCGGCAGCAAGGTTGAACTGGGAGTCCATGTCGTTCGCCTGCCATGTCTTCCGTAGCAGCTCGACCACGCCCGCCTTGTCGTCATCGGCGACGCGGTACCCGTCAGGGATGAGAATCTCGGTGAGGACGTCCACTGCCATCTTGGCGAACGGGGCCTGAATCTCCAGGACGCGCGCCTTCGCGGGGAGGCTGATGCCCACCGCGTCGAGACGTCGCTTACCCTCGTAGTAGCCCTCATAGGTGATGGGCCGGTAGGTGCCCGACGCGAACTTGGCGATCATCTTCTGGAAGCTCACATGAACACCTTCCACTCGCCTCGCGGAGCAGTCAGGTCCGCCCACTCCTTCGAGTTCTTCACATGTCTATACAGCATTCTAGCGCCGATCATGCACACAGCCAAATCGATCTTCTTAGACGACTTCGGGGACTCCTTCTTCACCGACCAGCGCCCCTTGAACTCATTCACACGGCAATTCGACACATGCTCGCCGAGCGCAGAGTCTCCATCATGGGTGAACGTCTGCTGCTGAATCTCCGTGAACGCCGTCTCCGCCGCCTCAGCGAACTGGTATGCGTGCGAGCGCATATCCCACGCGATCGGAGACGCAGACATGCCTCCACGCACAGCCGGGACAATCAGGCGGTCACCGAAGTCCTCAGGCCACGCGGTGCGCGTGAATGACTCCCACTCGCGCACGTCAGCCCAGAATGCGACCACGTTGTAGGTGTCGAACGCCTTCCTGACCCCCGCATCAACGGCAGCCACATTCACCACCCCGAGCGGCTTCTCGGGCTTCCAGTGACCGATCTTGAAGATGTGACCATCCTCCATGCAGCACCCCACGAGGGCGGTATGGTCATTGGACTTAGAGCCATCGAAGAACATGACGATCCGCTCCCCAGGCTCCACCTTCCGGTCAGGCTTGCGGAGCTGCGTCCACTCCTCCAACGTGATCCAGGACGCCTCAGCGGCGTTCGGGCGATTCAGGAAGAAGCGGATCGACCGAGACTCAGGGTACTCCGGTGACCAAATCTGCTCCTTAATCGACTCCAGATTCACCCACGGACAGTCCTCATACACGTACTTGAGGGCCTCCGTGAGACCAACCTGCCCCTCCTCGGGCTCATCCGTCAGAACAGTATTCGGGGGCGCGATACGCGCATCGTAGAGCACCTTCGTCTTACCCCTAGTGAGACCATCCTCCTGGTCGCACCACGCCTCAAAGATCGCCTCAGCTGAGGACTGCTCGCCCGGCACCCACGCGTTGCAGGTCCCCATGAAACGGCCACCCATCTTCGCCGCGTTCTGCTGGATGGTCTGCAACATGGCCGGACCGCCCTGTGCGGGAAGCCAGTGCTCCAGCTCATCGCCCACAACGAAGGACACCTCGCCACCCTCCATGGAGTGCGCAGAAGATGTCATCTGCTGGAGCTTCCCGCCGCCTGGCGTCTCGATGAACGTCTTCGCCACCTCGAGGTCGTATTTACGGGCGAGCGAGCCCTTCTTCTGACAGAACGCCCTGACCATGCGGATGGTATTCTGGGTCTGGGCCTCCGACGTGGCTACGATCTGCACGAGCGGCATACTCATGGGCTTCACCCGCACCCCAAACGGCTCATGGCGGTCGAAGCCGTCGAAGCGGCATGGGCCGAGAAGCTCAAATAGGCACAGGGCGGCCGCGAACGGAGAGTTATGGGTCACCACCATGGTCTCGCCAACCAGGTAGAGGCCATCCTCAGCCGCCACAGAGATGCATCGAGCATCCACGGGGGCCACCTGTCGCACATCCTTGATGACGCGAGGAATAGGCTTCCTGCGCTGCTCTTGCACACGCTCCGCCCTGCGGGGCAGGGTCACGAGGTTCTGGTGCTTGTAGGGCTTGAACGTCAGCCTGTAGCGAGGGCCCGTAACGCGCCCGTATAGCTTCGCCTCCGACTCGCGCACGTTGACCTTCACACCCATTGAGCGCAGAAGGAACGCCATGCCGTCGGCGATCTGCTTGCGCACCTGGCAGTACTCAGCAGAGCCCTTCTTGTCCACATAGCCATCGGAATCCATGAGGCCCTGAATCAGGGCGCGACGCTGCTCCACAGAGGAGTACAGGTAGGCGTCCGGGATGTGCTTTTCGTTCAGCACCCCAGCCTTTCGAAGGTCCCCTACGAGGCCAAGGATGCTGAACTTACGACCACGACCCCCTCCCTTCTTCTCCCACATACCGCCAACGTCATAGCCGGCTGCACGCAGGCGCTCACGAACGTGAGGAATATCGTCAACGTCAGCGGTAGCTTCTCCATGCCCCGTAGTGCCATCGCCGAGCCAGTAGCCAAGCACCCATGGATCGACAGGCAGGTCTCGCTCGGGGAACTCCAGGGGCTCGGTCTCGGGGAGGGCAAACTTGCCAACGCCCGCCTTGGTGGCCTTCGTTGAACCCTTCGTGAGCGGACGATCAAAGACGAGACCCTCGCGGGCCATGGTGCGCACGTCAAGGGTGCGACGAACTCGCTTCGACTTCCCGACAAACTCCTCAACGGTGAACAGGTGCTCGCCAGTGAAGGTCTCCACGGTCCCGTCGGAGAGTTCGACCTCCCATGTGTCCCACTGGTCGATGGGATGAGTTTTCGTGACCATGGTGGGCTTACCAGAGGGATGGAACACGTAGTCGCCCGGGCGAAGGTCGCCGAACTTCCTCCATCCACCAGGGGTGAGAATGGGTGTGAGCAAGCTTACAGCTTTACCTGAACCCTTGCTTAACCTTCTAATTCCCTGCCTATACACAAAGGAACCCTTATGGGTCAGGGCGTAGAAGTGAGCCAGGAACTCGATCTGCCGGTCCGTAGGTATGAACGGCTGACCAGCGCGCGGCCCGTTAGGCTGGACAAGGTTGTCCACCATCCAGGCAGCGGCATGGTACCCGAGCGTCCGCTCAGGCAGCTGAAGGGGGAGCGTGTCGGTTCGCTCCCGGGGTGCAGGGGGCGCCTCGGTCACTTCGCGGCCCGCGCCTTCGCCCACGCCTGAAGCGCAACCACGCCAGCCGACTCAGCCTCAGACTCATCCACGCGGTTAATCTCGATCTGCACGCGCCGCCGATCGCCCTCGGTGAGTAGGAGGCTGGTGAGCATCGTGTTCACGGCCGCCAGCATCGTGGGTGAGCGCCGCTCTTGCATCTTGTAGTTCGACAGGTCATCACAGGCGGAGTAGAGGACAATCCAGTCCGACGGCTCGTAGTAGCGGGTGAACGTGGACTGCTCCACGGCCTTCCATAGCTTCTTCGCAATCGGATGCCAGTCAGGATCGGGCTTAGGGGGCTTGACCTTCTCGGCAACCACATTCACCGGCTCCACGCCACCATCGAGCTTCCTCGCCTGCGTAGTGCGGTGCCCCTCAGTGCTGCGCTTCGGGATCGGTCCCTTAACTCCCATCGTTGTCTCCTACAAGTATCCGGGGTGCTTGCTCTTCGGCCTGGGGCCCCGAGCTTTATTGCCTCGATTGTAGCGTCTCTTTCGCGCTTCAACGGACTGCTGCTGTGTCCTGGCCATGTGGCAGCGCTGGCACAGGCTCCTCAGGTTATCTGGGACGTGCGGGCCGTCAGGGAAGATGTGGTCCACCTGATTCGCCCTAGCACCACAGAACACGCAGACACCGCCGTCCCTTTTGAGGACCATTCGCCTGATCTTCTCCCAGTCCTTAGGGAGCTCCTTACGGCGCCTCGACTGCCTACTCCACGCCATTAACTCGAACCTGCTCAATCTGGGCCAGCATGTGGAAGCCAGCCAGCTCACCAACAAGGGTGGTAATCGCATTCTCTGCGTCGTTGCGAGCCACAATGTACGCGTCCCACGCATTATCAATGAATGGGTCACCGAGCTCGAACGCCTCGCAGTCCTGGACCTCCATCCAAGCCTGCTTGAGTGTCTCAAGCTTCACGCGGAAGTCGTCGACAGTCACTTCTCAACCTCCAGCGTCACGTGAGAGTCCAGCCCGTACCTGTCCGTAATGAGCCCCTCCAGGTACTCCTCCAGCGCCTCCTGCGCCTCCTGGACGCGAATAACAGCCTCATCCTGTTCCGCATCCCGCCGGTGAGGCGGAACATCATGTGCGCCACACTGGTCGGCATCATTGACCGCATCCACCAACTCATCAGCAGCACAGTCAACAGCAGCCAAGACGGCCTTCTCATGCACGCTCACAGCCGCGTCAACGAAGCTCATCGCACATCCCCCGGGTACATCATGGACACGCCCTCATTCGAAGGCGACCCCTCGCGGACGTCGAAGAAGAAGGCAGGCTTGGCGGCATTACCCATGAAGTGGGCATACTCAATCCACAGGAAGTCGCCCGGATACACACAGAAGTCCGGCTGCCCCTCATTCTTGAACACCCACGTCCCCTCGTCGGTGCGCTCGGGGTGTCGGTCACAGAGGATCACATCAACGTCAGGGTTACTCTCGTCACCGTAGACAATGAGGTAAAGCACACTAATTCCTTTCACCAAATGTTGGATCGCTTATTGGACGGAAGCGGGCAGGGTTCAATACAGGGGTGCCCCATCTCGGCCAACTCCCTGACAGTCGGATATGTCTTCCGAGCCTCTTTCGCGCACATTGAGCACTTCCCAAGCCCTGAATAGGGGCGCGTACCCGGCCACTCCTTCACCGACGAGCGAGGCGGCCGCATCCTGTGACCGCACGACGAGCACTTGTGCACGACCGTCCAGTCGATGAGCGCCTTGGGAGTGCAGCCACGCAGCAGCTCCCGATAGCAGGGGTTGCAGGTTCCACGGCCGCCGTAGGGCTTAGTGCCGGGGTACTCCTTCGCCGTGGTGCGCGGGGGCCGGTACGGCTCGCCGCAGTGAGTGCACTTCGGGAACGTCCGCTCTTCGAGGTTCGATGCCATCAGGTTTCCTTTCGTTAGCTGACCAGCACAGTCTACCACTCCTGGGCCCTTGCGTCAAAAGGCGAGGCCCGCCGGGCATACGGAGAAGGAAAGGAAACTTCACTCCGACCCATCCGGCGGGCCTCTATCAGCACGACCATCCTACATGCGTCGACACACCCCACGCAACCCTCCGGGAATCCCGGACAGTTCACCACCAGAACCCCCGAAGCCGCGTAAGCCAACCTGAGGGCCTTTCGCCGCCCCGCCCAGGCAGCACACGCAGGCGCCCCCGTTCGGCCGTCCATGAGGCTTACAGACATCTTCCCGGGGCGTGTGCGGGCCGCCCGCCGCCCGGCCGCCGCGGCGCAGCTCTCTCTGGCGAGTGTCAACCAACTCGAGACGATCCGCTCACTCAACCAACAACCCAACCCTTAGTTGGCATCACAGCAAGGAAGCCTGATGAGGTCACGTTCCGACTCGGTACAGCAAGGAAGGGCAAGGGCGGGATGAGTAGTCAGGCAGTTGATCCTCGAAGCTCACCAGAGGATCACTACAGGAGGTTGACCGTCTCGGAACGTTCAGAGACGACCAGGCGACCGAGTACCAACTAGAGCCAGGAGGAGAACGAGAGAGCTGGCCATCCCCTCGTCCTTGCTCTCGTGGACCAACTGGGCCGCAGCCCAGGGCAACGACCAAGGACCAACGGTCCGACGGTCGGAGCGAAGCGAAGATCACGGCATCGCGCGCACGCGCGACTAAAAGTTCTCTTAGAGGGTTCTACTTAATGGGTTAGTTGGCACTCTCGTGCAGAGATGTCTGCACTCTCGTGCAGAGATGTCTGCACTCTCGTGCAGGATGAAGGGCGGGGGTTGACGCCATAGATTTTCTGGGTTAAGGTGTTCTCATGAGACACAACGACCCACTCCGCTCAGTCATCTCACACCCAATCGCCATGCCTGCCACTCCACTGACCCTCAAAGGGCTCACCTACCAGGTTGGCGACGCCTTTAGGAACAGTCGGCACTTCGACCTTCAGCTGCAAGGCAACGACTACCCCGTCGTCCCCTGGGTGGCCCTCTCAAACCTGTCCACGCAGTATGAGAACCTCTACTGGGCAGCGCTAGTCGCACCACTGCGCAACTCGCGTCCCGGCAAGCACGAAGGTTGCACCTACAAGCCAGCATGGGATGGAGACCGCATCATAGGAGTGTCGGCCCGCATCTCCTCCCGCCTGTCCGTCACAGCTGGCGTGGGCACGCGCCGGAACTCAAAACTCATCCAGTATGGGCTCATCTCCACGCGCGGCAAGGGCTCTTCCTATGAGGTCACTTTCCTGGCGAAGCACCCCGACCTCGCCGAGGCAGTCATCACTGGCTTCAAGTACACCGCCGCCTGCGCCAACGAGGAGTGGCCAGAGGAGATGGGGGAGCGTTACATCTCCTCCGCACGCGAGGTAGACGAGCGCGAATGCCGCCGCCTACTGGCCGAAGCAAACGAGGAGTGCAGGCAGGCAGCCAAAGCCTTCGGCGTCACCGAGTAAAAGAGCGGGGGCGCCAGCTCATGCTAGACTGGCGCCCCCTAGAGAACACAGAAGGAATCATATCATGCGCAACTACGAATCGGAAGCCGCCGCACTCCGCGGCCTGAAGCCCAGCGCTAAAGTCCTAGCCCTAGTGCTCGCGGCCCGCATGAACGACAGGAACGATGACTGGCCCGGGCGCCCCGTCTGCTGGCCCGGCCTCGACACTCTTGCCGAAGACACCGACCTCAAAGAGCGAGCCGTCCGGTATGCCATCGACGAACTAGTCGAAGCCAAGGTGATCCGCGTTTACAAGGAGCGCAAACCCGGAACTCGCTGGTGCCACAACGTCTACGAGTGGACCGCCCCCCTGTCCCCAAACTACCACCCCGACTGGATGAAGCGCCCCGACACACAGAAGGAGGCCGTCGGCGCCCGCCTCAGCGAAGAGGGGTGGGAGTACTGCGAGCAGAACCAGATCGGCCCGCTCGCCGTCGCCGCAGAGCACCCCGGGTTCATCCTCCCCGCTGAACAGCCCACCCTCATTGATGTCACCCCCCCTGAGGATGACGGCCAGCTCCCCATCAACACCGGAGGGCCAGTTACCAAACCGCGCAAGAAGATCACCAAGGCTGCGCGCAAGACCACCATCCCTGAAGACTGGACCCCAAACGAGAAGTGTCTCACCTACGCCCACGAGCACTACCCCTCCATGCCCGTTAGCATCGAGGTAGAGAAGTTCCGTGACTACCACCTCGCCAAGGGTGGCAAGTACTCCAACTGGGATGCCGCGTGGCGCAGCTGGTGCCGCAATGGCAACGGGTTCGCTAATGGCGCATGGGCTCAGCAGCCCGCCCTTACGCAGGGTGCACAGATCGCCCAGCAGGCGAGCAACAGCAGCGAGCCCACCGAGGATGACTTCGGGTACGCCTGCCTCGACATGGGCATCGACCCCAATCTCTACATCAACTACTGGAAGCCCTACATGGGACTCCCTAGCGATCCGGGCTGGCCTGAGTGGGCCGCGAAGATCGACCGCTTCTGCGGGCGCTCCTGACAGCCTGATTGGGGGAGCCCGCGTTGTGGCCGCCCCCAATTGGCTTGACAACCCAAGACATGTCACCTGCACTAAACCCATCAGCACAACCGAAAGGAACCGAACATGGACCACCAATCCCGCCTGGACGACATCCAGCACATCCTCCACTGCATTGCAGACGAAGACACCCCAATCCAGTACGACAGTGACCCGACAACCAACCTCATCACCGTCGCAGAAGCAGTAGCCACCCCTGCTGGGACATCCAGTCAGCAGCACAATTCAGCACCTCCCCACACCCCGACAGCATCTGCGCGCAAAACATCTACGAAGAGGCAAACAAGATCGCCGCAATTCAAAGGCTCTCCTCCTACCTCCCCATGACGGCGGCAGATGAATCCGAATGATCCACTAGTACCGAAGATCGAATTTGGTGAAGTCGGAGATGACAACAGGGTCACAGTGACCATCGACCTAGTTTCACTCTCCAGCACCTACGACGTACCGTAACCACCCACGGGGGCCTCCAGCACCAGGAGGCCCCCACCACCTCCACCACAGGCACATGAACACCGAAACCACAATCATCGACCTCGCCCTCAGCGGAGACCCCACAGTCCTCCTCGACCTCGACAACATCCACCCCCACCACTTCGCAGACACCCGCAACGCCGCCATCTGGCGCCTCATCGAAGACCACAAGGCCAAAAACCCCGGCCAAGGAATCACCCGGGAACTCATCTTCGACAAACTCCCATCCATCACCGAGGCCCACGTCACCCCCGACTACCTCCTCGACATCATGGACCTCACCCTCATCTCACACCGAGGACTCGCAGGCGTCTACGCCAACAAACTCATCGACGACAACGCACGCCGCCACCTCGCAGACGCCTGCACTAGAGGCCTCCAAATCATCGAAGCAGGCGGAGACCCCAGCGACGCAGAAGCCAGCATCCGCGAACTCCTCAACCAAGTCAGCACCGGCAGCACCACCCTCGTCAACAACGACACCTGCCTCACCCAAATCATCGACTTCACCACCAAATCCATCCCCTTCACCCCCACCCCATGGCCTGACCTCAACCAGATCATCGGAGGGTGGAAACCCGGCGGCCTCTACGTCATCGCAGCCAGGCCGGGAGTCGGGAAAACCTTGGCCGCACTCCAAGCCGCCACCGAGCTCGCCGACACCGGCCACGTCTACTTCGCGTCACTCGAAATGGCAGGCCGCGAACTCTGGTCACGCATCATGTCCAACATCGCCAACGTCCCCGGCGACGCAGTAACCCGCCGCCGCCACCCCACCCCCGACGAACAAGCCCGCATGACCGCAGCAGCCCCCCACCTCCGCCAACTCCCCATCCACTTCGACGACCGAGCCAACCTCACCATCGGAGACTTCATAGCCACCACACGCCTCCTCCACCGCCAACACGGCCTCACCGCAGCCTTCATCGACTACATCGGCCTCATCAACGCCGCCCCCGGCGACCGCCGCGCACGCTGGGAGCTCATCGGCGAGTACACGCGCACCCTCAAGAACCTCGCCAAAGACCTCCAGATCCCCGTCTTCGCCATCGCCCAGCTAGGCCGCGCCGCAGAACAGACCCCCGGCGGAGAACTCCAGCTCTCCCACCTCAGGGAGTCAGGCAACATCGAGCAGGACGCCAACGTCGTCCTCCTCCTCTCCTGCCCCCACGAGAACGGCGTCACCGACTGGACCCGAGCCGACATCCACGTCGCCAAAAACAGGGAAGGCCGCACCGGCCACGTCCTCCTCGAACGCGAAGGCGACTACAGTCGACTCAACCACCTCGGCTGGACACCCACCAGGGCTTGACAGCCACGTCCCACCCTGTCTACAGTAGGTGCATCAGCAAACGAGAAGCCCCCAGGATTCCACCCCAGGGGCCACTCACAGAAGAAACAAGAACAGGAACGAAGCTAATTTGTTCTTGCACAGAAAGGATACACCATGGCAAGCCAACCCGTCCACCCCCACACCCCCGACGCCATCACCCTACGAGAAGCCGAAGCACTCACCGGCATCAACTACCAAACCATCCACGACGCCGCCATCGCAGGACACATCAAATGGGGCCGCTACGACGTAGCACCCACCTTCCGAGTCAGCCAACGCGACACCATCAAATGGGCCGCAAGCAGGAAGAAGTGAAATGAGCACCCATTACCCCACATCATGCGCGCAATGCGGAACCGAGTTTACGTCCCGACAACCCAACACCAAATACTGCACCTCAACATGCAGGGACAGAGCTAAGTATGTCAGAACAAAAAAGCAGACCACAGCCCACACTCAAAAGCAATGCGCAGGGTGCGGTAAAACATTCACACCCCACCACAAACTCGCCGCGTACTGCACAAAGAAATGCAGCAACGCATCCGCACAAAGGAGACGCAGGCAGCGCCGCCGCCAAGATGAAGGGGCGCCCAATAAAACCTGCATAATATGCAGCACCCAATTGACCGCAAACGCCCGTGCGGTCAAGTACTGCTCCAGTGAATGCAGGAGGGAAGGTAAACGCAAGGCCGACAGAGAATTCATGCGCAAATGGCGTCAAGAAAACCCACAACTAAATGCCGAGCGGCGCAAACGAGAAGACCCCAAACTCCGCCTCCAACGCACGCTCCGCTGGCGCGAACAACACCCCGAACAGGCGAAAGAGTGGGCTAGAGCCCACCGGCAAGCGAACAGGGAATCCGAAGCTGCACGCCAACGCAGATGGCGGCAATCGCCTTACGGGAAAGTTGCATACAGAGAAGCCAACCGAAAATGGGCGCTACGCCACCCCGAGTCAGCGGGAGAAGTCCGAGCGCGCAGAGCTAGAGCGGAAGCCGAAGGCAACGCCACCCCGGACCTCATCCAAGCCAAATGGGAGGCCAGCAGCAGAACCTGCTGTCTCTGCGGAGAATCCATCAATCCAGACCTCAAGTCACCCGACCCTATGTCGCTGACAGTGGAACACAAAGTCCCGATCGCGCGAGGAGGGCGACACGACATAGACAACATCGACTTCGCCCATCGCGTCTGCAACAGCAGCAAGGGCGCTCGAACCACAGAGGAGTACATGGAGCGACGGAAGCTCGCCAGCTAGGCCACCTCAACCCCCTCGCAGCCACACAACAAGGTTACGAGGGGGTAACTTCACTTCTCAAACCCGCTCAGGATGCGGGCGCCA
>ERZ772945.283-NODE-283-length-42471-cov-13.770629_pt1 | contig 42471 bp, 36 predicted proteins | sample MGYA00511681_ERZ772945 | MGnify/ENA primary metagenome ERZ772945 (study PRJEB29015, sample SAMEA2737943) | human oral metagenome | biome: human oral; feature: human-associated habitat; material: dental | place: China | collected 2143 ...
AAACAGAACTAATCATAATTTTGAATTATGAACTTTGAATTTTGAATTAAAAGAGGTGTCTACTTGATAATCAGAAGGGTTACAAGATAGCTTCTAAAGCATGTTGGAAGAGCCATGAATGAGCCTTTTCTTGGGGTTAGCCTTCGCGTCTCATCTGTTCGATAAGCTCCTTTTGATGCTCCGTCAGATGGTCAGGAAGTTTCACGTTATAGGTGATGATGAGGTCACCGAAGGTTCCGTCACCACGGTCGTAACCCTTTCCACGTAGCCGAACTTTCGTCCCACCTTGTGTTAAAGGCTTTACTTTCAGTTTCACCTTAGTACCACTAGAGAGCTGAATAATCACTTCTCCACCCAATAGGGCAGTGTAGAGATCAATGCCAACAGTGGCTTCCATTTGTCCAGGACTGGGTCGACCGTAAGCTCTACCAGTGCTTCCTGCCGATGAACGACGCCTCCCTGCACCTCCGAAAAGGTCTTGGAAGAAGCTACTGAATCCACCACCTCCACTGCCAAAGCTACTGAAATCGAATCCGCTAAACGCACCCCCATCACCTTGCGCACCATTGAAACCACCGAAGCCACCCGCTTGCTCGTAGGCATCAGCATTACGCCATTGCTCGCCATACTTGTCATATTTAGCGCGTTTGTCGGGGTCTCCAATCACTTCAAAGGCTTCGCTCAATGCTTGGAACTTGGCTTTTGCCTTCGGATCGTTAGGATGTAGGTCTGGATGAAACTGCTTTGCACGTTTCCTATAGGCTGCCCGCACATCCTTCTGAGGGATGTTTCGGTCAACACCTAAAATCTTATAATAATCTATAAATGCCATATCTTACCTCCTTATATATAGTTAATTCTTTCTTTAAAGAGGGTAGCAAAGAGCGTGCCATCAGTCCATTCGATCCCGATAATCTTCATAGGTAAACTCGCGCAAAACCTCTAATTCGTTGTCAGGATGGAGTAGGGCGATAGCCGGATGACTGATTCCATTGAACATATTAGTCTTCACTGTCGTGTAATGAAGCATATCTTCAAAGATGATGTTCTCGCCTATCTGCAACGGATGATCAAACCTCCATGAGCCCATCCAGTCGCCACTTAAACAGCTGTTAGCACCCAGTCGGTACGTATTCTCACCCTCTGCAGAACCGTCCTCATCAACTAATTCCGCATTGCGAACGGCTGGGTGGTAAGGCATCTCTAAACAGTCAGGCATGTGACAGGTGAAACTTACGTTTAAGATAGCCGTTTTTATGCCATGATCCTCCACCACATCGAGCACTTGAGCGACCAGTGGTCCCGTCTGCCAAGCGAAGGCACTACCTGGTTCGAGTATCACCTTTAACCAAGGATAGCGTTTCTTAAACTCTTTCAAGGCGCGAATAAGACGCGGAACATCGTAGTCTTTGCGTGTCATCAGGTGTCCGCCGCCAAAGTTGACCCACTTCAGTTGAGGGAACCAGTTGGCGAACTTCGCCTCAATATGCTCCAATGTGCGTTCGAAAACATCGCTACCACTCTCGCAATGGCAATGAATATGGAAGCCATCAACGCCCTCTGGCAGTGTAGCAGGGAGTTTTGAAGATGCGATACCGAACCTAGTTCCAGGCGCGCAAGGGTTATATATGAGTGTTTCTACCTCTGAGTACTCCGGATTCACACGTAGACCGAAACTCAAGCGAGTGTTTTCTAGCTTTGCTCTAACGTGGTATCGCTCAAATTGCGACAATGAGTTGAACACGAGATGAGACGAGCATCGAGCAATATCATCGATCTCGTAATCCGTATAACCGGGTGAGAAGGTATGCGTGGGAGCACCAAATTCCTCAAAACCAAGGCGTGCCTCATACAGAGAAGATGCCGTTGTGGCATGGATATACTCACGGAAAATGGGAAAGGTACGCCATAGAGCGTAGGCTTTAAAGGCTAGAATAATCTCAACATCAGCCTCCTTAGCAACACTGGCGATCAGTTGGAGGTTCTTTCGTAAACGCTCTTCTTCCAATATGTACATCGGTCGGGAGAGTTCGTTGTAAGTCTTTGGATTTACTTTCATGGTGCAAATATAAGGAAAAATTTGCGGTTATCAGAAATAATATCTACCTTTGCAATACAAATAAAGTATGAGCATGAAGCTGGTTATTATGACTAAATCCACCTTCTTTGTAGAGGAGGATAAAATAATAAGTATGCTCTTCGAGGAAGGACTTGACTGCCTACACATCTCGAAGGTGGATCCATCTCCACTTTATTTGGAACGCCTCTTATCCCTTATTCCATCCCATTATCATAGCAAGATAGTTGTACATCAGCACTTTCAGACGAAAGGTGAATATGGTTTGGGTGGTATTCACTTGGATAACTCCACAATTTCTGCCCCTCGGGGATATAAAGGTCACATCAGTAGAAGCTGTGATGACGTGATGAAACTAAAGGCGATTAAGAAACAATCAGACTATGTTTTTCTTAAAAACATCCATCAGCCGCGTGAGTACTCGGCTGCAACTGAACATATCCTATCGGATATTGAGTTGGAAGAAGCCAGTCGGCAAGGACTCTTAGGAAAGCATGTTTATGCCATGGGAGGCATTACGGTGGATGATTTCCCACGTTTGCATGACCTCGACTTTGGTGGAGTAGTGGTGCGAAACGACCTTTGGGATCAGTTTTGTATCCATAGTGAGCAGAACTTCAATCCTATAATTAAATACTTCCACAAGCTCCGTACAATTTGTTAAGGGCTTTGGATAGATAACAGTTGATTTATACCTTATCAATATAAACAATAGAAAGAAATGAGTGAAAACAACTCTTTTTTGGTCTTCTCAGGTACTAAGACGAGATATCTTGCTGAGAAAATCTGTGCTAGTTTAGGCTGTCCTCTTGGCAACTTAGTGATGACTCGCTTCTCTGATGGTGAGTTTGTCGTTTCTTATGAGCAGAGTATTCGTGGCAAAGATGTCTATCTTGTACAGAGCACCTTCCCTAACTCTGATAATCTCATGGAGCTTCTCTTGATGATTGATGCAGCCAAGCGTGCATCTGCCCGACAGATTATTGCTGTTGTGCCTTACTTTGGTTGGGCTCGTCAAGACCGTAAGGACAAACCACGTGTCAGCATTGGTGCAAAGCTAGTAGCCGACTTGTTAAGTGTTGCTGGTATTGATCGCTTGATGACAATGGATCTCCATGCTGATCAGATTCAAGGTTTCTTCAACGTTCCTGTTGATCACCTCTATGCTAGCGGTGTTCTTCTTCCTTATGTACAGAGTCTCCACTTGGAGGATTTAGTTATTGCCAGTCCTGACGTCGGAGGCTCAAAACGTGCTAACACATACGCTAAGTATTTGGGTTGTCCGCTCGTTCTTTGCAATAAGACACGTGCTCGTGCCAATGTAGTAGATACGATGCAGATCATTGGTGATGTAAAAGGTAAGAACGTCATCATCGTTGATGATATGGTTGATACAGCCGGCACCATTACCAAGGCAGCTGATATTATGAAAGAAGCAGGTGCAAAGAGTGTTCGTGCAATTGCTTCTCACTGTGTTATGAGTGGTCCTGCAACCGAGCGCGTAGAGGCTTCTGCTTTGGAAGAGATGGTCTTCACAGATTCTATTCCATATACTGCTCGCTGCTCAAAGGTTAAGCAGATCTCTGTTGCTGATATGTTTGCAGAGACGATCAAGCGCGTTTTGAATAATGAAAGTATCTCTAGTCAATATCTTATCTAATTGATAGATTAGATAGATCGGAACTTGTGATTAGACACATAATAAGGGATGGAATGAAGAATTCCATCCCTTTTTTGTGCTTTTAAGGTAAGTTCCGTTGATATAAGTCAATAAATAAAGAATCATATAGAAAATAGTCTCCAAATGTTTTGGTGTGTGCGAAAACAGTTATACCTTTGCATTGTCAAAAGACAAATAGATTGTTTAGGTTAGTAGTAATAGATTTAGGTTTTTAGTTATTTAGTTTAAGGTAGAACAAAAGAGATTGTTCAGGTTTCACTTAAATAGGTTTAGTTAAGGTTATAAATAAGATTGATTAAAGGATAACAATGACGCAAGATGATTGGGTAAACGCCGTGAGGCGAGAACCCAAAAATCAAGCTCAAGCATTCACCAAAGCGTGAATTGGCAAAGGGTATAGCACTTGAAGCTATACCCTTTGTTAGTTTCTTCCTACTTATCAAAGCCTATCTGATAGTGGAGAGAGGGTCTTGGAATGATTGTGTTGATGGCAACCACGACTTGTGCTAACCATCAGCACAGATTCTATAAGGTATCACTGAGAATGGTCAAACTGAAGTGGTTAAAGGAAAGTAAGAATCTACTGTGAAAGAAGAAAAATAATTTTGCTGTCACTCCTGTCACACCTTTGATGCTTATAAGTCGTTGGAATATAGATAATTAGCTGAAATGTTAAAAGTGACAGCAACTTAAATCTAAAATAAACTATGTGTTTTAGAGGGATGAGAGGAGCTTGGGCGGGTTACTGGCTATATAAGATAAGGAATACTTGCATTAGATTAGTAAGGATGTTTCCTATACTTTGTTTCCTTCTTAACTATAGGTAAATCATAAAGTTTTGTAGCCTTAAATTTGCCCATGTGGGATATAATATATACTTTTGCACATAAGATTTGCAACGTGCAAATTAGTGATTAGAGGAGTAAAAAGGTATGTCAATATCAAAAACAAGGCAGAAACTCGTTGATGTCGCACGCCAACTTTTTGCGAAGAATGGTATAGCCAATACGACAATGAACGATATTGCGAAGTCGTCTGGTAAAGGAAGACGCACGCTCTATACCTACTTCAAGAGTAAAGATGATGTATATTATGCGGTGATAGAATCAGAGTTGGAACGTCTATCAGATAAGTTAGATGAGGTTGCCTCAAAGCGTATTAGACCGCAAGATAAGATTATTGAATTGATTTATACTCATCTAAGTATGATTAAAGAAACGGTTATGCGCAATGGAAACTTACGTGCTGAGTTCTTTAGAAATATATGGATGGTAGAGAAGGTACGCAAGAATTTTGATGAAGACGAGATCGAGCTCTTTCGCAAAGTATATGCAGAAGCGAAAGAAGATGGCGAATTTGATATTGACAATGTAGAGCTAGTTGCAGACATCACACACTATTGTATCAAGGGCTTGGAAGTACCATTTATCTATGGTCGGTTAGGTCATGGACTAACCGAAGAGTCCTCCCGTCCGTTAGTGGCAAAGGTTGTGTATGGTGCATTAGGTAAGAGTATTATAAAGTAATAACTAACAATATAGATTAAGGCAATATGAAATTATTGGAAGGTAAGACAGCCCTCATCACAGGAGCTGCACGTGGTATTGGTAAGGCTATAGCATTGAAATTTGCAGAGGAAGGTGCTAACATCGCATTCACTGACCTTGTTATTGATGAAAATGGTAAGGCTACTGAAGCAGAGATAGCTGCTAAGGGCGTTAAAGCTAAGGGTTACGCTAGTAACGCAGCAGACTTTGCTCAAACAGAAGAAGTCGTTGCTAAGGTAAAAGAAGAGTTTGGTTCTATTGATATCCTAGTTAACAATGCAGGTATAACAAAGGATGGGCTTATGCTCCGAATGACCGAACAGCAGTGGGATGCAGTTATAGCAGTTAACTTGAAGAGTGCCTTCAACTTCATCCATGCGTGCGTACCTGTCATGATGCGTCAGCGTGGTGGTAGCATTATCAACATGGCTAGTGTCGTTGGTGTACATGGTAACGCAGGTCAGTCTAACTATGCTGCTTCAAAGGCAGGACTTATCGCTTTAGCAAAGAGTGTGGCTCAGGAAATGGGTCCAAAGGGTATCCGTGCTAATGCAATTGCACCTGGTTTCATTGATACAGCGATGACTCAAGCCCTTTCACCAGAGATTCGCAAGGAGTGGACAGATAAGATTCCTCTTCGTCGTGGTGGTACTGTTGAGGATATTGCAAACACTGCAGTTTATCTTGGTTCAGACCTTTCTAGCTATGTATCTGGTCAGGTTATCCAGGTAGATGGTGGTATGAATATGTAATTAAAAGCCTCCCTATTCCCCAACAAGGGGAAGGGAGGCATTCTTGCTAAGGCTTCAAACTTGCGTTAGCAATACTCTTGAAAATCATAAATCACTAAAAGGAAATATACACCGAACCACAAGCTCTCTTTTAAATGAGGCTTGGAAAAACTATATACTATGCAAGTACTTTATGAAGATAACCATGTCATAATTGTCTATAAAGAGGCTGGTGAGATTGTGCAAGGCGATAAGTCGGGCGATATACCATTGTCAGAGATTGTCAAACAATGGTTGAAAGAAAAATATCAAAAGCCTGGTAATGTCTTTCTAGGGGTTGTTCACAGACTTGACAGACCTGTTTCTGGTTTAGTTATCTTTGCTAAAACATCTAAAGCACTTACCCGTTTGAATAACATGTTCCGCAATGGTGAGGTGCATAAGACCTATTGGGCAATCGTTACTCGACCTCCTTTTGAATCAGAAGCGACGTTAACTGATTGGCTTGTGCGTAATGAGAAGCAGAATAAGAGTTACGCTTATAATCATCAAGTACCTACTTCCAAGAAGTCAATCTTACACTATAAGGTTATCAATCAGACAGACCATTACACGCTTTTAGAGGTTAATTTGATGACAGGAAGGCATCATCAGATACGTTGCCAGTTGTCTAATATGGATTGTCCTATTAAGGGTGACTTAAAGTATGGAGCCCCTCGTTCTAATCCAGATGGCGGTATCTGTTTGTTAAGTCATCGTGTGGAATTTATTCATCCAGTGTCTAAAGAACTCATAAAAGTGGAGTCTCCTCTCCCTAACGACAATCTTTGGCAAGCGATTGGAAGGTTCTAATTCGACAAGACACCGCCCTTTATATATAATAAGGTGGGATTCCTCGACTCCTCCCTTTGGCTTCTTATACTACTATTATTGCCTTAGTAGTTTGTTATTGTGTACCTTAATTCTTTGTCATATACGCTTTTTTGTTTACCTTTGTCACCTGATTAGACTATTACAGATACATTATTAAGTAATAAAGATGAAGCAGATAAAATCATTACTCCTCATTATGTCGGCTGGAGTTGTACTCTCTTCTTGTATTAAAGAAGAGGCTTTAAACGCAGAGGCAGACATTAATAATATTACAGTCGATGGTGTGGAACTGATTCGTAAACCGGTTATAACGAATAATGCCATCCAACTCTATGTCAACGGATGGGCTGATGTTACGCATCTTGCACCCGTGTTTAACCTGACAGAAGGTGCAACAATTGAACCAAAGGATAGTACGGTTCGCGACTTCACACAGCCCCAGCAATATGTCGTGACATCGCAGGATGGGCAATGGAAGAAGACTTACACCGTCTCTTTTATTGCTAACGACGACATTGCAACAGCCTATCATTTTGAATCCCTAAAGGTAGATAACACCGTTAGTTACGACACCTTTGTCGACAAAACGCCTGATGGTAACACCTTCGAGTGGGCGAGTGGCAATAGTGGAGTATCGTTTGTTCTGTCGGGAAAAGGGGCTAAAGACTATCCAACATGCCAATCCGATGATGGTTATAAAGGGAAGTGTCTCAAGCTGACAACCATCAGTACAGGAGCGTTGGGGGCTATGTTTGGTTCGCCAATAGCTGCTGGTAACTTGTTCACAGGCTCCTTTGAACTTAATTTCGGCGACACTGGAAAGTCCACCCACTTTGGTGTTCCATTCCGCAAGACACCTCTTGCACTTGTAGGATACTATAAGTATAAAGCTGGAACGAAGTTTACTGATAAGAAGCAGAAAGAGATTAAGGACAGAAAAGACGACTTCGCGCTTTATGCCGTGCTGTTTGAAACGGGCGACGGAGTGGAGTATTTGGATGGTCATAACTCACTGACAAGTGATCGCATAGTGCTTAAAGCCGAGCTTGGAGATCGTAAAGAAACGGACGAATGGACACGCTTTACCATTCCTTTCAAGGCTGTTGATGGTAGGACGATAGATGCTGATAAGTTGAAGGCAGGCAAATACAGTCTTGCAATCATTATGTCATCAAGTAAAGACGGAGCAAAGTTTGAAGGTGCTGTTGGTAGTACGCTCTATGTGGACGAATTAGAGTTATACTCTAAATAAGTTGTTATATAGATACTTACAAGATAATACTAAAGGATAAACTTAACAGTGTTTAGCATTAAAATGAATATACGTGTAATAGCAATAGCAGTCGTTAGCTTGGGCTGTAGTATCAGTCTTTTCGCACAAACCGACCGCACAGAAGCATTAGAATCAGCCGATCAGAACGGGTGGGAATATGAGTTGAAAACAGGTGTAAACATTGGTGGCTCTGCTCCACTCCCTATGCCCGTTGAGATAAGAAAGATAACTAGTTACAACCCACGATTCAATGGGACGATTGAAGGAACAGCCACTAAATGGTTGGGGAAAGACCATCGTTGGGGCGTGTCAGTGGGTTTGAAGTTTGAAGAAAAGGGTATGCTGACGGATGCGAGAGTAAAGAATTACAAGACAGAGATCGTTAATGAGGGTAGTCATGTTGCTGGTTATTGGACGGGGGATGTGCAGACTGACTATCACTCAACGCTCCTTACTATCCCAGTTATGGCTAATTACCGCATTAGCGATAGGTGGAAAGTGCGTGCGGGAGTCTATTCTTCCATCAAACTGGATGGTAATTTCTCTGGACATGTTAGTAATGGTTACCTCAGAGAGAGTACTCCTGTTGGGCAAAAGCTTAGTTTCGAAGAGGGTAAGACAGCCTTTTACGATTTCTCTTCATCTCTTCGCTCGTTCCATTGTGGTGCCCAAGTGGGTGCAACGTGGCGTGCCTTTAGTCACTTTACGGTCAATGCCGATATGACATGGGCAGCGAATGGTATCTTCAAAAAGGACTTTAATACCATTAGTTTCAAGCTATATCCAATCTATCTGAACATCGGTTTCGGCTATCGTTTTTAGGCTTGTTTAAGACAGAGCAACAGATGTTCTTTAATTCAAAATTCATAATTCATAATTCAAAATTGTGATTAGGTAGAGTTGACGAGTTGACTGGTTGACAAGTAAACAAGTTATTAGTTCTATTGGAAACAATGGAGAACCTGTAGAGACAGACGCCCTCGTCTGTCCGCCAAAACACAGCCGAGTAAAGCCTCCCCAAGCCCCTCCAGAGGAGGGGATGTTGCCTAACGGGATGCCAAAAGGGGATGAAAAGGCGGACAGACGAGGGCGTCTGTCCCTACTGTGAAGCCTCACCCCCAACCCCTCTCCGTTCTGAGAGGGGAGTAGATAGTATTGTTTCCCACAGAACAAATAACCCGTCTACTTGTCAACCCGTCCACTCGTCAACTCTACCTAATCACAATTTTGAATTATGAACTCTGAATTTTGAATTAGAAAAAGGCTTCTCTTTCTTACTTGCTCGTAACCAATCCGCTACGTTTCGGGCGTTTGTAAGAGCGGTAGTCATCAAGTTCTATTTCCACCTCAGGCTCTTTCAGTTCACCTTCTGACGGTAGTTGGAACTTCATATACTTAATATTCAAGCCTCGTTCAATCCATTGGTTCTCATAATAAGTATGGATTCCAAGGATCTCACGAGTGTTCTCGTCCATCTCATTCTCAGCCGTTTTCGCACCTTCCTTTAACTCATTTCCATAGAGATCCTCCGTTCGGAAGAGTACAGGGAGGCTATTCACATTCACCATGTAAGTGGTATATGTGAATAAGAAGTTCGAGTCCGTCTTTAAGTGAACGATACCTCCATCCACCAAGAAGTGGCGGTATCGGTTCATAAAGAACGTAGATGTCAATCGCTTGTGATAGTTCTTCATCTGTGGATCAGAGAAGGTTAACCATATTTCTTGCACCTCATTTGCATCGAAGAAGCGGTCGATTATCTCGATACTCGTGCGTAGGAACGCTACATTCGATAGCCCTTCCTCTATTGCCTGCTTAGCTCCTGTATAGATGCGAGCACCCTTGATGTCAACACCAATGAAGTTGATGTCGGGATAAACACGCGCTAGTCCAACGGTGTACTCACCTTTTCCGCATCCTAACTCAAGTACAATGGGGTTGTCGTTATGGAAGTATTGCTCCCTCCAATGCCCTTTCATATCAAAAGGAACCTTACTGATCACACCGAAGGGATACTGAAAGACGTTCTTAAACGTCTCCATCTCTGCAAATTTCTGTAGTTTACCTTTACTCATGCTGCAAAGTTACAACAAAAATAAAGAATGTTATGTCAGTTCGAGTAAATTCTTCTTTCCATCGCTCTTAATCGGTTGCCACTTATAGCACAAACCTTCAGCTATTGGCAATGAAAAGCCTTTCTTCCAACCCCTCTCCGAATGGCGAGGATCGAGGGGAGCATTGCCTGTAAATGAAGGAGGCGTTTCTTTGATGCAAGGAAAGGCTTTCTTCGATGGGAAGAGAGGCTTGTTTACATTTGAAGAAAGGCTTTCTTGCAAGGAGGAAAGACTAAGCTAATGGAATACAAGGGTGTGTTTGCAACTATGGATGTTTGTTGGTATCAGCAGAAAATAGTAACTTTGTGCCCGTTATTATGGAATAATTTATATTGAAACTAAACTTTTGAAATAAGATGATGGCACCACAAATAGAATATTCTGATAGAGAGGAACGACTCGAGTTCATACAAGACCGTTATCATTGTAAAGCCCCTTCTTGTGGGCGATGTGGTTCGTGTGCTTTGCCAGATGGTGTACCTGCTGTAGAATACTTTGCCGATTATATTGATGGGAAGGTGGAGTATGTAAAGCTCGCAGCAAAGGTCTGGGACTATTAACATCGTAACTTTGCAGGTGGATAGAAAAGTGGAGTTAACCTCCTTGAAGTAAACACCCTAAAAGGGGAAACTTCTATTGCATCAGCTCTTGATATTGGTGTGTCTTTGTGATACAAACCGCGGTTTATACCACAAAGATTCTTGTCCTGAAAGGGGAAAGAATTACTCCAAAGTCATAATTATAATGAGGAAAGACAATGAATGACAGACAGACCAAGTCAGATACTGTGCGTGGTCGTATTCGTGGAGAGAGTTTTAAGGGTAATTACGGTAGATAGATTCTCCCACTTTTTTCTACTGAGCCATAGCTTATTCAAAGTTTCTAACAATATTATAGTTTGTAGGTTTGTATTTAAAAGGAAAAAGAGTATGTCATTGGACATCCTCTTCTGTGATCCGCATGGGGCTCGAACCCATGACCCCAACATTAAAAGTGTTGTGCTCTACCAGCTGAGCTAGCGGATCTCCATTGCTCTTGTTAATTGCGGTTGCAAAGGTACTAAGTTTTTCTGAGCGTACCAAATAATTTGAGATATTTCTTTCTTTTGACCTTGTTCATAGAGTTCTTTTATGCTTTTAGGCGTTTCCTTGGTAAGTGTCGATGGTTGACACATGTGGTGCGCAGCCTCCAATGAAAGCGTAGAAATGATGGAGATGAAATGATGAGAGATTGATCTGATAAAATGAAAACCAATTTTGCTGTCACTCCTGTCATTCAGTTTGGTGTTATAAGATTCTGGTTTATAGTTTGTTATGCGAAGTGTTAAAAGTGACAGCAACTATAATTAAAACTAAATTAAGGTATTTGCGGGTTAGAAAGATTATGTTTTTCTTTTGTAATTTATGCTATGCTCAATTATTTTATGTAAGTTTGTACGTTCTTGTTGAATATATATTTTCCAGTTATGTATGCTTGTATAATGATTAAGTAAAGATAAGTTCATAGCAATGAGATATTTTCTTTTTAGTCTTTTGTTAGTTTTTTGTGGTTGTAGCTCTTATGACTATAAAGTTTCATCGCTACCAAGTAAAGAACTTTCCTATCAAGAACTACCAAAGGAAGTAAGGCTTCGCTTGTCATCAATTAAGCCTTGCGACCCTTCAACGGGAGCGCTTCTTGTAGTTGATTCTATAGATAGTTTGAGGTATTCGTTAGAAGATGTAGCTACAATAACGGGACCTTGGATAGCCTTTATAAAGTTGGTGGATAATAAAAAGGGGTTGGTCTATAGGATAGAGAGGGATGTTCCTGAGCCATACATAATACTTGATGGTGCATTGTATATCCCTGACAGATATAATATACTCTGTAGTGATGAGATTCAAAGGGCGAAGTATATAAGGTATCAATTAAGGTGATTATCTTCTTTTAGTGTGTAACTTTAAAGAATGTAATAAGATTATCATATACAAAAAGGGGGCGATATTAAAAGTATGGATTATTCAATCTTATTTAGTTATCTAGCCTCGCTAGTACTAATGGATTGCCATCCGTCGGACATAGATTATTATATTCTTACTTTTAATAGCTCCCTTCTTGTAATCTTTTAAATGCTAGTAAGCCTTACTATTAGTAAGCGAAGAGAGGATAAGCAGCCATCGTCTCGTTTACTTTCTCACGTACTCTCTTGATTACCTGCTCGTTCTCTGGATCAGCGAGAACCTCATCAATGAGTTCAGCAGTGAGTAACATCATGTCTTCCTTACATCCACGAGTTGTCATAGCTGCTGTTCCGAGACGCAAACCACTTGTCTGGAATGCTGAACGCTCATCGTATGGAACCTTATTCTTATTGGCTGTGATATCAGCAGCAACAAGTGCCGTCTCTGCCACCTTTCCAGTAAGGTCTGGATATTTCTGACGTAGATCGAGCAACATAGAATGGTTATCTGTACCACCACTAACAATGCTGAAGCCCTTATCAACGAGTGCTTGTGCAAGAACAGAAGCATTCTTCTTTACCTGCATAGCATATTCCTTCCAACTTGGAAGAAGGTTCTCACCGAAGCCAACTGCCTTTGCTGCAATGACATGCTCTAATGGGCCGCCTTGGTTACCAGGGAATACTGCAGAATTGAAGAGCATTGACATTGGTTTTACAACGCCTTTCTTTGTAGTAAGTCCCCATGGATTCTCAAAGTCTTTACCCATTAGAATGACACCACCACGTGGTCCACGAAGTGTCTTATGGGTTGTTGTAGTAACAATATGGGCATACTTTACTGGGTTATCCAACAATCCAGCAGCAATGAGACCAGCAGGATGTGCCATGTCAATCATCAATAAAGCACCTACTTCGTCAGCTATTTTGCGCATACGCTTATAGTCCCATTCACGGCTATAAGCTGATCCTCCACCAATAATTAGCTTTGGCTTATGTTCAAGAGCGAGCCTTTCCATCTCATCATAATCCACTCTTCCAGTCTCACGATTCAGTGTGTAACCAACGTGATGATAAAGGATTCCAGAAGTATTCACCTCACTACCATGAGAGAGATGCCCTCCTTGGTCAAGGTCGAGACCCATAAATGTGTCACCAGGTTTTAGTACTGCGAGCAAAACAGCTTGGTTTGCTTGTGCGCCGGAGTGTGGTTGAACGTTGGCATACTCTGCTCCGAAGAGTTGTTTAACACGCTCAATAGCAAGTGTCTCAACCTGATCAACCACTTGACATCCACCATAATAGCGTTTGCCGGGATAACCCTCTGCGTACTTGTTAGTGAGGTAAGAACCCATAGCCTGCATTACTTCATCGCTAACAAAATTCTCAGATGCAATCAGCTCCATACCTTTCAGCTGTCGCTTATGCTCCATCTCAATGAGGTCGAAAATTTCTTGATCTCTTCTCATGTGTATCAAAAGTTTTAAAGGAGTCCGTGTTTTTCTAGACGAACTCGGGGTTAGTAATATGCCGCAAATATACGAATTAATGTTCTAACATGCAAACGTATCAAAAAAAATAATGTATCTTTGCAGGCACAATCTCTTATTCTCTTGATTATTAAGGATAATCTTCTGATGAATAAAAGATTTGTTCTGATAATTAAACAACAATATATTATGAAACTGAAAGAGTTGTTTCAAGCCTACGAGTTTGATGAGATTTATCCACAAATAGGACTTATGTTTCCTAAAGGTAGGCATTTGCGGAATGAGTTCCGTAATGCATACGACTTGTTATTGAGCATTAATCCTGTGTTATCAAAGAAGCAGATCCGATATCAACTGATGGAAGATCCCGATACAAATGAGATGTTCTTCGGTGCTGACGACCACGATTTCAATGGTCCATGGGATGTGTTATTAGGCAAGGAAGTGAAGAAGGAGCCGAAAGTAGACCTAACGGATGAGGAGTTAGTGGCTAATTGTCTGCTTAATACAGTCCTCATTGGTCGTCATCCTCGCCCCTTTGATAAAGATTACCAAACAATTATAAAGTGAGAAATAAGTAGTTTGAAGTTTGGTAAGATATAATTTCTCGAGGTATCATAGATGTTATTAGCAATCTAGGATACCTCAGAAATTTGTTTATGAAACTTTTACCTTTGTTTTGTAGAAGTATTTTTTAACCTCTAATCATTGTAATAATCATCTTGAAACGCTCTGCTGCATTTACTGAATGATGGGCACCGCTAGGGATGATGAAGCTTTCACCTGCATTAATAACGTGCTTTGTGCCTTCGACTGTTAGCTCCATCTTACCTTCAATCACCTGTATGAGTGCATCAAAAGGAGCGGAGTGTTCTGATAAACCTTGTCCTGCATCGAAGCTGAAGAGTGTCACACTTCCTGCGTTGCTATGTACTAATTCCTTGCTAATTACACCACCATCAGCGTAATCAATTACCTTGTTTGCTGAAAAGATAATACCTTTCTCTAGTTTTGCCATATCCTTATAATTAAATTGTTTATAACTGTTTACTATCTCCTAACAAGCAATAAGAATGCCACAGAAAGCCTTGGTAACAAATGTTACTCGTTCCCTTTATGCTTTGTTGCAGCTATATTACGTTTCAAACCTTCGAACTTTACACGCTTAACAGCTGACCCTTTAAATAATCGTCGATAATCTTCAATAGAGAGATTGTGCCATGCTTCCTTACTCATTGAGAGTAGTTCGGCTTTCGGTTGTAGGCTTGGTTCGGTGTTAGGAGTGGCAAAACGATTCCAAGGACAGGCTGTTTGGCATCTGTCGCAACCATAGATTGTGTCGCCCATAGCTGCCTTTGCTTCCTCTGACAAGTCCCCTCTATTCTCAATCAGTTGGTACGATAAGCATCTATCTGTATGAAAGTCTTCATTCGGGATGATGGCTTTCGTAGGGCAAGCATCTATACATCTATGGCAGTTACCGCACTTACTTTCCATAGACTCGTCATATTTATCAACATCGAAAGGAAGAAATATCTCCCCGAGGAAGAACATCGAACCAGCATGTGGAATGATAAGTTGATGATTTCGACCAACCCATCCTAAGCCTGCTTTTTGTGCCCAATAACGTTCAAGAACAGGTGCTGTATCACAGAAACAACGTATCTCTAATTCCTCCTCTTGTCCTTCCTTGTTTTCTTGAGAAGCATTAAGATAAGGTTCTGATTCCCTTATCTTATTAGCCAACTCCCGCATCTTTGCCTTCATCAAGTCGTGATAATCCTGTCCAAGAGCGTATGCTGCAAACTGATATTCACCTTTAGGTAGGTGTTGAGAAGGGGCATAATTGAGGGCAAGAGATACTATACTTCGCACACCAGGAACCAGTTTACGAGGATCGAGACGCTTCTCTAAATAATTCGACATATATGCCATGGTTGCTTCCTCACCATTCTCCAGCCATTTCCGATACCCTTTTGCAACCTCTTCATCAACAGGTGCTGCCTTTGCAACCCCACAAGTGAAGAATCCGAGACGCTTTGCTTCTTTCTTTATCCATGTTGCGTTGATACTAGTCATCTTGTTTCTTCGGGATTATCAGGGAATGTCTTAAACTCATATCCCTGTTCCTTGAGCCATTGAAGTGACTCCGGAAGTGCAGTACGGAGCTTGTCTATACTCTTTAAAGAGTCGTGGAAGGTAATGATAGACCCATTTCTGGCATATCTTTTTACGTTCTCTACCACGTCTTTTGCAGTCAATAACTTAGAATAATCACGTGTGACAAGATCCCACATTACAACCCTGTAATTCTGTTTCACCCACCAGTAAACAGTGTGTCGAAGCCATCCGTGAGGTGGACGGAAGTAGGGAGTATTAAGCAAGTTATCAGCTTTTGTGACATCAACAGCGTAAGTTAACGTCCAATGTCTAAATGATCCGAGGTGATGATAGGTGTGATTTCCCACTTTATGCCCTCTCCTTATCACCTCTTTATATAGGTCTGGATGTTTCCTTACATTATCTGCCACCATAAAAAACATAGCCTTCGCACCGAATTCATCCAACACATCAAGGATGAAAGGAGTGGCTTCTGGGATGGGACCATCATCAAAGGTAAGGTATACAGAATGGTCATTCTTATCCATGCGCCATAATGCGTGCGGATAAAAGAGACGTAGCCATCGTGCTGGTTGTTCTATTAACATTGATACTTATAGCTGATTTTAATAAGTGATAATGTATGATATAAGAAGAAACTGGAGTGTGGTCATCCAGATATGGTAGACCACGCTCCAGTTTTATTTATTCCGTCTTTATCAAGACATAGATACTTTTAAAGTGGATTATTCCCCCTGCTTCCATGTACCTCCTAGACTTGCAAACCTGTTCATCAGCCCGTTCAACTGTTGAGCATGCTTGTTAGCCCATGCCCTGTCAGTATGATCATTAGCATTAACAAGATTCATCATAATTTGGAAGTGCATCTTACATGAACTTTGCGACATATCAAAGTAACGTGAAGGAAGCGACATGTAGTAATTAGCGTACTGCATTGAAATCTTCCAAAGAGCGTCATATAACTGACGAGCCTTTGCCTTCTGTCCCAACATGGCATAAGCCTGCGCCATGTCACCAGAGCCACTCATGTAACTTATTGGTACATTATAATAAGGTATCTCTTTCTCTGCCTTCTGCAGAACCTTCAGTGCTTTCGTCTTCTCACCCTTAGCAATAAGGTGGAGCGCAAGGTCTGCCATCTCCCGACGATGCGTATAACACATTCGTGCAACAGTCTCGTCAATGTAGAGACCTGGCTTATTGAGACCTCCCCACTTGAATCGATTCATCACGACATTATATGTCTTTTCTGTGTCGAAATTACGTAGATTGATACCCAATGGATTGTTTCCACCTTGTGTCGTATTGAATGGTGTGATACGATTTACTAATCCCTCTTGAATGAAGTTATCACCGAGATTCATGAAGTTCTCACTTCCTACAGTAACAGCTACATAGAGTGGGCGAGTCCAATTACAATTAGCAATCATCTCAAGCATCATCAAGTCATTCTTATATAATGCCTGCTTACCTGCTAAAGAGATTACCATACGATCAGGAATAGAGTCACCTGGACGCATCATACCACTTCGTTTCACAGCTTCCTTATCAATAGTCATGTAGATGGTATCGGTTGGAATGAGGTGAGTGTCTTGGTTCTTTGAACGTACCCAGTACTTTAGTATATTCTTTAACTCGAATGGTTCGTCACCAAACTGAGCCTTTGCAGCCTCTGGATTCTGCTTATAGAAGTCCAAAACCTGCTGTTTGAACTCTGGTTGAATAGGTATAATCTCATTCGTACCACTCACATAATCAAGTCGTGACCATGATATTGGCACACTCGGAGAGTTGTAAGCAGGGCGACGCATCTGGTCTATATACCAGTCAGTTTGTAGGTAAGAAAGGTTACAAACACGTGTGTCTGTCCTTACACCTTCAACCTCTTGATTGTACCAAAGTGGGAAAGTATCGTTATCACCATTGGTGAAGATGATAGGAGCACCCTTATCTTGAAGTGACATCAAATAGTTCTGTCCGAAGTCACGACATGTATAACGACCAGAACGATCATGGTCATCCCAAGTCTGTGATGCCATCTGAATTGGCACGAGCAAACAAGCTATTGAAATCACAGATGCCGATAATACGGGTGCAATCTTCAGTTTTCTTGCCCAATCATAGAGTGCCAAAACACCTAAACCACACCATATTGCGTAAGCATAGAAGGATCCCGCATAAGCATAATCACGCTCACGTGGCTGGCTAGGAGTCTGATTCAAATAGATGACAATAGCCAAACCTGTCATAAAGAACAGGAAGAATACCACCCAGAACTGCTGTATTCCACGCTTACCACGCCATGCTTGCCAGAACAACCCAAGTAGTCCGAGCAATAATGGAAGACAATAGAAGACGTTGTGACCTTTGTTTGCCTTCAACTCATCAGGCAGTTGACTCTGATCCCCATAGAGTGCGTTATCAATGAACGATATACCTGTTATCCAGTTACCATGCTCTGGTTCTCCATTACCTTGTAGGTCATTTTGACGTCCAGCAAAGTTCCACATGAAGTAACGCCAGTACATGAAGTTACATTGATAAGAGAAGAAGAACCTTAGATTCTCCCATTGTGTAGGCATTTTCACACCATCAACAGTATGCCCCGTAACGCCTCCCATCCATTGTTCATATTGCGCAGCATGAGCGTCATCCCACATTCGTGGGAAGAACATGTTCTGTTGGAACACCTGCGTAGCCTTGTTTCTAACGAGGAAGTAAGAGTCTTTCTCATCCTTAGAAGCCTTCTCTTTACGCTCATAGACAGGCGCTCCCTCCTTGAATTTATAGTGCATACCATCTTCTGCCACTGCCGGTTGACTCGTATAAGCCTGACCGTAGAGTAGGGGCCAATCACCATACTGATTACGACTCAGATAACTACCCAATGTGAAAATATCCTCTGGTGAGTTCTGATCCATTGGAGGGTTAGCTGTAGAGCGAATAACTATTACGGCATAAGATGAGTAACCGATTATCAGCATCAGCATACATAGTAAAGCTGTGTTCTTGACACGTGCAGATACCAACATTACTGGTTGCTTCTTACCATCCTTGTTAACTGGTCTGCGCCAGCGCAAAAGGAAGAAAACAATGGCTAAAACAACGATTCCGATGAAGAAAGCACTCCATCCATAACCATAGAAAGGAATACCAATTAAGGCAAAAGCCAATAGGAATGCTATGTTCTGACGAGCCTGACTCTTATCTTGATAAGTTTCATAGATACCCCATGCAAAGGCGGAAACAAGCAGTACTATATATATAATAGTACCCGTGTTGAAAGGCATGCCTAGGGTGTTAGTAAAGAACAATTCGAACCATCCACCTACGGTGATAATACCAGGAACAACGCCATAGAGGACGGCAGCAACTAATATTACCGAGATGAGAAGAGCGAATAACGACCCCTTAAGATTAGCCTCTGGCACCTTTTTATAATAGTAAATCAGAACGATGGCAGGGATACAGAGGAGGTTCAACAGGTGTACACCGATTGAAAGACCAGTCATATAGAAGATTAATACCAACCATCTGTCGGAATGTGGTTTGTCTGCTGCATCTTCCCACTTGAGTATCAGCCAGAACACAACAGCAGTGAAGGCTGATGAGTAAGCATACACTTCACCCTCAACAGCAGAGAACCAGAACGTATCGCTGAAGGTGTAGATCAATGCACCGACAAGACCTGCTCCCTCGATAGCAATGGTCTTTGCAAGTGACGGAGCATCACCATCACGAACGATAAGACGGCGTGAAAGATGAGTAATAGTCCAAAACAAGAACATGATACAAGTAGCCGACAGCAATGCACTCATCGTGTTGACCATCTTTGCAACTTGTGTTGGATCACTCGCAAAGTGTGAGAATAGATTAGCAGTAAGCATGAAGAACGGTGCCCCAGGAGGGTGACCTATCTCTAACTTATAGCCTGTTGTAATGAATTCCGGACAGTCCCAAAAGCTGGCTGTCGGCTCAATTGTGGAACAATAGACGAATGCGGCGACTAAGAAAGCCACCCATCCAACGATGTTGTCCACCAGTCTGAATTGTTTCATTTGTGCGATTAGTATTTACAATCTGCCACTTATCAGCATGGGAGAAGGGCAGAAAATGTTTATTTCGAAATAATCTGTGCAAAGGTAGTAATTATATATTAAGAATCAATGAAAGATGGTTTGAAAATATATTAAAATGCTTTTCTCTTCGATTGGCTCCATCTGGAATATGTCCTTTCCTTGCTGTTTTAAGGTCGTTATTAAGCTATTCAACTCACCATAAAAACATGAATTTAATTTTAATTTAGTTTGCTGTCACTTTTAACACTTCGCGTAGTTTATTGGTTTACAGTACTTTATGACATACAATTAACTGACAGGAATGACAGTAAAAATGAAATTGCTCTCAGTCTGCCAAGTATGAGCTTTTTGTATCAGAAGCCTCTCCATGTCTCGAGAGAGGAGGGGATGTCTCTAAATCTCTCCCCATCTGTCCCTACTTTGTGACATCTACTCCAATTGACGAGGGCGTTTCTTTATATCAACGAGGGCGTTTCCTTGCTTCAAAGGAAGGCTCTCTTGAATGCGAGAAGGGCGTCTCTTTCTTTGTAACCTCTTGTTTGTTGCTAACGAGACCAAGTCTCGTTACACATCTCCCAGCACTCAGCTACCATGTAAACACACATTTCGCTAAGTATTTTTCGCCTTTCGGAGAGGTAGAGTGGGGCTTTTAGAGGGATTTTGGGAAGGCTACTATTGAATTATAACCGACCGATTTCTGATAGTACATCAGCCACATCTTCGGGTGTATTGAATAGGATACCTTCCTCCAACTCATTATCTGATAACTGATTAAGAAGCTCTTTTGCGGATGCCTCATCAAAGCGTGGTTCACCCTTTGTGTTGGTCTTTTCGAGTAGAGCTGATAGTATTTCTTTGCGGAATTCTTCGATTGACATAATACTAATAGGTTATTGTTTGGAGTAAAAGAGTTATACGTTTTGCATTAAAATAAAGTGTGGGTACGCCTCATCGCCATAGTTGGCTTGATAAGTAAAGCCCTCATGTTCAAATGAAAGGAGGTCGCTTGGTTTTGTGAGACGATTGCGAAGAATATAGCTCGTCATCGCTCCTCGACAGCTCTTGGCATATACACTTACAGCCTTCAGACGGCTACCTTGATCTACCATAAACTGCGGTTGGATAATACGAACAGCCTTTTGTAGTCGCTTCCAGTCGAAGAGTTGCTGAAACTCTGCCGTTGCCAAGTGTACAAGCACGCCGTCATCAGCTTGCACCGCATTGATGAGCATATCGGTTAGTAAGGGCTTCCAATATGCAAACATATTCTTTCCATCGTTCGATGTGAGTTTTGTTTTACCCTCAAGACGATAAGGGTGAATGAGATCTAAGGGGCGCAAGAGTCCATAAAGAAAGCTCGTTATCCATAGATGATCATCGGCAAAACGAAAGTCATCGGGACTATATTGCTGTGCTTTCAAGCACTTATAAGCCTGTCCATAATAGGCTAGGAGGGTCGGAAGAAGTGCCTCCCGATTGAAGAAGTCTTGATAACGTAGCTTGTTTTCCAGGGCTATTTTCTCATTGCAATGTAGTTCCTTGGATAGGATATCAACGGACATCTCGCCCAGTTCTAACGCCATTCTCCCCACTTCCTTACCGAAGTGTGGTTCGTGCGTGAAGGGTACTTGCACCGAAGTAGTGCTATTCATTATCTTTGCCGAAGCAAGTAGTATTTGCATATTTAGTGCTTATTGGGGGCTTTGAAGGAGTTAATGAGGTTATAGGAGTTAATGAAGTAAAGACAATACTGCTGTTGATTGCATTGCTTTCATACGACTACAAGCAACAGAAGGGATGTCTTAACTCCATTCACTCCTTCACTTCTTTCACTCCTATAGAAGTTTATTTCCTAATACTTCAACCCCATATTATAAAGGATGAAACCATAGATATCGGCTTGTTCCTCTAGTTGTTTGGATAGAGGCTTACCACTTCCATGTCCCGCCTTAGTATCAATACGAATCAAAGTAGGTGTGTCGCCAGCATTACAAGCTTGTAAAGTGGCAGCAAACTTGAATGAGTGTGCAGGTACAACACGGTCATCGTGGTCGGCAGTTGTTATGAGTGTGGCTGGATAATGAGTGCCAGGACGAAGGTTATGAAGCGGAGAATACGAACGAAGATACTCAAACATTTCCTTTGAATCGGCACTTGTTCCATAGTCAGGAGCCCAGTTCCAACCAATAGTAAACTTGTGGTAACGCAACATATCCATTACTCCCACCTGTGGAATACATACCTTAAAGAGGTCAGGGCGTTGCGTCATACAAGCGCCAACAAGCAGTCCGCCATTTGAACCACCCACTATGGCGAGATAATCCTTACTGGTATATTTGTTTGTAATCAACCATTCCCCAGCAGAGATAAAGTCGTCAAACACGTTCTGTTTATGCAGTTTCGTTCCAGCGAGATGCCACTCTTCTCCATACTCACTACCGCCTCTCAAGCATGCTTGTGCATAGATACCTCCATTCTCAAGGAACGGTATTCTGTTAGATGCGAAGTAGGGTGGCATGGCAATGTTAAAGCCTCCGTAACCATAAAGATACACCGGATTCTTGCCATTGCGTTTGAGTCCTTTCTTATAAGTAATGAACAGTGGGACACGTGTACCATCCTTACTTGGATAGAAGACTTGCTCTGTTACGTAGTCAGAAGACCGAAACTTAACCTTCGGAGTAGCGTACACTTTGCTTTCATTTGACGCTATATCGTACTGATAAATAGAGCTTGGAATGGTGAAGGAAGAGAATGAATAGAACACTTCCTTGCGGTCTTTTTTACCATAAAAAGCGGCACTTCCCACTGTTGGTAACTTGATTTCAGCCAGTTGCCTACCGTCTAAGTCATAGACAAAAGCATGATTCGACGCATCCTTCATATAGTTTAGTATCATCTTACCATCTACGAAAGTAACGTCTTCCAACATATCTTTACTTTCAGGGACAAGCGTTTTCCACTCATTGAAACCAGGGTGTTCTATATCTGTAACCATCAATCGGTTCTTAGGAGCACCATCATTCGTGAGGAAGTACATCTTATCACCTATAGTCTGTACAAGGCTATATTGCAAGTCAAGATTCGATGTCATCTGAATGAACTGACTATTGGGTTTGCGTAAATCACGTACATATACGCAATTACCAGAGCCTGCACCGCTTTCGTAAAGGAACATCATTGTCTCGTCCTCGTTGGTAGATACGGAGTAAAAACGCATGGGATTGGCTGGGTTCTGATAGAACAACTGGTCTTCAGACTGCGGTGTTCCAATCTTGTGATAATAGATCTTCTGCACCGCATTCACATTACTATATTCATGTCCTTTGACGGGTGCGTCGTATGCACTATAGTAGAATCCATCCCCCTGCCAAGCGGCACCTGAGAACTTAGCCCACATGATATGATCATCAAGGAGTTCGCCTGTTTGAGGGTTCATAACATAGAATTCCTCCCAGTCACTGCCACTACGTGATATGGCATAAGCCGCATATTTACCATTATGAGAGAAGCTAATACTTTTCAAAGCAACCGTTCCGTCCTCTGATAACTTATTAGGGTCAAGGAGGATGCGAGCGTTCTTCTCATCACCAAGATGGTCCATTACGTAAAGGACGCTTTGGTTCTGTAGACCATTGTTCTTATAGAACAACCACTTCCCGATAGCCTTATTATAAGAAGGTGCAGATAGCTTCTCGTAATTAGCTAACTCTTTCATGCGTTGGAAGAGTTTGCTTCGGAAAGGAATGCGAGCAAGGTACTGTTGTGTTACCTCATTCTCCTTCTTCACCCACTCGGCTGTTGCTTTAGAGCTATCATTCTCTAATGGGCGATAAGGGTCAGCCACTTGCACACCGAAATAGGTGTCAACTGTGTTGTCTTTAGGCGCTTGCGGATAGTTAATCTTCTGTGCCATTACACTCGTTACGGACATTACTGCCGCTGTTAATAATACTTGCTTCTTCATGTGGTAAAAGGTTAAAATGAATTATCTTAGGCTTTTTTGATACCACTCATAGAGCTTTTCTACACCTTGATCTATCTCTACTTTATGTGTCCAACCAAGTCTATGGAGCTTCTCAACATCGATGAGTTTGCGTGGAGTACCATTGGGTTTATCAGCATCCCAGACAATTTCTCCTTCGAAATGAACTGTTTTCTTTACGAGTTCCGCTAGTTCTTTAATAGTCAACTCTTTACCAGTACCAACATTAATGTGGCAGTTTCTAATCTCACCTAACGATGGGATAGCACCTCCACGACCCTCTGAATTGTTGCGATCGACGGCTCCATCAATCTTAGCACCATAGAAAACACTTGAATACTTATCGATCCCGATGATGTCTTTGAAGTCTACATTCAGGAGGACATGTACGCTGGCATCAGCCATATCTTCGCTCCAAAGGAACTCACGAAGTGGACTACCATCACCCCAGAGTGTCACTTTATTGCTCTCGATTCCATAGAATGATAATGCCTTTAAAATACGTTCCTTAGCGTTCTTTCCATCAACATTTCCTTCACCAATGAGTGCCCTCAACTGGTCAGTTGGGTTGATGGGGCGTTTGTCCATGTCGTTGCGTATGGCATTCCAGTTGCCCTCATGGATGAGTTTAGACAAGTAGATCTTACGCATCATGGCTGGCATTACGTGTGAGTTCTCTAAGTGGAAGTTGTCGTTAGGACCATAGAGATTGGTTGGCATAACGGCTATGTAATTCGTTCCATATTGTAGGTTGTAACTCTCGCACATCTTTAGTCCAGCTATCTTAGCGATGGCGTATTCCTCATTTGTATATTCAAGAGGAGAAGTGAGAAGTGCATCCTCCTTCATTGGTTGTGGTGCATTCTTAGGATAGATACAAGTACTTCCTAAGAAAAGTAACTTCTCCACGCCATGGAGATAGCTCTGTTCTATGACATTACATTGCATCTTCATGTTCTGCATAATGAAGTCTGCACGATACAAAGAGTTCGCCATGATACCACCAACGAAGGCTGCAGCCAATACAACTGCATCGGGTTTCTCTTCATCAAAGAATCGCTTTACAGCAAGCTGATCGGTTAAGTCTAACTCCTTATGTGACCTACCCACAAGATTCTTGTAACCTCTTCTTTCAAGGTTATTCCATATAGCTGAACCCACCAAACCATGGTGTCCAGCTACATAGATCTTACTATCTTTATTCATTCTTTCGTGTTATTACCTTATTTCACAATACCTTTCTCCAGATATTCTGCTAAGTTTGTTCTAACCTTCTCAGCCGCACCATCCGATGCAACCTTAGCCATATCGTGATCAACCATGATATTGACAAGTTCTTCAAAGCTCGTACTATTAGGATTCCATCCCAGCTTAGCTTTCGCCTTGGTAGGGTCACCCCAGAGGTTAACAACGTCTGTTGGACGATAGAAGTCAGGGCTAACTTCAATCAAGACATTGCCTGTTGCCTTGTCAATACCTTTCTCATTCATACCTTCACCCTTAAACTCCAATTCGATACCAACACGTTTAAAAGCATAATAACAGAACTCACGAACACTGTGCTGAACGCCTGTTGCGATAACAAAGTCCTCTGGTTGTTCCTGTTGCAAGATAAGCCACATACACTCGACATAGTCCTTTGCATAACCCCAGTCACGTAATGAACTCAGGTTGCCCAGATAGAGCTTCTCCTGTTTACCTTGCTTTATTCTTGCTGCTGCGAGAGTAATCTTTCGAGTCACAAAGGTCTCTCCTCTGCGTTCGCTCTCGTGGTTGAAAAGGATGCCAGAGCAGCAGTACATGTTATAAGCCTCTCGATATTCTTTTACAATCCAGAAGCCATATTGCTTTGCTACAGCGTATGGGCTATATGGGTGGAAAGGCGTGTTCTCGTTCTGTGGAACTTCCTCCACCTTACCATATAACTCTGATGTTGACGCCTGATAGATACGACATGTCTTTGTTAAACCTAACTGGCGAACTGCTTCCAAGATTCGCAACACACCGACAGCATCAACATCTGCAGTGAACTCAGGCGAGTCGAAGCTCACTTGAACATGGCTTTGTGCGGCGAGATTGTATATCTCGTTGGGGCGAACCTTACCTATAACGCCAAGGATACTCATAGAGTCTCCAAGATCAGCATAGTGTAAGTGGAAATGTGGAAGACCCTCTAAGTGAGCAATGCGCTCACGGAAGTCTACTGATGAACGGCGTATAGTGCCATGAACATCATAACCTTTCTTGAGTAAAAATTCTGCTAAATAAGAACCATCTTGACCAGTGATTCCTGTGATAAGAGCTGTTTTCTGCATTGTTTTTAAGTTTTATCTGTTATTTTGTTGTAAGCCGTTATGTCATTACTTACGAATGCACAAAGATACAAATTATTATTAATAATCAAAGTTTTCAATGGGTATATTCTTTAGAATTATGCGTTAACTGTTTTGGATTTAACCCATATTTGGGTGTAAAGAGCCATGTGATCGAACTATACAGTATATAGCTCTAAAAGTACTTTTAATTTACTTAATCCATGGAAAATCATCCGTATATCAAGCACACAAAATCTCTAATTTAGTTTTAATTATAGTTGCTGTCATTTTTAACATTTATGGTAATGGCTTGTTCTTCAGTAGATTAAGAGCTATAAAGGAATGATAGGAGTGACAGTAACCAGCATCTTCTCTTTTTTATATAGTCTAACACTCTTCTACATCCTTTTGTTTTTAACTTTACAATTAGGATTTAGTTCTTCCTAAATTTATCTATCGAAGAATTATTCGTATATGTTAGTTTTATATAGTCTACGATCTCCCTCAAAACAAATATGTGCTTTCCTTAAATGGAAGAAAGCCTTTCTTGAGTGTGAGAAGAGGCTTCCTTTGATTGCAAGTAAGGCTTTCCTTTAAAACAAAAAGCCTTCTCCTGTAACAGAGAAGGCATGTCGTTATTTAATTAAATTAGGTAGAAAAATTATCCAACCATGCTCTTGATATCTTCATCAACAGTTGTAATACCACCGAGACCGAAGTTCTCTACCAATACTTTTAGTACGTTTGGTGAAACGAAAGCTGGCAACGTTGGTCCGATATGGATGTTCTTTATACCGAGATGGAGTAAGGCTAAGAGAACGATAACAGCCTTCTGCTCATACCATGCAATATTGAATTCGATTGGAAGATCATTGATATCGTTAGCGCCGAAAATCTCTTTTAGCTTCATAGCTACGACTGCCCATGAGTAAGAGTCATTACATTGACCAGCATCCAATACACGTGGAATACCATTGATGTCGCCAAGATTTAGCTTGTTATACTTGAACTTTGCACAACCACTAGTTAAGATAACTGTATCCTTTGGAAGGCGACTTGCGAAGTCACGATAGTAGTCGCGGCTCTTCATACGACCATCACAACCACTCATAACAATGAACTTGCGAATAGCACCAGACTTTACAGCATCAACGACCTTATCGGCAAGTGCGAATACTTGTGCATGTGCGAATCCACCGATAATCTCGCCTTGCTCAATAGCTGTTGGTGCTTTACAAGTTTTGGCAATCTCGATAACTTCAGAGAAATCTTTGTGTCCGTTTGCATCAGCAGTGATGTGTTTCCAACCTGGATAACCTGTTGCATTGGTTGTGAAGACGCGATCCTTGTAGCTTGCCTTTGGTGAAGGAGGAACGATACAGTTCGTTGTGAAGACAATAGGACCATTGAAGGTCTCGAACTCTTCCTTCTGTTTCCACCATGCGTTACCATAGTTACCAACAAGATGCTTGTACTTCTTCAACTGTGGATAATAGTGTGCTGGCAACATTTCACCATGGGTGTAAACGTCGATACCAGTACCCTCTGTCTGCTCCAACAATTGCTCAATATCCTTCAAGTCGTGACCAGAAATGAGGATTCCGGGACGATTACCAGTACCGATGTTAACCTTTGTCAACTCTGGATTACCATATGCCTGTGTGTTTGCCTTATCGAGTAGAGCCATCGCATCAACACCATATTTACCAGTCTCCATAACGGTTGCGAGCAAGGTTTCCATATCAGCGTTTGGGTTGGAAACAATGCCTAATGCCTTCTCCATAAAGGCGATGATCTCATCGTTGCGTTTGTTGAGGCGTGATGCATGCTCATAATATGCAGCCATACCTTTCAAGCCTAATACGGTCAATTCCTTTAGTGAACGAAGGTCTTCATTCTCGATACGTAACACTCCTTCTCGATTTCCTTCGGCTTCATAATCAGCCTTTTCTCCACCCCACTTAATCTCTTGGTAATCAGGGAGGGTAACATTCTTTGAAGCCGCAAGATCGAGTAACTCACGTTTCAATTGTACACCCTTATCCACTTTAGCTAATATTGCTTGGTCATCGAAGTTAGCATTGGTGATGGTAACGAAGAGTGAGTCAACGATATAGTCACCTACTTCCTGACTTGTCTCAACACCTGCTTTGCGAAGTGAATCAGCGATAGTTCCAATACCACGAGTCACTGCGAGTAATAAATCTTGCCAACGACTTGTATCTGCCTTTTTACCACATACACCTTGAATAGTACATCCTGTGCCTTTTGCTGTTTCCTGACATTGGAAACAAAACATCTTGTTCTCTGCCATTTTAAATTATTTCTATGTAATGTTTTAATTTCGTTTTCGGTTGCAAAAATATAGATTAAATCATGGCTATAAGGTAACATTTGTGACTTTGCAAGGTTAAAGTATATTAAATGTTAATCGTTCCTAATACCCTGTATAAGACTTGTTAAGTGTAAAAAAGAACATTAACAAGGATAAAGATAAAGTCCCTATTATACAAAGGTATGAGTTATACGCATGTAAATATTTAGCTCTTTACAAATGAAGGGACAATTATGGTAATCGGAAAAACAACAACTAACAGATATTAAAAATTATACATAGCACTTGACAATATTAATTTATTATGCTATATTTGCATTGTAATAACATATTGGTAACTAAAAATCCACGGTTATGGCTAAGTATAATTTAACTGAAAAAAAGGAGAAGATGGCCGCGTACCGTAGTTTGGTAAGTCCGCAATTGATGGATGAACTTAAGGAGAAAATTCTGAATATCATTCTAATCCAGCAGCGTTACAAAGATAAGAATTATTCTGCGAAACAACTGGCTGAGGACTTAGGAACTAACACGCGTTACATCTCTGCAGTAGTAAATGTAAGGTTTCACATGAACTATACATCGTTCGTTAACAAGTTCCGAATCGAGGAAGCAATGGCCTTACTAGTTGACAAACGCTATCAGGATCTCAATATGGAGGATATCAGTGACATGGTTGGCTTCTCTAATAGACAGTCTTTCTATGCATCATTCTATCGTATTAATGGTGTGACTCCACGTGACTATAAGATGCGTCATCTAGCACAACATCCTTCAGAAGAGATGCGATTAAAGAAGCCACTAAGGAAGTAATCGATGGCAAGTATATCATTAAGTCTATGATTGAAACAGCAGAAGAAGAATTTAATTATCTAGGTGAACATTTTGCCGATATACAAATGTTAAGGTATCGGCTACCCGAGTTTAGAACACTGACACTCAATCAGAAGCAACTCATTTATTGCCTCTCTAAGGCTACACTATTTGGACGTGACATCACGTTTGACCAGTTTGGAAAGTATAATCTCCGCATCCGAAAGATGTTGGAGACTATTTTCGTATATGCTCAAAAGGATAAACTCTCTGGTTGGAAAGGTAATTTTGATGGTCAGAGTGATAGATTTTTTAAGCAAAGAAACAAACTTGAGGATGAATTTCAAGGCTTAGAACAATATTTGAAGCAGGTGTGGTTTGCCAATGGTATATACCATCATTATGCTTGTGACAAGTTTGTTCCTTTATTCTCTGAGGACTTTTTGCGTGAAGCTACATTGAGTGTTGATGCAAAGTTGCTTCCACTTAAAGAAGGCGAAAGCGTTGAAGCCATGCTTGATGAGCTTTGCCCGATTATCTTTGACCCTACGGTTTTGCCCAAGCGGGTGGATAAGTCGGATGGTATTGATATAGTTCAAGCATCTGCATGTAACTTCTATGAAGGTGTAAATCAGCATGAAGTAGAGGCGTTCTATGCCCAAATGAAGCTGGATGATGTTAATAATAAGATGTCTGTTAGCGATAGTTTATCGGTTGAACAGACCTCTCCATACCTGTATGGTGCACCCTCCTATGGTCTAAATTCGACCCTTATAAAGGAGAATGGTGTCATTCGTGAAGACGTATGGAAGCTATCTGGCAAGTATGGAGCAGCCATTGAGAAGATCGTTTATTGGTTGGAACGTGCAAAGACTTATGCCGAGAATGATCAACAACGCCGTGTCATAAGTCTGCTTATACATTATTATATTACAGGAGACCTGCGTGACTTTGATGCTTACTCGATAGAGTGGCTTAAAGAGCAAGACGGTCGCATTGATTTCATCAACGGTTTTATTGAAGTGTATGGAGACCCCATGGGACTAAAAGGATCATGGGAAGGCATTGTAGAATACAAGGATCTTGAAGCAACGCATCGCACACAAACAATCTCAACAAATGCCCAGTGGTTTGAAGATCATTCCCCCGTTAATCCTATTTTCCGCAAGGCAAAGGTGAAGGGAGTCACTGCGAACGTCATTTGTGCAGCCATGCTTGGTGGTGACGAGTACCCTGCTTCAGCTATTGGAATCAATCTCCCCAATGCCGATTGGATACGTGCGGAGCATGGTTCTAAGAGTGTTACTATCTCCAATCTGACGCATGCTTATGATATGGCAGCTAAGGGTAACGGATTCAGAGAGGAGTTCGTTATCGACGAAGAGACCCGCAAATTGATGGATAAATATGCTGATAAAACGGACAACTTACACACCGATTTGCATGAATGTCTTGGTCACGGAAGTGGTAGACTGCTCCCTGGAACCGATCCAGATGCGCTGAAGAATTACGGAAACACCATCGAGGAAGCTCGTGCCGACCTCTTCGGACTCTATTATATAGCCGATGATAAGCTCATTGAACTTGGTTTACTCGATGACAAAGAGGCCTACAAAGCCCAGTATTATGGCTATATGATGAACGGACTACTTACTCAGCAGGTACGCATTAAGCCTGGTAAACAGATTGAGGAGTCCCACATGCAGAACCGGGCACTCATTGCTCAATGGGCAATGGAACTAGGTAAAGCGGATAAGGTAATCGAACTGGTCACACGCAAAGATGCAATTACTGGTGAGGAGAAGACCTATGTTCAAATCAATGACTATGCTGCTTTGCGCCGTATCTTTGCACACGAACTAGCCGAGATACAGCGTATTAAGAGCGAAGGCGACTTTGAAGCAGCTCGAAAGCTGGTTGAGCGTTATGCCATCCAATTGGATGCTAACCTCCATGAAGAGGTGCTCCGACGGTACAAGCGATTGAATATTGCCCCGTATAAAGGCTTTATCAATCCCGTTTTGAAGCCTGTTCTTGATGAAAAAGGTAATACCATTGACATCGTTGTAGACTATTCTGAAGGTTATACAGAGCAGATGCTCCGTTATTCAAGAGAATATCAAACGTTATAGAAAAAGTTAGGGATGGAAACAGATAATGTTCCCATCCCTTATTTATAGGTATCTCCGTAGATTCCACCCAGCCTCCTCAAAAGGAAAGGACGGTTAATGTAAGTAGATGTTCTTTCTATATCTGTTCAAGATAGGCGGCTGCCATTTCTGCACAACGTTCGCCATCAATACCTGCACTGACAATACCCCCAGCATATCCTGCGCCCTCGGCACAAGGGAAGAGACCTGCGAGTCGAATGTGCATGAGCTTTTCACGATCACGTAAAATGCGAACGGGTGAACTGGTTCGTGTTTCGGAAGCAATCATTACTGCTTCATTTGTTAAGAAGCCATGTGCCTGCTTTCCAAAGGTTTTGAAAGCTTCTTGGAGTCGTTTGGTAATGAACGATGGCATCCAGAAATGGAGCGGACTAGAGATAAGTCCAGGCGCATAACTCGATTTGGGAAGATCGTATGATAAGCGATTATTCACAAAATCAGCCATACGTTGTGCAGGAGCAGTCTGCTTGCGGTTACCTTGTAACCATGTGTCATGTTCTAATTTCTCTTGATAGTGCATGATACGTAGTAAGTCGTCACCTTCAACATCTTCTGGATTAAGCTGAACGACCATACCAGAATTAGACCATTGTGTACCGCGATTAGCTGGACTCATACCATTCGTTACCATCTGTTCAGGGCCAGTTGCTGAAGGAATAACGAAGCCACCGGGACACATACAGAAAGAATAAACCCCACGCCCTTGTGCTTGTGTAACGAAAGAATACTCGGCTGTTGGGAGATATTTCCCTTTACCATTCTTATTATGATACTGGATCTGGTCAATCAGATGAGACGGATGTTCAAGACGAACGCCAACGGCAATACCTTTTGCCTCCATTTCAATATTAGCTTCCGCAAGATAACGATAAACATCGCGGGCAGAATGCCCAGTAGCAAGGATAACAGGACCATAAAACTCGCAAGTAACACTTAAAGCACTGCGATGATTATCAATAGCCTTTACACCGATAACCTTGTCGCCATCTAATATAAGAGAAGTCATTTTCGTTTGGAAATGCACCTCGCCACCACAATTAAGAATAGTATTTCGCATATTCTCAATCACACGTGGGAGCTTATCTGTTCCGATATGTGGGTGAGCATCTGCAAGGATAGACGTTGACGCACCATGTTGGCAAAATACATTCAGAATCTTATCAACGGGACCGCGCTTCTTACTGCGTGTATATAACTTACCATCCGAATAAGCACCAGCACCACCTTCACCAAAACAATAGTTAGATTCAGAATCTACTTCCTGTATTTTCTTAATTAAAGCTATATCCAACTTACGATCGCGCACATTCTTTCCTCGTTCAAGAATGACAGGACGCAAGCCTAATTCAATGAGTTTTAAAGAAGCAAACAAGCCGCCAGGTCCCTCTCCTACAACAATAACAGAAGGCTTATTGCTAACATCTTGATAGTCGGTCTTCGTATATGCATCGTCCTGTGGAAACTCATTCACATAAATACGTACCTTCAGATTCACATAAATATCACGATGGCGCGCATCAATTGATCGCTTCAGAACCCTTACTCGATAGATTGTTCGCTGATCCAATCCTTTCTCTTGAGCAATGTATGCCTTCAAATTAGCCTCGTTATATGCCACTTGCGGTAAGACGCGTATCTGAAATTCCTCTGTCATATAGCTTTATTTTTGACGCAAAATTAGGTAAATATATCGAGAAAATCGTTAGCTATTGCAATATTTCTTGCTATTTCTACCCCCAAGTTTTGTATTTCCTCCATTGTAAAGGCGGATACCGAATAATAATCGGTTTTTACAGAGGTATAGAATGATGTGGAAATTAACACCCTTTTTCTCGTTTTTCATAGGATCATTTAATGGAAATATATTTTACATTCGCTTTTTTCAATCTAGAGTTTTTAGAAAGCATTTATAGAGCTTTTTAGAAACGTATATTGGTTTTTGGTGAAACGTATATACGTTTTTGATGAATCGTATATACGTTTTTAATGAAATGTATATACGTTTTTGGTGAAATGTATATACGTTTTTAGTAAAATGTACCTACGTTTTTGCTAAAATGATAGTACTTTTTAGTCAAAACGATGGTACTTTTTGCCTAAAACGATAGGATTTTTCTCTCAAGAGTAAGCGTGGTTTTTGTAACTTCCTATATATCAAGCAATTAAAATTACGCATCAAAAACCGCTCAAAATTCGCGTATTTGGGTGAGAATAAGGGTTTGATTGAAAAAAACGCAATTAGAAGCTTGCAATTAGCAATATTCTATTACAAAAGATTAGAATATACTTTCGAGAAAATCCTCCTACGTGGTGATAAGATCTGATAGAACTCGACTGACAATTCTTACCACTTGCCAGCCGAGATTGATAGATTAAATCAGCTTCTTTACTGATGATGTTGACGAAAGTTTGAATAGGCTTCCCATCGGACATACAAAGCGACAATAAGGACGCGGTATGAAGATTGCCAATACGAGGAATAGGATTGCGATGAGAATCACCACCCAATTTGTTGATTGGAATATGAAGGCTACGAATAATTCATAGTCCATCCACTTCGACCATACGCCTGCTAACATCAGAATCATTAGAACCCAGAATAATATTTTACGGAAGTGTTCTAAGTTCTGCACTAATCGTTTGCTCATCTTCCATTTATGATGATTGGTCATTCCAACTAACTCTTGGGCTGCTCCGTAGGGACAAACATTCGAACAGTAATAATTTTTCTTACCGAAAAGAGGGTAGATGAAAGCTGTAATGAGCATAACTATTGGAACGAATGATATCCAAAAGTTGATGCCGCCTGACATGAATCCTACAAGAACCGACCATGAAATAAAGGTTCCGCCCCATAGTCCCAGAACGACAACATTCAATGAAAGTTGGAAAATGCGATAGCGTTTCTTCTTTACGAATAGAGGGATTATAGCAGCCATTAGGACGACTAACAGACCGATAAGCGACTTAGCACGCAAATCCATCTTTTCAAAAATTGAAGGCTGCTGCGCTTTCTTGGAAGCATATACTAAGCCCGCTTTCATATTACCTATGATTCCACGGGAAGAGAAAGTTGCTCCGCTCACACCGTCTACTTTCATTGCGAGAGCTTGTTCGGTAGTTTTACCATTCCAACGAGTTAGTAATGCACTTGCCTCTTGGAAGAAATCGGGAGATTCTGAGTTCTTTAATGCCTCAACCTTCTCTATTTTACCATTCTTTATATATATATTCAGTGGAACTGTACCTCCAAATCCTTTTACATCTTTTGCAAGATAAGTTGTATTGATAATAATTGTACCATCATCCAATGTGCGAAGCGTATCAATTTGATTGGTCGTTGTCGTTTTTTTGTTATTAGATAATTGTTCACCCCATATTTTGCCATCACGTTGTGCAGCTGCAACTGCAATCACAATGATACACGTAATTAGTATAAATGTTTGCTGTAATTTCTTCATAAGCCTATCCTAAACTTCAAAAATGTGAAGTGCAAAAGTACAAATTAATAATAGACTATCTTTATTCTCAAGGAGATATAACGTCACTTATTTATACTTTAGCTTTGTTAACATAGTTTTAATAAGCAAGTTTTGTGGGTAATTTAATTAATTCGTATATTTGCGCAGTCCATAAGGTGGAACCTAAATCCGCAATTTATCATTTAGAAGAACAAATTAAACCTAAACAAATATGAATAACAAAAGAACCTGTCTATATGACAAACATGTTGCGTTAGGCGCACTCATCGCACCATTTGCTGGTTTTGACATGCCAATTCAGTATTCAGGCATTACGGAAGAGCATAATGCTGTACGCAGGCATTGTGGAGTCTTTGATGTTTCTCACATGGGAGAAGTACTCGTTACTGGGTCGGAAGCCGAGAAATATATCAATCACATCTTTACAAATGATGTGAGGGGGCTACCTGCTGGCAAGGTTTTATATGGCATGATGTGTTATCCTGATGGTGGAGTTGTTGATGATACTTGTATCTGTAAACTGGAAGATCAGGTGTTTTTGATGACAATCAATGCTTCTAATATAGATAAGGATATAGCGTGGATAGAAAAAAATGCTGCCGGATTCGACGTAGTTATTAAGAATAAGAGTGAAAACTATGGTCAACTTGCTCTACAAGGTCCCGAAGCAGAGGCAAAAATAGAAAGCGTTTTAGGGATAAGTACCAAGGAATTGAACTTCTATGAAGTACGGCAAGTCAAGACGGATGGCGAGGTAATCATCATTTCTCGCACAGGTTACACGGGAGAAGATGGCTTTGAGATCTATGGTTCTCCTAAGTATATTAATGAAGCGTGGGATAAACTCATCGCAGCAGGTATTACTCCTTGTGGTCTTGGATGTCGTGATACATTGAGATTTGAGGTTGGTTTACCTTTATATGGTAATGAATTATCCGATAAAATATCTCCAGTAATGGCAGGTTTATCTATGTTCGTTAAGCTGGACAAGGAAGAATTTATCGGAAAAGATGCCCTTCAAAAGCAAAAAGCAGAAGGTGTTAGTCAGCGTCTTCGTGGTATTGTTCTTGAAGGAAATGCTATTCCACGTCATGGATATAAGGTGATGAAAGCTGGAAAAGAGGTAGGAGTTGTCACAACTGGCTATCGTCTAATCTCAACACCAAAGAGCTGTGCGGTTGCATTGGTTGATACTTCTGTTCAGATGGGTGAAAAACTTGAGATTCAGATCCGTAAGAAGTCGTTCCCGGGAATAGTCGTCAAAAAGAAATTCTATGATAAGCATTACAAAAAGTAGTGCTGTTATAACATATTATTCGAATTAAAAACCTAAAAATAATTTATTATGGCTAAAGTAATTGAGGGACTCTATTATTCAGAGTCACACGAGTTTGTGAAAGTAAGTGGTAATGTTGGCTATATCGGTATCACAGATTATGCACAGCACGCATTAGGTAATATTGTTTATGTAGATATGCCTGAAGTGGATGATGATATCGAAGTTGGTGAAGACTTTGGAGCAATTGAGAGCGTCAAAGCTGCTTCCGACCTAAAAGCTCCTGTGTCAGGAAAAGTCTTAGAGATAAATGAGGCATTAGAGGATGAACCGGGATTGCTTAATAAGGACGCTTTCGAGAATTGGATTATCAAGGTTGAGTTTTCTGATACTTCAGAATTGAAAGATCTTATGGATGCTCAAGGTTACGAGGAGTTCTGTTCAGAATCTTAAAAGCAATAAAAGGGGGTAAAATAGGGTTTGTTTGTCCTATTACATCCTTATTTATTATACTCCCTGCTATTTGTTTTCTCTTTATCATATACCTAAACAACTCTATACGAAAATGAACCATAAGTTTTTACCTCATACAAATGAAGAAATTCGGCAAATGCTTGATCGAATCGGCTTCAAGGATCTTGACAAGCTTTATTCGGAAATACCAGAAGAGATCCGCTTTAAAGGTGAATATGATATTCCGAATGCAATGAGCGAATTAGAGATTCGTGCTTTTTTTGATAAACTCGGTAAAAAAAATGATATGCTTACCTGCTTTGCTGGTGGTGGAGTTTATGATCATTATAGCCCAAGTGCAATCGCAAATATCGTAAGTCGCTCGGAATTTCTCACATCTTATACCCCCTATCAAGCAGAGATTTCTCAGGGAACCCTCCATTATATCTTCGAATTCCAAAGTATGATGGCAGAGTTAACAGGTATGGATATCGCCAATGCCTCAATGTATGAGGGCACAACCGCTACAGCTGAAGCAATGATGGTAGCTTTTAATAATAGTAAAAAGGCTGATACTATTCTTTATTCCGGAGCATTGAATGAGAATATCATTGCGGTGCTAAAGACTTATGCGTTCTTCCATGGTGTTAAATTGAAAGCTATTGAAACAGCAGAAGGTGCTACCACTTTAGACGAAGTAAAGAAGGAATTAGGTGAAGGCGGTATTGCTGGCGTTATCGTTCAACAGCCTAATCGCTATGGAATCATAGAAGATTTTACAGGTTTTGCTGATGCTTGCCATGAAAAGAAGGCTATGTTTATTATTAATAGTGTAGCCGCTGACCTTGCTTTGTTAAAGACTCCAGGTGAATGGGGGGCAGATATTGCTGTCGGCGATATTCAAAGCCTCGGTTTGCCAATGAGCTTTGGTGGTCCTTATGCTGGTTATATGTGTTCTACTCAGAAGCTTATGCGTAAACTCCCAGGACGTATTGTTGGTCAGACACGTGATAATCGTGGACAGCGTGTATTTGCGCTTACCTTACAAGCACGCGAACAGCATATTCGTCGCCAGAAAGCAACATCAAATATCTGTTCAAATCAAAGTTTAATGGCATTGTATGCTACGATTTACATGGGACTTATGGGTAAGGAGGGGATTAAAGAAGCTGCACAATTAAGTTACGATGCTGCTCATTATCTATGTGAAAAACTTGTTAGTACAGGTAAAGCTAAGTTAGTTTACAATAGAGAGTTCTTTAATGAGTTCCTTATAGAAATGGAAAATCGAGATGATTTCTTTGAAAAGGCGATAAAGAAAGGCTTCCTTCCGGGTATTAAAGTTGATGATAATAAGCTTCTTATTGCTGTTACAGAGAAGCGCACCAAGGATGAGGTTGATTCCTTTATTGAATTATTCTAATTATACAATGTCTTAAATTATAAGTTGCGATGAATAACAAGTTATATGGAAATCTGATATTTGAATTATCCCATCCTGGCAGACGTGCTTATAGCTTACCAGAAAATAGTTTTGGAAATCATACTCTACCATCATCATGTAAACGAGCAAAGGATGCAGAACTACCAGAATGTGATGAGCTTACGGCTGTAAGGCATTATACAAACCATAGTGGAAATAACTTCGGAGTTGATAATGGTTTTTATCCTCTTGGTTCATGTACCATGAAGTACAATCCAACGATTAATGAAGAAATCGCTTCAATGCCTTCTTTCATTGGGCTTCATCCTCGCCAACCGATAGAAACGGTGCAAGGTGCTTTGGAAGTTGAATATAATATTCAACATGCATTAGCATCAATTACGGGTATGTCTGATGTCACGCTCAATCCTTATGCAGGTGCGCATGGAGAGTTGACGGGTCTGATGATTATTTCTTCATATCATCTCCAACGTGGAGATACTAAGCGCAAAAAAGTTATAGTACCAGATTCTGCCCATGGTACAAATCCTGCTTCTGCAGCGGTATGTGGACTTGAAATCGTTGAAGTGAAAAGTACAGAAGATGGACTTGTAGATGTCAATGACCTAAAGAAACTATTAGGAGATGATATTGCAGGTATGATGATGACCAATCCTAATACTCTTGGATTGTTTGAAAAGGATATTCCCGAAATAGCACGTTTAGTGCATGATTGTGGCGGATTACTATATTATGATGGTGCTAATCTTAATCCTTTATTAGGAATTGCTCGTCCTGGCGATATGGGATTTGATGTGATCCATCTTAATCTGCACAAAACCTTCTCAACTCCTCATGGAGGCGGTGGTCCTGGTTCTGGTCCTGTTGGGGTCTGTGAGAAGTTAATCCCATTCCTTCCTAAACCTCACGTATGCAAGAATGAGAATGGTTTTTATATAGAGAGAGCTGGAAAGAAGGAAGAAAATAGTGTTGGAGATATTCATGTTGGAGGTTATTTGGGTAATTTCCTCGTGATTCTTCGTGCCTATACATATATACTTACAATGGGTAAGGATCATTTTAAAGAGGTAGGTTTGTTAGCGACATTGAACGCTAATTACATAAAGGAATGTCTGAAAGATGATTATGAACTTCCTATTGATATGTTGTGCAAACACGAATTTGTATTCGATGGTTTGAAAAACAAGAGCACTGGTATTACTACAATGGATGTGGCTAAGCGTCTTCTTGATTATGGATATCATGCTCCAACAATTTACTTCCCACTTTTGTTCCATGAGGCTATGATGATTGAACCAACAGAGAATGAAAGTAAAGAAACCATAGATGGATTCATTAAGACAATGCATCTTATTGCTAAGGAAGCTATAGATACTCCAGATCTATTAAGAGAGGCTCCACACAATACTCCTATTGGACGTGTGGATGATGTCCTTGCTGCAAAACATCCTATCTTGACCTATCAACAACTTGTTAATGATAAGGGGGAAGAATCTTAATTTGTGCTTCTGAAAAGTCTATATTGAATATAATAAATCTATTTAATAAGGATTTATATGGATAAAACAGATTTATTGATTATTGGTTCGGGACCTAGTGGTTACCGAACCGCCTCTTACGCAGCTAAGAATGGTCTTCAAGTAACTATTATAGAGAAAGGACAACTAGGCGGAACTTGCCTCAATGCGGGATGTATTCCTACGAAATGTCTTGCACATGATGCTGAGATTCGCCTTACTGCTCTTTCTTCCATTGGTTCGCTTCCTTCACTTGATTTCAAGAAAGTGATAGAGAGAAAAGAAGGCGTACTTAACCAACTTAGAGAAGGGATTGGCTCCTTATTAGGTCAGCACAATATCACTTTGATAAAAGGTGAAGCACATTTTGTGTCTGATCATATAGTTGAAGTTGGTGACAGGAAAATAGAAGCAAAGAATATTATTATAGCAACTGGATCTCAAGCAAAGCTCCCACCTTTTATTAATAGGGAAGATTATTTAAATAATCCAAAGTCTAAGCATACGGTTGTTACTTCTACAGAACTTCTTTCTATTGAGAAATTACCAGAAAAGCTTGTTATAATTGGTGCTGGAGTCATCGGAATGGAGTTCGCTTCTGCTTTCGCTGCTTTTGGAAGTCAAGTAACTGTTGTTGAGTTTATGAAGGAGTGTCTACCTCCTATTGATAGTGATATTGCAAAACGCTTAAGAAAAACACTTGAAAAGAGAGGTGTGACATTCTATATGCAGAGTGCTGTTGAAGAAATTATATATCCGACAGAGGGAGATAATCTCGGAACAATGGTTGTATTCCGTAAAAAAGATAAGGAATTTAAGATAGAAGCAGATATAGTTCTTATTGCTACGGGTAGACAACCGAATGTAATGGATATAGGGTTAGACTCAACAAATATTGAGTTTTCACCAAAAGGTATCCCTGTTAATGATAATATGGAAACGAACATCAAGGGTATTTATGCCATAGGTGATGTAAATGCTCGTCAAATGTTAGCGCATGCTGCTACCTTCCAAGGATTCCGTGCTGTTAATCACATTATCGGCAAACAAGATAATATTCGTCTTGACATTATGCCATCTGCAATCTTTACTTATCCAGAAGCAGCCAGTGTCGGTAAGACGGAAGATCAATGTAAAGAAGCTGGAATTCCGTATACTACACGAAAAGGCTTTTATCGTTCGAATGGTAAAGCGTTAAGTATGGATGAAACAGAAGGAATGATTAAAATCCTGATAGGTGAAGATGGATTAATCCTTGGAGGACATGCGTATGGAAGCCATTCTGCTGATCTCATTCAAGAGCTTTCTGCACTCATGAATCGTGACATAAAGTTAGAAGAAATATGTGATATCATTCATATTCATCCAACGCTTAGTGAGATATTACAAGATACATTAATAGGATAAAATAATCAATGTAATATGTTTTGTCTTTCTGAAGAAGAAATATTTAAATTGCAAAATGTTTGGATGATAAAGAACTTTACACTAACTTTGCATGCCGAAAGGATACAGATTTAGTCGTATCGATTCGATTGGGATAGTCATCAAATAAATTAGAAAACCCGAGATGATTTCTTTTGTTAATGGCGGGCCACATAAAACGCATCTTAGCGACTAAGCCGCAAGGCCGGTGGATTACAAAGACGAGGAGCTCTCTTATCATTGATACTCGGACTTTTCATCACATCATCGATACGACTTTCCATATTCCACCCACACGAGATGAGGGAATTGAGGTGAGATTCCTAAATGGGAGTCTCACCTTTTATATATCTATAGATTATTAACTAAATCTGAAACTCTCCATGCGGAAAATAGATATCCTTATATTATATGGTGAAGGATATTAGTTTCCCACTGCTACAGTTAGCTTTCAATGGAGAAAAGAAAGGAATTAATTATATGTTCTCAGGTATTGTAGAAGAAATGGCGACTTTAATTCGTATAGAACACGAGCAAGAAAATATCCATTTTACTTTCCGTTGTTCATTTACAAAAGAATTGAAGATAGACCAGAGCGTAGCTCACAATGGTGTTTGCTTAACGGCTGTTAAGTTTGAAGACGACACCTATACTGTAACAGCGATGAAAGAGACGCTCGAACATTCAAATCTTGGCTTACTTAAAGTAGGAGACCGAGTTAATGTTGAACGTTCAATGCTGATGAATGGTCGTTTAGACGGTCATATAGTTCAAGGTCACGTTGATCAAACGGCTAAGTGCATTAATATGGAAGATGCTGATGGCAGTACTTATTATACTTTTGAATATCCTCTTAACCGAGAAATGGCTCAAAGAGGTTATTTGGCAGTTGATAAAGGTTCGATAACTGTCAATGGTGTGTCTCTTACCATTTGCGAGCCTACAGATAATAGCTTTAAAGTAGCTATTATTCCGTACACCAAGGAGAATACAAACTTCGCCGATATTCGGCTTGGTTCTACTGTGAATATTGAGTTTGACATAATCGGTAAATACATTGCGCGCCTCTATCATAAGGTATAATCATCGTCATGTTATAAAAGTAAAGCAACTTTTTCCTTTAGTAGAGAATCCTACAATTTCTTAGTAAATCCTCCGTGAATTCCTTGCTAAGTAATACATTTTACTCCCCTCTCCATTCGGAGAGGGGGCGGGGGTGAGGCCGGTTGGGGTGCTTGATGAGGCTTCTTTTTTCCTAATTTATTTGGCTAGTTAATTTATTCTTCTTACCTTTGCCACCGTGAAAGAATTAGCAATGACATATCAA
>ERZ772945.284-NODE-284-length-42376-cov-9.301718_pt1 | contig 42376 bp, 42 predicted proteins | sample MGYA00511681_ERZ772945 | MGnify/ENA primary metagenome ERZ772945 (study PRJEB29015, sample SAMEA2737943) | human oral metagenome | biome: human oral; feature: human-associated habitat; material: dental | place: China | collected 2143 ...
CGGGAGCCATTGAGGCCAACTCCATTGAGATTATAGATTCAAAGCACTATCAACCTCAGATATTTTTTGCCCCCGGCGATGACTCACTTTTTTATAAGACGATGAATGGTAAATTTCACCTGGAAACGGTCAAGAAGATCTGGAAGTCTAACCGCAACATTGATGAAGCACTGGAAAAGCTTGGCGCTCAGGAACTTAAGAAGCTACCGGTAAGAAAGTATTCTCAAGGTATGAAAGTTCAGTTGCTTCTGGCCATGGCGTATATCTCCGGCGCAAAATACTTCCTGTTAGACGAGCCTTTTACAGCCCTTGATCTCACCCGAACTGAAATGGCCGGAAAGTTGATGCGAAACATGGCACAAGATGGCGCTTCAGTCATTGTTTCCTCACACATGCCTGAAGAACTTGATAGGGTCTGTGATAATTTGCTCTTGGTCAGAGATAAGAAATTGATCCATGCTCCCCTGACGACTTCTTGCAGAGACATCTATCACCGGTATTACGGCTAGCCATGCCCGATAACGACTGATACATCAATGAAACGACGTCAATGAAGCCAAAAGAGGTTGACTATGTGGTATATCAAAAGCACTTTAAAAGTATTGTTGAAAAATCCGATTATCTGGATATTGACCATAATTTTAGCCGCTGTTTTTGCTGCTCCGGTTTATGAACCACTTCGCCCTGCTTGGGTGCTGGACGAAATAACACGTGAACAAAGCAAAGAGGACTACGAAAATGCAAAGACAAACTACGAGTTTGCACTTGAAAACCCATCTTTTGCACGAAATCTTGAGATTGAAAAACAGCTTCTTGAGCTGAAAAAGAATATTTACGAATCAACTACATCAGCAGAGTACTTTGATAACAATGTTAAGTTCATTGAGACTGAACTGGACCAACTTCAATCGGGCCGCTCAATTGCATCCGAATCTCCATACGACCTACAAGCAAAACTCCTGTATTGCATGGCAATGAGCGAGCTCGGAGATGCAATAAACTACCCAAACAGTACAAACTATCCCCTTATAGAAATGGGAGCCAGTCTCTTTGAAGTTCGTACGCCACTGCTGCTTATTGGTTCTGCGATAATCGTATCTTTACTGGTGCATCTCACAACAGGTGAGAAAAAACTGTTGGGAATTACTGTTATTGGTAACACGAAGCGCTTACTTTTACAGACAACAACAAGCTGTATTGCAAGTGTGCTTCTGATACTGACCGCTTTACTTCCTACACTTCTTTTTGCACTGGTTAAAAATGGAGTCGGTGTCATAGCTTATCCCATTGTATTCCGTAGAGCAGGAGAAATAGTTTCGATCAATGCACTTGAGTGTTTCTTTGGAGGATTGCTGATTGTACTCTGTTCTGCGATTTTTATTACCCTATGCGCACATTGTATCTATAGCGTCATCAGACATCTTTTAGCATCCTCTCTCATTGCCTGCGCAGTAACAACGGTGCTGGTATATTTGCCTCTCTATCCGAGGTACTTCTCGGTAAGAGACTTCAACACCTCTCTGATTCGTTTTCTTCCCATGACATATTTTGATGTGAGAAACATTGTTGGTTATCTTGGGATCTGGCCCACACATCAAATATTAAAAGATGTCAATCTGAAGCCTATGGCTGCGCTCATTGTTCTGACAGTGTGGTCGCTTGTTCTCTTGCTTCTCACCGTTGGTATTACAGCTCTGAAACAAGCATTTGCAAAGGGAAGATATGTACAGTTGAGGCAATGTGACTAAACATCACCGCCAGACAACAATGACACAGGCGCCGCCAAGCGCACCACAAAAAGGGCACAGCGTTTTTGCTGCGCCCTTTTAAGTTACTGTTGCTATCTTTTTACTACTGCTTGTCCGTCACTCACTGAATCACAATCGCGACTTTATGCCTGAGGCTCTGTGCGACGACGATGCAGGGTTGATGCTACAAGCACAAGCAGACCGGTAGCAGCAAGCGAGAAAATCATGGCAGGCGAATTATCTCCCGTATCGGGAAGTACACCGGAAGCCTTTGTTGAAGCAGTCTTATTTTCAGCAGGCGTCGGCTCATCAATACGTTCCCACTGAGCATAAAGTACATTTCCCTCTGCATTTATGGTGTCAACTTCCACCTTATCGCCCCGATGGAGCAGTGTGCCGCCCTCTTTTGAGATAGACCAGCCTAAGAAGCGATATCCTGCTCGTACCGGATCTGCCGCATCAATGGTAAGAGTATCGTTTGACTCAACGAAATCTGAGTATGTACGACCGGGAGCGCCTTCGTAGTTGAGATCATACGCAAGACGTACGGCATTGGAGTTTGCCCACACGGCGCGCAGGGAAATATCCGAGGTTCCCATCGGAATCAAATCCCCCGGATAGTAGCGTGTTCCGTCACTTGCAACCCAGCAAATGAATCCACGGGAGCCTGCAGGAGGAGTCACACCGGAAACATCAAGCACACGAATATCAGAGCCTTCGGCATAGTGCATCGGATCTGAAACAGAGCCTGTACCACCGGCAAGATCGTAGGTGATGGTATGCGTCTGGTTTATCGGAACCCATTTGGCCGTAAGGGTAATGTCTTCCGTCACGGGACTTCCAAAACGATACGGCTTTCCATCGTTTCGAAGCCATGCGACAAGAACATAGCCATCGCGCGTTATCCCCGTCGGTTCATCGAGGGTTGTTTGCGCAGGTACTGATACGGTCTTGTTGGGTGTTCCGTTGTTGTACACATACGTAACATTAACGGGTACCGGCTCCCATTTGGCATACAGAGAGGTATCACTTGAGGGCATGGAGTTATCGGAGGTGAGAGGCATGGTCAGCTGAGCATTTCGATACCAGCCGACAAACCGGTAGTACTGTGGCAATCCGGCAGGACGACTTGGCGTTGAGTTTGAGATGTCGGCTAACGAAGCTCCATATTTACGCTGTTCAGATGAGATTGTGGTTTCGGAGGTAACGGAAGTTGCCGCGTTTTTGAGAGTCAGATTATAGGTAATGCGCTTTCTGACCATAACAAGATATTTTGTAGGAAGAGGCTTAAAAGCAACGTCTCCGCTGGCAGCATCATATATCGCAGGACCTTCTCCCTTAGAAATATCAAACCACTGAGTAACGTCGGTATCGGGGTTTAGATCTTTCGGATCTTTAGGAGTTCCGGTAGGCGTGTAATAGCCGTACTTGACGTAAGAATACATTGCCTGGTTTGTACTGAAACTAAATGTTCCATCGGCAGGTATCCAAGAAGCATTATTTGCACTGTAACCATTCCCGTCTGCATTGTCAGTAAATATGGCAAAGTTTTTGGTCAGATTCACCTTATAAGGATAAAAATCGAAACGGCTTGCCGTACGATTTCTGCTGCCTGGTGATTTAAAGCTAGAAGGATTTTGGGCATACCAGAGAGAACCGTCAAACCAGCGATACCCTGCTCCCGGTTCAACAGGCGTAAATGTTGCGCCGTAGAGCCCTAAGAACGTATGAGCAGCACTGCCTGAGTAGTTTTCAACCCCTGTCTTATCGGCATCATTAGTATAGTCAGCCTTGCTATTGTAAAAATTAACACGTACCAGCGAGCGATCAAGGTACACGTTTAGCGTTGTGCTACCATCTGCAGCAACCGTAGCCGAGCTATCGCTCCGTTCGGTATCAAGGAGCAAATGACCGTAGTACTGACCATTGATAGCGGCAATTTTTGATGCAACATCTGTAGTTGCAGGAGAGACGGTAGCGTCAGTAGCAGCCGTATAACCTTGGACGGTATATAAAGTATAGGTTTTATCGGCTGCAGCCGCATTATAAGGATCGGTAGACTTCTGTATCCAATAGTTCACATGATAGACCGTATTGGCGTTTGGTGTCCATGAAGCGGTAAGGCGGATAGATTGGGTAAGCTTTGAGCCAAAAGTGAAAGTCGTACCATCGGAAGTCTTCCAACCTGCAAAGGTATATCCGGTTCTTGTCGGATTGCTCGGAGCAACGGTTACATCGTCCGTATCAACATACTCGGTAGCTACGGAAGATCCGCCGGCGCTATCAAAGGTGATACTATGCCCGGCTTTAACAACAGGCCAAAGATAGACATCCTGACCGTTGACGGTACCGAGACTTGCATCCGGCTGGGTTGCTCCTTTTGTGCGAGACCAGCCCACGGCCTGAATTTCAGGATTGCCGGTGTTTACGAGAGGAAGAATGCTGCTACCTTGGATGGTGTCGCCATCCGCATACGTCACCGCACTGAGCACGAGGGTTGGATCAGTTGCAGACATGAAGTAAACAACGTAACGATCAGATGTGGTGGAAGATGCATGGAAAGATGCATACAGATCAACTGGGGATGCCTCAGCCGCAGCATCAAGGGCAGCACCGTTAAGCTCTGCGGCAGTCTTTCCAAAGTCGGTAAAGGTAGATCCCGAAGAAGTTTTCCATCCGCTGAACGTTCCGTCTCCGGACGGAGTGGCGGGCTCTATCAAGCGCTCATTATCAGAGAGTTTCTGAGTTGACACAATGGAATCGGTACCGGATGCATCTATTACATGGAAACGATAGGTTTTTGTGAAGTGCGTATCAGGTGTAGTTACGGCATAGACCGAAAAACCTTTTGCCGTAAAAGACACGGAGCCTACAGCAGATGTAGGGCTGCTCACCTGCTCTACGGATGAACTGTCAGAAATATGCCAGACCGAGACGGAGTTGCCGGAAATGCGGGAAGAAGAGATGTTTACGGCGATTGGCGAGCCGGCCGGCTCCCATTTTGTTCCATGGGCATCGCAAATGGTGATATCAAAGGCGAGAAGTGTTGTCTGACCTTTGATAGATGCACTTGTCGGAACAGCGGACACGCTACCGCCGGAAGGAAGCTTTCCCGAGACCGTTATCTGAGTACCGTCAGAAGTAGTTGTTGTCCAAGTCTCTTGGGTAAGGTTCTTCTGAGAATCTTCCTTGGCCTGAGTCTGGACTTGAGTTTTTTCAGGTTCTGTTTGAGAGTTGGTGGAACTTTCGGAAGAATCGCTTGCAGGTGCCTCTGCTGTGGAGTTTGCCTCCGTGCGAGCTTCTTCATGCTTGGCGTCATCATCCTTCGGCTCATTCGGCTCAGCGGATGACTCAGTAGATAAACCGTTGTTCTTCTCCGCTTCTGCAGGAGCCGAGGTGCCGGCTGCTTCTGCAGACTCCTGTGCCGAAGTACTCCCAAACTCTGCGCTCATCTCCGCAAGCGCAGGAGCCGGCATAGACATTGAAAATGCCACGAGCACCGCAAGAACAGTCCTTGAAATTACGCCTTCTCTTTTCATGGTGCCTCCCGAATAACCCCGAATAACTTTATAAATAAATCCTCACAATCTATATATAATCTATCGGATAACAAATCGCACTGTTATAGGCAATATTGCAAAATTTTTATAGTATCAACACACTATGTTCATAATCTGTAAGCTTTGCTTTCAGGCACGCAGGACCAGTCTGTCCATACTGCTTCCCTATTCCCTGCGTCACATGCGTGTCATACTATGTTACGCACCATCAACCAAATCACGGTAAGGACTCATGTGACCACAAAAACCGTACAGATAGCAGGCATTTCCGTACAACTCACGCGCAAGGCCGTCAAGAACATCAATCTGCGCGTTAGTCGAGAAGGTCGCGTTGATGTGAGCTATCCGTGGCACACTTCCGAAGCGGCCGCAATCGCCTTTGTCGAATCCAAATCTGATTGGATCCGCGCCGCTCTTTCTCGCACCTTTTCACTTGGCGAGAAGAACTTCCGAACTCCTACTCCCATAGCCTCCGGACATACGGTGAGCGTTTGGGGACACCCATACAACCTGCGCATCATTCACGGACCCAAGCGGGCGGCGCGCATCTTTGCACACGACGTTGTTATCACGCTTCCCAACCGCTACCTGAACGACCTTGCCTCCGAAGCTTCACAGCAAGCCGTTCGTAAAACATTTGATGAGTTTCTCGCCCAAGAGATGCGCACGGTCCTGCCTGAGCTTACCGCCGCCATGGAAACAAAAGCTCAAAAGCAAGCCTCACGGTATAAAATACGTCGCATGAAAAGCCGTTGGGGATCTTGCAACATCAAAACAAGCGCCATCACGCTTAACCTTGAGCTCGCCGAACATGACAAAGAAGCCCTGAAGTACGTTATCGCTCACGAACTCACCCACCTCTACGTTCGCGGACACAACCGCGAATTCTATGCGCTTCTCGCCACGTTCTATCCAAACTGGAAAGAAGTCCGCGCCAGCCTCAAAGGCGCTCGGCCGTCTTTGCGATAGAATAAGCACTGTTGACTAGAAACGCGGGCGTCTCAGTGAGGCGCTGCACACGAACTTGAAAGTTTGGGAGTTTTTATGCCAAATGAGGGCAGCTATGAGGCGGCGCTCCGTCGCTCAAATGAGATTCAAGCAGATCTGCCGGAGCATCCCGGAAACTACACCATGCTTACCGGGGATCGTCCTACGGGCAGACTGCACTTGGGCCATTACTTTGGCACCATCGTTGAGCGCGTGCGCCTGCAGAACCTTGGCGTACATACCAACGTAATCATCGCCGACTACCAGGTCATTACTGACCGCGACACCACCGAGCATATTGCCGACAACGTCTATAACATGGTCGTTGACTATCTTGCCTGCGGCATTGACCCCGAGAAAACCATGATCTTCACGCACTCAGCCGTACCGGCACTCAACCAACTTATGCTGCCGTTTTTGTCGCTGGTCACCGAGGCGGAGTTGCTTCGTAACCCCACCGTCAAAGCCGAGCAGGAAGCCTCCGGTCATGCACTTACCGGGCTTTTGCTTACCTACCCCGTTCATCAGGCATGCGACATCCTCTTCTGCAAGGGCAACACTGTGCCCGTCGGCCGCGATCAGCTGCCGCATATTGAACTTACCGGCAAGATTGCCCGCCGCTTCAACGAGCGCTACGGAAAAGTTTTTCCTGAGGTTTCAGGCCTTCTGACCTCTACTCCATTGATTCCAGGTCTTGACGGTCGCAAGATGAGCAAGTCCTACGGCAATGCTATCTCCCTTTCCATGACGGCAGAAGAAACCGCCAAGCTCATCAAGAAATCCAAGACCGATTCCGAACGCATGATTACCTTTGACCCCGAGATGCGACCCGGTGTCTCAGCACTTCTGACTACGGCCGCCATCTGCACCGGTCGCGACCCTAAAGAGATTGCCGACGAAATTGGCATGGGTGGCGGCGGTGCTCTCAAAGCGTATGTCACCGAAGCCGTAAACAGCTACTTTGCGCCAATTCGCGAGAAGCGCGCAGAGATTGCAGAGCATCCCGACCATGTGCGTGAAGTGCTCCATGAGGGCAATCGTCGTGCAAATGAAATTGCAAATGCTACCTTGGACGAGGTGCGAAGCGCTATGGGTATGGTTTACTAGCGTGGATACTTTTGCTCACTCCCGTAACGGCGCTGTCTCAGATGCTTCCACCTGCTCTCGCAACGGCGCTGCCTCGAATACCTCTGCTCACTCTCAAAACTCCGCCGCCCCAAAGGTTGAACTTGAGCTCACCATTGAGCGCATGAGCTACGGTGCGGATGCCATAGCGCACACCGCTAACGGCAAGACGGTTTTTGTCTCCGGCGGTGCCGTTCCTAGAGACACTGTCCGTGCAAGACTAACCAATGACGGTGAGCGCTTTTCTCGCGCCATGCTCATGGAGGTTCTTGAACCGTCGCCCGAGCGCGTCACAAGTCCCCTTCCTTTTGTCGCGCTTACAGGAGCTGCTCCCTGGGGCAATATGACCTACGAATCTCAGCTTCGCGAGAAGAAGGCCGGAGTTGTCTCGGCACTCGAGCGCATCGGGCACTTCTCGCCGAAAGAGACTTCCGAGCTGGTGCGCGATATCGTAGCTCCGGGAGAACCCTGGGGATATCGCAATAAGATTGAACTTGCTTTTAAGCGAGTCGGACGCAAAACGCTTGTGGGCATGTATGCACCAAACGGCCAGGATATCGTTCGCATCAAAGATTGTCCGCTTCTGGACAAGACTCATGAAAAGATCGTCGGCGCAGTGAGCGGTGCCCTCTCCTACCTTTCCGGCTCCCACGAGCTTGACATTGAGCGCATTGGCATTCGCGCTTCTCGCCGCACGAAAGACCTTGAAGTGGCACTATGGACGGCTCCCGGCGGCTTTCCCCGAGCGCAGGTTGCACGCGTGCTGGAAGATGCTACGGGCGCCACAAGCATCGTGCGCGTAATGACAAAGGGACCGAGCAAGGCCCGACGTATTGCAGGCGTTGAGCGACTATCCGGCGCAGGCTCATGGTCAGAGCTTATCGGTGACGAGCGCATGCGCGTCTCTGCCCCGTCGTTTTTTCAAGTCAACACCAAAGGTGCCGAGAAGCTCGTGGAGCTGGTGCTCTCCGCGCTTGACGTGCGGGATAGCGATGAAGCCATGGATCTCTATTGCGGTGCCGGTACGCTTACGCTGCCGCTTGCCCGTCGCGCCGGATTTGTCTCTGCGGTTGAATCATACGGCCCGGCTGTGCGCGACTTGCGGCGCAATCTGGAGGACGCCGGCTTGAGTAACGTTGATGCCATCGGCGGAGATGCGGGACGTTCGTTTCCCGACACCGACGCGGATATCATCGTAGTTGACCCGCCACGTGCTGGACTTGCTCCTGATGTTGTAAAGCAGCTCTCTGAGCAGAGTGCTCGTGCAATCGCCTATGTCTCGTGTGATCCGGCAACCCTTGCACGTGACCTACGCCGCTTTGTTGATGCAGGAACATTTAGACCCGTAAGCGTCACACCCGTTGACCTTTTTCCCCAAACGTTTCATGTGGAGAATGTAGTATTGCTTTCAAACTTGATTTAAGATTAAGATAGTATAGCTATTATAGAATATAGAAAGGATAATTAAAATGTTAAGTAAAATAGTTTACGAAAAGCTGTTTAGTATGTTTGATTATCAGATAGAGTTAAAAAATGGTGGTGTTACAGTAATAACTGGTCCAAATGGATTTGGAAAGTCTACAATTTTAAAATCTATAGATGCATTCTCTGATTTTGATGTTATGTTTTTTGGCGAGCTTGAATTTAAAAAAATCGATTTCTATTCAAGTGATTTTAAAGAACCAGTATGCATTAGAAAAAGTAAAACAGGGATTACTATTAATGACTTTGAAATCAACATTGATTTATTGAATCAGCTAATCTTAAGAAAGGTAAAAAGACCATATTATTACAGTATAGATGGAGAAAGCTGGATAGATAGACGCACTGATGAGGTTTTTACCAAGGAAGGATTAATTGAGACTTTCCTCAAAAGTAATTCATTAGAAGAAACTGATGAATTGGACATTACAAAAATTACTGAACTTAAGAATAAGCTAAAAGAATACTCTGGTGAAACTAAGTTTATTAAAGAACAAAGATTACTAAAGGAGGAAAGACTAGGTAGATTTGAAACGAAAACAATTAGTGTTATTGAGGAGCTGCCAATAAAATTTTTAAAAAAAATGAGTGCGGTGTCAAGTAAATATTCTTCTGAAGCCAATCAATTAGACAGTTCGTATCCTAATAGATTGTTTAAGACAGAAAAAGGCATTACTAAAGAGCAGTATGAAAAAAGTATATTGTCTATGAATGAAAAATTTGAAAAACTTAATAAATATAATATTTCAGATATAAACAGATTGGAAGAACAAGATATCTTTCAAGAAGAACATTCAAAAGCATTGAAGATATATTTCGACGATTTTGAAAAGAAATATCAGGTATTTGACGAATTTATTGAGCAATTAGACTTATTTACGGATATTATCAATTCAAGACTAAAGTTTAAGGAAATTAGGATTTCTAGAGATGAAGGTATAGTAGTATGTAAGACTAATACTAACGAACAGCTTAAGTTAAATCAGTTATCATCTGGCGAGAGACAGGAAATAATTTTATTTTATGAGCTTATTTTTGAAAGTGATAAAAACATTCACTTATTAATAGATGAACCTGAAATATCGTTGCATATTGAGTGGCAATATAAGTTTATGGATGACTTATTGAAGATAGTTGATAAAAAGAAGTTTAAAGTTACGGTAGCAACTCATTCTCCTCAAATAATAAATAATCATTGGGATATACAAATTGATTTAGGAGAAATGTATGGGGACTAATTCAATTAAAGAGAATCTAACTAAGGATAGCATTATTTCAGATATAAAACTGTTGTTAGGTGCAGATACCAATAAAAAGAATGTATACATTGTTGTTGAAGGAGAGGATGATATCAAATTTCTGAAGAAATACGTAAATGATAATGTTACGATTTATGAATCATTTTCAGGTAAAAATGGTCTTGAGGAAATTGTTCAATCAGAAATTATCCATAGTCCTAGAGTGATTGGAATAAGAGATAAGGACTATTATAACGATATTAAAAATAAAAAAATATTTTTTTACGATAGATGTTGTTTAGAAATGATGATCTCGGAATTTGATGAAGCATTTGATGGTATATATTGTGAATTTTATAAAGGAAAAATGAAGTCTTATGAGCTGAAAAAGCACATATTAACTGAATTATTTAAAGTCAGTCAAGTAAGAAAATACAGCGAAGTAAATGCAAAGGGGATAAATTTTAAAGGATTATCTTTTCAATCTATAATTGATGATAAATATAAAGTGAACAAGGAGAAACTTGTTGAACAACTAAAGGTATTAAATCCAAATAAATCTATTGATTTTATTAATGTTATTGATGAATCATTATATCAAAATACGGATAATATGCTAGATATTACTAATGGACATGATTTCATTTCATTATTTAAAACTATTTGTGACAAGAAGTGTAGTAAAAATTCTCCAAATGTGAGGGAAATATCTGCGGTGTTGAGATCTTCATTTAGTAAAGAATTTCTTAAAAAAACTACTTTATTTAAAAGTGTTAATGAATATTTCGATAATAAGGTTAAGGTATGGTGCTGTTAACTTAGTTTTTATTTTTATTGTAGCTGTCTGATATCGAGGGTTAAATGGTATGTATAACTGTTTATTTCAACAGTAGTCTTAACCCACAGCGAAATTTTGCTTCTATAAACTGTCGTTCGTATTTTTAATTATGTCTTTAATGTTTCTGCCTGAGTAGAAAATACGAATAACAGTTACGACAGCTTTTTCTTTATCAACGCAGTAAAAACCATGTAGTTATCAATAGATACTTTACGAATCCCATAGTAAAATAAAGCAAATATATTCATATAGTTCAGTAATATCCTGTAGCGCTTGTGGAGTATAAGTCACTTTATAGTGATTACTCATATACCGTATTCCTTAGAGAACAGCTGGTCTACTTCATCTGCACTATAAGACTTTCCTCTTGCAAGAGAGTCAACACTTTTTTGCAGTTCTGAATCAAGTTCTTCTCGTGTTAAACCATCCATTGCGACAGGTGTATGAACGGGTATGCGAAGATCAAAAGGCATCCCTTTTTGAAGGACAATTTGGCTATAAAGCATTTGTATTGCCGAGGATGGAGAAATTCCAAGTTGGCTCAAAATACTTTCCGCATTTTCTTTGAGATTGCGGTCAATTCGTGCATAAACAGCATTGGTATTTGCCATAAGAATTACACTCCTTTCTGCTCCCATTTTACTAAAACAACGCAAGATATTGCAAGCAATTGCAAGTAATATTCATCTATATGCTTTATAGAGAAGATTACTCATACTGATAGCTCAGCAATTCATGAAATATGCGCAAAAGATATAGCTGATTTTCGAAATTATCTGAGAGATTATCCGCAGACTGTAAAATATACATTGTCTCGCAAATCGTAAGACAATGCATTACATATACTTACTAGGAGGTATTGATATGAAAGATACAACTGTAAGCGCCCATGTTGAAAATAATGTAAAGGTCGAAGCAGAAGACATCCTTCAGAAACTTGATATTCCTGTTTCCGTTGTCATTAATTCCCTTTATCGCCAGATTATTTATCGTCATAGCATTCCTTTTTCTCTAACAATTCCGTTAAAACCAAGAGCTCTAGACGAAATGTCAGATACTGAGCTTAATGCAAAGCTTCAGCATAGTTATATCCAATCGCTTTCTGGTGAGAGCAAGCCAATGAACGAAGTGTTTACTGAGTTAGAAAGGGATCTAAAATAAGTGGGCTCCTATGACATTATTGAACAATAGAACAAACACCTTTAAAGTTTGAGGAGACAGCCATGAGAATTGAACATATCGCATTGTATGTAAACAATTTAGAGAGCGCTCGACGGTTTTTTGTGAAGTACTTTGGGGCAACATCTAACGACGGCTATCATAATCCTCAAACGGATTTTCGCTCATATTTTCTCTCTTTTGATAACGGCGCACGACTTGAAATCATGAACAAACCTAAAATGTCGGATTTACCAAAAGAGATCAGCCGCACAGGATATGCCCATATTGCGTTTAGCGTAGGAAGTCAAGAAAAAGTTGATGCTCTTACCACAGAGTTGAAAGCAGACGGCTATGAAGTCATCAGCGGACCAAGGACAACTGGAGATGGCTATTACGAAAGTTGCATTGTTGCCCTTGAAGGCAATCAAATTGAAATTACTGTCTGAGAGGCAAACCGTACTCCTCGTGCAAGAATATAAACCCTACGTTTAGAGGGAAAATATACATTCTCGCCCCCCGCCTGTCGCATCTGAATGTAGATTGAGCTGCTGGACATAAGCCGACCATCTATTGGAACTTTCACTCTCTACTACTGGATATCTAGATGATGTTCAGCTCTATGCTGGTGTATGAGGAGAGCTCCTGTGACTATGTAAGCATGCCAGAAGGTAGTTCTGAGCAGCAGTTCCAATTCCGCTTTTTGCATCCCCGGTGCAGGAATCAATATAATATCTATAAGAGCTGTGGAGGGAAAACAGCGAGGAGGATTGAGGTGAAACGACATGGCAGACATCAAGAAGGATAAACTGCAAATCCGTAACAGCACGATAGATTTTCTCGTGTTCACGAAAGACGCCCATGAGGATAGCGTTGAGGTACGGGTACAGGATCACGATGTTTGGCTGACACAAAAGGCCATTGCACAGCTTTTTGATGTAGACCGGAGCGTTGTGACAAAGCACCTAAAAAACGTATATGAAAGTGGCGAATTGCCTGAAGATGCAACTTGTGCAAAATTTGCACAAGTTGCGGATAATGGGAAAACCTATCACTACAAGTTCTACTCTCTATCCGCCATCATTGCCGTAGGCTATCGGATCAACTCCGGCAGAGCCACGCAGTTCCGCCAGTGGGCAACCAAAGTACTAGACACCTTCACCAAGCAGGGCTATGTACTGGACAAGAGCAGGCTCATCAATGGACAAATCTTTGATGAGGACTACTTCGACCACCTGATTTCCGAGATTCAGGAGATTCGAGCCAGTGAGCGGCGCTTTTACCAGAAAATCACAGATATTTATACTACCGCTGTGGACTACTCCCTCGATAGCCAAACCACAAAGGATTTCTTTGCCACAGTTCAGAACAAGATGCACTATGCCGTCCATGGCAGCACAGCAGCAGAGGTCATTATGACACGAGCCGATCATACCAAGGAGTACATGGGCCTGACCTCATGGAAGAACGCTCCTGATGGCAAGATCGTTAAGGCAGATGTTTCTGTTGCAAAGAATTACTTATCTATAGATGAAATGCAGGAGTTGAACGAAATCGTCACCATGTATCTGGACTATGCTATCCGACAAGCCAGACGGCATATTCCCATGACCATGGAAGACTGGGCCTCCAAACTGGATGCTTTTCTTCAATTCAACGATGCGGAAATTCTGCGGGATAAAGGAAAGGTCACTGCTGCCATTGCAAGAGCCTTTGCGAAGAGTGAGTTTGAGCAATACCGTATCATTCAGGATCAACTATACCAGAGTGACTTTGACCGACTGATAGCCAGCACAGAAGAAAAGGACTGAATAAAAATGCCCGTTATTGACCATGTAGCCAAATATTAATTCTCGGCCCTCACCTGCCGCATCTGAATGGAGAGCACTTTCTATGAAAAAGACGATCTGGGATTGGTATGCCCCCTTCTACAAACGGGCCATGCTCCCCGATAAAAAGCCGTACCAATATATGTATGACCGTATTTCACAAGTTGTGAAGGATAAGCTTGTTCTCGAGATCGCAACAGGGCCGGGACTTTTGGCAAAACACATTGCTCCTGCAACAAAACACATTACGGCTACAGATTATTCAGCCGGTATGATCCGAGAAGCGCAAAAAGGAGAGAATCCAAAGAATCTGAGCTTTGAAGTCGCGGATGCGACCGACCTCCCCTATGCGGATCACGCTTTTGATGTCGTCATCATTGCAAATGCGCTTCATATCATGAAGGATCCGGACAGAGCCTTAGCAGAGATCAGGCGCGTGTTAAAGAAAGACGGGATATTGATCGCTCCGAACTTTGTCAATCATGCCAAGGTCGGCTCACTCTGGACATTTATTCTTAAAACCGTCGGGGTCAGTTTCGAACATCACTGGACAGAAGACACCTACCTTCACTATCTTGCATCTCAAGGGTGGAAGCTGACTTTCCACAAAAACATCTCAGCGAGAATACCCCTCTGCTATGCCGAATGCACGCTAGAAGAGCAAAAGGTATGATGTGGTTAACTTTATGACGAATACGAATAGTCCTCTCAAAAGGAACCCGCAATGGACGACAAGCTACAGATACAACCCGGAACAGCGCAAGAAACACTCATCATTCCGCTCTATGCTCGAAAGAAATGTGGCGACAAGTTCCCTGAACTCTATAAAGATCCCGCTGCAGCAAAAATTTGTGACAGACTGGACTACGATTTCTCAGAGCTCGACAAGAAATATGACACAGCCCTCTACGAATTTGGTGCACTCGAAGGCGCCATGCGACAGCTCGACATGATGTATGAAATAAACGATTACCTGAATAGTCATCCAAACGCATCAATCGTCTGTCTTGGGTGTGGACTCGACCTTGACCCTAGGAGATGCGGAAACCAACAGAACAAAATATTCAACGTGGACTTTCCGGATGTTATCGCCATGCGAGAAGAGCTGGCAGGCACCGATCCAAGGGAAACCAACATTGTCTCCGACTTGACGAATCTCTCTTGGATGAATCAAGTCGATGCGCACAATGGCGCTGTTTTTTACGCAGCAGGTGTCTTTCACTATTTGAAAAAAGAGGCTGTCAAAGCCATTGTCTTAAAAATGACCGAACTTTTCCCTGGGTGCAAGCTCGTCTTTGATACGGTTGGAACTTTAGGCTATAAGCTTATGATGAGAGTTATCCTAAAAAAGCATGGAATGAACGATTTTGGCAACCTGTTTTACACCAACGATGCCGTGAAAGATCTCTCTACCTGGTCAGATAAGATTGTTGTTTCGTCCAAAGGATATATGCTTGGCTACTACGATATGAAATCGCGAGGCATCAAAGGCATTCATCGCCTTCTGGCACACATGGGTGACAACATAATGCACATGCAGGTTGTTAGGATAGAGATACAGTCGTAGATACATAGAGGATTGTGTTTGTATCATCAACTAAACAAAAGTCTCTCTTAAACTGATTGGTAAATTTAACTTCATATTTCATGGCATATCAATATCAAGCGCTGCTTTTAATGAATCCATATCGGAATATCCTTTTACTGCACTGTCAGAAGCAATACGCCTGCCTTCCTCAATAGCGGCCGCAGTTGTTCTATTAGGTGTATCCAATCTCAGTGTAAAAGGAATACCGTTCTCTCGAATTGCAGTTCTCAAAAACATATTTATGGCAGTCGTCATATTTAGCCCTAAGTCATTAAAAATCAATTCTGCTCGATCTTTAATGTCCTTATCAGTCCTGACGTTTAAATTTATCGTAGCCATTTCATACACCTCCATCGATACAATTATAATATATAAAATTCGTTTAATATCAATACATTATCATTACATGGTATATATTACTCGAGGCTCTTCTCGTAAAGACGAGCAACCTGATCTCCAATATCCTCATACCAGACCGGTCGTTCTTCCACAAAGCAAAAGCCGTTCTTGATATAGAGTTTCTCGGCCGGAACATTGCCCTTCAAGACATCAAGTTGAACGGACTTGAATCCATTCTTTTTACCGTACTCAAACATGTAGCGCATCATTTTCCCCGAAATTTGCCGTCCGCGAAAATCCGGATGAACGGCAAACAGATGTATTGTCAGCACCTCATTATCAGGGCATGTAATCTTCCAGTTCACGTCACGATACATCGGATCAGCAGACTCCTCCAGCACCACAGCCGACACTACTCTGCCATCAATTTTGCAAATATGAATCTCCGACTTCTCCAAGCTCTTCTTCAAATCGTCTTTGGCCGGATAAATGCCGTAGTGCCAGTCGGCACCATACTCGTCATCTGCCTGCCTCTCGCATACCGTTTTGTAGAACGCACACACATCAGAAAAATCAGAGGTTCTCGCCACAAGATAGTCTTCCATCGCCGCCCCATATCTGTATCTTGTTCGTTTCTTCTCTCTCAATATAGCAGGCCGTTGCAGTAGAATGCTTAGCTAATCTCACATTGGACACAAAACGTTCAAAGGTCTAAAGGAGCTACATGAACATCGCCCTCATAAAACCAAGCGAGAAGAACAAAGCGCAGCTCTTTGACATGCTTGAAGAATGGACACAAGACATCGAAGCAAACCATACAAACTCTTCTCCCCGAAGAATTTTTCTGTATGACTATCATGATTTTGAGCGGTATGTAGAACACTTGGAAACCAAAGAGGCGACCTCAGACGGAAGAGTTCCCAGCACAACCCTCTTTTGTTTTGACTTCGATAGAAACATCTTTGTTGGAGCAGTTGATATCCGCCATTACCTCAATGAAGGACTTCTGTTAAGTGGCGGCCACATCGGAGACGGTATCCGTCCAAGTGAAAGAAGAAAGGGATATGCAACAGCAATGATTGGTCTTGCGCTCAAAGAATGCAAGAAACTGAGGATTGACCGCGTCTTAATGTGCTGCCGCAAGGATAATATTGGCTCGGCAAAGTCCATTATCAATAACGGTGGAATCCTGGAAAATGAAGTCTTGGACGAGGATGGTATTCTCACTCAAAGATACTGGATTACTGTTTAGAGGTTCTTCTCGACATTCTGTAAGTCTTAGCAAAGGCCAGAAATCTGCAAAGTCAAGTAGAATAAAGGCGCGCCCATGCGTCATGCTCGCGCCGTACATCCGCGCAAAACAAGGGAGAGCACCGATGATTCAAGAGGAACTTTTTGCACTTCAAGATACGGGGTATGCGGCATTTCAAAGCAAGCTTACGCCCAATATCTCAAGAGAATCCATCATTGGTGTACGCGTTCCTCAACTCAGAAAGCTTGCTAAAAGGCTTGGGAAAAGCAAAGAAGCCCAAGAGTTTCTTCTCGCCCTCCCACATACCTACTATGACGAAAACATGCTGCATAGCCTGCTTGTTTCCGAGATTAAAGACTTCGACGATTGTGTCTCAGCAATTGATGTATTTCTTCCCTATGTCGATAACTGGGCCGTGTGTGACATCTTGTCGCCGCGGGTTTTCAAAAAGAATCGCACACGCCTTTTAACTGAAATTTCGAGCTGGGCATCTTCGAGTCATGTATATACCTGTCGCTTTGGTATAGAGATGCTTATGACCCATTTTCTTGATGAAGATTTTGACTCAAAATACCTTGAGATTCCTGCGCAAATTCACTCAGACGAATACTACGTTAACATGATGATTGCTTGGTTCTTTGCAACGGCTCTGGCCAAGCAGTGGGACTCTGCACTGCCCTATCTTGAAACCAAAAAGCTGGACACGTGGGTACACAATAAAACGATCCAAAAGGCTCGCGAGAGCTACCGGATCACCGTCGAGCAAAAGCTCTACCTCAAGAGCTTGAAGCAACAATAAACTTTGGAAGCGAGAAGGGCTTTGAGTTTCTCGGGACAAGTCTTATGGTTTTAGACCTTGAAGCTCGACTTTGAGGGTTCGAGGGCTTTTGGGCTTTGGGAGCAAAAACCACCACTAAATGCTCTGCTCGCGCGTTTTCCTCCTTTTTGCAAGGTTTACGGGTGACTTTATACGCAAAAGCGATGTTTAGTGGTGGTTTTTTCTTTCATTTGAGCGTTTACTGGTGAATCGATTCACCAGTAAATACCCAATTTGATACCAATCCCCTGCATCGCAAGAAAAGCACAACTAAAGCAAAACGACTACCAGCGAATTTACAGGCAGCCACTCTGCGCATGTGTAGCGCCATAAAATCAATGCGAAAAAACGCCACTAAAGAGAAGCTCTTATCAAGAGAAACGAACGAGAGCCAGAGGAAAGTTGAAGAAGAACCAAAAGAGAAGCAAAAAAGAAATGAACCACTAAAACAGAACGCCGAGAAAACATAAAAGGTTAGTCAGAGTAAACTTAAGCGCAGGTAAACACGCATATAAAAAGCGTTGCATCAGACGATAAAAACGTGTAAAAACTTTATATGCAAGTGTAATCTGCTTAGCAACAATTTACGTTACACTTGAGCCAATAATTTCCCAAGTAAGGGGCTTGGGAATTAGTGAGAGGATAGTACTATGAAAGCAACAGTTAATGAGGATTGCATCGGCTGCGGTCTTTGCGAAGGCACCTGCCCAGAGGTCTTTGCTATCGGTGACGACGGCCTGGCACACGCTATCGAGGAAGAGGTTCCTGAAGCTGCAGAGGACGCTGCACAGGAGGCCTGCGACGGCTGCCCCGTTACTGCCATTGAGCTCGACTAGTCCTAGTCGCATATATGTTCAATTGCAATGCAAGGCATATCGCACTGCAATCCGGCTGATGATCAGCTACCATATGAGAGTCGCTTCGGCGGCTCTCATTTATTATATATTCACGCAAAACATCAAAGGAACACCATGATCCTTGCATCTCAATCCCCTCGTCGCCTTGAACTTATTGCATCACTGGATATCACACCTCAAGTCATACCTGCCGATATTGATGAGTCTCGCAAACCCAATGAAACTCCCCTCGCGCTGGTCAAGCGACTTGCGCAGGAAAAGGCCATAGCAGTTTGCCGTCACTTGATGGACGACGCTCAAGCTGCCGAGAGGAACAACGAGATTGTCATTGCAGCCGACACCATCGTGTGGACCAAAAACGGAACAGTCTTTGGAAAGCCGAAAGACCCTGAAGATGCCAAACGTATGCTTCGAGAACTTTCCGGCAAGACGCACTTTGTTTCTACCGGTGTGGCACTACGACGCTTCAAGGCGTTTGCATCGTCTTCACCAAAAGGAGCGCCATCGGTAATTGCCGTTTCGTTTGTACAGACTACCGAGGTAACCTTTTATCAGCTCTCAGAAGATGAGATTGCGGCATATGTAGCCTCCGGAGAAACATCAGACAAAGCAGGAGCCTACGGCATTCAAGGTCGTGGTCGCTTTCTGGTGCAAGAAATCAAAGGAGACTATGAAAACGTTGTTGGTCTTCCCGTGTCACTTCTCGCCCGAGAACTCGTCAAGTTCACCGGTAACCACAACTACCTTGAATGTGCACTTGAGGGCAAGAGTCATTAACCAGCGAGATAGACTTAGTTAAGACTCTTACGGGATAACCTTAAGATACGGTCACACTTTTGTGCCATCTCCATATCATGAGTAACGACTACAAGTGTTTTTTTAGCATCATGCGTAGCTGAAATCAGTGCATCCATAACGGTGTCGGCCATCTTTTTATCCAAAGAACCCGTAGGCTCGTCAGCTAAGATTAGGTTTCCCGGCTTAAGAATAGCCCTGCTTATTGCAACGCGCTGTTTTTCTCCGCCGGAAAGCTCATTAACGGTAGCATCCAGTTTGTCCTCTATGCCAAATCTTTTGAGCATCTGCCTGGTTTGGGAGTTCTTTTCATCCTTGGACAGTTTGGTATACTGGAGCGCCAGAAGAAGGTTATTGCGTACTGACCGGGAGTCTATCAGTGCAAAGGACTGGAAAAGATAATTGATCTCGCTTCTGCGCAGAAGCATTGCCTTATTGCTGTTTATCTTTGGATATGCGTTTCCCGACAGGTAGATCTGTCCCGCATCAGGGGCATCAAGCAGCCCCAATATATTCAGAAGCGTTGTTTTCCCGCAGCCGGAAGGACCGGTGATCGCAATGGTCTCGCCTTGCCGGATGTTAAAGGTAAGCTCGGAAAAGATTGTATGCTGACCGAAGGACTTTGAAAGAGACTCAACATGAATATAGGAATACACTATTGCTCCTTTGAGACGGTTTCCAATACGACGCTTGCTGATTTTCTGCGTACGGTATCGAATATGACAACGTTTGAGATAACAAGAAGGGCAACGCCAACTACCAGGCCGGCATTACACCTGCATATACCGCAAATAGTAGAGCCTAGCACTATAGTAAGGTTTACAAAAAGAATCTCCCACTTGTACATATCCCATGTGCTGAATCCCAGTACATATTTCACACCGATCTCTCGTGCGTTCATCCTGTTGACCACGTTGATAAGACAGACAAGCATGATAGCAATGGTAACTATCATCATAATGAGAACGACTGAGAAGAGCACAAAGAGATCTTCTAACGTCTTTGAGAGACCGTTAATGTAGTTTTCTACGGTTGCAAACCGTGCTTGTAAGGAATTCTCATTGAGGGAGACAGACTTTTTGTCATCTAGTAATTTTGAAGCAGCTGTCTCGTTTAATTTGATGTAATCGTTTTCCAATCCATCTGCAATGAGACTTTCCGATTCAAAGGGAACCATATTGTTTGCTGTTATAACAGCTATAACAAAATTATCGGCTGTGGCAGGCTGGTCTGCGCCTGCACTCCACGTAAACAGCTGTTGCGTACCGTCATAGGTGGAGAATTGATATTCAGGGTTTTTCATAAAAGTAGTGATTATGTTGGAATCATATGACTTATGAGAATTTTGCAATAGTCGCTCGATTGTCGCTTTCTGCGTGGAATCTAAAGACGTAGGCAGGAGATATACGCGCACTCCGCTTTCTGCCTTTGCGATATCTTCATCAGAAATAGGAACCCCGATCTGTTTTAAATAGGAGGGAGATGCTGCCAAATACCAGAATGGCTTAAGATTTGTGTTGTGTGGCAAGCGCGCCTGAATAGCAATGTCGGTATAATAGCTAACATTTGCTAAAAAAACTCCGTCATCATGCTCATGAGCAGCATACCAAGTGTACATATCTTTGCTGTAATTCATTGGATTGCCTGTGAACCTACCATCATTTAACGTATAGTCTTGCAGCACATACCAGTTGCTAAACTCACTCCAGGTAGAGCGTGTGTGAATGACGTCTTGATACATTTTCAGAGGTTGGTCAATATAGAGACATCCACTAAAGACTGCAACCAAACAGATCAGATAAGAAACAACAGTCAAGATATAGAATCCTCGCCTAGAATATCGGCTGGTAATAGCATCGACTGGCTTTATCGCAATAAAAGGAATAGAGGCAAAACCCATTGAGAACACTACCACAGCCACCGGCGGCAGCATAGTGATACAAACATATCTGAAAATCTCTTCATTGAGAGCAAACCCATCTAAAGTTAGATATGCTCCTATTGTGCTTATGGGAATCACTACAAGTAACAATAAAACCTGCCAAGAAAAAAGCTTAAAAATATAATCGCTTTTGCTCCAGCCAAGCATCATATGTACACCCAGTGTTTTCAATTCAAGCAAGGCAAATGTCAAAGTAAGCAAGCAAAATACTATGGAAAGTATAATAAAAGCTCCACCACTGAATATGTAAATCAGACCCGGAATGGAAGTTGATCCTGACAATCTGGTGGTCAAGCTTTCTTTGCTGATACCAGTAGAAGAAGCTACATTGTCTACCAACCTCTGAAAATCTTCTTGATTTAAGCCAATGACTTTACAGGAACTTCCCAATTTATTTCCTGATTCCAATCGTTCTATGCGAAAGTAGACACCGGAACGTACACTTGGTAAGCCGGCGATTTGTTTGAACGCATCATTACCAAATCCCGCATAGCTGTCAATATCTCCGGCCGCAACCTTTTGTATCAGGGCCTTATTCACTATAGGTGTACCCATAAGAGTTAACGGCTCAAATGAGATGTTTTGTGTATTGGATGAAATAAATATACTGAAAGTATAAAGTCTGGAGCTTGTTTGCTGAACCGTTTTACTTTGACTAATAAGCATAAAATCATGGTCGTTTGCAAAGTCCTGTACAGCAGAGATAAACTGGCTTTGTTGTTCGTCAGTTAATTGTGAAGTAAATATTTCATGTTCCTCAGACAGCCACGAGGTAACTTTTCTGGAGATGATAACTTCTAAGATGCCCTTAGCGCAGATACAGGTAGAAATACTGAGGCAAACAATGATGATAAGACTGGCTATAATGCGACCCTTTTTCATGTGAAGTATCTCCATTGGTTGAGTATATAGAGAATAGATTCTATGTATATCTTTGGGATATACATGTTTCAGAACAATAAGGAAATTACGTGACCCACATATTAGATTGCAGATCACGTAATTCTTCGGGTATCTCGTTCGTTAGGAGCTAGTTAAACTTCACGACCTTCTGCGCAATGTGATAGCCGCCAAGCGTTATGAAGCGACCAAGGCGTCCGGGTAGATTGCATGCCATTCCCACAAGCCCATGACGGGCATGAAGATACATTCGCCTATCATATACACGCAGTTCGTCCCACAGTTTTTCAAGCTCGTCCATAGCGTCATCGCGATCGGACATCTTCGAGAACACCGAACAAATAGCCATGATAATTGCGAAGTAACTCATCATATACTTACGCAAGCGCGGAGAATCCACATCATCGTACAGGTGATAGGCATGCATCATAGCCCGAGCTACACGCCAATAATGATCCACGCGGCTGGTGAGAACCTTCTCGTTTACGGATTGATCGTCACGGCCGATAAAGTAGCGATACAGGTCAACATCTACATAGTAGATGGTCTCAACCTTAGGAAATGGCACATAGGCATACACGTTGTCAACATAGAACGTGTGCGGCGGCATCTCAATTCCTGCTGCACGCAACACCTCAACGCGATACGTAAGCGCATGCATGAGAAGATACTGCGAGAGCTTAAAATGTCCCAGGTCTTCCCAACCAATAACGCGATTGGTTGGAATTGCGGCACGATAGTCCACGAAGTTTTGCGTATTGTCTTCAACATGCTCGTAAACGTAATTGGAAAGCACCAAATCAATGGGCTTCTCGCCAGAATTTGACGAAGCGGCAACAAACTCACGAAGCTTGTCCAAAAAAATCTTAAGCGCCTCGTCATCAACCCAATCGTCGGAATCGATGTTTTTGAAATACACGCCGTCGGCATAGGCCACTGCCTTCATAACCGCAATACCATGACCGCCGTTTTCCTGATGGACCGCTTTAATAATGTTTGGATAACGCGCCGCCCACTCGTCAGCCTTGGCGGGCGTATTGTCCTTCATCGAGCCATCGTCAACGATAACAATCTGCACGTCATCGGCATAGTCTGAGCCCTCAAGGATCGACTCAATGCAGTGATCCATATACTCTGCGGAGTTGTAGCACGGAATACCAAACGTAATGGTCTTTTTCATGGAAAGAACACTCCTTATATGCCCTGTTTCTATGCCTGATTGGCGATGAGCTCGTCGGACAGCTCAAGTGCGGAGGCAACAACGCCGTCCATGTCGTAGTAGCGATACTCCGCCAAACGTCCGACCGGATGGAAGTTCAACACGTCCGCAACGCGCTCGCGATATGTGCGGTACAGCTCCTGACTTTCCGGCTCAAGAATGGCGTAGTAGGGTGTCTGGCCGCTTCCGGGTTCATACGCATGAGAGTATTCGCGCATGATGGTGGTTTTACCGGGAACAACCTGACCCGTCATATTCTTGAACTCGGTGATGCGTGTAAAGTCCTCACTCACGGTATAGTTCACCGTACCAACGGGCTGGAACTGATCTTGATCCAGCGTCTCAAACTGCATGTCAAGCGTACGGTACGGCAACGCGCCCAAATCCAGCCCAAAGAGTTCATCAAGCGGTCCGGTATAGATAACCTCACCGGTAAAGGACTTATCGCATACAGACACATGAGAAGCGTCAATCTTCATAATGTCGCGCACGTCAACGTCAAGAAAGACGTCAATTAAATCGTGGTCGAGCATATTTTCAAAAAGCTTGGTATAGCCCTCGGCCGGCATGCCCTGATACTTTGCCGTGGGAAAATAGCGATCATCGTCACCAACGAAAACCGGAACACGACCCGTAATGGACTTATCAATCTGATCCGGCGTTTTTCCCCACTGCTTCATGGTGTAGTGCAGAAAAACGTTCTCATACACGTAATCGGCAATCTCTTCCAGTTCGGGATCGTTCTGCTCGCGCAACTCCATGATGGGAACTTTGACGTTCTCGCCAAAGACAGACACGAGCTTCTGATAGAACTTCTCGCCACGCTCTTCACCAAAGGCAAGCTTGAGCGAGGTGTGGTTAAACGGCACCGGCATCAGCTGGCCGTAGATATTCGCGCGAACCTTGTGCTGGTAGTTTGTCCATTCGGTAAAGCGCGAGAGGAACTCGTGCACCCGGTCGCTGACGGTGTGGTAGATGTGCGGACCGTACTCATGAATCAAGACGCCCGCATCATCAATCCGATCGTACGCATTTCCGGCAATGTGTCCGCGGCGCTCGATAATTGCGACTTTAAAATTGCACGCTTCAGCCATACGGCGGGCCACAACGGAACCGGCATATCCGGCACCGACCACCATGACATCGTAGGCATCGGGGTTAAAACCAGCAGGAAGACCGTGCATAATAGCCATGTAAACCTCCATGAAGCGCCTTCGTTTGGCGAGAAGCGCCTTCCGGTGACAGTATTTCTCGTCCCTAATTTTATCACGCACTCCTATAATGAGGTTCGTATGGCACAAATTACCTTTTTGATAGGAGTTCTTTTCATGGGAAAGTTTCTTGAACAGATGAAAGCAGCCGCTCAAGCTGATAAAAAAACCATCGTGCTTCCCGAAGGTGAAGATCCCCGCACCATTGCGGCCGCAAAGGTCATCATCGCAGAAAACCTTGCAAATCTTGTAATCCTTGGAAATCCTGATGAAATTGACGTTGCCGGTGCAACCGTTATATGCCCTGCCACCGATGAGCGTCATGAGGCCTATGCGCAGAAGTTTGCCGAGTTGCGCGCACGCAAAGGCGTCACCATTGAGCAGGCTCGCGAAACCATGAACAACAACACCTATTTTGCCACCATGATGGTCAAGATGGGCGATGCCGACGGCCTTGTTTCCGGCGCCTGCCACTCCACCGCCGACACGCTCCGACCTGCGCTCCAGATCATCAAGACCGCTCCGGGAACCAAGCTTGTTTCCGCGTTCTTCATTATGAGCACGGACAAACCTGAGTTTGGCGAAGACGGTACGCTCCTCTTTGCCGACTGCGGCCTCAACATCAATCCCAACGCCGATGAGCTTTCCGAAATTGCCCTCGCATCCGCGCAGTCTTGGCGCGCTTTCATGGATCAAGAGCCGCGCGTGGCCATGCTCTCCTACTCCACCATGGGCTCTGCCGGAGGAGAAACTGCCGAGAAGGTCCAGGAGGCAACAAAACTTGCCAACGAGAAAGCCCCTGAGCTGGCACTTGACGGCGATCTCCAACTCGACGCAGCAATCGTTCCTGAAGTGGCAAAGCTCAAAGCCCCCTATTCCAAGGTTGCCGGCCACGCCAACATCCTCGTCTTCCCAACGCTTGAAGCGGGCAATATCGGCTACAAGCTCGTACAGCGCTTCAGCGGCGCCGAGGCTTACGGTCCCCTCCTTCAGGGCATCGCACGTCCGGTCAATGATCTTTCCCGTGGTTGTTCGGCTGACGATATCGTAGGTGTGGTTGCCATTACCGCCGTTCAGGCTCAAATGGCCGTTGCAAACGAGAAGAGCAAATAGTGAGTACACTTGTCACCATCTCTGATGGCACACTCTCCGCTTCCGTTGATTCTTTGGGAGCGCAGCTTATGAGCGTCTGCCTGGACGATACCGAGTACCTCTGGCAAGGAGATCCCACGTGGTGGCCCAGGCGCGCTCCCATCCTCTTCCCCATCGTCGGTGTTTTGCGCGATGGGTGTGCTCAGTCAACATCAGGCCCCGTCAAGCTGGCTCGGCACGGCATTGCCCGCCTTTATGAGCACCGCATTGTAGAGAAGTCTTCAGAGCGTGTGACATTTGAGCTGAGTGATTCCGCGGAAACGTGGTCAGCCTATCCGTATCACTTTGTACTCAACATGACCTATGCCGTTGAGGATGGCATCCTCACACAGCGCTATCAGGTACGAAACACCGGACCCGTTGATTTACCGTTTGTTCTTGGCGGACACCCCGCCTTCAAAGTTCCCGTTCCCAAAAACAACGGCTCAGAGCTTCCCGATTACGAGCTTGCATTCACGCGAGCATGGACGTCTTTGGGGCCCTCCATTACGCCAGACGGTCTGTGCGATTTCGAACATCCACAACGCCTGATCACTGATTCGGATTCTCTTCCGCTCTCATGGGAGCTCTTTGACCGCGAATTAACGCTCACGCTTCAAGACGTGCCTGACCGTCGCGTGGCACTGCTACCTCGTGAGATTTCCCGCGGTACACACGGAGTTGAACTTACTTTTGAAGGCTTTGACTACCTGGGTGTTTGGTGTGCGGGTTCCGGATGTCCGTTCGTGGCCATTGAACCTTGGACAGGTGTTGCTACCGCCCTTGATGAGGATGACGTCTTTGAGCACAAGCGCAACATGACGCTCTTGTCGCCAGGCGAAACGTTTTCTCGCGCTTTTACCATTCGGCCGTTTTAGCTGCAGAGCATCCTGGTCTCAAAGACCTGCGTACGTGTGTCGTCTTGGTACTTGCACCTGCACGGTACGAGTCCTGCGCGAGCTTCTTTTCGATTTTCGTCCCTAATTGAGCGTTTACGGGTGATTTGATTCACAACTAAACGCTCAAATTGGCGAGAAAACACAACTAAACATCACTTTTGTCACTTAAAAGCACCCGTAAACCAGTGATTTGGGACGTAATTGTGATTTGAGCCAAATCCTACAAACCTTGAGCTACATAAAGCTCGCTGTAAGAGTTTTCATTCTCTCCCGTTAATGCCACTACGCGTTCCACCTCTTCGGGCCATGTGTCTATACGAAGACCTTCGAGATTGGAAAACCGCGCGCACGTACCGCAACTGCTTGAGAGAAAACGAGGGACAGGCATGAGCTCTACCTCAATGCCCTTCTCGCGACAAAGCTTTCGAAAACTTATGGCTCCAAAGTGCGAAAAGAAAGTTGCAAGATAGGTCATACCTGTCCTCTCAAACACATAGAACATATAGTGCGGTGTCTACCAACACAGCGACACGGTGTCTACTTGTACAGCTACGCAACGACTACTTGGTAATATCCAGCGTCCACTCGCCGTCGTTTTCAGTAACGTTTACCGTATAGCCCTGGCTTTGTGCATAGCGGGTAACGTTCTCTCGAGCGGCTACCGCATCCACAATCATACGATAACTATCAGCTTTACTCGCCATAGCTTGGCTTATCATAACTACCGGCTCCGGACATGATAGCCCGCGTGCATCAAGAGTATCCATGAGTGCTCCGTTTCAAATAAAATTTCAAACCAATTACGCTTTGGATTTGCCAAAGGTATTTGCACATGCAATAGCAACCGCTGCCGCCAAACCAAGCTTGAAGAACTCTTTACCTGCAACCGCACCCAAAACAAGATTTGCGATACATGCGGCCACCAATACAGAAACAAAGCCCAAAAGCAGGCGATTCTCGCGGAACAGAATAAAGTCGCGAACGCCTCCGACCATGCAAAAACGCGTCTGCTGTGCAAGAGCACCCACAATCAAACCGGCGACAAGGCTGACGGCTATTGCCGCATGCTGTGCACCCGGTCCTTTTCCTGCTGCAGTAAAGAGAATAAACGCGGGTGCTGCAATGAGCAAAGCGAGAAGAGCCAGCTGGACAAGAGGCCAGATAGCGCCTTCGGCTGCAGGAAGACGATACGTCCTTTTCAGTGAGTAGCCCCGCTTTAGGAAGAAAGTTCCTGCTCCGATTCCCGCGATGAAACCAACGATGCCAACAACGGCGTTAAGATCGCCACCGGCAATGCGAAGAATCATGCGGAAGGGACAACCCAAAAACATCAAAGCGCCCACCATGACACAAAATCCAAGCACAAAGCGGGTTAAAGGAGCAGAACCTCCGCGCGCAGAGAATTCCTTTTTGCCAACGGCAAACAAAAAACTGCCCAAAATAAGACCAATGAGCTCGGGACGAATATACTGTACGGCCTCTGCCCTATGCAGGCCAAGCGCACCCGTTGTGTCACGGATAAAACAGGCCAGACAAAAGCCCATGTTGCCCGGATTCCCTAGGAACACGAGCACTGATGCAATGACGCCCATAACAAGGCCACCACCAACAATCAGCATCTTTTCTTTTTTTACATCCATATCAAACCTTTCCTCTCCCGCCGGATTTCAACGTCCGGCAACGTGCCTATCGTCTTAATAAAAATTTCAAAGTTTTAAGCTCCAAATTCCAAGCCTTAAACCTCAAGTCTTAGGCTTCAAATCTCAAGTTTCTCGTGGGAAAACGAAGTTTTTAAATTCCAAATACGATTTTGAAGCTCATGTACCTATTCCATTTTTATTGCTATAGTAAAAGAAAACTCAAAGAAAAAGTTTGATGCTCAAACAATCTGTTATATCTATTCGATGAGCGAGTTGAATTTTGGGGTAAACGGATGAATCGTCTGTATTTAGATAACGCCAGCACAACTTTTCCCAAGCCCTCATGCGTTACGGACGCCGTCGCGCACTACATGAAATATGCCGGCACAAATATTGCTCGCGGCAACTACTCTTCAGCGTATAGCGTTGAGGACACGGTCTTTGAAACGCGAGAAGCCCTGGTAAAACTCTTCCACGGTCCAAAACCCTCAAATGTCATCTTTACCAGAAACGTCACCGAATCGCTGAATCTGGCACTCAAAGGTTTGCTTAATCCAAACGATCGCGTTGTCACCTCATCTATGGAGCATAATGCCGTAATGCGACCGCTTGTGCAACTAGAAAAGAAAGGCGTCACCTTTGAGCGCGTGTCCTGCTCGCCTGACGGCACACTTGATCCTCATAAGGTAGAAGCAGCAATAACGCCCAATACAAGAGCCGTTGTTATGACCCATGCCAGCAATGTTTCAGGAACCATGCTTCCCATTAAGGAAGTCGGAAAAATCTGCGCTTCTCGACACGTACTTTTTATTGTGGACGCCGCTCAAACAGCCGGTGTTATCCCCCTTGATATGCGCGCCATGCATATCGATATGCTTTGCATCACGGGGCATAAAGGACTTTTGGGACCACAGGGCATAGGAGCGCTGCTGCTCACCGATGAAGCTGCAGCGCAATTAGACCCTCTTGTCACGGGCGGCACCGGATCGATGAGCGACTCCGAAGAGATTCCCACAACCCTTCCCGACCGCTTTGAAGCAGGAACGCCTAATCTTCCCGGTATTATGGGGTTGCATGCAAGCCTCGCGTGGCTTTGCGATCGCGGGATAGGCTCCATATATGCCCATGAAATTGAGCTCACCGCCTCATTTTTGAAAGAACTTGAGCCTCTCAAAAGAGCCGGTTCTGTCAGCGTCATAGGTCTGCCCAACACATACGGACGCGTAGGCGTTGTCTCCATTCAGACGCTCGGCCATGACCTGGCTTTTGTAGCGCGCGATCTTGATGCAAAGTTTGGCATTCAGACACGCGTCGGTCTTCACTGCGCTCCCTCCGCGCATAAAACGCTGAAGACTTTCCCCACCGGCACGATACGATTTTCATTCGGTTGGGCAAACACAATGGCAGACGTTGACGCCGCAATTTCAGCACTTAAAGAAATACTCGGTACGCACACAGGCATACCGAGTATGTAAAGAAAGCTTCAAATTGTATACGCAGCGATTACTTTCCTAAGAGCTCCTGAACGTCGAGGGCGATCATATATTCCTCATTTGTAGGGGCGACAAGAACGCGGATCTTTGAATCGGGCGCGGAAATGTCGCGAACCTCATCAGAGCGAACCTTGTTCTTCTCCTCATCAATCTTGGCGCCCATCCACGCAAGTTCTTTTGCAATTCCCAGGCGCATCTCGGAAGAGTTCTCGCCGATACCGGCAGAAAATGCCATGGTATCAAACCCATGCATGGATTGAGCCATCTCCATGATGAGTTGAGAAGTGCGGTAATAGAACATATCAAGTGCCAGCTGGCAGTTCTCATCACCCGCATGAGCTCCGTCTTCAATGTCACGAGAGTCGGAATGACCGGAGAGCGCCAAAAGACCGGACTTCTTATTCATCATCGTATCAATCTCGTCAATGGAATAACCGCCGACGCGGGAAAGGTAGAAGACCGTTGCCGGATCAAGCGTGCCACAGCGGGTACCCATGATAAGGCCATCAAGCGGGGTCAGGCCCATGGTGGTGTCCTTGTCCTTTCCGTCCTCAATGGCAGAAAGTGAAGCGCCAGAACCAAGGTGGCAACTCACCAGCTTATGCGTTTGTCCGCCCGTAAACTCGTCTACCGCACGCCAAATATAGCGGTGAGACGTGCCATGCGCTCCGTACTTACGAATATGCAGCTTCTCAACCACATCGCGTGGAAGCGCATACGTATAGGCTTTTTTCGGCATGTTGTAGTGGAACGAGGTGTCGCAGACGACAACATTGCCCACTTCGGGGAACATCTCGCGACAAATCTCAATGACGTCGGCCTCGGCATAGTTATGAAGCGGAGCCAGCGGCGCAACTTCACGGACCCAACCAAGTGTCTCATCGGTAATGACGGCAGACTGGGGGAAGTACCAACCTCCCTGAACAACGCGGTGACCAATGCCGTCAATGGGCTGATCCACGGTTTTCAGAATGTCAAAAACGTACTTGATAGCCGTTTTGTGATCGGGAAGCGCCACCTCAAGCTTCTGCTTCTCGCCACCCATTTCTTCATGACCTACAAATGAACCGTCGATGCCGATACGCTCACAGTTTCCCTTTGCATACACCTCACGTGTATCAACGTTCAAAAGCTGATACTTGAGCGACGAGCTGCCGGCGTTAATGACCAGTACGTTCATGACTCTCCTTTTCTCAAGGGACAGCCATGTCCCTTTTACTTTAACAACCGCAAGACATCATACTCCCCCTGCACAGAGGGCGCACGCATCATTACCATTTTACCGACAAATACCCAAGGCTCAAACTCGCTCGCGAGAAGAACTTAAAACTCCTTCTCCCCGCACGTAGGATTAAGCTGTTTTCCTCCGAGAATATGGAAGTGCAGGTGCATAACGGACTGACCGCCATCTGAGCCTGTATTTGTTACAACACGAAACCCAGACTTACGGATGCCGGTTGCATCAACCACCGCTTCTGTTGCCTTGGCTACGGAAGCAAGCGTCTGTGCCGGAACAGAATCAAGAATGTTTTCATGATGTGTCTTGGGTACCACCAGCACATGTACCGGTGCAAGAGGATGAGCATCCTTAAAGGCGACAACATTTTCATCTTCATACAAAAACTCTGTGGGAATTTCTCCGTTTGCGAGCTTGCAAAAAATACAATCGGACATTAGATTTCCTCTGCTTTCGTATACGTAGATATACGTGGATGACTTATGCATGCATGGGCGCTACTATGACTCATGCACGTATGGGCTTACTATATGGATGTTACTCATTCACATAGGCCGTAGAAGGTGCCGCCGTGGTATCGGAGATTGCGGATCCGGCCTCGGAGGCATCCAGAAGAACCCTGACTTTTTGCTCGGCTGTATCAAGCCGCCCGCGCAAATCCTTCACCAGCTCTACTCCCCGAGTATACAGAGCAAGCGACTCTTCAAGTTCAAGATCGCTTCCTTCCAGCTGGCGCACAATCTGTTCAAGCTCAACCGAGGCATCCTTAAACGTTAAATCTTTGATATCATTCTCAGCCATAAAAGCTCCTTTCAGCGCAATATGCGCAACCTACGCTTCAATTTCCGTAACCTGTGCAACAAGTGAACCCTCGGCAAGCTTCACGCGTATGGCTTCGCCCTTTTGAGCGTCATGGGCGTTTTTAAGAACATGTCCGCGCTCATTAGTTGCAAGAGCATAGCCTCGACCCAACACCTTGAGAGGTGAAAGTGCTTCAAGCTTTCCTGCCGCTGCACTCACCTGCGCTTCGTATGGCGCAAGCAGTCTTGTTGCGGCTGTCTTCAAGCGATCGGCGCTTTGCGTAAGCGCTTGTTCTTTTCTGTTGAGCGCCAGAGGAAGTGCGTCATGAAGACGCTGCTCCGTTTGCAACAGATCCGACTTTCGCGACACAAACAAATACAGAGGGTCCGACAAACATTTCCGCTCAGCCAAAGCCAAAAAACGAATCTGACGTTGGCGAAGGCTGTTTTGTATCGCAAGATCCGCGCGGCGAGAAAACCCATCTATCTCTTGAGCATGTCCCAAAAGAAGGGCTTCCGTGGCTCCCGCAAGCCGAGATACCCGATCGTTAAAAGCCATCTGGAGCTCACTGATGGACGGAGCAACCGACTCGGCTGCTGCCGTTGGCGTTGAGGTGCGCCGATCCGATACCATATCCGCTATGGTGACATCAGGTTCATGGCCAATGCCGGTAATGACGGGTACGGAAGATGCGGCAATGGCACGAGCAACGGCCTCGTCATTGAAGCACATCAGATCTTCAAACGAACCCCCGCCACGCACTAAAAGAATGGCATCGGGATGCGTGGATTCGGCTATGCCCAAAGCCTGCACAATAGTTTGAGGTGCATGCTCGCCTTGTACCGCCGCTCCGGTAACTTCAATCTCAACAAGAGGATTACGCCGCGCAAGTGTACGTTTGACATCTTCAATAACGCTGCCTGAAAGAGACGTTACGACTCCGATACGCGTACAGAACCGAGGAATGGGACGTTTGCGATCCTCACGCATCAGCCCTTCTCGCTCAAGCTTCTTTGCAAGTTCTGCAACCTTCTGACGTAAGTCTCCCTCACCGGCAACCGTCAAAGACGTTGCCACAAAAGAAAGTTTCCCCGACCCTTTATAGACATCGTAGCGGCCTGTAATTTGAACCCTCATGCCATCGTGAAGAGTGACCCCGCTTGCAAGATAGATGCCCTTCCACACGATTGCCGCCATGCTTGCACTTGCGTCTTTGATATCAAAATAGCAATGTCCTGACCGCGCATTCGGGCCTCTAAAACCGCTCACTTCTCCTACAACGGTTAGAAGAGGGATACGGGTGATATTCTCCTTAATGACGATAATGGCCTCAGAAACGGAAAGAACGTGCTTCTCTTCCTTCTCTTTGAGGTTCATATCTTCCGAGGGCGTATCTGAAAAATCCCACATCTTGGCTAATCCCTATTACGACTGTTTGAAATCAGATATAACAGCTGAAGCGCCGACACAAGAGCAGCGGCAACATAGGTAAGAGCGGCAGCAACCAATACCTGACGAGCGCCAGCTTTATTAAACGTTGACGGGACATGTTTGCTCAAATAGGCCAGCCCCCGTCGAGAGGCATCGATTTCAACCGGCAGCGTGACAATTTGGAAAAGTACCGTTGCGGCATACAGCAAGATGGCAATTTGCGCCGCTCCCGCAATGTTGAGCCAGACACCGGCAATAAAAACATAGATCCATGCAGCAGACGCAAGGTTTACTACGGGAACCAATGCCGAACGCAGCCGAGCGGGCCAAAATCCTCGTGCCGTTTGAACGGCATGACCGGCCTCATGGCAGGCAACCGCAATGGATGCGACGGAACTCTCATTAAAATTAGCGTCGGACAGGTGCAGCATATTGCTTCGCGGATCATAGTTGTCGGTAAGGTCACCTTCAATATGCGCAATGCCTACCTCTTGCGCACCTTCGTCGTCAAGCATACGCCGGGCAACATCTGCTCCCGTACCTTGGATACCGGAAGAAACTCGCGACCACTTTTTATACGACGAGCGGATATAGAGCTGAGCCAGGCCACCAAGCGCCAAAGATACCAGCACCAATATCCAGTAAAAGATATCCGATCTCCCACCAAAGTAATACATCTCACTCCAATCGTCTCGATTGAGAAAAGTGTACCCCGTGCGGCGGACAACAATCACATGAGCCACGAAACCAAAGTGATGCCTCTAGAGGAGCTCCACATGTCCGCATTTAACCGTGAGTCCCACCTCACCTGCAAGAAGGCCCTGCAGCTGTTTGCCAACAAGCTCATGCCTCCAGCCGCAAGAAAGCTTGGAGTCTTTTTTCTGGGCGAGAAGATCGGCAAGATCGTTTTTGTTCGCAATGAGCTGCGGCGCAATTCCCTCTTTTTCAGATACGATCTTTACCAGGGCATACATAAGCTCAAGAACGCCTTCCGATCCTGCTGCGGGACGGCTGTGATGTTCAATGACAGGACACTCTTCCGGCGGAATACTCCTGCCCACTTTAATGGCGGCAAGAATGCTCGCAACCGATTCTTGTGAAAGCGATTCCGTGCCTCTGATTCTTTTAAGACGCTCAGACGTTGCGGGTGATCTTTTGCATATCTCAACGAGCGTTTCGTCCGAGATAATCCACTTTCGTGGAATGTTGTGCTGAGCCGCACGTTCTTCTCGCCAGGCACAAATTTCTCGGGCAAGCGCCATTTGACGTCTTGTGAGTGAGTTTGATCGTTTGAGGTGAAAGTATGCTTCTTTGGGATCGCGTTTGAAATTTTCCGGAGCCGTATATGCATTCATTTCCGGCATGAGCCAGCCCAAACGATTGGTCTTCATCAAACGCTCATACATACACCGATAGATATCGGGAAGGTAGCGGACATCATCTTCCGCATATACCAGCTGTTCAGGATCAAGAGGTCGCCTTGACCAGTCTGTAAGCGATTCGGTCTTGGGCAGGTGAACCCCCATGTAATGCTCAACAACCGATGCGTAGCTCGCCTGCTGACGCATGCCTAAAAATGCGGCTGCCAGCTGGGTGTCAAACACCGGAGCACACGCACAATGCATACCGTAGAGAAGAACTTCAAGATCTTGAGAACAGGCGTGGATGACCTTAACAATCTTCGGATCCTCAAAAAGTCTCACAAGCGGCGAGAGATCGTCAATGCTCAAAGGATCTATGGCCGCGATTTCTTCACCCGTTGAAACTTGTACAAGACACAGTTTGGGATAGTAGGTCTTCTCGCGAAGAAATTCCGTATCAACGGCAAGCACGGACACATGAGCCGCCCTGAGACAAAATGAAATAAGTTCCTCTTGCGTAGATATATACAAAGCATCCCATTCGACGAAAACTACGCTACCATCAAAGAGTAGCAGTCTTATGATACCTAATACGCCACACTGTATCGAGGAGTCTTATGCGTTTTCTTATCCTTCACAATCCACGGTCAGGCTTTGGTTCCGATGCCATATATGAGTTTGAGCGTGCGCTTCTGCATGATGGAGATGAGTGCCTCATGCGCATAATGGATGACGCATGGGATCCCAAACAGGCTGTTCAGGATGCCGCCTTATATGATTGCGTCATTATATCCGGCGGAGACGGAACCATCGGACACCTTATGTATGCCCTGCGTAACACTAACGTTCCCCTCTGCGTGTTTCCTTCCGGAACCGCCAACCTCATTTGCGCCAGTATTGGCAACGCACACGAACCGGCGGCGCTCGCCCTCGCGGTCAGGCGCGGTCGCACCACTCAACTTGATCTTGGTGAGATATCGTGGACCTCTGAGGCTGGTCATACGCACACACATGGCATAGCCCTTGTAGCGGGAAGCGGTCTTGACGCGCAGCTTATGCGAACGGCAATTCCCCATAAGAAGTTCTTCGGAGAAGCCGCATACTTTACCGCCGCCCTTTCAAACCTCGCTCCGACCGTGCAAACTTTTACCATCACCGTTGACGGGATTACCCATGAGAGGCAAGGCATTGCGTGTTTGGTAGCCAACAGCGCAAAGTTTCAAGCCGATTTTGAACTTTTACCGGGAGTCCGCATGGACGACGGACTTTTGAGCGTCATTGTCCTTGAAACAAAAATGACGGCGGAACTTGTAAAGCCCCTGTTTACCGGCCTTTTTGACCGCAGCGGAAAAACGCTTGGCCGTCCAAACATTGAGGGATTTCATGGTCGAGAAGTACACGTTGAAATGTCATCGCCCATTCCCGTTGAGGTAGACGGAGAGGTTTTCGCAGGAGAAACACGCACCTTCGATGCCCGAGTTCTCCCGAAAGCCTGCACTGTCATAGTTGATACGCTCAGCCCCTACGCACAGAAATAAATATGTATTCAAAAACCTTACAATATTGTCATATATCACACAAAACGTTGACGAAGCATGCTTTTTCTCGGTAATCTTTTATATGTCAGGGACATATTTGAAACGCAGAGACACGTCGGAAACGCTTGGTGGAGGTGCTTTGATAGAAGTTGCTGAAATACGCGAGAAGTTTGATGAGCTCTCACGCCCAACCTTAGAGTCTGGTCGTTTTTTAGAGCTCGCAACGTTTACTCAGCATGGTACTACCACCACGCTTGACCACGTTGTTGCCGTTGCGTATGCCAGCCTTTTTGTAGCGCTTTCAAGTGACGCTCACGTTAACGAACACGATCTTGTGCGGGGCGCGCTTCTCCACGACTACTATCTGTACGATTGGCATGACCACAGTGCGGCGCCTGACAAGTGGCATGGTTTTACCCATCCCCGCCATGCTCTCAATAACGCCCTTATAGATTTCCCAGATCTCTCCCCCATTGAGCGCGATATTATTTTGCACCACATGTTTCCTCTGGTACCTTTCCCACCTCGCAGTAAAGAAGCGTGGATTGTTTCTCTATGCGACAAGCTCTGCTCATCGGCTGAAACCTGTTTGGGCAACCCTTACGTAAGGAGTGCTCGCTGATGGAACCTATTATTACCACGTTCTCCAGCCTGATAGTACTTGACCTCAGCTGGGGCGCTCTCAAACAAATGATTCCGCAGATCATCTTAATGTTTGCGATTATTTCCGTCGGCGGATGGCTCTACGAGACCGTGTACTGCTCGGTTGTTGAACATGGCTTTACGCGCCGAGGCTTTCTTTTTGGACCAAGCTGTCCTATCTATGGCGTTGGCGCCGTATCCGTGTGGATTACGCTCGGAAACATTGACAACCCCATTCTCGTATTTCTTTTAGGCGGCCTTATGGCAACCATTCTTGAATACTCAACAGGTCTTATCTTGGAACGTCGTTTTCATCGTACATGGTGGGATTATTCGATGTTTCGCTATAACATCAAAGGCCGCATTTGCCCCCAGGCCTCGATGGTATTTGGAGCTTTCTCAGTGGCAACGGTTTTTCTGATTGCTCCGGGACTCCTGTATCTCTTTTCCTTTATCCCGTCCGATGTCATGATTTCCCTTGCGGGCATCACGGGTATACTGTACCTTGCGGATTTCACTGCAAGCCTGATTTATCTCACCCCTGCAGCCTCTGAACATATAGCCCTTCTCGTTCAGGAAATTCGCTCCCATATGTAGCGTCTTCACATATCCCCTTCATATACGCGACATATACGATATATAAGGCGTATGCGAGACGTGTACAGAATGCACGCAATCAAGGTAATTGGAGCTTCATGTATACGCTTGAAAGCCGTGTTCGCTATAGCGAATGCGATAAGACCGGAAAGTTATCTCTCGTAGGAGCCATGAACTACCTCCAGGACTGCTCGTCGTTTCATTCCGAGCATATCGGCCGTGGTTTTGAGATGCTTGCCCAAGAGCATCTTGCATGGGTGCTTGCTTCCTGGCAGATTGAAGTTGTACGTATGCCCCGCTTCAACGAGAAGATTACCGTTGGTACGTGGGCATATGAGCTGGGAGGTCTTTCCGCATCCCGTTGTTTTGTCATTCTTGACGAGAAGGGCGCGGCCGTTGTACGCGCGGATTCCACATGGTATATGGTTGACACCAAAGCCGGCAAGGCCATTCGTATTCCCGAAAGCGAAGCTGCGTACATAAGCGACACGCCCCGTCTTGACATGCCGCCTATGCCTCGGCACATACCGGCTGGCGGAACGCCTACGGAAGCACCTTCCATCACCGTCTTGCAACAGCACCTTGACACCAACAAACACGTCAATAATGCACAGTATGTCATGATGGCAATCGACGCTTTATCCGCTCTTGGATATCCGTTTGCGCTGCATCGGATTATCGTCCAATATCGTCGTCAGGCCCATCTTGACGATGTCATTTTCCCCCGAATCTATCAAGATGAGGCCGGCATTACCGTCTCCCTTGATTCACCGGAACATAAAACCTATGCAATCGTCCGACTGGAGAAGTAATATGACACAAGTTGGTTCCGAATCCGCCGCCGCTAAGCCTGTTAAGCGCGTTGCTGCGGCAATCGTCTATCGCAATAACGCGGTTCTCGCGTGCAAGCGAGACGAGGATCGAGACATGGGCGGTTTGTGGGAGTTTGCCGGAGGAAAAATTGAAGCCGGTGAGAGTCCCGAGTGTGCCCTACGGCGTGAGATTCAAGAAGAACTTGGCGTTGACCTGCAGCTTATTCTCCCCTACGACACACTTGAATACGACTATCCTGACTTCCACCTTTCTATGGAAGTTTTCGTATGCACGCTCGCGCCCAACCAAGAGCCGCAAAAACTCATACACTCTGAGCTTCGGTGGCTTCATCAAAGCGAGCTCCTAGATGTCAAGTGGCTTCCCGCAGACACAAATCTTGTGATGACACTGGGGACTTTGTGGGACGACATCTTTGAGAGTCAACATTTATAGCCACTCTACGATAGAATAGAGCGGCAATCAAAAGAAGATTGGCATCCAAAAGGTCTTCTCGCCCCACTCGCGAGAAGTGAAAGGGACACGTATGAGCAAAGCTGATGGCATATTTTCCGCAATGTGCTCAGATATTATTGAACATGGCACCACTACGGTTGGCGAGAAGGTCCGTCCACACTGGGAAGACGGTACTCCTGCATATACGATTAAGAAGTTTGGTGTTTGTAACCGCTATGACTTGCGTGAAGAGTTTCCTGCTCTCACGCTTCGACGGACCGCACTTAAAAGTGCCATGGATGAGGTTTTGTGGATCTACCAGAAAAAGTCCAACAACGTCCATGACCTCAACTCTCATATTTGGGATGCATGGGCAGACGAGAGCGGCTCTATCGGAAAAGCATACGGATATCAGGTTGGGCAGAAGTCTCACTATGCCGAAGGCGACTTTGACCAAATGGATCGCGTCTTGTACGACCTTCAGAACAATCCATTCAGCCGTCGTATTATGACCAATCTCTATACGTTTGCAGACTTATCGGAAATGAATCTCTATCCATGCGCATTCAATGCCATCTATAACGTTACGCAGAATCCAGGCGATGCAAAGCCCACGCTTAACCTGCTTTTAGTACAGCGCAGCCAAGACATTCTTGCAGCGAATAACTGGAACGTCTGCCAGTACGCTATTTTGCTCATGATGGTGGCACAGGTCAGTGGCATGCAAGCAGGCGAACTTGTCCACATGATCTCCGATGCACACATCTACGATCGCCATGTAGACATTGTGCGCGAGCTTATTTCTCGCCCCACCTTTGCGGCGCCCCACGTATCGCTCAAGGCCGACGTAACCGACTTCTATGCGTTTACCACCGATGACCTCATTGTTGAGAATTACGAGCATGGGCCGCAGGTCAAAAACATTCCCATTGCCGTGTAAAGACACGTATAAAGACACGTAATTAAGATACGTATAAAGGCACGACACGTGTAAAGACAAGGCACGTATAAAGGCGAGGAGTCTCTGTGAACGCGATTGTTTCGGTTGCCCGCGACTGGGGCATTGGATGCGATGATAATCTGCTTATCCACAACAAGGCCGACATGAAGTACTTTGTTGAGCACACTCTCGGTTGTACCATAATTATGGGACGCCGCACTTTTGAGAGTTTTCCTAACGGTCCTTTGAAAGGACGGCGGAATATCGTCATTACTCGGGATCCGAGCTGGACGCATGAAGGCGTTGAGGTCGTATCATCCCCTGCCGCTGCACGTGCTCTTGTCGCCTCAGAACCAAGCGATAAGGTTTGGCTCATCGGAGGCGCATCCATCTATAAAGAAATGCTCTCTGACTGTAGCTGCGCATATGTAACAAAACATGACATAGTGCTTCCTGCCGACTCATACTTCCCTGACCTGGATGCAGATCCTAAGTGGCACGTCACTGATGTCGAGAAGGGCGGCGTGACCCCTGAGGGCATAGCTTTTGAGTTTGTTGTGTACAAACAGGAGCGCTGAAGTTTTTGCTCAGAGTGAGCTATATCAAAAGTGCAACTTCTTTAGCATGCGAACTGTGAGTTTTGTCAAAAATCTACTTTTAGTCAGACGCGTGTCAAATACAGGTCAAACAAGAGTCAAATTACCGTCAAACTCATCAGGGATAATCCTTCCTTACGTTTAGGGCCTACGTAAGGAGTCGCCATGTCTATCATCATCTCCCACCAAAGTGCTATCGAATTACTACGCACTGATTATGTCCATCGAACCATCACGAATAGCTCACGAGCAACTCTCCAACATCCGCCCGCTATTCCAAGGAAACCTCCTCATGTGAATGAGAAAAGAGAGCTATGGAAAACGCTGCACGAAATTCTCGGCATCAAGCCTGAATTACCAATCCACGTTTCAATTACAAACAGCAATACCTCATATCAAACGAAAGGATTAAAAGTACATATCCTCAATAACAAGATTCCAAAGTCTGCATTTTTTGAGATTCTACCCAACCTCTATCTAACGCTCCCTGAATTCCTGCCTGTTCAAATAAGCCGGTCATGCACCATTTTAGAACTCGCTCTTCTCGCCAGCGAACTTATGGGAACCTATTACATCGACCAAGAGGGAGAACTTAAATCCAGAGAGTCGCCTCTTGTGACATGTAAAGACTTTGAGCGATTCCTCAGAAAAAACGCGAATATTCCTGGGTGCGCAAAGGTTTGGAAAGCTCTCGCTTTCAGTTGCGAAAAGGCGGCTTCCCCTATGGAAGTCAAGTTATTTATCCGCGCCACACTCCCCTGCTCAAAAGGAGGCTACGGGCTTGGTGATATTAGGCTCAATCAAGAATACAAAGTCAAGAGATTAACCAGCAAGGTCAAAACCCTTGCAATAAGAAAACCTGACTTGCTTTTTGAAATACCTAAAGCATCTCGGGACAAACAACCATGGAAAGCCATCACTCTTGAATATAACGGCCAGTACCACACCACCGTGGAGCAACAAATTGCTGATGGAATCCGGCATAATGAACTCGTGTCGGCCGGAATAAAAAACTATCAAATTGATAAAGAAATCTACTATGACTTCGATTACATGCAAAACCTTGTTGAATGTATTCGAAAAGACATCGGTTTACCTGAATGCAAATTACCGCACGCAAAGCAGACAATATACCGCAAGAGACAACAGGATCTTGTAAAACTCCTCGATAGTTTTGATCTCATCCGATGGGGCACTAACGCCTGCCGAGAAAATCACCCGTAAACTTAATTTTTAAAAATTCTGCTCTGATTTCACGGTTTACGGGTGACTCTAAAGGTCAAAAGAGCTGTTTAGTTGTGGTTTCTCGCCAATTTGAGCGTTTAGTTGTGAATCGAATCACCCGTAAACGCTCAATTCAAAACCAATCCGTCATCTCATATGAAAACCACAACTAAAGCAGAACGGCTGCCTGCGGATTTGCAGACAGCCGTTGATACGCATTTCAACGATCACGACAAAGTAAAGCGAGAGGCCTTACGAGCATGATCATACCGCTACGGCGAGAAGAACTTAGATGTCGTAGCTTGTTGCCTCGCGACCGTAATAAGAATCGAGATAAAGGTCTTTAATCTCAGAAATCAACGGATAGCGCGGATTAGCGCCGGTGCACTGATCGTTAAAGGCCTGCTCAGACATGGCATCGAGAGTGTCGAGGAAGTACTTCTCGTCAACGCCATAGTCCTTAATCGTCTTCTTAACGCCAATAAAGTCCTTGAGCTCTTCGATCTTTGCCACAAACTTCTCGAAGACATCCCAATCGTCCTTACCCTCAACACCACAGTAACGACCGGCTTCAGCATATCGTGCCAGTGTATGTGGGTGATCATACTGCGGGAAGGTACCCATCTTGGCCGGACGCTCAGAGGCGTTATAGCGCATAACGCGCGTCAGGATAACGGCGTTTGCCCAGCCGTGAG
>ERZ772945.285-NODE-285-length-42238-cov-4.069436_pt1 | contig 42238 bp, 34 predicted proteins | sample MGYA00511681_ERZ772945 | MGnify/ENA primary metagenome ERZ772945 (study PRJEB29015, sample SAMEA2737943) | human oral metagenome | biome: human oral; feature: human-associated habitat; material: dental | place: China | collected 2143 ...
ACGGCAGGAGTCCTGCAGGAAGAATGCGCTGCGATCATGAAGTGTTTTTTCCGCGAGCGGCGAAAGGAGCGCAGTTTTGCTGATAAGCAAGAAGATCTGCTTTTCCCCTTGACATGATACAAGAATGTGTGTAAGATGGAATTTATTGATAATTCTATTGTAAAAATGAAAACTTTGAACGGGAAATAGTAGCGTAGCCGCTATCTCATCAGCGAGTCGGCGTAGGTGTAAGGTCCGGCGTGATATGTTTCGTGAATGGTCCCGCGAGTGTTCACCGAACGCATGGCTTTAGGTCATTATGGATTCCATAAGCTAGTAGGCTGAGACGGTAGCCACCGTTATTTGGCTACAGTATCGGATCGATTGAGATTGCATCCCGTGCTGGAATTGAGGAATGGCGTTTGCCGTTTGAATATGGGTGGTACCGCGAATTTTCGCCCCGACAGGTTTTGACCTGTCGGGGCTTTTTTTCGCATGAAAGAAGTTGGAGGGGGAAAGTGAAGCGATGCTTCGAACAAAATTGTGTGGAATGAAGACGATTGCAGCGGCATGCACAGCGGAAGATGCAGGCGCGGACTACATCGGCTTTGTCTTTTGGCACGGGAGCAGGCGATATGTCGAGCCGAAATCAGCTGCAAGGATTGCGAAAAGCCTTCATCGCATCAAGAAAGTCGGCGTCTTCGTCGATGCGGATGCCGCGTACGTCAATGCGCTTGCCGAAAGATGCGGCCTCGACTACGTCCAACTGCATGGACATGAGACGGCGGACTACGCAGAGCAGATTGAGCGTCCCGTTATCAAGGCATATCGCTGCGGTGATGGATTCTCGGCAGAAGCAGCGAACGGGTATCCTGCCGCGATGATTCTCGTCGACGCCTTTCGCCCCGGCGTGCTCGGAGGGACGGGAAAATCGTTCGACTGGCGTGCGGCAAAGGCGGTGATTGCAGCCATCCGAAAACCCGTGCTCATCGCAGGAGGCATCGGAACGGAAAATGTTGCCGAGATGGCAGCTATTCTCGAACCGTACGGCGTCGACGTTTCGGGCAGCCTAGAGGTTGATCATGAGAAATCGGAAGAACGCATCCGCACCTTTATGAAAGAAGTGCAGCGCATCAATGAAATGGAGGAATTGTAATGCGTGATATACTGGCAGAAATTGTGGAGGAAAAAAGAGATACCGTCGAGGCAGCAAAGCGAGAGCAGCCGCTGTACGACATCAAAAGAAAGATGGCGTACAGCTCGTTTCGCGGCTCAAAACGGATGCGAAATGAACCATGGATCCTCATCGCTGAGTGCAAGCTCCAAAGTCCTGTAAAGGGAAGGCTCACGAAGAGACATTCTGTATTGGAGCTCGCACATACGTATGAGGATAACGGTGCTTTGATGCTCTCGGTACACACGGATCCACATTTTCTCGGCTCGAATGAGGACTTTTGCGCTGTGCGCCGCGAGATTGAGATTCCGCTTTTGCGCAAGGACTTCATCATCGACGAATACCAGATTTACGAGTCGCGTCTTTTAGGCGCGGACGCCGTGCTCCTCATCGCCCGCATCCTAGAGAGGGAGGAACTCAAGCGCTTTCTGTACACGACGTGGAGTCTCGGCATGGATGCACTCATCGAGGTGCACGACCGAGACGATATGGAAAAGGCACTTGCGACACCTGCTGAGATTATCGGCATCAACAACCGCAATCTCGCAACGTTCAAGACGTCGATCAAGCAGACGATTGAGCTCCTGCCGTATGCGGATCGAAATCGAAAGCTCATCAGCGAAAGCGGCGTCTTTACAGAAGAGGATGCGAAACGACTTTACGCGGCAGGATGTGACGGGGTCCTCGTCGGCGAAGGACTCGTTCGATCAGCGGACGTTTCGGCGTTTACGCGTGCGTTGGCAGGTATCGGCAGGAATGATAAGAGCGCACAAGCGACAGCTTGAGAAAAAGGAGAAAAGACATGCGTGAGAATAAAAAGGGAAGATTTGGCGAATACGGCGGGCAGTACGTTCCCGAGATCGTTATGCCGGCACTTGCCGAGCTCGAAGAGACGTATGCATCGTACAAGGACGATCCGGCATTTCAGGCGGAGTTCCGTCACTGCCTCATGCATTATGCGGGTCGTCCGACGCTTTTATACGAGGCGAAGAAACTCTCGGAACGTTACGGCAAGGCAAAGATATACCTCAAACGGGAAGACCTTCTGCATACGGGCGCACATAAGATCAATAACGCGCTCGGTCAGGCGCTGCTCGCAAAGCACATGGGCAAAAAACGCGTGATTGCTGAGACGGGTGCCGGTCAGCACGGCGTTGCGACGGCGACGGTTGCCGCGCTTTTCGGGATGGAGTGCTGCGTTTTCATGGGCGCGCTCGATGTCGAGCGACAGAAGCTCAACGTTTTTCGCATGAAGCTGCTCGGTGCGAAAGTCATTCCCGTATCGTCTGGAACGGGTACGCTTAAGGACGCAACGAGTGAGGCGATCCGCTATTGGGCAACCAATATCGAGGATACACACTATATCATCGGCTCTGCTGTTGGCCCGCATCCGTATCCGACGATCGTGCGCGATTTTCAAAAGGTGATCGGCGAGGAGATTCGCGCACAGATGCGGGAGGAGGCAGGCGCGCTGCCCGACTATCTCGTCGCCTGCGTCGGCGGCGGCAGCAATGCGATCGGTACGTTTTATGACTTCAAAGACGAGCCGTCGGTCAAGAAGTTTGGCGTAGAGGCGGGCGGCCGCGGCGGTGGTGCGCCGGAGGACAGTGCAAGGACGCTTTCGGGAACGGGAGAACCTGGCATCCTGCATGGGGCATACAGCTATCTCCTGCAAAATCCGGACGGGCAGGTTGTCGAAGCGTATTCGATCTCGGCAGGGCTTGACTATCCAGGTGTCGGACCGGAGCATTCGTATTTCAAAGATGCGGGCATTGTGAAGTACGTTTCCGTGACGGACGAGGAGGCACTTGCGGCGTTCCAGCGTATATCAGAGAGCGAAGGCATCATTCCGGCACTTGAAAGCTCACATGCGCTCGCGTATCTCGAAACGCTCATGCCGCAGACGAAGGAAGGGGAGCGCGTTGTTGTCTGTCTTTCAGGGCGCGGCGATAAGGATGTTGCAATGGTGGCAAAGGCACTCGGGGAGGGTATAGAGCTATGACGCGTTTGGAGCAGAAAATGACCGCGCTCAAAGAAGCGGGAAGGAAAGCATTGATTATTTACATCACTGCGGGCGCGACAGGTGTGAAGGAAACCGTCGGGATTGTGCGTGAAGCGGAACGAGTCGGGGCGGACGTCATCGAGCTTGGCCTGCCGTTCTCCGATCCGATGGCGGATGGTCCTGTCATACAGGAAGCATCGGTCATGGCACTCAAAAACGGCACAAATCTTGCCGGCATACTCGACATGGTGTGTGAGATACGGAAGAGATCTGCGGTTCCGCTCGTCGGCATGGGCTACATCAACAACGTCCATCATTACGGCTATGAGCGGTTTGTACACGACTTCAAGGCAGCAGGAATGGACGGCATCATCGTGCCGGATCTACCGCATGAGGAGTCGAAAGCGCTGCGAACAATCTGTGCGGGAGAAGCATTCCATCTTGCCGAATTCATTACGCCGGGGACGTGTGAGGCACGCATGAAAAAGACGTGCAAAGGTGCGTCGGGCTTTATCTACTGCGTTTCGAACAACGGTGTTACAGGTGTCCGAAAGACCGATTACACTGTGATTGGTGCCGTCTGCAAGAAAGCACGAAGCTATACGAAGACGCCGCTCGCAATCGGTTTCGGCATCGGCTCGCCAAAGGCGGCAGTCGAGGCGGCGGCGTATGCGGATGGAGTTATTGTCGGCAGCGCCGTCGTCAAACCGATCATCAGCGGCAACCGAAAAGGTGCAATGGAACTCATCCGCGCGATACGTACGGCACTCGATCAGGCATATTGATCGGACGGTGACAAATAAAAGGATTTTGATAGCGGGCGGCGAAATGAATAATGCAACTATGAAGTGCAAGCTGCACGTGCAAATCGCCATGAGGAAAGGATGACCGCTATGAAAATCTATGAGGACGAAGGAAATCGCGGGAACTCGCTCGAAAAGCTCGAAAAGTTCGGAAGCTACAAGGCGGACACGCTCGAACGTCCGCGCAGTCCACAGCAGATCCTCGCACGTTACAATCAGGCGCGCGAGCAGTACCAGCAGCTCATGCGCGCAGAAAATGATAACCGCGAGCAGCGCGTGATGCTCTACGCGGAGATCAAGGCACTCGGCTGGTGCATGGGACGCGAGGAGATGAAAGTCGTTCGCGAGATCAATGAGCCCATTTGATGATTTTCGGAGTCCTGCCCGTCCATCCTTTCACTGTATATTCTGTGAGATGGATGGGCATTTTATATAGGAGGGATTTTTATGGTATTGCAGCCGAACTCGGCACAATTTGAAATGCTGGCAAAAACGAAAAATTTGATTGCCGTGCAGACGGAACTCAATATGGATCTTGATACACCCGTCTCGCTGTACTACAAACTCGTTGATGAAGCTCATGGCTTTATTTTGGAATCCGTCGACACAACGCATCAACAGTTCGGGCGCTACTCCTTCATCGGAGCAGAGCCATTTGCTCACTTACAGGTCTTCAAGAACCGGCTTATGATCAAAGAAAATGACATAATGAAGTGCATTGACGGCGATCCTGTCCATGCGATCAAATCGTATATGGCACGCTTTTCCCCTGCTATTGAGGATGCGGAGATTCCACTCTTAAACGGTGGGCTCGTCGGCTATCTCAACTATGAGATCGTCGCTACATTCGACCGTGTGCGCGGATTTGCACTTGGAGAAGAGGAACTCTTGGGGCAGTTCATGCTCTGCCGCATTCTCGTCATCTACGATGCGCTCAAAAACAATGCGCGCCTCATCTATCTCGCCGATGTGGAGGAAGGCGATGCGCGGGTACGCTATCACGAGATCGAAGAGAAGCTTGCTGCGCTCAAGGAACACCTTGCAGCACCGCTCCGAATGAAAGAAAATGTGCCGCCTGTGCGTCAGGTGCCTGTCGACTTCCTGAGGAAGTTCAGTGAACCGCCGAAGGATTTCCTGCAGGCCATCCAAAAGGCAAAGGAATACATCGCCGCCGGCGATATCTTCCAAGTCGTGCCTTCGCGCCAGTTTCGCGAGAAGATCACGAAGCCGTGTTTTCGTTTTTACCGCCGCCTGCGTCAGGTCAATCCGTCCCCCTATATGTTTTACCTAAATTTTGGCGGCGTCAAGCTCGTCGGCGCATCGCCCGAGATGCTCGTCAAGGTAGCCGGTGAAAAGGTCTGGACCTATCCGATTGCGGGCACGCGCCGCCGCGGAGCGAACGCAGAGGAGGATGAGGAGCTCAAAGCGGATTTGCAGGCGGATACAAAGGAGTGCGCCGAGCATTCGATGCTTGTCGACCTTGCACGCAACGATATCGGCAGGATCAGCGAACCGGGATCGGTCCGCGTCACGAAGCTGCGTGAAGTTGAGAATTTCAGCCATGTCATGCACATGGTCTCCGAGGTCGTCGGGAAATTATTGCCCGGCTACAAGCCTATGGACGTGCTCCGTGCGACGTTTCCCGCTGGCACGGTCAGCGGGGCGCCGAAGCTGCGCGCGATGGAGATTCTCCGTGAACTTGAGCCAGTCGCGCGCAACGCCTACTCGGGGACGGTCGGCTACATGGACTTCTGCGGCAATATGGATATGTGCATCACGATCCGTACCATGCGCATTGAACATGATGGCATGGCGGTCATACAGTCGGGTGCAGGAATCGTTGCAGATTCCGTTCCCGTCAAGGAGTATCAGGAGATCTTGCAGAAGTCGAAGGCACTCTTTGAGGTCGTCGAGGAGGTGGAAAACAATGTTGTTGCTTTTGGATAATTACGATTCTTTTACCTATAATATTTATCAGCTTCTCGCTGAACTAGGCGCAAAAGTCGAGGTTGTCCGCAACGATGCGATGCCATTGGATGCGATTCGCGAGAAACACTACGCAGGCATTGTCATTTCACCGGGTCCAGGCGTGCCGAAGGACGCGGGCATCAGCGAGGATGTAATTCGTGAACTTGGCAAGTCAACGCCTATCCTTGGCATCTGTCTTGGACATCAGGCGATCGGCGAGGTATTCGGCGGAAAGGTCGTGCAGGCGGGCGAGACGATTCACGGCAAGGTATCCAAGCTAAGACATGACGGAAAGGGACTCTACGAGGGACTGTCGCAGGGCATGGAGGTTGGCCGATACCATTCGCTCATCGTCGATCAAGCAAGCCTGCCCGACTGTCTCGCGATCACGAGCGAGCTCGACAGCGGCATGATCATGGGGCTTCGCCACAAATCGTATCCGATCGAGGGCATCCAGTTCCATCCCGAATCGATTTTGACGCCGGATGGGAAAAAACTCATGGAAAACTTTCTGCGTCGGCTTGCCTGATCAATGCCTAGGAGGTCTCTTAGGAATATAATCCACTTTCATAGAGGACGCCTCTGATTTTCTCATATTGACACACCATGCAAAAGCCATTAGAATAGAAAGGTATAGTTACAGACCTGTACGATAAGACATGAAAAATAATAGAAAGAGGAGGTGAACGATATCGTTACAATCATTTTGGCGGTAATCGTTGCGGTTGCTGTCGGCGCAGGGGCAGGATATTTCATGCGGAAGAGCACGGCAGAAGCGCGGATTGGCTCGGCCGAAGAAGAAGCAAGGCGCATCGTCGCCGAAGCGGAAGAGAAGGGCGAGACGAAGAAAAAAGAAGCGATGATTGAGGCGAAGGAGGACATCCATCGCCTGCGTCAGGAGCTCGACCGCGAGACGAAGGAGCGCCGCTCGGAGCTTCAGCGGCAGGAACGGCGTGTCGTTCAGAAAGAAGAAAACCTCGACCATAAGCTCGATTCCATCGAGAAAAAGGAAGAGGCGCTCTCGCGCAAGGAGTCGCGCCTTGACCGCTGTCAAGCAGCGATTGACGAAATCCATGCGAAGCAGAAGGAAGAGCTCGAACGCATATCCAGCCTGACAGCAGAGGAGGCGCGAATCCGTCTCATGGAGGAAGCGGAAGCAGAGCTCAAGCATGAGAAGGCAATCAAAATCAAAGAGTACGAGCAGCAGACGAAGGACGAAGCCGAGAAGAAGGCACGCGAAATTCTTTCCGTTGCCATCCAGCGCTGTGCTGCCGACCATGTGGCAGAGACGACGGTTTCCGTCGTCGAACTGCCGAACGATGAGATGAAAGGGCGAATTATCGGGCGCGAAGGACGCAATATCCGCACGCTTGAGACGCTTACGGGCATTGATCTCATCATCGATGATACGCCCGAAGCGGTCATCCTTTCGGGCTTTGATCCAGTGCGTCGCGAGGTCGCGCGCATTGCGCTTGAGAAGCTTATCCAAGATGGACGAATCCATCCTGCCCGCATTGAGGAAATGGTCGAGAAGGCGAAACGCGAAGTCGACCAGCGTATCAGGGAAGCGGGTGAGCAGGCGACGTTTGACACAGGGGTGCACGGTATCCATCCGGAGCTCATCAAGCTGCTTGGACGCCTGCGCTACCGTACGAGCTATGGGCAGAACGTGCTCGATCACTCGATAGAGGTCTCGCATCTCGCGGGCGTCATGGCAGCAGAACTCGGCTGCGATGTCATGCTTGCGAAGCGCGGCGGCTTACTGCACGACATCGGCAAGGCGATTGACCGCGAGGTCGAAGGACCGCATGTCACGATCGGTGCCGACCTCGCACGCAAGTACCGCGAGTCGAAAGACGTCATCAATGCGATCGAAGGCCATCACGGTGATGTCGAGCCGACGTGCGTCGAGTCTGTTCTCGTCGCAGCGGCAGATGCTGTCTCGGCAGCACGTCCTGGCGCGCGCCGCGAAAGTCTTGAGTCGTATTTGAAGCGCCTCAAGAACCTTGAGGATATCGCGGAGTCGTTCGACGGAGTCGAACGCTGCTTTGCCATTCAGGCAGGCCGCGAGATCCGCGTCATGGTCAAGCCAGACAAGATGGACGATGCAGAATCCGCAGCGCTTGCACACAACATCGTCAAGCGCATCGAGGACGAGCTTGAGTACCCAGGACAGATCAAAGCGACGGTTATACGCGAGACGCGCGTTGTCGATTACGCAAAATAATCCTTGCACATGGGAGGGTGCGGGGCATCGCCCTAGCACCCTTTTTTACATTTTATCGCATCGCAAAGCAGTGGAGGAAAGCAAGATGTTTGGCTTGAATTGGCTGAAGTCGTCCGTGCCTGCGGGCAGGACGCAAAAGGAGAAGGCGGGGATCCAGTTCCTTGCTTCGCTCCTCGTATGCTATCCCGAAATTCATGCGGCGCGCTATGAGCCAAAGCAGGAAACACTCACGATGGATTTTCTGCTCAAGGGGGATATCTTGCAGGAGAAATTCGAGCATTTCGCAAAGCTTCTTGATGAGAGCATCACGACGTATCATGTCCTGCAGGACGGGCTTTCCATTGAACTTTCACTTTCGGGTGAGAGTTACGGGGATTCGATGGCCGTACTGCACATCATGCGCGATGTTTTTTCGATCAAGCGCGGAGAGCTTACGCTCATGGCAGATCTCTTCCTTGATTTTTTTGATGACAGGCTTGTTGTCGATGATCATGAGCCTGGCACGCTTGCAGAGGATTTCCTCGATATGCAAAGCGAGATCCTCGATCAGATTCTGAGTCAAGTGTCGGAGCTTCACCTGCGTTCTCGCATGGTGGGAATCCGTGAGGGCGATCGCGTCGTCGTGTATGATCGCTGACAAAGAAGGAATAGCATGCGCATTTTGATGGTAGGGGATGTCGTCGGGCGGACGGGACGGCGTGCATTTCGGAAATATACGCCTGTGCTTCGAAAGGAGCGGGGCGTGGATCTCGTCGTCGTCAACGGAGAGAACTCCGCAGGTGGGAAAGGCATCACGCGCAAGTCGCTCGATGAGCTTTACCAAGGCGGAGCCGACGTCGTGACCTCTGGAAATCACATTTGGGACAAGAAAGATGTACTTGAGTTTGTCGACCAGGAACCGTTTCTCATTCGTCCTGCCAATTATCCAGACAGAACACCGGGCAAAGGCTGCTGTGTCTACCCGTTCAAAGCGAAGAACGTCGGCATCCTGAATCTTTCCGGCCGCGCCTTTATGCCTGCTCTTGACGATCCATTTCAAAAGAGCGAAGAGCTCTTGCGCGAGCTCTCGGATTCAGCCGATATTCTGCTGCTCGATTTTCATGCGGAGACAACCTCTGAAAAGATGGCCATGGGATTTTATCTCGATGGACGCGTCCATGCTGTCGTCGGAACACATACGCACATTCAGACGGCAGATGAACGAATCCTGCCGAAGGGTACGGCGTACATCACCGACCTCGGCATGACGGGAGCGTGGAACTCTGTGCTCGGCGTCAAGACAGAGCTCATCCTGCGGAAATTCCTTACGGCAATGCCTGTTCGCTTCGATGTTGCCGAGGGCCCTGCTGTCTACAGCGGCATTCTGCTCGAAATCGACGATACGACGAATCGGACACAGTCCATTGAACGCATTATGATACGCGAAGAGAAGGCGTAATGTATTCATACGGAAAAAAGGGTTTTTCCGCTTGTTGACGAATTTATGAAAGAAATATGAAACGAGTGGTTCGACGTAGTAGCAAGTTTTTTGCTTGTATGTGCTATGGGAGTGAAACAGAATGGCAAGTGATTTGCATACACATACGACGTACTCGGATGGCAGGCTGGCGCCGGAGGAACTCATCGCAGCAGCTAAGAAGGTGGGACTCTCTTACCTTGCGATTACAGATCATGATACGGTGGAGGGAATCAGTCATCTCTATGAAAATGGCCTTTATCCGACACGTGGGATCCGACTCATACCTGGCATTGAATTCAGTGCGCATCATCCGTCTAATGAAGTGCATATCCTAGGCTATAATATCGATATTTATCATGCACCGATGCTCGAACGGCTCAATGACATCACGGAAGCGCGTTGGACGCGGTTCAGCGAGATCATAGAGAAGCTCAACGCGCTCGGCTATGAGATCAGCGAGACGGAAGTGCTCCTGCTTGCAGACGGGAGCAAATCGATCAGCCGATCGCATATTGGACGTGCACTCGTCAAGCGCGGGTACTTTGATACGATCGGTGCGGCATTCGATGCCTTGATCGGATATGGAAAGCCCGCTTATGTCGAGCACTATCGTCTTGAAATCGATGAGTGCATCAATCTCATCAAGTCGGCTGGCGGAATACCCGTCTTGGCCCATCCGATCCTCGTCGAGGATGATGCGCTCGTCGAGCGCATCTGCCGTATGGGAATTGAAGGGATCGAGGTGTTTTATCCGAAGCATGATGCGGAAGCGACGAAGCGCTATCTAGCGATGGCGGAGCGTCATGGGCTGCTTGTCTCGGGCGGATCGGACTTTCATGGAATTCCGACGCGCCTGCCGCGGAATCTCGGCGATTTTACGATTGAGGACAAATGGGCGGAGAAATTCTACCGCCCCGTGCAAAAGCTTTGAAAGGGTGGACGAGATGGATGTTCTCGCTTTGGTCGGCCCCAGTGGTACGGGAAAAAGCCATCGCGCACTGATCGTCGCGCATAAGCATGGCGCAGATGCCATCATCGACGACGGCATATTGATTCAGGACGGAAAGATTGTCGCAGGTCATTCGGCGAAGAAAGAACAGAGCAAGATCATGGCAGTTCGTCGCGCGATCTTCATCCTGCCTGGGCATGCCGAAGAGGTGCGCAAGGCAATTGAGAAGGTGAGTCCCCACCGTATTCTAGTCCTTGGCACGTCCGAAAACATGGTGCATAAGATCGCGAAGACCTTGAAGCTTCCTGCAATTGCACAAATCATTCATATTGAAGACATTGCGTCGAAGGCAGAGATGGAAAAGGCGCGGTTCTACCGGCTCAAGCAGGGAAAGCACATTATTCCCGTGCCAACCATCGAGCTAAAGCCGCACTTTTCAGGCTATCTCATAGATCCGCTTCAAACGCTCTTCAAGCGCTCCTCGACGCGGCGGCGCAGGCTTGGCGAAAAGTCCATCGTCCGTCCCGTGTTCAGCTACTATGGGAAACTTAGCATCGATGATAATGTCGTCGAGAACATCGTGCGAAGTGAGATGAAGCGCAATCATCCGATCAATAAGGTCAGCCACATCCAAGTCCGACACCTCTTCGTCGGCGATGAGGATCGTGGGCTCAAGATTTCGTGCGAGGTTGTGTTATCGTATGGGAATCATATTCCGACGCTCATCGAGCAGGCGCAAAAGCGCGTGCGCGAGTGTGTTGAGTACATGACGGGCATGATCGTCCACGAGGTGGATATCGGCGTCAAGGCACTTTATGTGCAGGCATGAAACAGGCTGTCGCCTATGCGGCAGTCTGTTTCATGCATCCGCAATATTTATGATGGAACCTTTGTAACATTTATTTTGTTGTTTTTCGAGCACTATGGTATACTAGTTGTAAGAATTCATTCATCTTGTTATTCAGCTAATAAGGAGTGATTTCCATGCAGGGACTTACGAATTATATGGAAGAAGTCGTCGAGCGCAATCTCGATACGATCATGGCGAAATTTCCCAATTGCTGCAAGTGCGAGGAATGCCGCAGGGACATTGCCGCACTCGCGTTGAACAATCTGCCGCCGCGCTACATTTCCTCCTTCAAAGGCGATATTTTTGCACGCGTCAATGAGATGGAGGTACAGCATCTCGTTGAGGTTATCCAGCAGATCGCGCAGGCAATCAAGATCGTTACGGCACATCCGCGTCACAAGGTGAAGAGTGAAGCGGAGGACGCTGCAAAATAAACGTGCTACATTGCGCAAGAGAGAAAGCCCTCTTATTCCCCAAAATACCGTCCTGCTGCCAAAGCTTCAGTTGTCGGGAGGTTTGGACAAAGGGATAAGAGGGCTTCTTTGCACTTGTTTCATGGACGTTCGGGGACGAGGATGGTATTGCATTCGGATATGGTGCAGTGGCCTGCATTAAGTTTTTTTATGCTTGGCGAGAAAATTTTCGATGCGGGCGAGTGCTTCTGAGATCTTGTCGATTGAGGTTGCGTAAGAGCAGCGGACGTGCCCTGCGCCGCAGACACCGAATGCGCTTCCGGGCACAAGTGCGACATGTTCTGCTTTTAAGAGTTCCTCGGCAAATTCCTCATCCTGATAACCCGACGGTGTGATGTCGGGAAAGATGTAGAAAGCGCCCTTTGGCTTGAAGCATGGAAGACCTATCTTCGTAAAGCCATCGTAGATGAGGCGGCGCCGGCGATCATACTCGGCAACCATTTTTTTCATGTACTTTTCGCCTCGGCGGAGTGCTTCGATTGCTGCGAGCTGTGCCGTAATCGGAGCGCAGAGCATCGTGTACTGATGAATTTTTGTCATGGCGGCGATGATGGCTTGATTGCCCATCGCATAGCCGATTCGCCAGCCCGTCATCGCGTATGCCTTGGAAAAACCGTTCAGGAGGATCGTGCGCTCCTGCATGTTGGGCAGGGAAGAGAATGCGATGTGTTTTTCGTCACCATAGGTGAGATCGCCGTAGATTTCATCCGATATGACGAGTAGATCATGCTTTTCAGCGAATTTCGCGATGGCGAGGAGATCGGCGCGTTCCATAACAGCACCAGTTGGATTATTCGGGTATCCGATGAGGAGGACGCGCGTCCTGTCCGTCACGTATTGCTCCAGTTCGTCTGGCGTGATGCGGAATTCGTTTTCGAGTTTCGTGGGAACGGATACTGGAACACCGCCTGCGAGAATCGTGCATGCCTGATAAGAGACGTAGCATGGCTCGGGGATCAAGACTTCATCGCCGGTGGCAAGGACCGCGCGCATGGCGAGGTCGAGCGCCTCGCTGACGCCGACGGTCACAAGAATGTCGGTTGCAGGGTCGTATCTCGTCTCGTATTCCTGCTCATAGTGGTACGCGATTTCCTCGCGCAGCTCCATCATGCCGCGGTTTGCCGTGTAAGAGGTGTATCCGCATTCGAGACCGTAGACACAGCTCTCGCGGATCGTCCACGGCGTGATGAAGTCGGGCTCGCCGACACCGAGCGAGATGACGTCTTTCATCTGTGCGGCAATGTCGAAAAATTTGCGGATGCCGGATGGCGCAATGGACTGTACGGCAGGAGATAAGCGGCTGCTCCAATCGCGTGATTCAATCATGGGGTCACCACCAATCTGCGGTCGCGTTCCTCATCGTTCATGATGGCACCGTCTTTTTTGTAAGGCTTCAGTATAAAGTGGCTGCGCGTCTGTGTGACGCCTTCGATCGTCGAGAGGCGTGTCGCGACGAAATTCGCGATGTCCTTTAGGGATTTTCCCTCGATAATGGCCATGAGATCAAAGCTGCCGCTCATGAGGTAGACGGTGCGCACTTCGTCAAAGCGGTAGATGCGCTCGGCAATCGCGTCGAATCCGACCTCGCGCTGCGGCGTGAGGTTGATTTCGATGATGGCAGTCACCGTCTCTTCGCCGAATTTTTCCCAGTTGATGACGGTGTTGTAGGAGAGGATGACCTTGTCTTTTTCAAGCTTCTTGATGTCCTGCTCGACCTCGTATTCGCTGCGGTGCAGCATGGAAGCAATCTCTCCAATAGGGCGCCGTGCATCATGCTCCAAAAGCTCCAGTATCTCTTTCATGCGGAGTCTCCTTTTTCAAAGATGAATGAAAATAGCCTGAAATTATCATATCATAATTAAGCCAAAAAGAATAGAAACATAGCAGAAAAAAGCACCCTAAGCAGGGTGCTTTTTCGCAAGAAATGGAATTCTTACTTGATGAGCGCCATGATTTCTGGTGCACGGCCATCGGAACCAAGGACGGCTTTGATCTTGTGTTCGACGAGTTCCTTGATGTAGGAGCGGCCATCCGCAATATACTGACGTGGGTCGAAATGCTCCGGATGGAGATCGAAGTGCTCACGGATGCCAGCCGTCATAGCGAGGCGCAGGTCGGAGTCGATGTTGATCTTGCAGACGGCGGACTTTGCCGCCTTGCGGAGTTGATCTTCGGGGATGCCGATCGCATCGGCAAGCTTGCCGCCATGCTCGTTGATGATCTTGACATACTTCGGAATGACCGAGGACGCACCATGAAGAACGATCGGGAAGCCCGGAATCTTTTTCTCGATTTCAGCGAGGATATCAAAGCGAAGGTCTGGGGGAACGAGAACGCCGTCCGCATTGCGCGTGCACTGCTCTGGCTTGAACTTGAATGCGCCGTGGCTCGTGCCAATCGCGATGGCGAGAGAGTCAACGCCTGTCTCCTTGACGAACTCCTCAACCTCTTCCGGCTGCGTGTAGGAAGCCTCGTGTGCGGCAACCTTTACATCGTCCTCGATGCCGGCGAGCTGACCGAGCTCTGCCTCGACGACGACGCCATGCTCATGCGCATAAGCGACAACCTCCTGCGTGCGCTTGATGTTTTCCTTGAATGCATAGTGCGAGCCATCGAACATGACGGAAGTGAAGCCTCCATCGATGCAGGACTTGCACGTCTCGAAGTCCGGACCATGATCGAGGTGCAGCGCGATGGGGATATCGTTGACTTCGAGAGCAGCCTGTACGAGATGCACGAGATAAGCATGCTTTGCATACTTGCGTGCGCCTGCGGAGCACTGCAGGATGATTGGGGAGTTCAGCTCAGCGGCTGCCTCCGTGATGCCCTGCACGATTTCCATGTTGTTGACATTGAAAGCACCGATTGCATATTTGCCTTCGTGTGCCTTCTTGAACATTTCCTTAGTTCCGACTAATGGCATGGTTCATTACCCCCTACTAATGTAAAGCGAATCGAATAACCTAGTTCATTATAGCATAAAACGGATTGAAGTGTATAGGTCTAACCATCAACTTCTAATGAGAATTTATTTGTTGATGTGCTATCGAAATAATGATATAGTTAGTATGGATAGTAGTGTAAGTTTGTCGTTCGGGAGGGACGCAAAAAAGATGTTTAAGTTCAAACAGAAGGACAGCGAGTTCTTTGATTTGTTTGTGGACAGCGCTCGTTACTTTTATACCGGTGCACTCATGATGGACGAAGTCATGGCTGACTACAATAAAGCGAGCGAAAAAATCAAACAGATCAATGAACTGGAACATCAGGCGGATGCCGTAAACGATAAAATCATCGATAAGCTGAATTTGACTTTCATCACGCCAATTGATCGTGAAGATATTTACGCGCTTGCCAATGGGCTTGACGATGGAGTGGACTACTTGCAGGGCACGCTCCAATGCCTTGTCATGTATCGGACGGGCAAGGCGATGACGGGGGCTGTGAAGCTTACAAAGCTTTTGATCGAGAGCACGGAGGAAATCATTCGGGCATTTTCCTTGCTGAAGGACATTCGCCGCAATCAGGCGCAGATCCTCGATGCGACACATAAGATTTCAAGCCTTGAAAGCGAAGGTGATCGCGTTTACCGTCACGAGGTCGCATACCTTTTTGACAAGGTCAAAGATCCGATTGAGCTGATTAAGTGGAAGGACATACTCGAAAAACTCGAAGACACGCTTGATCATTGTGAAAGTCTCTCGGATATGATTCGAGGGGTGGTCATGAAATATGCATGATCTGCAGCTTTTGCTTTTTACCGTCATCGCGCTCGCACTTCTTTTCGATTTCATCAACGGATTTCACGATACGGCAAACGCAATTGCGACTTCTGTCTCGACGCGTGCAATCCATCCGAGTCATGCGATCCTCATGGCGGCAGGACTCAATTTCCTTGGCGCCATGTACAGCACGGGCGTAGCAAAGACGATCGGTGGGGATATCGTCAAGTCGGCGCAGCATGTCGATGAGCACATCATCGTTGCGGCGCTCTTCGGCGCTGTTATATGGAATCTCCTGACTTGGTGGTTTTCCATGCCGTCGAGTTCGTCACATGCGCTTATCGGCGGCATTATTGGTGCAGTGCTCGTTTCCGTTGGATCAGACGGGCTGAATTTTTACGGCATTGGCAAGATCATTGTCTCGCTCATCGCTTCACCGCTCATCGCCATTGTGACAGGCTGTATCATCATGATGGTGCTCTTTCGTGTTTTTGGACGGTTCAGTCCGTCCGCTATCAACGGAAAATTCAAGCGAATGCAGATATTATCCGCAGCGATGATGGCGTTTTCGCATGGATCGAACGACGCGCAGAAATCGATGGGGATTATCACGCTCGCGTTGCTGTCCGGCGGTTATATTGATGTGTTTGAGGTGCCGACTTACGTCAAGCTGCTCGCTGCTACCGCGATGGCATTCGGCACGGCAGTTGGGGGGTGGCGCATCATCAAGACGATCGGCGGAAAGATATTCAAGCTGGAACCGATTTCCGGCTTTGCGGCCGATCTCAACTCTTCGCTCGTCATTTTCTCGGCGACGCTTCTCCATCTTCCCGTCAGCACGACGCATGTCGTCTCAGGCTCGATCATGGGCGTTGGAACGGCAAAACGCGTGAATGCAGTCCGTTGGAGCGTCGCGCAGCAAATGGTCTTGGCGTGGATTCTGACGATCCCCTGTACGGCTGTCATGGGCGCGATTGCTTATCAGTTCGTCTGTTTTGTTTTTGGCAAATAAAATGATCCCGAGAAAGTATGGATTTTCGGGCTTTTTCATATCACGATATCCGATTGACCGTTTTTGAGGAGGGTATTTATGTTTATCAATATTCGTCGCGAAAAGTTTTTGCCACCTGCGACGTTTCCACAGGATGTGGCACCTCAGTATCAGCATGCCTTCGGAAGCCCTATCGTCGCGGTCAAGCTCGACAATGCACTGCACGATCTGCAGACGCCCGTCGGGCAGGCGCGCAGCCTCGAATTTGTCGAGCTCGAAAGCGAGGACGGCTGGATCATCTATCGTCGCTCCGTTGCATTCCTTTTGATTATGGCGGTGCAGGAGCTTTATCCGGAAGCGGAGGTGGTTGCAAAGTACCGTGCAAACAACGGGCTTTACTGCGAAGTCAATCTGCCCAATCGATCATTGACAGAGGAATTGGCAGCGGCAATCGAACGAAAAATGCGTCAAATCGCAGAGCAGGATCTTCCGATTGAAAAACGCATTATGGGGCGCGAGGATGCCGTACGGCTGTTCAAGGATGCCAAACAGATCGAAAAGGCAAATCTCATTGCAGGGCTTGAGAAGGAAACGGTCAGTGTCTACGATTGTGCAGGATATTACGATTATCTGTACGGTGCGATGGTCGGGCGTACGGGCGCGCTTAAGCGCTTTGCCTTGGATCTCTTTGGCGCGGGCGTCCTGCTTCGCACACCGGACTGCCATAGCAATGGAAAGATCCCTGCATGCAAGGTGCAATCGAAACTCTCTGCTATGCTCGCGGAAGCGAAACAGTGGGCAGACATATCGGGCTGCCGCTACGTGACCGATCTCAATCGCATCATTCGTTCGGGACATATCGGAGAGCTTATCCGCGTCTCGGAGGCATTGCAGGAGAAGTGTATTGCACGTATTGCCGATACGATTGCATCGAAGCGAGAGGGACTTCGCCTCATCTTGATTGCAGGACCGTCTTCATCGGGCAAGACTTCTTTCGCACAGCGCCTTCGCATTCAGCTCAAGGTCATGGGGCTTGCGCCCGTGTCCATCTCGCTCGACGATTACTTTAAGAACCGCATCGATACGCCGAAAACGCCGATGGGAGAGTATGACTATGAATGTCTCGAGGCACTCGATGTAGCGGCGTTCAATGCGGATATGACGGCACTGCTGCGCGGAGAAGCGGTCGTGCTTCCGCATTACAATTTTCTCACGGGGAAACGCGAGTGGGTGGAGCAGCGCGAGCCACTTTCGATTCGCGCCGACCAGCCAATCATTGTCGAGGGCATCCACGGACTCAACGAAATGCTCAGTGCGTCCGTCCCACGGCAAAATAAGCTTAAAATATATGTCAGTGCACTTATACAGCTCAACATCGACGCGCATAACCGCATTTCGACGACGGACGCGCGTCTCCTGCGCCGCCTCGTACGTGACCACCAGTTCCGCGGTGCAGATGCGCTCAAGACGCTGAAACAATGGCCGGACGTGCGGGAGGGAGAGGAGAAGTACATCTTCCCGTTCCAAGAGGACGCGGATGTCATGTTTAACTCGGCGCTTCTTTATGAGCTAGCTGCGCTGCATCGCTACGCCGTTCCAATGCTCAAGACCGTAACGCCCGACGTGCCAGAGTATACGAAAGCGCGTCGCATCCTTGATTTCTGTCAGTATTTCCTCGATATCCCCAATGAAGAAGAAATCCCGAATAACTCGATTTTGCGCGAGTTTATCGGGAAATCTGTGTTCTTTGATTGAGGATCGATGTTCGTTTATTGAAGTGCCGTTTTCAGCGTCCGCATGTTCTCGCGCATGGTCGTGAGATACGCATCGCGGGCGCTTTCGTTTGCCTCGCCGGTGACGACGGGGTCGAGCGTGTAGATTTTGGCACCCGTCTCGCGCGCGATGGTTTCGGCGGCACTCGGCGAATACTGCGGTTCGGTGAAGAGCACCTTGACGGGCAGTGCGTTTACCTGTGCGATGGTCTGTTCAAGCTCGGTCGGTGTTGGCTCGGTGCCGGGCTCGCGTTCGATGACGCTGATGATATTCAGTCCAAATTCCTTTGCGAAGTAAGGGAATGCCTCGTGGAAGGTCACGATGTCCTTGTGTGGGACGCCGTCGAGTGTCGCGTGCATTTCCTGCTTGAGTGCTTCGAGCTTTTCCAGGTAGGCCTTGCTGTTCGTCTCGTATGCATCGGCGTGCTTGGGGTCTGCTGCCTGAAGCTGCGCGGTGATGTTTTTGACTTGCTCGATTGCCGCTGTGACGCTGAGCCAGACATGCGGGTTTTCCTCGCCGTCCTCCTGCAGGAGTTCGATGCCCTTTGAGGCATCGATGATGCGAAGGTTCTTCTTCTGCTGCATGGCCTTGTCGAGGAAGCTTTCCATGCCAGCTCCATTCACGACGAATGCATCAGCCGTCTCAAGGGTTTTCATGTCCTCAATCGTGAGCTGGTAGTCGTGCAGGCAGCCCGTCTGCGGCTTTGTCATATTCGTGACCGTGACGCCGTCGATGCCTTGTGTGATGTTGATCGTAGCGATGTACATCGGGTAGAATGAGGTGACGATATGGAATGTATCGCCTTTTTCCGTGCTGCTTGATGTACGGTTCGTGCCATTGGATGCACCGCATCCTGCGAGCAGCAGCACAGCAGACAGCAGGGCAATCAGGCAGGATAGGAAGCGGGGGATGTGTGTTGTGGTCATGGTAAGTCTCCTTATCGTTTCGTTGAGTAAGTGCCAATCGTCAGTTTGTTCAGCCACGGGAAAACCGTTCCGACTTGCCTGAAAATGGCTGCCGTACCTACGGCAAGCAGCAGGGTCGCCACGTAGAAGAGGATGGCGAGCGGGGCAGTCATGGTGCTGTGCGTATGCGCCATGAGGAGTGCGAGATACGTGATGGCGAGAGGGTGGGCAAGATAGGCAAAGTAAGAATGGCGGCCGAGCTGATGCAGGATAGGATTCAGGCATTTTGGATAGCGTTGGTAGGTGAAAATCGTAAAGAAGAAGAGTGATGCAGCAATCGTGTAGAAGATGCCTGCAGGGCATAGCTGATGCGCCGTATTGATTGCTTCAATCGGCGTGTAGCCTTGTGCGAGGATAAGATGGTAGTAAAAGGCGAGAAGGCAAGCGAGCGAACCCCAAAAGAAGAGCGTGATCCTGCCGCGCGCCCGCTGCATGAGTGCGTGGAAGGCATCGATGTGCACAGCGAGATGACCGCCGAGCAAGAAGATGAAGACGTAGTGCAGGATCCAGTAGTTGAGCCGATACATGAGAAGTGGCTTAAGCAGCGAGGTGTCTGGCAGAGCGTAAACGAATGTATTGAACGGAACGGAGAAACTCGACCAGTAGTCGAATGCGAGCTGAAAGAGGAGCAGTGCGAGCAGGAACGCCTTGTTTGTATGGCGTATGATCCGAATCCAAAGCGGCATTGCAAGGTAGAACCAAGTGAGGAGCACCAAAAAGTAAAGCTGATATTTTGCGACACCGAAGAAAAGCACGCCTGCCAGACGGAAGGGAGAAGGCAGTCCCGATCCGTAGAGAATCGCATCATGGATGAGGTAGAAGATCGACCAAACGAGATAGGGGATGAGAACCGTCTTGAAACGACGCGAGAGAAATGCGCGATACGAGAACGGCTTATGAAGGTCGAGGTTGTAGAAGAGACCAAAGGCGGAAATGAAGAAGAAAATCGGCACGCTGAAACGCGTGACAATTTCGAAGAGGGCAATGAGGTGAATGTTCGAGGCAGGGTTCATGATGTACTGAGATCCGACGTGAATGCCGATGACGCCCGTCATGGAGATGCCGCGGATGTACTCGATGGCAGCGAGCCGTGGTTTGCGTGGTGTGGGGTGCAGGGGTTCATTTGCAGGCTGTTCTTGCATGGAACGTGCAATCTCCTTTTACGATCATTGTGAGACGTATTTACGCGCCGAGGATGAAGTCGATACGGACGGTTGCCGTGACTGTGAGATTGCCGGCTTCAATAGGAGTCGCTGCATGCTTGGACGCCATCGCGAGATCGCCCGTAAGGGGACGTGAGATGGCGCCGTTCGTGCTCTCGCTGATGGACTTGATACCGATGACGTGCATGCCGACGTCCTTTGCGATCGTATTCGCCTTTTCCCGCGCATCCTTTACAGCGTGAAGCATCGCTTGGTCACGCGCCTTGCTCGTGTCGCGCGAGAGAAATTCGAGCGAGTGGATCTCGTTGGCTCCGTTCGCGAGGGCTGCATCGATGACGCCGCCCACCGCATTCAGGTCGTGTACCGTGACCGTGACGGAGTTGCGCACGACGTAGCTTATCCGTGTGCTGCGGTCGTTTTCGTCCGAAGCTGTCGTCGGGTAGAAGGTGTAATCGCTCGTCGCGAGATCCTTCCTTTGGATGCCGAGGTTTTCCATGGCAGCGAGCACTTCTTTCGTGCGCTTCGCATTTTCATTCTGCGCGGAGGCGGCATTTTCGTTTTCACTCATGACACCGACGGATATAGCCGCCATATCGGGGTAAGCCGCGCTTTCGCCCTGCCCCTCCACCGAGAGGATCGGCGGATCGGCAGAAGGGACAGCGGATGCGGCAAAAGCCTGTGACGATAGGGCAATCAAGAGCAGAAGGAATACGATATATTTTTTCATGACGGAGTCCTTTCTATAAGAATATTTTCATGTTAAGATACACTGCATCTTAAGACATGGCACTAAACATGGCACTACAGAAAATTTACCCACTATCCCGTATGCACGGCGCTCAGTGCTCAGAGGTCTTCGTGCACTTCGGTGAAGTAGATTACTGTGACGACATCTTCCATGAGGATACGGCGCCTGTAGATGCGTTCGAAGTCTTCGATGAGCTCTTCGCGGGAGTTGATTTCGGGATTCTGATGGCCGAGGTCGCTGCTCGTCAGCGTACCCATCGTCTTGACGCGCACTTTGTCGAGGAATGCGGTGTAGAGCTTGTGCTTTGGCTCTCCCTTCACGCCCGTCGTGACCCATACGATAGAGTTTTCAGGGAATTGCGCACTGACGTCGCCGAGGCGGACGGTGCAGTTTTTCGTGCGCTCTATGAGCATTTTTTTGTGTTTGGCTGCTTGAAAGTTTAATGCCATCATCATGCGTTTCTCCTGTGCAATAAGACGAATAACTCTTCTTGCTGCTATTTCGATTTTCATATCCGATAATCCTGCCGTATTTCATAGATTGATTGGCTATTTTTATGTGTTTTCACGGGAGTCTTTTCCCATCTGTTTTGATTGCAAAAAACGCGCCGAGGTGATAGTATGGAAAGCATGTAAATGAACTTATTTTATGCTTATTGAAAGGAAGTAATTGGCGATGGATTTATGGAAAACGGTTTGTGCAGGGATGCTTGCAGCGGTGCTTGCGGCGGGAACGGCGGGGATGGCTTTTGCGGCGGAGGGACAGTCCGATATGGTCGTCGTTTCGCAGGGGCCTGACAAAGCGTTTTCGCAGCAGGCGGCGACGGCTTTCTCTAAAGCAGAGACGAAGGCAGATACGGAAAAGGCGGCGCTCAACCAGCGCATCGACATCAATCTCGCGGCTTGTTCGCTCGCGCTTTTCCGCGACGGCAAGAAGATTCGCCTCTATCCGATCGGGGTGGGGAAACCTTCGACGCCTACGCCTACGGGCTACTATAAGATCATGACGAAGGAGATCAATCCAACTTGGATCGATCCATCCGATCCGGAGTTTTCGATCCCGTCTGGAGAGGAGAACCCGCTCGGCTATCGCTGGATGCAGATTTACGGTAACTACGGCATCCATGGCACGAACAAGCCGGATTCCGTCGGTCAGTACGTTTCCAATGGCTGCATCCGCATGCGAGAAAAGGATGTCGAAGCACTTTACGATCTCGTTGAGCCGGGAACACCCGTCGATATCACCTACAACCGCGTCGTCGTTGAGAAGATAGATGACAATCAGATCGTTTATTACATTTATCCGGACGGATACGGCTGGCAGAACTTGACGGTCAAGGACGTAGAGCGTTGGCTCGCGGGCTACGGCGTCGATGATTTCGTGAGCACGGAAGATATCGAGAAGAAGATTGCGAACTCGGACGGAGAGCCGACGTACGTTGCCAGGGTCTATCCGCTCTATGTCAACGGGACGAAGACGAAGGGCAAGGCGGTCATCCAGGACGGAATCACGTACCTGCCCGCCGTTGATCTCGCGGAAGCGGTACAGATTTCGCTCGGCTGGAAACCTGCCGAGAAGGTTCTCGTGAGTTCGTACGGCGAAGCAGTCGGCTACGAAAAAAAAGATGTCCTGTACTGCAATGCAGATGATGTAAGCACGCTCTTCCGCGTGGACGGCGGAGTCGATAAGGACGGGAGGTTCGACCTCAAGAAAACGGCTTCGGCACTTGCGCCAGTCGTCGATGATGGTATGACAGTTGCGCCGAAGGCGAACACACAGGAGGCCGTAAAGGCAGGCAAGGATCAGACGACGTCTTCTGCTGATCAGACGAAGGGCACTGCAAAGCAGAAGAAATAAAAAAGAGAGCGAGGTGGCGTGACCGATGAAAAAGCGTTTTGTAGTGCTCGATGGGAGCAGCCTCATCTTTCGTGCGTTTTATGCGCTGCCGCCTATGACAAGCGCACAAGGACAGCCGACGGGAGCTATACTCGGTTTTTCCAATATGCTCACGCGTCTCCTCTCTGACCTCAAACCCGATTTGATGGCTCTTGCTTTTGACAAGAGCCGTCATACGTTTCGGACGGAACGTTATGCAGACTACAAGGGAACGCGCGATAAGACGCCGGAAGATCTCCTCTCGCAGGTTGTGCTTCTAAAGGACTTCTGTGCCCATTACGGCATCCCGTTCCTCGAAAAGGATCGTTACGAGGCGGATGATATCATCGGAACACTTGCGACGCAGGCAGCGGCACAGGGATTCGATGTTCTTGTCGTTACGGGCGACCGCGATGCGCTGCAGCTCATACGCCCAAATCTTCGCGTCATGCTGACGAAAAAGGGTATTACGGAGCTTGCAGCGTACGATGAGGCAGCATTTCAGGAAGAATACGGCTTTGCGCCGATTCGCCTCGTCGACCTTAAAGGACTCATGGGCGATACGTCGGACAACATACCAGGCGTTCCTGGCATCGGGCCGAAGACAGCGGGCAAGCTTCTCGTCGAGTACGGAAGCATTGAGTCCGTATTTGCGCATCTCGAAGAGATTTCGGGGAAAAAGCTGCATGAGAATCTCGTGACGTATCAGGCGCAGGCGATGCTATCCAAGGAGCTCGCTACGATTGAGATCGCTGTTCCTGATATGCACTTCGAGGCAGAAGCGTACGCGCTCCACCCCAATGCGGCAGCCATGAAGTCGTTCTGTGATCGATACGAACTTCACATGGTTTGGAAAAATTTCGTGAAATCGTTCCACGTGGTATCTGAGGACGCGATGGCAGCGGAAGAAGAAACGCTTTCCGATGCGTTCATCGCGTGGTCGGAGCGGGATATCGCACGCATAGAAAGGGAAACACACTGCGCGATTTCTGCCGTATGGGAAGGCGATCATCCTTTTGAAACGATGCAGGGGGTTGCGGTCGCGATAGCGGCGGAGGACGGTGAAGTCGGCTTTATTGCGCGCGATGATACGGCGTGGGTGCCACTTATGACAGCATTGTCGGCGTCGGATTCCGTTTGCCTGCTCGACTTCAAGCAGTACGCGCATGCGGGCTTTTCCCCCGCACGCCTTCCGTTTGATGCCATGCTCGCAGGATACTTGCTTAGCCCGGAGCGCGGCGATTATACGCTTGGGCAGCTCCTTCACACCTATGCACCGAATGTTTTCGTGCAAGAGACGTTTCAGGATTCGGCACATCGCGCCGCATGGGAGGCGCGGACACTGCGGAAACTCTATCCGCTGCTTCAAAGGGCACTCGCGAAAAAAAACTTGGAAGACCTGTTTACAAAAGTGGAACTCCCGCTCGCACGCGTGCTTTCCGCACTTGAGCAGCGCGGCATCTATGTCAACCGCGAGCATTTAGAGGCGGAGACAGAGCGCGTGGCAGCACACATTCATGCGATGGAGCAAGAGATATACGAGGCGGCGGGCAGGGAGTTCAACGTCAATTCCCCCAAGCAGCTCGGCACCGTCCTATTCGAAGAGCTCGGGCTGACACCGCTCAAGAAGACGAAGACGGGTTACTCGACGAATGCCGAAGTGTTGGAGTCGCTGCGCACGAAGCATCCGATTATCGAAAAGATTCTCGCGTATCGTCTTTGGAGCAAGCTTAAATCGACGTATCTCGATGGGAGCGCGCCACTCATTCGCGTGAAGACGGGACGCATTCATACGCGCTTTAATCAGACGACGACAGCAACGGGCAGGCTCTCAAGTTCTGAGCCGAATCTCCAAAATATTCCCGTGCGGACAGAGGAGGGGCGCACGATCCGCGCGCTCTTTGAGCCGGGCGAAGGATATGATTTCCTGCTCTCTGCTGACTATTCGCAGATCGAGCTTCGGATTCTCGCGCATCTGTCAGGCGACGCGAATTTCATCGACGCGTTCCGCCACGATTATGATGTCCATGCCCATACGGCATCGGAGGTCTTCGGCGTGCCAATGGAAGCGGTGACGCCGGAGCTTCGCCGCAAAGCGAAGGCGGTCAATTTCGGCATCGTTTACGGCATCAGCGACTATGGTCTCGCGCGCGATCTTCATATTTCGCGCAAGGAAGCGGGGGATTACATTGCGCGTTACTTCGCGCGCTATCCCGGCATCCGCTCCTTTATGGACCACATGGTAGGCGAAGCGCATGCGAATGGCTTCGTCACGACGATGCTCGGAAGAAGGCGCGAACTGCCTGGGATCAAGAGCCGCAATTTCAATCAGCGTGCCCTTGCGGAACGCATGGCGATGAATACGCCTATCCAAGGCACGGCGGCAGACATCATCAAGCTCGCGATGATCGAAGCAGAAAAAAAACTGCATGAAGCGGGAACGAAGAGCCGTATCCTGCTGCAGGTACACGATGAACTCCTGCTCGAAGTCGTGTCGGATGAACTCGAGCTCGTACAGGATATTTTGAAGACCGCCATGGAACATATCGTGAAGCTTTCGGTTCCGCTTACGATCGATATCCATTGGGGAAAGAATTGGGCAGAGGCAAAGTGATCCGTTTGTCCACTTATATTGGGGAAGGAAGTATCTATGCAGACGATAGGGCTTACCGGCGGGATTGCGAGCGGCAAGAGCACGGTTTCCCACATGATTCGGGCAAAGGGCGCCCGCGTGATCGATGCGGACGCCATCGCGAAGCGCCTCTCTGTGCCGGGCGGCTCGATTCATCGCGCGTTCGTCCAGCATTTTCCTTTTTCGTTTTTTTTGCCTGACGGCACAATGGATCGGCGGCGTATCGGCAGATTCGTATTTGACCGGCCAAAGGAGAAAGCGTGGATCGATGCGACGTGTCATCCGCTCATTCAAGCGGAGGCGCAAAGCGAGATGCATGAGGCGTTACGGCGCAAAGAGCGCGTCGTTGTATTTGATGTGCCGCTCCTCTACGAAGTGGGCTGGGATCGTCTCGTCGATGAGGTTTGGCTCGTCTACGTGCCGCCTGCCGTGCAGCTCGCTAGGCTCATGGCTCGCGAAGGGAATGAAGAGGAGGAGGCGCGTGCGCGCATTGCGGCACAGATGCCACTCGATGAAAAGCGCGTGCGCGCCGATGTCATCCTCGATAATTCCGGCACGCCAGACGAGCTTGCGGCGCAGTTTGAAGCTATATGGGAGGAGCGCGTCCATGGGCAGCTTCCGTGAGCGCGTAGCGCAAAGGCGCCGCGTCGCGAGGCGCAAGGCGTGCATCGTGCTCCTGGCGGGCTTCTTCGGCATCGTGCTTGCCGTTTTTGCCGTCATGCGGCTTCCCGCTATGCAGCGTGCATGGCTTTATCCTTATCCGCACCGCGAGCTCGTCGAATCGTATGCCGCGAAGTATCAAGTCGACAGCGCACTCGCTGCAGCGGTGATTTGGACGGAGAGCAAGTTCAAGTGTGAGGCACATTCGCATCGCGGCGCCGTCGGGCTCATGCAGCTCATGCCTGACACGGCATTGTGGATCGCGGAACAGGTAGGCGACGAATCGTATGGGGAGTCTGTCGATGCACTTCATGAGCCGGAGCGCAATATTGGTTTTGGGATATGGTACCTCCATTCCTTGGAGCAGGAATTCCATGGCAATGATTGCCTAGCGCTTGCCGCTTACAATGCAGGCCGCGGCAACGTGCACGAATGGATGAAGCGGTATGATTGGGGATACGACTTTGCGGATGCGGCCGCAATTCCTTACACGGAGACGCGCGAATACGTCCAGCGTGTACTCGAAACGAAACAACACTATGAATCCTTGTACCCGTAAGGGGCAGAAAGGATGACTGTCATGCAGAAGTATCGGATTGTTCCTCAAAATGCGCATCTCTTTTGGGAGCTCATTAAGGGAATGCATCTCGATGATGCGGAGCGCACGCTGCTCAGGAATGGCGTAATTCGCCATGTCGAGGTCAGCACGCGCGAAAATCGTTGGGAGGTCGTGCTGACGTCGCCGAGTCTTATCCCGAAGGATCTATTGACACAGGCATCCGAGCAGATACGGAAGAAGTGCGCCCTTGACGAAGTCGTTTTCTATCAAGACGTCATCAATGTCGAGGACGCGCTTTCGCGCGTTTGGGATTCGGTCATTGAGCGTGTGGCAGAGGACAATCATACGGTATATGAGTTGCTGAAGCGCTCGCGTTACGTGGTAGACGGCGGTGCGCTCACGCTTTCCGTGCCAGGTGAACTGGGTTCCGAGATCATTTATGCGCACGCCGTCGTTTCACGCATGGAGCAGGCACTAAAGGAAACGCTTGGCTATCGCTGTACCGTTGAGTGCAGTGCGAGTGAGGAAGTGCTCGAAACGCTCGGGGAAAAGGAAGCACCGGCAGCGCGTGGCCTTGTACGCATGCGTCCCCATCTCGTAGCAGCGAAAAAGGAAGCTGCAAGCGATAAGGCGGCTGTTCCTGCTGTGCACCAAAAGACGAGCACATCTGCGTCTGAGCAAAAGAAGGCAGAATACGACGATTTAAGCAAGCCCATCGTCGTGCAGGGCACGGGAAACCTCATTTTTGGACGCGGTGTCATGGGCGAGGCGCACAAGATTAACAGTCTTGACGGCGAGACGAAGAATGTCATCCTGGAAGGAAGGATCGGAACGGGTGCGAAATCCGGCATCAAGACGAACGAGTTCCAAACGGGATCGAAACTCCTCGCATTCTGCCTCACCGATGATACGGATGGCATCGCCTGCAAAAAGTTTTTCAAACCGAAACGTGGAAAGGCAGGCGAGGATGAGGACTTTGATGAGATCGTCGGCAGGCTTAAAGAGGGCATGGAGGTACGCGTCCGCGGTTCGGTGCGCTTCGACAGCTACATGAATGAGTACGTGCTCTTCGTCGACAGTCTTGCCGAGAAGGAAAAGGAGCCGCGTGAGGATCATGCTGAAGTAAAGCGCGTGGAACTCCATGCACACACGAAGATGAGCAGCATGGACGCGGTCGTTTCCGTCGAGGATCTCATTCAGACAGCGGATCGCTGGGGATGGCCATCGATCGCGATCACCGATCACGGTGTCGTGCAGGCATTCCCCGATGCGGCAAAGGCACTCAAGGGATGCAAGAACGGCATCAAGATCATCTACGGCATGGAAGGATATCTCGTCGGCGAAGATTACGCACAGAAGCGTGCGAATCACATCATCTTCCTAGCGAAGAATCCGAATGGCCTTCGCAATCTCTATCAGATGGTATCGCTTTCGCATCTCAAATACTACCATCGCCAGCCGCGTCTGCCGAAGAAGATCGTTGCGGAGTACCGCAAGGATATTCTCATCGGCTCTGCCTGTGAGGCTGGTGAGCTCATCCGCGCGATCGTCGACGGACAGAGTGACGAGACGCTGCTTGATATTGCGGGCTTCTACGATTACTTGGAGATTCAGCCGATTCACAATAACGACTTCCTGAAACGGAGTGAAAAGTTCCCGCATATCCATACGGACGCAGACCTAACGGCCATCAACCTAAAGGTTGCGGCACTTGCAAAGAAACTCGGCAAGATGCTCGTCGCGACGTGCGACGTCCATTTTCTCAATGAGGAAGATAGCATTTACCGTGCAATTCTCATGAAGGGCAAAGGATTTGAAGACGCTGAGCTGCAGCCGCCGCTCTTCTTGCGGACGACGGAGGAGATGCTCAAGGAGTTCGCCTATCTCGGCGAAGAGGCGGCGTACGAGGCCGTCGTGACGAATCCACGTAAAATCAGCGATATGATCGAGCGCTTCAAGCCAATACCGGACGATCTCTACTCGCCGATGATTCCGGGTGCCGACGATGTGATCCGCACGATGTCGTACCGCAAGGCGCGCGATATGTACGGCGAGAATCTGCCGAAGGTTGTCGAGGTGCGCCTTGAGCAGGAACTGAAGCCGATCATCGGACACGGCTTTTCCGTGCTTTACCTCATTGCGCAGCGCCTCGTCAAGAAGTCGAATGACGACGGATACCTCGTCGGCTCGCGTGGTTCGGTCGGCTCTTCTTTCATCGCGACGATGACGGGCATCACGGAGGTCAATCCGCTTCCGCCGCATTGGCGCTGCCCGCATTGCCAGTACAGCAAGTTCATTGAAGACGGGTCTTACGGCTCAGGCTATGACCTTCCGGACAAGGAGTGCCCCGTCTGCGGCACGCCGCTCATCAAGGATGGACACGATATCCCGTTTGCCGTATTCCTCGGCTTCGATGGCGATAAGGTTCCGGATATCGACCTCAACTTTTCGGGAACGTACCAGCCCGTTGCGCACAAGTACACGGAGGTGCTGTTCGGCAAGGACAACGTCTACCGCGCAGGCTCGATCCAGACGGTTGCCGATAAAACCGCATACGGTTACGTCAAAAAGTTCTTCGAAGAAAAGGGTGTGCGCAAGCATGCCTCATACATCGACAGGATCGCGCATGGCTGCATGGGCGTCAAAAGTACGACTGGGCAGCATCCTGCTGGAATCATGGTTGTGCCGCGCAATATGGACATCCACTTCTTCACGCCGATCCAACATCCTGCCAATAAAATGGATTGTGGCACGATCACGACGCATTTCGATTATCACTCGATCAGCAGCCGTCTCGTCAAACTCGATATTCTCGGGCACGATGATCCGACAGTCATCAAGATGCTTGAGGATATCACGCACCGCGATCCGAAGACGATTCCGTTCGACGACGCGGCGACGATGTCGATTTTCAACTCGACGGGAGCACTCGGCGTTACGCCGGAAGAGCTTGGCGCGACGTCTGGGACATTCGGCATACCGGAGTTCCGCACGCCGTTTACGCGTCAGATGATCGACGACACAAATCCGGATGCGTTTTCGGATCTCGTGCGCATATCGGGTTTCTCACACGGTACGGATGTTTGGCTCGGCAATGCGCAGGATCTCATTCGAGGTGGACAGTGTACGATCAAAAACGCGATTTCGGCGCGTGACGATATCATGATGTATCTCGCACACAATGGCATTGAGCCGCTCCTCGCATTCAAGACAATGGAAAACGTGCGAAAGGGCAAAGGCATTGCGCCGGAAGTCGTAGAGGTGCTTAGAAAGGGCGGCATCCCCGAGTGGTTCATCGAGTCGTGCCAGAAGATCAAGTACCTGTTCCCGCGCGCACATGCGACGGCCTACGTCATGATGGCGTTCCGAATCGCATTCTGCAAGGTGCATTATCCGCTCGCGTATTACGCGGCGTACTTTTCGATTCGCGCTGACGCGTTCGATGCAAATGTCATCGCGCGCGGCAAGGACTTCATCAAGGAAAGGATTGAAGCGCTCGAATCGATGGCGAAGGAGAAGAAGCTCGACCAAAAGCAGAACGATACGCTCATTGTCCTGCAGCTCGCATGGGAAATGTATCTGCGCGGCTATCACTGTGAGAACGTCGATCTCTACGAGTCAGATGCAGAGAAGTTCATCCTTCTCGACGATGCGCTGCTGCCGCCGCTCAGTTCCCTTTCGGGCATGGGGGCAAAGGCAGCACAGAACATCGTAGAGGCGCGTCGCTCCGGGGTATTTACCTCGATAGAGGATCTCCGACGCCGTTCGGGCATTTCGAAGACAAACATCGAAATCCTGCGCGATCACGGCTGCTTGGAGGGCATGGGCGAGGACGATCAGATTGCACTGTTCGTCTGAACGGAAAAAAGAGTGAAGGAGCACCATGGTTGCCAAAATCGAATTCATTGTCGGGCGTGCCGGCACGGGCAAAACGGAGGCGTGTTTATCCGATATGTGCGAGCGCATGGCAGCGCAGCCTCTTGGCACACCGCTCATTTTGCTCCTGCCGGAGCACATGACGTACAAGGCGGAGCGTGCACTTGCCGCGCGCGTTTCGCGCGGGCATGGATTTCTGCGCGGCTATGTATTCGGATTCCGCCGCTTTGCCCGCTACGTGCTCATGGAGACGGGAGCTCTTTCTGTGACGCGCATCAGTGAGGTCGGTCGGCGTATTCTCCTACGTCAAATTCTTTCCCGTCATGCCAAGAAAAAGGATCTTGCCGTGTTCGGACGCGCTGTTCGTCAACGCGGCTTTACGGAAAGCCTATCCGCCATCATCAAGGAATGCAAGAGCTACCGCATCACGAGCGGCGTTCTTCGCGATACGGCAGAGAGCCTTTCGGGGCAGGAAAAGCTTGCGGGCAAGCTGCGCGATATGGCACTCCTTTCTGAAGAATTCGATGCGGCAATGGCGGGGAAGGCAACGGATTCCGAGGACATGATGGAAGCGCTTGCCGGCGTCCTGCCGCGTGCCGCTATCATGAAAGGCGCGGAAGTATGGCTCGATGGATTTCTATTCTTCAATCCGCAGGAGATGGAAGTGCTGCGTGAGATTCTCGCTACGGCGTCTTCGGTGCATATCGCGCTTCCGATGGCGGGCGTTTTGGACGCACAGGGAAAAGTCTTCTTGCGATTGCCTGAAAATGAACAGGAGGCTGGTCTTTTCCATCGCTCTTATTGCACGTATCAGTCTGTCCTCGCCATGGCTCACAAGGAGTTTGGTGCGTGCAGAACGATTCTTGTCCGCTTGCTTGGGCAGGCACGGCGCTATGCGAAAGGAACGGCACTTCCTGCACTTGAGCAGAAACTCTTTCGGCTCGGGGCAGAACCGATTGCGGAAAAGGCGGGCGTGTGCCTTGCCGAGATGGCAAATCGTCGCATCGAGGTCGAGTGTGTCGCGGCGGATATTCTGCGCCTCGTCCGCGAATCAGGCTGGCGCTACCGCGACATCGGCGTGCTCGTACGCGACCACGATGCTTACGACGGGCTTATCCCGCTCGTGTTTGAGGAGTACGGTATTGCGTTCTTTGCGGACAGCAAGCGACCGAGCATGCACCATCCGCTCGCAGAGCTCATGCGATCCGCACTCGATGTCGTGACGAAGAACTGGTCGTACGAGACGGTCTTTCGCTATCTGCGGGCTGGTTTTTCGCCGCTCGTTCGCGAGGATGTGGACAGGCTTGAAAATTACGTCTTGGAGTTTGGCATCCGAGGCAGGAAGCACTGGCAGCAGGAAGAAGCTTGGAGCTGGCATCGTCGCTTCTCGCTCGAAGGCGAGGACCGCGTCGACGATGCTCGTGCAGAAGCGCTCGCACAGATTGACGGAATGCGCAGGCAGGCGGCAGAAGCGCTTTGCGCTTTCGAGCACGCGATCCGAACAGGCTGCGATGGGCGCACTCGCAATGTGCGTTGTATCACGGAAGCGCTTTATGCACTTCTCATCTCGCTGGGGGTTCCCGAACGGCTTGACGAATGGACAGAACAGGCGGAAGCGGACGGCAGGCTCGCTGATGCGGCGGAGAACCGGCAGGTCTGGGCGAATACCATCGAACTCTTTGATCAGCTCGTAGAGATTAGCGGAGACGAGGGGATTACGCTCGCGGATTACGGCGCACTTCTCGCCGATGGGATCGATGCGCTTGAGATTGCCTTGATTCCGCCTGGACTCGACTATGTGACAGTCGCCTCGTTTGACCAAAACAGCATGGAAAATATACGAGGGCTGTACATTATCGGGGCGGAGAGCAATACGATGCCGCGCCGTGTCTGCGAAAAAGGGCTTTTGACGGATGCAGACCGTCTGCATATTGCCGATGCATTTTTGAAAGCGCAAAAGAGCGGTGCGCCGAAACACGAAATTTCGCGCGGCAGGCAGGAGAGCAGCTTCGGAGAGAAGTTTTTGCTCTACCATGCCTTCACCCTGCCACGCGAATACTTATGGGTATCGAATGCACTGGCAGATGGAGAGGGAAATGGTCTCATGCGTGCTGCTATCGTCAAGAAGATGCAGATGCTTCTTCCCCATGACGTGCGCACGCTCTCCGTTGGCTTGGAGACCATCGCGCGCCGCGATGATCTCCAACTCGCCGCGCCGCGTCCTGCGCTTTCAAGCCTTGCACGTGCTTTGCGCGGACAGAAGGAGCAGAGGGCGGAGGGATCGGAAGCTGCAGGCGAAGGAATGCCTGCTTTTTGGCGTGATGTCTACAACTGGGCGCGGGAGCAAAAAGAGCTTGCAAGACCCCTGCACCTCGTGATCGCCGGACTTTTTGCTACAGCGCGGGATGAGCAGCTTCCCGCGAAGCTCGCTGAGGAACTATTCGCACCGCGCGGTGTGCTTAGCGGAAGCGTCACGCAGTTTGAAAAATTCCATCAGTGCCCATTTTCTCACTTTGCCGCGTATGGTCTGAAACTCATGGAGAGGCAGACGTATCAGTTTCGTGAGATGGATCTCGGAAAGCTCCTTCATGCGGTGCTGCGCGCTTACAGCGAGGTCGTCAGGACATCGTATCAAAACGACTGGGCAGCCGTGCCTGAAGAAAAGCGCAGCGCACTCTGTGGTGCGCTCGTCGATACGCTCACGCCGCGTCTCCAAAGCGAGATATTGCTGAGCCGTGACAATTACCGCCATCTGAAACAGCGCATTCGCGCGACGGCGGAGCGAACGGTGAGCCATCTCTCGGCGTGGGCAGCGTTTTCCCGGTTTCAGCCTGCTTTCTTTGAAGAGCCGTTCGGACATGCGAGCGACAGCGTGCAGCTTACGCCGCTGCAATTGGGCGAAGGATATGCGCTTTCCTTTAAGGGGCAGATCGACCGGCTCGATCTTCATACAAGTGACCGGTATTTCCTCATCATCGATTACAAGACGGGCGCTGCTGCCATCAATTTATTCGATGTTTACTACGGGCTGAGGCTGCAGCTCCTCGTCTACATGATGGTCGGACAGATTCTGCTGCATCAAAAAGGAGATGACCGTATCCCTGCGGGCATGCTCTACTCGCTCGTACGGAATCCGATTGTCGATGCGGGAAACAAGCGGCTAAGTGCAGGGCAGCTCGCCGATAAGATCAAAGCGGCACTTCGCATGCCAGGGTGGGTCCTTGCTGATATTGAGGTTGCGAAGGCGATCGATTCATCGTTTGCCTTTATAAAGCCTTCGGTCAAGAAGTCCGATGGCGGATTTACGAAGACGAGCAAGGACAGCGGCTACATTCGCACGCAAAAAGAATTTGAACTCATGATGGCGTATGTCGATTGCATTCTTCGCGATACGGGGAAGGCGATCTTAGACGGCGATATTCGGATTCGTCCCTATCGCGAGGGTCAGAAAAACGCCTGTACGTTTTGTCCTTATGCGGATGTATGCGGTTTCGATCTGAATCTTGCGGGCTATGCGTACCGCGATATCGAAAAAGAAAGCGATGCGAGGATCGAGCGCAAGATGATCGAGCGGACGGGAAGGGAGGATTTGCGTGATGCGATACACACAAGCGCAGCAAAGGGCGATTGATACGCGGGGACGCAATATCCTTGTCGCGGCGGCGGCAGGCTCCGGCAAGACGCGCGTGCTCGTCGACCGCATCATCAAGCAGATTCTAAGCGGTAACTGCGGCATTGAGGAAATGCTTGTCGTCACCTTTACGAATGCTGCGGCGACGGAGATGCGCGAGCGCATTGAAAAGGCGCTTGAACGCGAGCTTGAGCGTGAGATGCGGGAAGGAAAGAGCGGAAAACGCGCTGAGCGCATCGAACGCCAGATGATTTTGCTTACAGGCGCTTCGATCTGCACGTTCCATGCATTTTGCCAGCAGGTCATACGTGCACATATCGAATCGATCGATGTCGATCCCCAATTTCGTCTCGCCTCTGATCAGGAAGTCTCGCTCTTGCAGCAGGACGTACTCGAACGCCTCTTTGAAGAAGCATATTGTGAGCCGGAGGAGGAAGAAGCGCGTTTGGCGTGGCAGGAGTTCTTGGACTTTGTCGATGCTTACGGCAACGAGAAGGGCGATCAGAATGTCTACGATGCCGTGCTCAGGCTCTACAAATTTGCGCAGAGCCAACCCTTTCCAAAGGCTTGGATTTCCGCGCAGCAGGCGCGTTACGCATGGGAAGAAGACCGCTCTATATGGGATAGCCCATGGACCAAGATCATGGCAGATGAAGCACTTGCAAGGCTCGATTCCTGTCTTGCGGCATATTCGGACTGCCAGATCGTCCGAGAAACGGAATCGGACGCGTCGCTCCTTTCGGCATGGAAGCCTTATCGCGAATGGCTGGACGTACAGATCGGAACGGTTGAATCCGTGCGTGCCGTACTTTTAGCTGCACGAGAATCGCGCACGGCTAAAAGCTGGGACAATGTCCACGCGGCGATGCAGGGCGCTAAGATCACCACGCTAAAAGCGAGCAAGAAATACGCGCCGTTCAAACAGGACTTTGAGACGCTTCGCCATGTGTTTGATGCCCGGCGCGATGCGGCAAAGCAATTGCTTGAAGACGCGAAGAAAAAATACTTCACGGAAACGGAAGAGGAGGTGCGTGCGCATATTTGTCTTACGGGCAGAACGGTTCGTGCTTACGCGCGTCTCACCGCTTCGTTTATCGATGCGTACCAAGCAGCAAAACGGGAACAGAATATCCTCGATTTCAACGATTTGGAGCATGGTGCACTTGCGATTCTCTGCGCGGATTCTGAAGCAATGCAGAAACTCTTGGCGGGAGAACGAACGAATGAAGCGATGGAATGCGTGCGATCGGAAGTCGCACGTGAGCTTCAGGCGAAATACGCCGTCATCATGGTCGATGAGTATCAGGATACGAACAGTGTGCAGGAGGCGATCCTGGATCTCATCGCGCGTGAGACGAATCGATTCACGGTGGGGGACGTCAAGCAGAGCATCTATCGCTTTCGCCTCGCCGATCCCGCACTCTTTCAGAAAAAGTACGATGCGTATCCGGAAGAACTGGAGGCGGTGACCCGTGACCAACTCATCACGATGCGCGAGAATTTTCGCAGCCGTGCCGATGTCCTCATGCCGATCAACTTCATCTTTGACCAAGTCATGCGCCGCGATGTGGCGGAAATTGATTACGACGAGAGGAGCCGCCTGCGGGCGGGGTTCAAGTACCCACCGCATGCGCACAGTCTTGCAGGTCCCGTCGAACTGGATTTGATCCTGAAGGAGACGGAAGATGCCGGTCATGATGCAGCAGTGCCCGAAATCGATGCCGATGAGCAGAGCAGATCGGATGTAAGTTGGACAGGTGCAGGGCATGTGGAAGATCTCGCCGGCTTTGCGCTTGAAGCGCAGCATATAGCTGATCGTATCGCATCGCTTATGGAAGAAGGGTATGTCGTCTACGACAAGGATCTCGGTGAAGTGGGTGGCTATCGTCCGCTTGCCCTTCGCGATATTTCCGTTCTCCTGCGCGCCACAAAGGGAAAGGAGGGCGTTCTTCTGCGCACGCTGCAAGAAAATGGAATTGACGCTTATTCAGATGCGGACGGCGGTTATTTTGAGGTAACCGAGGTGCGGCTCATGCTCGCACTTCTCACGATTCTCGACAATACACGTCAGGACATCCCGCTCGCAGCAATACTCGTCTCGCCGATCGGCGGGTTTTCGATGGAGGAGCTTGCGAAGCTCCGCCTCTGTGCGGTTGGCGATCTTTATGATGCACTTCTCGCGAGCTTCGGCGCCGATTCCAGGCTCGAGGGGGGACTCGCTGCGCGCGCGGCAGCGTTTCAGGAGCAGCTTGCCGCATGGCGGACGTACGCGATGCGCCATAGTGTGCCGGATCTTATATGGAAGCTCTATCGTGATACGGGCTATTACGATTACGTCGGAAGCCTGCACGGCGGAGTCTTGCGGCAAGCAAACTTACGCATGCTCGCCAGTCGGGCGGCGGACTACGAAAAGACGAATTATCGCGGGCTCTTTCGCTTTTTGCGCTACATCGACAATCTCAAGAAGCGCAATACGGATCTTGCTTCAGCGCGTGCACTCGGTTCCGACGAAGACGTCGTGCGCATCATGAGCATTCATAGGAGCAAAGGGCTTGAGTTTCCTGTTGTCATCCTCGCTGACATGGCCAAAAAGTTTAATTTGCAGGACGCGCAGGGCACGTTTCTCCTACATAAGGAGCTTGGAATCGCACCGAAGCTCGTCGAGCAGATGAAAGAAGGCAGGCAACGCTACACGACGCTTTCGTGGCGTGCTGTCGCAGCGAAGATCGCGGCGGAGACAAAGGCGGAGGAGATGCGCATCCTCTACGTTGCCATGACGCGCGCACGTGAAAGGCTCATTCTCGTCGGAAGCATGAGCGAAAAAAAGTGGGAGGCGAATGCGGCGAAATGGTGTCGGACGGCGAATTGCCCCGATGAGCGGCTTCCTGCGGACATGGTGCGCAGCGCAAACACCTATCTCGATTGGATCCTGCCCGCCCTCGCGCGTCATGCGGACGGGGCACTCCTGCGCGAAGCGGGAGGCGTGAACGAGTGGCATGCAGGCGGTGCGATGAAGGAAAAGGCGCATTTTGCGCTGAACCTTGTCGCAGAGCATGACGTCAGGAAGGCTGTGATCGCGGAGGACACGGCGAACGCGCTTATGCGTGCCGTTCGCGAGGAGAAGCCACTTCCAGCCTCTCCTGCACGCGATTGGGTGGAGGAGAGGCTGAATTTTCGCTATGCGATGCATGGACTCGCGGATATCCCCGCGAAGCTCACGGTCAGTGAGATCAAGCGGCGCTTTGCCTTGCTCGATGCGGGGGATAAATCCGTGCCAGCGTCCTTTACCCTGCCCGAAAAGCGGACGGAGTGGCGGCGTCCTCGCTTCCTGCAGGGGGAAAAAGGCCTTTCGTCGACGGAGCGCGGTACGCTCGTGCATACGGTCATGCAGAATCTCGATCTTTCGTCTGATACGAGCTTTGAAGGCATACGAAACCAGGTCGAACGGATGGCGGAACGTGGCATTATCCCCTTCGAACATAAAAATGCGGTATCCATCAAAGGGATCGCAGACTTTGCGCGCTCACCAATCGGAAAGCGCATGCGCCGTGCTGTGCGCGTCATGCGCGAGATCCCGTTTTCGCGCATGGTGCAGGCGAAGCGCTTCTTTGATACGGTGGAGAATGCGAAGGAGTGCGTGTTCATTCAAGGTGTCCTCGATGTCCTCTTTGAGGACGAAAACGGTCAGCTCGTCCTCCTCGACTACAAGACCGATCAGACGAATGATGAAGCACGGCTGCGCCATCGTTACGCTGTGCAGATTGCACTCTATGCGGAATCCATTGAGGAAATCCTCGGGCGCAAGATTGCGGAACGCTATCTCTACTTGCTTCCATACAGTACATTCATTTCGATGGGAATGGATCCGTCAGTGGGAAACTACGCCTTGACATGATTCGAGCGGGTGCTATAAAATAGAACTGGTTTATGCTTTATGGGGGGCGTGTAGATTGACGAAGGTTATTGTGAGCGGTGCCTGTGGGCGCATGGGACAAGCGGTTCTGAAGGCTGTGCAGGAGGCAGACGGACTGCAGCTTGTTGGTGCTGTAGACGTGCGCGGCGGAGCGGACACGGGAACGCTTGTGGGGCTTCCTGCAACGGGTATATGCGTGGAGACGGATCTCGTGGCGGCCCTCGCGCACCTGAAGCCGGATGTCATGATTGACTTCACGCGTCCGGATGCCGTTTTTTCCAATGTGATGGCGGCGCTGAAGCACAAGGTTTCGCCCGTCGTTGGGACGACGGGGCTTTCCGATGAGCAGAAGCGCGTGATTGCAAATGCGTGTGTGGAGAATGAGACCCCTGCCTTCATTGCGCCGAATTTTGCAATCGGAGCCGTTCTTCTCATGGTGCTTGCGCGACAGGCAGCAAAGTATATGCCGGACGTTGAAATCATCGAGCTTCACCATGACAAGAAGCTGGATGCGCCGTCTGGCACGGCAGTACAGACAGCGGAGATGATTGCCGAAGTGCGCAAGGCACATAAGCAAGGCAATCCCCATGAATTTGAGAAGATTGCGGGTGCACGCGGTGCAGACTACGAAGGCATGCACATCCACAGCGTGCGCCTTCCGGGCTACGTTGCACATCAGGAAGTCATCTTCGGTGGTCTCGGACAAACGCTCACGATACGCCACGACTCGATGAATCGGGAGTCGTTCATGCCAGGCGTCGTCCTCGCGGCGCGCAAGGTGTGCAGCCTCACCGGGCTTACGATCGGTTTGGAAAAACTGCTCGATTGAGGAAACCTTTCCCGCCAAGGCAGGGATGATGAATCAATGACGTGTTTCATGGAAGCGAAGAAGGATTACAAATGAAGAAGTATAATGTTGCTGTTTTGGGCGCTACGGGTGCCGTCGGACAAGAGTTCTTGATGCTGATTGAGGAGCGCAGGTTCCCGTTTGCAGAGCTCAAGATGCTCGCTTCGAAGCGCAGTGCAGGCAAGATCATCCCGTTTATGGGCAGGGACTACACGGTCGAGGAAGCGACGACGAATTCCTTCAAGGGCGTCGATATCGCACTATTCGCAGGCGGTGCCGCGAGCAAGGAGTTCGCTCCGGCTGCCGTTAAAGCAGGTGCTGTCGTCATCGACAATTCGAGCACGTTCCGAATGGATCCCGAGGTGCCGCTCGTCGTGCCGGAAGTGAATCCGGACGCGATCAAGACGCACAAGGGCATCATCGCAAATCCGAATTGTTCCACGATCATCATGGTCATGGCGCTTAAGCCACTCTACGATATCGCGAAGATCAAGCGCATCGTCGTATCGACGTATCAGGCCGTTTCGGGCGGCGGCAAGGAAGCGATGGCAGAACTTGAGCAGCAGGTCCAAGACATCGTCGCGGGGCGTGAGGTCAAGGCGCACATCCTGCCGGGCGCAAAGCTCGCCAAGCATTATCAGATCGCGTTCAATCTCATCCCACAGATCGATGTATTCAAGGACAACCTTTATACGAAGGAAGAAATGAAAATGATCGACGAGACCAAGAAGATCATGAGCGATGATTCGATGCGCATCACGGCAACGACGATCCGCGTTCCTGTCTACCGCAGCCATGCGGAATCGGTGAACGTGGAATTCGAGCGCGAAGTCAGCGTTGAAGAGGCGAGAAAAGCACTTGCGGCGTTTGATGGTGTCATGGTCACGGATAATCCAGAGGAGCAGGAGTACCCGATGCCGCTCTTCACGTCGGGAAAGAACGATGTGGAAGTTGGCAGGATCCGCAAGGATTACTCGATTGACAGCGGTCTGAACCTTTGGATCTGCGGCGACCAGATTCGCAAAGGGGCAGCGCTTAATGCTCTGCAGATTGCAGAATACATGATCCAAAACGATATGATTTGACCGATGAACAGGCTCATGCGGTGAGCCTGTTCTGTATTCCTTGGTGATGGGATGGGAGGGAATGAGATGACGGGCGAAGAGACGATGATGTTTCGATTCGGAACGGATGAGAATAAAGCAGAACGCACCATCCGAGCGGCATGCGATGCCATGCAGGAGAAGGGGTATAATCCCATCAATCAGCTTGTTGGCTACTTGCTTTCGGGCGACCCTGCCTACGTGACAAGCTATAAGGATGCCCGCAATACGATTCGGGCACTCGAACGCGATGAACTGCTGGAAGAACTCGTTCGATTCTACTTGGAGAACAAAAAGTGAAGCGGTATATGGCGCTCGACATAGGTGATGCGACGATCGGCATTGCAGTCAGTGACTTGCTCGGCATCACAGCGCAGGGTGTGGAGACAATACGGCGTAAATCCATTGAATCGGATCTCACGCGCCTCAGTGAGCTTATCCGGGAGTACGAGGTGACGGATCTCGTCTCCGGGCTGCCAAAGAACATGAATGGAACGGAAGGACCGCGCTGTGAGGTCGTCAAAGCATTTATGGAAAGGGTCAGCCGCGCGTTCCCCACCGCATCGATTCATTTTTGGGATGAACGGCTTTCGACAGTAGGCGCAGAGCGATCGCTTCTCGCGGCGGATGTATCGCGCAGGAAGCGCAGAAAAGTCATCGATAAGATGGCAGCGGTCTTTATCCTGCAGGGCTTTATGGATCGCCATGCGTCCGAAAATCGAATCGGATCGTAACGCAAATGCACAATATCCGTAAGGTGGGTGTAGGTGCATTGTATTTTATGGTATACTTCGAGTATTGCCGTTTGAAACAACAAGGGACAGGAAAGAGTTTCCCTTTATGGAGGTAGATTCGTTTGAAGTACATGAGTGGCAATGAGCTGCGCGAGGCGTATTTACAGTTTTTCGCGGAAAAGAAGGGGCATCTTCGGTTGCCGAGCTTCTCACTCATCCCGCAGGATGACCCGACTCTCCTTTTGATCGGTGCGGGCATGGCACCACTGAAGCCATTTTTTACGGGCAAGATGAAGCCGCCCCGCACGCGCGTGACGACGAGCCAGCGCTGCGTCCGCACAGGTGACATCGAAAACGTCGGCCGCACAGCACGCCACCAGACGTATTTTGAGATGCTCGGCAATTTTTCATTTGGCGATTATTTCAAGGGCGAGGCGATTCCTTGGGCATGGGAGTTTCTGACGGAAGTCGTCGAACTGCCAAAGGAAAAGCTTTGGGTCACGGTCTATCCCGATGATACAGAAGCCATCGAGATTTGGAAGTCGCAGCCGGGCTTCCCACGGGATCACATTGTCAAACTCAATGATAATTTTTGGGAGATCGGTCCCGGACCGTGTGGGCCAGACTCTGAGATATACATTGATCTAGGCGAGGAGCGCGGCTGCGGCAGCCCGACGTGCGCCGTCGGCTGCGATTGTGACCGCTATCTTGAAATTTGGAATCTTGTCTTTACGCAGTACGACCGTCAGGAAGACGGGTCGTACGAGAACCTCGTACATAAGAACATCGATACGGGCTGTGGTCTTGAACGCCTCGCGTCTGTCTTGCAGAAGAAGCAGACGAACTTTGAGACAGACCTCCTCTACCCGATCATCGAGTATGCAGAAAAGGTATCGGGGCTTTCCTACGGGAAGGACGAGAAGAGCGACGTCTCGCTAAAGGTCATCGCCGACCATGCGCGCTCGATGGCGATCATGATCATGGACGGCATCCTTCCGTCGAATGAGGGGCGCGGTTACGTCCTTCGCCGTATCCTGCGCCGCGCGATTCGCCATGGGCGCATGCTCGGCATCAAAGGGAAATTCCTCGAAGGGGCCGTCGATGCGGTTGTCGGCATTTACCGCGGTGCGCGCGACTTCGAGGAGCTCGTCAACAAGGCAGA
>ERZ772945.287-NODE-287-length-42208-cov-9.504851_pt1 | contig 42208 bp, 41 predicted proteins | sample MGYA00511681_ERZ772945 | MGnify/ENA primary metagenome ERZ772945 (study PRJEB29015, sample SAMEA2737943) | human oral metagenome | biome: human oral; feature: human-associated habitat; material: dental | place: China | collected 2143 ...
CACACATCGGGGGCGGAAATGCATCGCGCACTCCCGCCCCCATTCTTTAAAACAAATTGTGTGTATGCAAATTGGCATCTCCGTGGATGCCCCTTTTGTTTTAAAGCAAGTTATTCTTTTGGCGTCACCGTGGCCGAACCTTGGCCACTGCCGCCGGGTTTGTTTCCACCTGGATTACCCGAGCCGCCACCGTTACCCGAACCACCGCTGCCGTTACCGGACCCACCGCCGCTGTTGCCCGAACCGCCGTTACCAGAACCGCCACCGTTTCCGCCGTTACCGGAATTGCCATTGCCTGAGCCATTACCGCCAGAGCCACCGCCCTTCTTCCCGCCGTTCTTCGCCTTGGGCACTTCCGACTCGGGCACCTGCACCAATTTCTTCTTGCGAAACACCTTCACCCAAACGCCGGACGAACGCCCGTCGATGGTCAGTCGATAGCATTTCTTCGCACCCGAACCGCGGCTCTCACCCGAATAATGCACGGCTTCGGGAGCCACGCCTAAAGTTTTGGCCAGTGCATCGAACAGCGGGGCGAGCATCTTGCGTTGGTCTTCGATTTTCGCCGCATTGGCCTTCGCATTCGACGTTTCGCGCTGTTTGAGCAGCGTGTGGCGGTTGTCCACCAACTGGTTGTAACGGTTGATCAAGGCGGTGATGGCTGCCGACGGCTCGAGGTCGTCCAACGAATCGATGCGGCGCACCACGGCGTCGATGGCTTTGTCGGTGACGCGGCGCAGAGCCTTCATGTCGTACAGCTTTTTGTCACCGGCAAACCGTCCGCGGAAGGCCTCGTCGAACGCCTGATTGTGGTCGCCGATGCGCTTCACGGCCCCCTCGGCATGCAGCACCTTCAGGGCTTTTGCGGCCTCCGTCTCGGCCAAATCGGCCAGCAGATTTTTCAGTCCGCCCGTCTCCTTGTCATAGTTCATCGTGGCCACGCCGGCATAGCGTTTCATGATTTCGCTGACGCGTTTCGCAGCCTCCAACTCTTCCGCCTCCTCGCTGTAGAGGCCCGCGTCCACGGCATGTTGCAGCGAATAGTAGGCCTTGTCGCGTCGGTCGTCCAACTCGCGCAGCTGCGCATTCATCGCGTTTCCCCGTTGCGGAAACACCGCCTCGTCCTCGTCCTTGAAGGCATCTTCCAACGGTTTCAACACGGCGGTTAATTTTGCCACGTTCGCCTCCTTGGCCATGGTGAGCAAGTGGTCGGTGAACTGATAGTGCTCCAGGTGCTGGAGTCTTCCTTTTTCTATGGTTCTTAGTTCCATAAATTGTTTTTTTTGTAGTTAGTAAAAAAGTGAGCGTCGTGGCACCCCGAACACTCGGTTCTCAAATTTTTAAGCCTTCGTGGCACCCCGACGGCCTATTTTTTTCGTTTTTACTCGTTCGGGGCTCCCCGAACGAGCATTTTTTTCATTTTCAGTGCTTCGTGCGCCCCCGAACAGCCATTTTTCTCGTTTTTGGTTGTTCGGGGTACCCCGAACGCATGATTTAATACTTAATCTTTAAAATCTTCATCACTATTTTACTTTCCACCCTATTCAAATGGCTGTGCACGCAATCCATATTGAAAATCCATAGCTGTGGCAGACGAGAAATATATGTAATCGGCATCAAATTCAAATGGCCTGCAGTATTTATCAGGACCACTAATTGTGATGGATTGTTGCCAATATCTTCCTTCACGTCCTATCCCGACAAACCACCCGGTCACCCAATGATAATATCCTGTCGCTGGTAAAAAGAAATAGTCGAAAGAATTTGGTACAATATCATGAGAAGGCCTTGCCTGATAAGGAGTTTGTTTTGTCCCATCATGAAAATCGACGTAATTCCCAAAACGGTCTATGGCTCCATTCTTTAAATAGTTAGGGTCGGTAATATGATGATCGCGCATGATGGTTGCTTTTTTCTTTAACCACAACCCACCTTTATACAATTTTCCCATCATGGTCCATAGTTCGCTTGAGTCCCAGCGAGGATCACCCTCAAAAGCATACCAACACAGTTCATTAACATTGGGAAGCGTTTGAAAGAGTGGTGTCTGAGCATTTAACCCGGCATCTACTGCAGCCTTATTGTAACTGCGAGCGTCTGTACCATCTTGTTTTGATATATAAGGATAGGTAAGCATCTGTGTCGGGTTTCCATAGTTATCTTCAGTTGGTTGCTTTGGATTGGCCGAGTTCCACTCATAACCTGCCCAAAAGTTTTGCTGAGCATCCCAACTGTAGTAAGAATTACCTGCATACGCTTTAATTTTGAGCGGGGCTTCCATGTCGTAATAGCTGTTGGCAGCATAGGTGAAAGCGGGGTAGCTTTGCGTGACGGTTCCCTCAATGTTATTCACCGCATCTTTCACCCAATAGCGTATGGTGAGCGTGTGTGTACCGGGCTTAATCACAATGAAACACCCATTGGTCGCTAAGCTGGCCGCAGTGTTGTTCAGTGGGAAGCCATCGGGATAGGCACCACTGGCATCGCTTTTGGTTTCTAACCGGATTTGTTTGCTGCCAGCCCCTGTTAACCCTAACGAAGAGAGGGTGAAAGTGCCGGCAATATCATTGTTTGAGATGATATCAATTTTAGTAATCTTACACGTTTTTAATCGATTGTCTTGCGTGTAAGGTTGGAGTGCTAAGATAGCTTCCGGGTGTTTCAACTTGAACTTGAAAGCCAAGCCATCTGCCTTCCATTGTGGCACGGCCTCGCCCACGCCACACTCGCCATTATTGGAGATTTCATCAATAGCGTTGGGTTTGGTTTGATTTTGCGTGGTGGGGATGGTGATTTGGTCGTTCGTTCCATTTTTGCCCAAATAATAAACCATGGTTCCCGTGGGCGAATACATGCCGGGCAGCTTGAAAGCGAAGTTCTCGGTGTGTGCAGTCACCGCATTGCTCACTTGCCAGTTGCCGTCGCGGTCTTTTACATAGATTTTATCGCCGGCCTCCCAAAACCATTTCTCGGCAGCATAGTCGAGCGAGGTACGCGTTTTGGCACTGGCCGTTTCGTCGTTGCCCGAAAAGAAAGTGGTGGTGATACCATTGTTCTTGTCCGTTTTGTTTTCTTCGGCTGCATCTTTCTCTGCACAAGCCGAGAACGTCAACGCAATGGTTGACAGCACTACAAGGCTGATATTGAATCGTAATTTTTTCATTGTCGAAATCCTTTCTTTAAAAATCCTCGTCTTCGGTTAAATCGTCACTTTCGTCATCATTGAATGATTCGTCACCCCAACCGAGTCCCCACTTCTTGGCACCACCCGATGGAGCTGGTCCGCTGCCATGATGGGGCTTCTCGTGCTGGCTTTCAAACGAAGTGCTGTCTAAAAGGCCATAATTCGTCGCTATCGTGAAAATCTGCGACATGGGCTTTACATACTTTTCCTTCATATTCTTAAAACCATTTTATATTATGAGTTATTTTATCCTTGTTTTGCATACAAAATCCGTTCATTTTTGCACGCAAAAAGGGCATGCAAAAAGTTTATGAAAAACTTCTTGCACACCCTTTGTTTATAAGTGATTATGTTGTATATTACGCGCGCGTAGGAGCGGACGTTAGAATGTGTGTGTGTGTGTGTGTGTGTGTGTGTGTGTTACACAATTATTTGGATTGACCAAATAAAAAGGCATAAAAAAACAGGCAGAAGAAAAATTCTTTTGCGCTGCGAAGGTTGCCTTATGGTGTAAACTACTCATCACTTAACGTTTTATTTTGTTGGCTGCAAAGTTAAATGTTTTTAGTGAAATGGCGAAATATTTTCGAAAAGAATTTCCTTTTGCGGCGTTTTCGATGTGCTAAACGGTGTGCTAAACTTGGTTTCGGCGGCATCAAACAACGATTTTAGGGTTGTGGCATCGCCAAATTTTCGTTTGCGACATGGTGCTGCCTTCTTATATTTTTTACTACCTTTGCTCGGCAATGAAATATGTAGAAGTTGTTCTTCCCCTGCCTTTGGATGGCCTTTTCACCTATTCGTTGCCCGAAGAATGGGCGCAGCAGGTGGCTTGCGGCATGCGTGTGTTGGTGCCTTTTGGTAAGACGAAGCACCACATTGGCATCGTGTGGCACCTCACGGATGTGAAGCCCGACTATGAATTGAAGCCCATTCTCGAGGTGCTCGACGCGCAGCCGGTGCTCTTGAGCCAGCAGGTTCGCTTGTGGGATTGGATGGCCGACTACTATCTCTCGCCTTTGGGCGACATCTATAAGGCTGCGCTTCCCTCGGGCATGAAGATGGAAGAGGGCTACAAACCCAAAATGGAGACCTATGTTGCGCTGGCTCCTGCGTTTCAAAACGAGCAGGCACTGCACTTTGCGCTGAATGCGTTGGCACGCGCCACGCAGCAACAAAGGGTGATGATGGCCTATCTTTCGCTGTCGCATTGGGATAGGCTTTCAGCCGCCATGCCGCAGCCTTCCGTCACGCCCATCACGCGCGATGAGCTGCTGAACGTGACGCATTGCAGCATGGCCACGCTCAAAGCGCTGGTTGATCGCGGCTTTCTCACCCTTTATAAGCAGGAGGTGGGGCGACTGAACAGCGCGATAACGGCGACGGCTCCGCTACATTCGCTCAACGCGGCGCAGCAAAAAGCCTACGACGAAATCAAGGAAACGTTTCAAACGCGGAACGTAACGCTGCTGCATGGTGTGACCTCGAGCGGCAAAACGGAGCTGTATATCCACCTCATCGAGCAAGCCATTAAGGAGGGAAAGCAGGTGCTTTATCTCTTGCCCGAAATCGCCTTGACCGTGCAAATCACCAACCGTTTGAAAGCTGTTTTTGGTCAACGTCTCGGTATTTATCATTCGAAATATAGCGATGCCGAGCGGGTTGAGATATGGAACAAACAGCTTTCCGCCGCGCCCTATGACATTGTGATTGGTGCACGCAGCGCAGTGTTCCTGCCTTTTCAGCGGTTGGGCTTGGTGATTGTCGACGAAGAACACGAGACGAGTTTTAAACAGCAAGAGCCTGCGCCACGCTATCATGCGCGGAGTGCGGCCATCATCTTGGCCAATCAGTATGGGGCGAAGACGCTTTTGGGCACAGCTACGCCGTCGATGGAGAGCTATAACAACGCCATCAGTGGGAAATATGGGCTCGTCAGGCTGGCAACGCGCTACCAAGACATTCAACTGCCGCAGATTGAGGTGGTGGATGTGAAGGATTTGCGGCGCCGAAAAATCATGAAAGGGCTTTTCTCGCCGCAACTGTTGCAAGCCATTGATGAGACGTTGGCTGAGGGAAATCAGGTGATTTTGTTTCAAAATCGCCGCGGATTTGCGCCGATGCTCACGTGTAAGGATTGCGGATGGGTGCCCAAATGTGCCAACTGTGATGTCTCGCTCACCTATCATAAACAGCTCAATCAGCTCACTTGTCATTATTGTGGCTTCACCTATACGGTGCCAACCCACTGCCCTGAATGTGGCAGTGAGCAGCTCACCACGCAAGGTTATGGCACCGAAAAGATTGAAGATGCCATTCAAAAGCTGTTCCCACAGGCTAAAATCGCACGGATGGATTTAGACACCACGCGCACGAAGAACGCCTATGAGCGATTGATTAGCGATTTTTCGCAGGGCAAAACGAACATCCTCATCGGCACGCAGATGATTAGTAAAGGGCTTGATTTCGACCATGTGCAGGTGGTGGGCATCTTGGATGCCGACACGATGTTGAACTATCCTGACTTCCGTGCCTATGAACATGCCTTCACGATGATGGCACAAGTGAGCGGACGTGCGGGGCGAAAGGGTCGGCAGGGGCGTGTGATTTTGCAAACGAAGATGCCCGAACTGCCGCTGATTCAGCAAGTGGTGGCCCATGATTTCAACCACTTCAGCCACGACCTGTTGGAAGAACGTGCGTTGTTTCATTATCCACCGTTCTATCAGTTGGTGTATGTCTTTTTAAAACACAACAAGAACGAAGTAGTTGAAACGGCTGCGGTGGAGATGGGAAGCCGGCTGAAACAGCTCTTCGGCACGCGCATTTTAGGCCCCGATAAGCCCGCTGTGGCGCGCGTGAAGACAATGCACATCCGCAAAATTGTGATTAAATTGGAACGAAGCCTCGACCCCAAAAAGGTGCGTGAAGCACTGCGGTGGGTGCAAAAACAAATGATGCAGGACAAACATTACGCTGCCCTGCACATTTATTATGACGTTGACCCGCTGTAAAAAGCGGCCATTTTAGTGAGCAATCAATATCGAATTACGCGGTAATTGCTATCATATTACGCGATAATTCCTATCGAATTACTTAGAAGTTAATATCTAACCCCGCCGCAAACACGTTGTTATTGCGCGTGAAGTCGGCCTTATAGTTGCCGGCATCACCATTCACATGGCCGTAGAAGGTGTGGAAATAACCCAAGTTGAGGTTCATCTTCTCGCTCAGATGCAGGCAAACGCCCGCACCAACCGAGTTAGAATTGGCCACAAACGACTTGTCGTCCATGTATTCTTTCGTCAGACCATAGCTCGTGTTTTGCCAACCTGCACTCACGGTTAAGCACTGATTGACCTGGTATTCCGCACCCGCATTGTATTCAAGTGTGCCGCGTTTCAATTTCTTCTCGCGGTGTCCGTAGCTCGTAGCGTGCTTATCGTCGAAGAAATGGAAACCCACATTGAGCTTTAAACGGTCGGTAGGCGTGTAGCCAACGCCCAAAGCTAAATAGGCAGGAATGTCATTTGCAATGGTCTTTCCGTCGGAAAACTCGCCGATAGCTTCATCCATTTTGTGGTCGAACTGCTGTTTGAGTAATTGCATACCACCTGAAATTGCAGGATTAGTGAGAAGCGCTTGTGCTTGAGCGGGCGTGTAATGTGCCTCCGTAATGAGCATAGCGCCCAAGGTGGTGGGCAGGTTTCCAATGCTGGGTAATTGATTTACCGACTCGTTCTTTAGACGTATGCGCGTCTTAAACTCATATTTTGCAGCAAAATTCCATTTGCCTACTTTGTAATCAACGCCGATGATGGGAGTGAAACCAATCCCCGTTTGGTCGCAGTTCAATTGAATGTCGGCCGAAGAAGGTTTGGTTTTGTCGAGCATGGTGTAAAGTGGCACCTTTCCAACCTTGATGTTTCGCACGTAACCATAGTAGTTGCTCATGGCATAAATGCCGCGAACGCCTGCAAAAGCACTAAGCTCCGGGGTGATGCGATAGGCTGCACCGAGCGACAAACTGTAGTAATATTGGCGGCCACGCATGTAGCTTTCAAAAGCATAGGTTCCTTGGTTACCAAACTTATTGGCCGAAGACAGCCCCAACACATTGCCTGTCGCATGGTCTAAAGCTTGTGCCAACAGATTAACTCCTTGTGCAGTTTCGCCAACAACCTTCTCGAAAGAACCTAAACCATTATCGAAAGTGCATTTTCCACCGCCTCCTGTTACGCCAAACATCGCCTGGAAAGAAAACTTGTTCCAGTTGTATGCCGCTTGAATCGAAGGAATAACGGGGGCAAAAGCCTTGCCCTCGAACGTTCTTTCCGTAGAAGGATTTTGCTGGTTGCGTGCGAAAAGGGGATACGAATTCTTAATCGTTCGGCTTTGAAAGGCCAGCTGCCAGTTGAACGACAAGTGCCAACCCGGTGACAAGAAAGCCACACCTGCGGGGTTAGCATAAACACCATCGATGCCAATGGCTGCGTCTCTGCTCAGCATGCGGTCAAAGGCTGCATTTTGATTGGTGTTGGTTAATAACCCGCCTGCAAAGGTTTGTTGCGACAACACCATTGCAGTGCTTATGAAAACGAATTTTAATTTATTCATCTTTAAAATTACTAATAAAAATCTCCGCAAAGGTATTTCTATTGCTCTAAAATGCTACTATTTCGCGATATTATTTAAATAGCCTTAACATTCAAGCGCCTGTTTCATGCACAAGAGTGTTGTTTTGTGCAACTTTCCGACGGTTTTTCTTTCTTGTTTTAAAGAGTAAGTCCTGCACTTTCCATTGTTTCTGACGGTGGGGCCGTGTGTATCATGAAGATGAAAAGTGGGGTAGTGCGGGCTTTTGTTATTTCAAGAGCGCACCGGTAATGACACCTTATTATATATAGGGTATCTCATAGCCAATGATGACATATACACTTAGCGCGCCAACCAATAATTATGATGCTATGGGTTGGCGCGCATCGTTATCCTCGATGTCCACTCTTTGTGAGCAATCTCATGCGATGGCGCGCACATGCAAAGCACCATCGCTTGCAAACGCTATTTGTTTGCGTAATAGTTCTTGGTTGATTTCACATTGCCATTCTTACTCAATGTGAGCGTTACTTGCTGTAACGATTTGTTGGTATGGTCGAAAATAACGGCAGGGTTGAGCCTACGTCCTTGGAAGAAGAGTTCAAAATGCAGATGTTCTGTCGTGGCTCTGCCTGTTCTTCCCGTTAAACCAATCACTTGTCCTGCCTTTACTTTGTCGCCCACTTTCACTAAATTCTTAGACTGATGGCTGTAAAGGGTCTCAAAACCATATTTATGTTTGATGCGAATGCAATTACCATAGCCCGAAAAAGGACTGCTCCTAACGACGACACCATCAAAGGCTGCCAAGATTTTATCATTGGGAATGGTCTTGATATCAACACCCGAATGGTGGCGAGCCCCGCCATAAGGGCTGATGACATGACTTCCCGGGAGCGGATAAGCCCACTCTTCTTTTTCTAAATAGGAGAGGTTCCATTTGAAAGATTCTCGGTTGCTGAATGGATTTTCTTCGTCAATCTTGTCTTCTTTTTCAGGTTTATTCTTTGTTTCGGCGAGGGCTACATCTACATATTTCCCATTCTTGGTGCAGACAAGAGTCTTTTTTCTTAGCCGGTGTCCACGGATTTCCAAGACCACATCGGGATTAATTTTTCCACCATTAATCATGATGAAGAAGCGGCAAAGTCCTTTCTTTTTCGACTTTATCGATGTGTTGTCTGTTCCAACAATCGCAATGCTTTGCCCAGCCTGCACTTTATCTCCCACTTTTACGAGGTTTTGTGCATTGTTTGCATAAACGGTTTCAAGGCCATTGTCGTGGCGAATGACAATCGTGTTTCCATTCGTTCCCATCGTTTTTGCAAGGCGCACCGTACCGTTCAGCATGGCTTTCACCACGTCTCCCTCTTTCGTTGCAATCTCAAGGGTCTGATGATCGTCCGCGAGGGTAGCTTTTCCAACGGGCAATGGAAATGAAAAATCGTTTTTTCCAATGTCGCTTAGGTTGATTTGAAAGGCGTTTGAACGGGCAAAGAGCCCAGGTGTCGCGATACTTATCTGTTGCTGTTCGGCGGCTGTAAATTTGTCTTTTGCAGGCATAAAAGCTGAACACAGCATGCAAAAGAAACTCAAAAATAATAGTACTTGGATTTTTTTCTTCATAAGTCTAAAGTGTTTAGAATGGTGGGTTGCTTAAAAATGAGCGGGTTGTAATATGATTCCCGAGTAGATACGCCCTGAATGTATGCCCAATTTCCGTGCAGAAAAATAGTCTTCTGACTGCTGATAGGTGCAGATATGGCTCATGATGATGTGCTGGGGAGGCACACCTTTCTCAATGAGTTGCAGTTGATTGCATCGCGGAAGGTCAATATGCCATTTCGTTTTTTGGCATGCAATGGCCGACATATCGAATGCAGCTTGCTGAAAAGCCTCATACACTTCGTCGCCCACTTCAAACGCTTCGAGCGATATTCCAGGGCCAATGGCGGCATAGAGGTGTTGAGGCTGGGTGCCAAAGGTCTGTGCCATGGTGTGGATTGTCTTCTCAACAATGCGTGCAACGGTGCCCCTCCATCCTGCATGAACGGCTGCAATAGCTTGCTGTTGCGCATCATAAAGCAAGATAGGAATGCAATCGGCTGTCGAAACACCAATGCAGAGACCACGTTCTTGTGTGATTATCGCATCGACATCGTCTAAATATTCTTGCCGTTTCTCGGCGGGTTGGTTCAGCATCTCTTGATCAACGCAGGCCACTTTTGTACCATGCACCTGGTGAGGAACGAGAATATTTTGTGAGGGAATGCCCAAGGTGGCTGCCAAAAGCTGTTTGTTTCGTGTTACATGTTCTAACGAATCGCCACAATATTCGTTAATATTAAACGCACAAAAGGTGCCTTTGCTTACACCGCCCTTACGCAAAGAGCTAAAAGCAAAGACACCTTTTGCTATGTCGTATATGTGTAACTGTGGCCTCATTCTCCTTCCTCTACTTCGTATTCATAGTCGTCTAAGTCCTCGATTTCATCCTCATCAACAAATTCTATGTCGTCGAAGTCGGCATCTTCGGCTTGCATTTCTTCTGCAAAAATGCGCATGTCTTTATCGCGATGCACCAAGGTATCTTCAGCAGTAATCTCTTGTAACTTGTTGCTTTCGCTATTGAGTTCGCGCCACAACACGTCTTTTAGTTCGTTTAATCCTAAGCCCGTCACCGATGAAATGAATATCACGGGGAGGTCTTGGGGCAGCGTTTCGCGAAGCATTTCGATGAGTTCATCGTCCAAAAGGTCGCTCTTTGTGACGGCCAGCACACGATGTTTGTCGAGCATCTCGGGGTTAAACTGCTGCAATTCGTTGAGCAGTACCTCATATTCGTGCTTGATGTCGTCGGTATCGCCCGGCACCATGAACAGCAAAAGCGAATTACGTTCGATGTGACGCAAGAAGCGAAGCCCCAAACCTTTGCCCGAACTTGCACCTTCTATGATGCCAGGAATATCGGCCATCACGAATGATTTGTGGTCATGATAGGCCACAATGCCTAATGAAGGCTCTAAGGTGGTGAAAGGATAGTTGGCGATTTTGGGACGAGCGCTTGATAAAGTTGAGAGCAATGTTGATTTCCCTGCGTTGGGAAAGCCCACCAATCCGACGTCAGCCAGCAGCTTAAGCTCCATGATAATCGTCATCTCTTCCATGGGTTCTCCCGGTTGTGCGTAGCGAGGAGCTTGGTTAGTTGATGTGCGAAACTGAAAGTTTCCCAGGCCTCCGCGTCCACCTTTGAGCAAAAGCACTTCTTGCTTGTCGTAGGTTACATCACAAATATATTTGCCAGTTTCAGCATTATAGACCACCGTACCGCATGGAACATCGATGTAAACATCTTTCCCATTGGTGCCATGGCACTTGTCTCGTCCACCATTCCCGCCATGTTCCGCATAGATATGGCGCTGGTATTTCAGATGGAGCAGCGTCCAATAATTGTGATTGCCCCGCAGATAGATGCTGCCTCCATTACCTCCATCCCCGCCATCAGGCCCACCATTGGGCTGATATTTCACGTGACGGAGGTGCATAGAGCCTCGTCCGCCCTTGCCAGAGCGACAATAAATCTTGACGTAGTCTACGAAATTGGAGTCAGCCATGCTATGCTTTGCAGATTGATTTTATTCGGAAAGTTGGTCTATCTCGCTGGCAATGCGCGCGAAAATCTCTTCGACTGTGCCTAAACCCTCAACATGATGGTGCACACCTTCCTTTTTATACCACTCAATCAAAGGAGCCGTTTGGGTGTGGTACACATTCAAACGTTTTTTAATCGTCTCCTCATTGTCATCACTTCTGCCGCTCTCTTTGCCGCGATTAATTAAGCGTGCCGTCAGTTCTTCTTCTGGAACGGCAAGTTCAATCATTGCAGCTATCTTGTGACCCCGCTCATGAAGCATCTTTTTCAGCGCCTCAGCCTGAGGTGTTGTACGTGGGAAACCGTCGAAAATTACACCTTTATGGTGGCTGCCGAAGCTGTCATAAACATGTGCTAAGATGTCAACCATCAGCTCATCCGGGATTAATTGGCCGTTGTCAATATAGCCCTTTGCGGTCTTTCCAAGCGCTGTTCCATTCTTAATCTCATTGCGCAGTACGTCACCTGTAGAGATATGGCCGAAGCCATACTTCTCAATCATTTTGTCGCTTTGTGTACCTTTTCCGGCACCTGGAGCGCCAAAAATAACAATATTCTTCATTATGATTTTATAAAATAATACTAACTGAATCTTCGTTCTTTAGGGTTCAACCACGGTATAGATATCGCGAAGCTGACGACCTTGCTGGTCATAGTCCAAACCATAGCCCACAATGAAGTCATTTGGGATTTCCATTGCGACATATTCGATGTTGAGTGGCACTTGCAACTTTTCTGGTTTTAAAAGTAATGTGCAGATATGTAGCGACCCGGGATTGCGTGTTCCTAAGGTTTCTAACATTCGTTTCATGGTCTGTCCCGTGTCAACAATGTCCTCAACAATCACCACAGTGCGCCCCGATATATCTTCATTCAGACCGATAACTTCTTTCACTTCTCCTGTTGAAATGGTGCCTTGATAGGAAGCTAACTTCACAAAAGAGATTTCACAAGGGATGGTAATATAACGCAATAAGTCGGCTGCAAAGACAAAAGAGCCATTGAGCACGGCTAAGAACAGTGGGTTCTTGCCCGCTAAGTCGCGATTGATTTCCTCGGCAACTGCTTTTACGTGCTGTAAAATCTCTTTTTCGGGAATAAACGTTTTGAACGTTAAGTCCTTGATTTTGATAATATTCATCGGTGCGAATAGGATTAATTTGTTGCAAATTTACTAAAAATATAGGAAACGCTCCCCACCAATTAGCATTAATTTTGTATTTTTGCAGCAACTATAACGATTAGTATGAAGATATTCAACAGCGCTCAAATTCGTGAGCTCGACAGCTATACCATCGCCCATGAGCCTATTGAATCGATTGAATTAATGGAGCGAGCCGCCAAGGCTATCACCTATAACATCATGCAAACATGGACTAACAAAACCCCATTTGTTGTGTTTGCCGGTTCCGGAAACAATGGTGGTGATGCGCTTGCCGTAGCAAGAATGCTGGCTTCGCATGATTATGAAGTGAGCGTTTATTTGTTTAATATTCATGACCATCTTTCAGAAGATTGTGCAAAAAATAAGCAACGGGCACTTGATGGCAGAAATTTAAAGGACTTTCATGAGGTCGTTGTTGACTTTGAACCCCCTAAATTAACAGCTGATATGGTGGTTGTTGATGGTTTGTTTGGAAGTGGTTTAAACAAACCTTTAGCGGGAGGTTTCGCTTCTTTGGTGAAATATATCAATCAAAGTCCATCCAAAGTAGTCAGCATTGATTTGCCTTCGGGACTGATGGCCGAAGATAATACGTATAATGTGCGGCAGAACATTATACGTGCCGATTACACTTTTACGCTGCAACAATTAAAACTCAGTATGCTTTTGGCTGATAATCAGCCCTATTTAGGTGAAGTGCGCGTGTTGGATATCCGACTTTCACCCACCTATATCCAAGAAACCGTTGCGCAATATCAGCTACTTGAAGAGCAAGATATTCGTAATCGGCTGCACCGACGTTCCCCTTTTGCGCATAAAGGCGACATGGGTACAGCCTTTTTGGTGGCGGGATGTTATGGCATGGCGGGTGCAGCTGTGTTGGCAACGCGCGCTTGTTTGCGGGCGGGAGCCGGCAAAGTCATTGTGCATACGCCTAAACGTAACTATGGAATTATGCAAACCAGCGTTCCTGAAGCGGTGTTGCAGATGGATAAAGAAGAAACGATTTTCTCGGAACCTGTAGAAACCGACGACTATGAGGCCGTTGGAATGGGACCGGGATTGGGTAAGAATGAGACAACCGCTATTGCTCTCATTGCCCAAATTCGGCGCACACAGTGCCCCATGGTGTTAGATGCTGATGCCCTGAATATCTTGGGAAATCATCGCGCTTGGATGCAACAGTTGCCCGAAGGACTTATCTTTACGCCTCATCCGGCAGAGTTTGATCGCTTAGAAGGGGTTGTTTCAAATGGTTGTTACGACCGCCTTTTGAAGGCCATTCGGTTAGCTGAGCGCATACATGGTTATATCTTGCTCAAAGGTCACTATTCCGCTTTGTGCACACCTGACGGGAAAGTGTTCTTCAATCCTACGGGAAATGCGGGCATGGCCACAGCAGGTAGTGGGGATGTGCTGCTGGGTATTATCACAGGATTGTTGGCACAGGGCTATCATTCAAAGGATGCTTGTCTCGTAGGGATGTATCTTCATGGCTTAGCGGGCGATTTAGCCGTGCGCGATTTGGGCGAAGAAAGTCTTTTAGCTTCGGATATGATTGCCTATTTGCCCAAGGCATTCCTACGTATTCGTGAATAGAAATTATGGTAATATGAAAAAAATATGGAGTTTATGGCTGTGCCTTCTATGGGTTGTTGGCCATGCACAAAATGTGGCAGAAGGTGTTACTTATTGTCTGCCTAAAACGGCTATACAGGTGCGTTTGCTGGTAGAAAAGACGGTTTATACACCGGGTGATTTAGCAGCGTATGGCGAAAAGTATCTCAAACTGCAACAGGTGGCTTTCGAACCCACAACCACTTATCGCGTCGTGCAAGCAAAGATGCTGCCCGTAGGCATTGCAGACACGGCAAAACAACACACGGTTTTGCTGGATAAAAAGCATAGCATCATCAAAGTTGACCGCAATCCTGCGGGCATTTTGTTGGCTATTAATGCCTCAGGAAAGGAACCTACGCCACCCAAGCCCTTCGTTTCTGCACCGAAAGCCACCCCTTTAAATCCACGCGATTTTATGAATGCCGATATTCTCTCTGCCGGTTCAAAAGGCAAAATGGCTGCACTTATCGCGTCTGATATTTATGAAATCCGCGACAGCCGCAATCAACTCACGCGCGGTGAGGCCGATTTTATGCCTAAAGATGGCGAACAGTTGCGTCTGATGATGGATAATCTGAATCGTCAGGAGCAGGCCTTGTTGCAGGAGTTTAAGGGGACAACGGTGTGCGATACAGCCGAAGTGGTGCTCTCTTTTGTGCCGCAACCTAATGTCATGCGCCACACCTTGTGTCGTTTTTCCGACCATGCAGGCATCTTAGATGTGAATAATGTGGAAGGACGACCGCTCATAGTGCATGTGCAAGACCTGCATCAAGTGGCAACATTCCAGCAACCTGTGGATGCAAAGAAGAGCAAAGAAGACATTGGGGTGTATGTGAATTTGCCCGGAAAAATAAAGCTCTTGCTCTATGATGGCAACATTTTGCTGTCGCAACTCGAAACCCCTGCAGGGCAGTTTGGGCGGACAGAAGCCATCAGCAGCGAACTTTTTGGTAAGAAATTTACCACACATATTCGCTATGATGCGGCTACCGGCAGTGCCATCCAGTTTGATGTGGAGCCTTTGCAATAAGGTTATTTAAAGGCCTTTGTAACCGGTTGGTTATAAGGATGCTATAAATTGCAAAGAAAAAGCTATGCTTTTGCACGGTAAAGTGGTGCAGATTGCACGGTAATCGCCATCACTTTGCGACACAAAAGCATAGCTTTTTTGTTGCATTTCATTTGCGAATGAAAAACTTGCAGGTCTCATTTTAATTGTTTATATTTGCGCCATGAACGCTAAGAAAAGGGAGAAATTGGGCGATTTGTCTTTAGAATAGCCAAATATATCATTACCGCAGTGTTGATTTCGGCTTTGTTTAACCGGTCGGATGAATGGAAATGGTATAACTTTATCTATCCGATAATTGCCGTAGCATTGACCATTTGGATTGGTCTTCTTCTCATTGATAGCAAGAAAGGTGATGGTAAACAAAATAAAGGAGAAGGATTATGACAGGGATAGATTTCTTTTTAACGGGAATTGTTTTAATGTTGTTCGGCTGGAAGCTCTACTTTGATTATGCAGATCGGAAAGAAGAGCGTCGGCAACGCGAGAAAAATGCGCACCACTCTGAATAATTGTCGTTGTTTTTTGCCGTAAAAGTTTCGCACGAAAGCGCTTTGAAAGCGCACTCTTCTTTGTGGTAGAAGGCGCTTTGGAGAGGAGGTTATGTCAGAGTATGCGTGTGGAGGAATGGCGATGTATGAAATAAAACTTCATCATAAGTTTGCGTTTTTCTTATGATTGTCTTAAATTTGCAACGAAATAAATCTGTTTTTTAAGCAGCATCAGCCATTCGATATGAAGAAAGCCACAATAACCAATCGGCAGTATTTTGTGCCGTTTGTGCTCATCACCTCATTGTTTTTCTTGTGGGGCTTTGCACGTGCGATATTAGATTTGCTCAATAAGCATTTCCAAAACGCATTAGACATTAGCATAACGCAATCGTCGTTGATTCAAGTCACAACCTATTTGGGTTATTTCATCACAGCCATCCCTGCCGGATGGTTTATCAATCGTCATGGCTATCGGTTGGGTGTGGTGATGGGACTGCTGCTGTTTGGCTTCGGAGCACTCTTGTTTATCCCGCTTTCGGCGCTCCATTCCTTCTACACTTTCTTGATTGCTTTATTTATAATAGGGTGTGGTTTGGTGTTTTTAGAGACCTCGGCTAACCCTTATGTTACGGAACTTGGTGCAAAAGAGACGGCCACAAGCCGATTGAATTTTTCGCAATCATTCAATGGCTTAGGCAGTTTGTTTGCAACATTTATCGTGGGACAATTCCTTTTTGGCGGCTCTGTTGGCGAGGGAGAGATCGTGGTGCCTTATACCATCTTAGGCATTTTGGTGCTTCTTATAGCATTGGTTTTCTCACGGGTGCAGCTTCCTGAAATCAAACATGCCGTGTCAAGCGATGATGAAGTGAAAGGAACACGCATCATGAAGCTGTTCCGTTATCATCCGATGTTTGTGTTTGGGCTTTTCGCTTTGCTGGCTTATGAGGTGTCCGAAATATCGATTAATAGTTATTTCATCAACTTTATGACCGGCGAAGGATATATGACCGACCGCACAGCCAGCGTCATTTTGACCGTTGCTTTAGGCTTCTTTATGGTGGGACGCTTTGTGGGTAGTTGGCTGATGCAGTATGTCCGTGCCGAGAAATTGTTGCTCCTTTGTGCTGCAGGCAGTGTCAGTTCTATGGTGATGGTGTTGCTGAACTTTGGTAAAATCAGCATGGTGGCACTCATAGCCAACTATTTATTTGAGGCCATCATGTTCCCAACCATCTTTTCTTTGGCGCTGAACGGATTGGGAAACCTTAAAAAGAGTGCGGCATCTCTGCTGATGATGACCCCTATTGGCGGATGTGGTTTCTTGCTGATGGGGATTATTGCCGATGCTTCTAACCTGATAGCACCATTTGTTATCCCCCTCTTTGGTTATTTTGTGGTGTTGCTTTTTGCATCAGAATTGTTGCGTAAGGCCCATGAAGCGGCATCCTGAAAAGGCCTACTTTGTTATATCTATGTGGCAATTATAAAGCGTAAAGGTGATAATTTTGCAGGCTTTAGACTTTTTAAACTTTCATCTAATAAAAAACAAGTATAACATTTTGCGTTCTCAAAAGAATATGTTAAATTTGCAGTACTTATAAAAAGTGATAGCAATTCATTTGGAACATTCATTCATTTAAATAAAAATCATAATTATGGCAGTTAGTTATAAAGATTTAGGTCTTGTGAACACGCGTGAAATGTTCAAAAGAGCAATCAAAGGTGGTTATGCAATTCCTGCATTTAATTTCAACAACTTGGAACAGCTCCAGGCAATTATCACCGCTTCTTCAGAATTGAAGTCGCCCGTTATTCTTCAGGTTTCTAAAGGAGCTCGTAACTATGCAAACCCAACTCTCCTTCGTTATATGGCTGAAGGTGCTGTTGCGTATGCAAAAGAATTGGGTTGTGCACATCCCGAAATCGTGCTCCATTTGGATCATGGCGATAGCTTTGAGTTGTGCAAAAACTGTGTAGACATGGGCTTCTCTTCAGTGATGATCGATGGTTCTGCACTTCCTTACGAGGAAAACATCGCTTTAACGAAGAAGGTTGTGGAATATGCACACCAGTTTGATGTTACGGTTGAGGCCGAATTAGGTGTGTTAGCAGGTGTTGAAGACGAAGTGGCTTCTGAAGTTTCTCACTACACCAAGCCCGAAGAAGTTGTTGATTTCGCTACACGTACAGGTTGCGATTCGTTGGCAATTTCTATTGGTACGTCTCATGGTGCCTACAAGTTCACGCCCGAACAGTGCACACGTGACCCGAAAACCGGTCGCTTAGTTCCTCCTCCATTGGCATTCGATGTGCTGGCAGAGATTGAGAAACAGCTTCCTGGATTCCCCATTGTATTGCATGGTTCATCTTCTGTTCCTCAGGAATATGTGGATATCATCAATAAGTTTGGTGGCAAGTTGCCTAACGCAGTGGGTATCCCTGAAGAGCAACTCCGTAAGGCTTCGAAGAGTGCTGTATGCAAAATTAATATCGATTCAGACTCTCGTCTGGCTTATACGGCAGGTGTTCGTGAGACATTGGCAGAGCATCCCGACTACTTTGACCCACGTCAATATGGTAAGGTTGCCCGCAACTACATGATCGATATGTACAAACATAAGATCACTGACGTATTGGGTTCAGAGAATAAATTAGCCGAATAAGGGTAATTTAAGATTGAATAATCGTATTTTTAAATATTAATAAAAGGCGGAAGTTGTCGAGACTTTCGCCTTTTTAGTTCTTTAGCATAAGCCAAATAGCACCTTAATAGGAGGCAGAACAGGGTATTCCGGCCGCAATAACCTGTGCTTTGATGGCGTCAAGTTCTTGTGGAGTAGCCTTAAAGAGGGTCTGATCGGGTGTCTCTCTGTCAATGGTGTAGACCATCACCGATTGAGGTTGTATGGCTTTAACGGCAGCTAACCAGGGTAAGACGTAGTGGTCTGAGAGGTTGCTTACATCGTTTCCATGCATGTCTTGCCCTTTTAGAAACATGGTTTGAATGATGATATGCCCTTGAAAGCGCTTCATGTTCTCGATAATTTCTTCCACCTTGTAATGTAATCCTGTAGGTCGGTCAACGCGTTGGATATAGTTTGCGTCGATAGTGTCTAATTTAAGTATGTTGTTGTCTACGAGCATCAGTGCCTCGAACACGTTGGGGTGATGGATGAATGTGCTATTGCTGAGCACGCTGATCTTTGCGTTGGGACAGTATTTGTCGCGCAACATTCGGGTGTCAACAATAATCTCTTTGAAGGCCGGATGTGCGGTAGGCTCGCCATTTCCGGCAAAAGTGAGTACGTCGGGCAGTTGCTTTTGGGTGGCCATTTCTTGGAGTTTAACCTCAAGTTTCAGCCTCACTTCCTCTCGTGTGGGACGGCGTTGCGATGGAATGTGGCTCTGATTAAATCCACATTCACAATAAATGCAATCGAAAGTGCAGACCTTTCCATCGGCAGGCATGAGGTTAATGCCTAATGAAATGCCTAATCTTCGGCTGTGAACAGGACCGAAAATAGGGGCAGGATATATTATTGTACTCATAAGGACAGCAAAGTTACGGAATCTATTTCAGCCACTTTCTGTTTTAAAAGATTTAGAATGACATTAACGTTAAGGGACGTTAAACAATTGCTCTCCGCTGTTTTTTGCATTACCTTTGCAAGATATTAGGTGTGGTATATACTTTTCTTAGATGAGACAACGTTATAAAAGGTCGGGAAATCATTATGGATTGCAAGGCGTGACCCTCTGTATCAGTACGGCAATGGTGCTGATTCTGTTAGGAATGGTCGTGTTTTCAGTGCTCGCAGCACATAATATGTCGACTTATGTAAAAGAGCATTTGTTGGTTACAATGACATTCCAAGATGACGTAACCCATTCTGAAGCGCAGCAAGTTTGTGCAAAGTTGCGCCAGCATCCTTATATCACAAGCGTAAATTTTATTAGCAAAGAGCAGGCTTTAGCCGAGCAAAAGCGTGCCATGGGCACTGATCCTTCAGAGTTTATTGGCATGAATCCGTTCTTGAGTTCCATAGAGATTCGCTTGAAAGGTGATTACGCTAACAACGATTCTTTGGCATGGATAACGAAGGATTTGCAGCGCTATCCTAAGGTGGGGAAGGTGAGTTATGAGCGTGGTTTGGTGGAGAGTGTCAACCAAACGCTACAAAAGTTTAGCGTCATACTTTTGGTGTTGGCCGCCTTACTGACGTTCGTTTCTTTCTCGCTCATCAACAGTTCTACGCGGTTAGACATTTATTCGCGTCGTTTTTCCATTCATATTATGAAGTTGGTCGGCGCATCATGGGGTTTTATTCGTCGTCCCTTTGTGTGTCGGGCAATAGCGGTTGGTGTGGTAGCGGCATTGATAGCCGTGGGCGTTTTGGGTGCATGTTTGTATGCATTGTATTGTTCTGAGCCCGACGTATTGTTGGTTGTTACCCCCGATGTGATAGGCATCACGGTTGTCTCGGTGTTCTTTTTTGGCATAGTCATTACAGGGATTTGTGCCAATCTATCGGTGACAAAGTTCTTAAAGATGAAGGCCAGCGAGCTTTATAAGATATAGTAAATACGAAAACGCTGTTTCAATGCCGGGCTTTTGAAGCTGCATTGTAACGGCAAATGCAAGATTAAATAAAATGGATAAGAAGAATTTTGCCTTTGATAAAGTCAATTTCATATTGTTGGCTGTGGGCATGTGTATAGTGATATTAGGTTTTATTTTGATGAGTGGCGGTGGTTCTACCGAGACAACTTTCGATGAAAATATCTTTAGTCCCCTACGCATTAAGGTAGCTCCTGTAGTGTGTTTTGTCGGATTCATTTCCATTATTTATGCTATTATGCATAAACCTAAGACGAAACAGGACGAATAAGGCTTATGGATTTCATTCAAACCATTATCATTGCCATTGTAGAAGGGCTGACAGAATTCCTTCCTGTCTCGTCAACAGGGCACATGATTATCACGCAAAATCTCTTAGGTGTGCCTAAAGGTGACCCCTTTGTGCATGCTTTCACCTTTATTATTCAGTTTGGAGCCATCCTGTCTGTGGTGTGTTTGTATTGGAAACATTTCTTTCAAATGCGCACAAAGGAAGAGTTTCAAGCTAAGTTAAGGTTCTACGGGCTACTGATTGTTGGTGTCTTTCCTGCTGTTGTGGTGGGCTTGTTGGCTAAAAAAAGTGGTCTTTTAGATTGGCTTTTAGACAGTGTTACCGTTGTTGCCATCACCTTAGTATTAGGAGGTGTGTTCATGTTGTTCTGCGATCGACTGTTCAACGCAACGGATAAAACGAAGGAGGTGAATTGGAAACGCGCCTTTAAGATTGGTTGTTTCCAGTGTTTGTCGGTCATTCCGGGCATGAGTCGCAGCATGTCTACCATCGTAGGTGGCATGCAACAGGGACTAACGCGTAAGCGAGCGGCTGAGTTTTCATTCTTCTTAGCAGTTCCAACGATGGCTGGTGCGACACTATTAGACCTATTAGAAATGTTTAAAGAAGGCACTAATTGGGCTACAACCACCAATATAGAGCTGTTGCTTTTGGGCTGCATTGTGGCATTTGTCGTTGCCATCTTTGCCATGAAATGGTTTGTTGCTTTCTTGACAAAATATGGTTTTAAAGCCTTTGGTTGGTATCGAATTATCGTCGGTTTGGTGATCCTTGTGCTTTTAGCAACAGGACATTCTTTGGCAATGGTTGACTGATGGATTTCAAAGCAGGCGAAATTTTTGCAATAGATAAGCCCTATCGTGTATCGAGTTTTGGGGCTTTAGCTCATGTACGCTATGTGCTTTCCCGCGCATTGGGCTATAAAGTGAAGATTGGTCACGCCGGAACTTTGGATCCATTGGCTACAGGTGTGCTCATTCTTTGCACCGGAAGGGCCACCAAACGCATAGAAGAATTTCAAGGACAAACGAAAGAATATGTGGCCACCTTGCAGTTAGGAGCGACCACAGCAAGCTATGATATGGAGCATGAAGTAAGTGAAACGTTTGCAACAGCTCATATTACACGCGCCCTGATTGATGAAAAGTTAGCCCAGTTTGTGGGCGATATTCTCCAAACCCCACCCAGTTATAGCGCCGTAAAGGTGAAAGGTGAGCGCGCTTATGACCTGCGTCGTACAGGAAAATCCGTGGAGTTGAAGCCCAAGCGAGTGCACATTGAGCAGATAGAAGTGCTGCATTTCGATGCGGAGCGCATGCGATTGCAGCTTCGTGTCGTGTGTGGAAAGGGCACTTATATTCGTGCTTTGGCGCGCGATTTGGGCAGAGCGTTGCAAAGTGGTGCCTATTTAACCGAGTTGAGGCGCACACGTGTGGGCGCATTTACGATTGATACTTGCCTTGATTACGAAAACATTCAGGCTTGGTTAGACGAAAAAGAAATTTAAAGAAACGAGATATATGAAGTTATCGCAATTCAAATTCAATTTACCCCAAGAGCTCATTGCGCTCTATCCCCATAGCTTCACACGGGAGTTTAAACATGAAGATGGCAGCGTTGAGCGTTTCCATGTGACGCGACGCGATGAATGTCGTTTGATGGTTTTGCATACTAAATCGGGTGAAATCGAACTCTTTCACAAAGATGCCGATGGAAAACCTATCGAAGGAGACTATTTAGACTTCCGCAATCTTTTAGATTATTTTGATGAAGGCGACACCTTTATCTTCAATGATACAAAGGTTTTTCCGGCGCGTCTCTATGGAACAAAGGAGAAGACCGATGCAAAAATAGAAGTGTTTTTGCTGCGTGAGCTCAATGCCGAAATGCGTTTGTGGGATGTTTTGGTTGAGCCTGCCCGCAAAATCCGCATTGGCAACAAACTCTTTTTCGATGATACGGGTTCTATGGTAGCCGAAGTTATCGACAATACCACCAGCCGTGGGCGCACATTGCGTTTCCTTTATGATTGCGATCACGAGGAGTTTAAACGCGAACTCTATTCGTTAGGCGAGGCACCTTTACCACGCTATGTCATTGATTATCGCGAGGATCATCATGCCACTGCTGAGGATTTGGAGCAATTTCAAACCGTTTTTGCCCAGGCAGAAGGTGCTGTAACGGCGCCTGCTACAGGCCTTCATTTCAGTCGTGAACTGATGAAACGTATGGAAATCAGGGGCATTCGTCATGCTTTTATCACGTTGCATTGTGGGTTAGGCACTTTCAATCCCATTGAAGTTGAAGACTTAACCAAGCATAAGATGGACTCAGAGCAAATGCTGATTCACGCTGAAGCCTGCCGGATTGTGAACGAAGCAAAGCGTGAAGGGAAGCGCATTCTCTCTGTTGGTACCAGCGTTGTGAAGGCTACAGAGACAGCAGTTGGCACTGATGGCATGCTGAAAGAGTATGATGGTTGGACGAATAAATTCATCTTCCCTCCTTATGATTTCGGACTATCCAATGCGATGGTGGCCAATTTCTATCATCCTTTGTCCACATTGTTGATGGAGACGGCGGCATTTGGTGGGTATGATGCTGTGATGGAGTGTTATCGTTTGGCCGTGGAACATGGCTATAAGTTCGGCTGTTACGGCGATGCCTTGCTCATTTTGAACGATTAAAGGAGTCGTTCGTGCATACCATTTATTTGAGCTTAGGCACCAATTTAGGTTCGCGCGAAGACAACCTTGAACGTGCCTTGCGCTTGCTTCAGGAGCAAGTGGGCGCGCTGTTGCGTCGCTCTTCGGTGCATGAAACCGCACCATGGGGCTTTGAATCGTCCCACATGTTTCTCAATCTCTGCGTCTGTATGGCAACTTCACTGTCGCCTTTGCAGCTGTTAACGACAACAAAACAGATTGAAAGACAGTTGGGACGAACACGAAAGAGCGCGCATGGTCACTATGCCGACCGCTTGATAGATATTGATATTTTGCTGTATGACGATGCACATATCAACGAACCGGGCTTGGTGATTCCCCATCCGCACATGTATGAGCGCGAATTTGTGATGATGCCGTTAAACGAAATTTTAAAATAAGCAACCTAATCCCCAAGCGGTCGTTAGACCACTTGGGGATTATTTTAGGTGGCACCATCGCTCTCCGCTCATCTTTCAGTTGTTGCTCGGTAGCCTGTCTATCGTCATCTCTCAACCTAACCGGCAATGCTTTCGATAAGAAGGGCAACCATCTGACCAGCTCTTAAACAAAATCTGTACGAGGTTTAATAAGCAATTTGAGATCACGACTTGCAGAATTTTTTCTGCAAGTTTTTTTTTTGTGCGTTGAGAACCTATGGAGCTGCGATAGAAAAGGGTAGAGATTACTGTGTAAAATGCACTATATTGCCGTGTAATACCATGCAAATTAGTCTTTAATTCAGATGCTTTTGCGGGCAATGCCGTGTTGAAAGCCCCAGAAACGGCATAAGGTAACGGCATTAAAAGCAAAAATGCTCACTTCTCACGAAGCGAGCACTTGAATACTAAAGATGTTTCAATTAAGACCCAAACAATCTTATCATGAGAGAAAAATAGCTTTCTACATCAATGCTTTTAATTCCTTTATGGGGCGTTTCTCCATTGCACCATCAGGTAATGTTACCATAAAATGGTCGTGCATTGACTTTCCTTCTTTAAATTGCACCACGGCAATGCCTCCCTCACGCAAATGAAGTGTGAAATAGCCATTGCGCTTTCCGTTGACATATTTGCCATGCCATTTCTCTTTTCCATTCTGATAATAGGTTGTAACCTCGCCATTGAGAATGGTATTTGCATCGTTTCCTAAGTCAATAAAACTATATTCGCCTTCGGCTTTCAGTTGACCATTCATATAGAAATCCTGGAAAACGTCAACCTTTCCAATGCCTTTGTTCTGCTGCATCAAAAGGCGATAGTACTCGGCTTGCTCGCTATTTTGCACACGCGACATATCGGCTGCATAATAAATCGTATCGGCCACTACGGTAGCATTTTCTGAAACGTGTTTGCGTGCATAGCTAACAACAGAGAAAAGTGCCATTACTGTTATCAATAGTCCTTGCTTCATAATTGTAATTCTTTTAGGTTAGAGTATTTTTTCTGTTGCAAATATAGAGAAAAAGCATAATAGTTGTTCTAATTATTAACACTATTTTGCAAATAATTTTACCTTGAAAATGAGTTGAAATAGGTTGTGCACTTTCAATTTAAAAGTGTATCATTTTTGTGCTTTTTACTTATGATTTTAAAAAGCATGATAGACTAATAGGGAAAGGAAAGGAGCGGGTCGCACTCGAGTTGCTCCTTGCGGTATCCTATTGCGATAGAGAAGCCTCTTTTTATGGCTGTTACTTTTAAATTGAAAGCTGTTTAGAGGTGTAAAATTGCGTCTTTGAATGTTAATAGAATTGATTTATATCAATTTCGTTAAAAACTATATCAATCGCTTATAGATTGCAACAAATTATTTGAGTTTGATGGGAAGTTGCACCACGCTGCGCACCTTTCTGCCAGATTGTGTTGCGGGTTTCCAGTGCGGCATTGCAAACAATACATCGACAAGGGCACGATCGGCCGAGGGAGATAGGGTTTGTTGCATCACGCATTGGCTTAATGTGCCGTCGTTTTCCACGATGAAGCACACTACGCCTTGCTTTGAAAGTCCCTCGTATTCTGTGGCCTTTGGAAGTGAAAGATGCGCCGTAATATAGTCTGATAGCGATTGGCCTTGAGCGGAAAAGGTAGCGGGTGTGTCGGGGTTTTGGCAGATGGTGGTGTCGTTTGCCCATGGATTGTGCATGGGAATAGGCGAGTCATAGCTCGCAGGGAGCGCTTTTTCTTTCAATAATGCTTTGAAAGGTTTGGTGAGAAAGCGTTTCCATGGCATGATAGGAAGCACGGATGCAACGAGATGGGTGCTATCTTGACCGATAAAAAACTGCATCACTTCGTCGTTGATGGGAGCCGGTCCGAGTATCACTTGTGCTGCAATCTCGCCATCAAGGGGTTGCTGGAGTCCGGCAGTCAGGGCATTCCCAAAGACATAGGCGTTGTAATCGTTGTTGAGAATAGCCGCACTTTTGAATAATTCTTCGCCATTGAATAGGTGTTGCTGTTGCAGATCGTAGGTGAGTACGGCTAAATGATGGCAGGCCTTTTGCGAAGATAAAGCCGCAGGAACAATGTGCTTCTCGACGAGAAAAGAGATGTAACGGCCCTCTGAAAAGCCCAATTTTGTGAGGCGATAGGTGGCATAACAGAACTTGCTGTCGTCGGGAAGGCTGTCGAGTTGCTGTGTGAGATGGTGTCCATAGTTTTGAAGTTCGGCCTGCATGTTGCTTGTCAGGTCTTCGAGAGAACTATACCATAGCAATTGATTGAGCTTTTGTTTCAAGGGCCTTTGCAGATTGAAATCGAGCCATTCAGGCCACTCTAAGTCAATATCCACCACATTCATTTCGCCTTTCTCATTGGTGTATACGGCGTGATGGCGCACGTAACGCACGCTGTTTCGTGCCATATAAGTCTCTGCTGTGGCCGAGGTGAAGCCTAAAATGAGTAGGCATGCAATCAAGAATTGTTTCATTTTGCGTTTCTTTTTGTCTGCAAAGATATAAAAAAATAAGGCTTGTCATCACGACAAGTCTTATCGATACTTACTAAAACTAAATTAACCACTAAAAAAAACTAATCTTTTTCTTTTCGTTGCAAAGATATAGATAAAAGTTAAGACTACACTTATCAAAAAGTCGTTTCTTTTTAGCATTTTGGCAGATTTTGTTATTTTTTGCCGCATTTCAGCCTTGAAAACCCTGTTTTTGCACTTTCATGGTGGTAAATTTACCCCCGATGAACCAGGAATAGTGTGATGAACTGCGTCGGGATAAGGTTGTGTGTGGCATGTGTTTTCTGTTCCTCTGGTGGCGTTTAGCGAGAAGGGTGGGGTGTTCTTACATCTGTTAAGACGAAAATGGAGGAACTTCCTCCCGGAAATTCCTCCCATGAATGATAGTATATCACTCGTATAGGTATGATTATAGTTTACTGATAATTCCTATTTTTGTTGCCTTCACGAATGCTATGAGCGCACGAATTTCGGGGCCATCGGGCACCTGTTCTTCAATTTGTCGCACTGCATCGAAGACGCTTGTCTGCCCATGAAAGAGCAAACGATAGGCATTTGAGATGTGTTTCTGCACCTTGGGGTCGAAATTTGCTTGCTCCATGATGACCTTGTTCGTGCCCGTATATTGCACAGGATTGCCTCCTGCTATAATATAAGGTGGTACATCTTTCGAGAAGGTAGTGCCGGCTTGCACCATCGCATAGCTTCCTACGCGTGTCTTTGCATTCTCAATCACGCTGCTACTGAGCACTACATAGTCGCCAATGACGCAGTCGCCGGCAATCTTACTGCCATATCCGAAGACGCAATAGTCGCCCACTTTGGTGTCGTGAGAGATGTGACTGCCCTCCATCAGGAAGTTGTTGTTGCCAATAACGGTTTGTCCGCCTTCGTAAGTAGCGCGGTTGATGACCACATTTTCGCGAATGATGTTGTCGTCGCCAATGATGAGTTCGGTCTTGGCGCCATTGTAATTAAAGTCTTGTGGAATGGCTCCGAGCACCGAACCTTGAAAGACTTGGTTGTTGTTTCCCATTCGAGTGCCAGTAAGAACACTGGTAAAGGGATAGATAATGCAGTTGTCGCCAATGACAACATCGTCTTCGATGTAGGCGAAGGGATATATTTTGCAGTTGTCACCAATCTTTACATTGGCGGCAATTTCTGCTTTGGGACTGATTTCACTTGCCATATTTTAATTGTTTAATGTGAAATATTGTGTGATAGAAGCTGTCGCATGACCTATTTTGCGCCACCACCTAAGGCACTATACAGGTTGACAACGGCTTGCATTTTGCTGAAATCGTCGGCAATTTTTGTGAGCTGCACGTTGAGTAAACTGCTCTCTGCGGTGATGACTTCGAGATAGGTGCTGCCGGCACTGGCCATTAATTCGCGTGTGTCGTTGACGTTTTGCTTGAGCACTTCAATTTGTTTTGCCTCGATTTTTGATTTCTCTTCGGCCGAATTATATTGAATAAGGGCATTGCTTACCTCATTTCCTGCTGCCAAAACGCTATTCTGCCAGTTGTTATAAGCTTGCTCATATTGTGCCTTAGCTACCTTTAATCCGGCAACGAGCTTGCCATTTTGGAAAATAGGTTGCGTCAAAGAGCCGACCGCTGTGAGCAACCATTTGCCCGGATTGACGATGCCCATGCCGCCATTGTTGGTGAAAGCGCCCGATGCACTTATATTGAGTGCAGGGTAGAAGCGGCTGCGTGCCGTCTGGACATTGTAGAAACATTGTGCCAAATTCATTTCTGCAGCATGCACATCTGCACGATTCTTGAGCAGCTGTAGGCCTATGCCGGTGGAGAATTTCGCAGGGAGTGTCTGTTGATCGAGCGAACCTCGTGCAATGGTTTGCGCCTGTTGGCCTAAGAGTAGCGATAGGGCGTTCTCCGTTTCGCGTATCTGTCGCTTGATATCTGTCTTCTGTGTGAGCACCGAATAATAGCTCGATTCGGCACGTTGCACAGCTGTTGACCGCACACCTGCTACTGCATCTTTCTGCAACACTATGATGTCCCATGTATCTTTCGTGAGTTTCTCCATGTCGGTTACAATGTTTAATTGCTTGTCGAGCATGAGGAGTGTGTAGTACATGTTGGCGATATTGGCGATGAGTTTCGTTTGCACCGACACTTGATAGTCTTTGCTTTGCAGCAAAGCTACTTGTGCAGAGCGTTTCGATGAAAGCAAATTACCAAACAAATCAACGTTCCAGCTGGCTTGAATCGGCAGGCTATAAATCTTATTTGCTTTGTTTCCGTCCCATGAAGAGAGGGTTCCTTGCGGGGTAAATGCTACCGAAGGAAGAAATGAAAGCTTTGCCGCTTGGAGCTGAGCTTCAGCCATTTTCACATTCAGCGCAGCATTAAGCAAGTTAGGATTGTGGTTTAAACCTTGCTCAATGAGCTTTTGTAGTTGCGGATCGGTGAACACACTGCGCCAAGGTATGTTGGCAAAGTTAGATGTATCTGTTGCGGCTAAGGTGTCGCGATCAGATGTAATATCGCGAATTAAGCCGCTTGTTTTGAGTTCCGGACGCTCATATTTCCCATAAAGGGCTTTGCAACCCGTCAACGAGACGGTTGCAAGCGCCAGAAGTATCATGTGACTATATATCTTTTTCATACGATGCTTATTTGTTTTTATCCGTAATCTTCACTCCAAATGTGCGTGCATATTGCTTGAGTTCGGCCTCGGCTTCTGCGTTATGATCATCGTCAAACTTCAGCGGACTGAGCTTTTCTTGCAACCATTGGAAGATGACAAAGAGTGCTGGAACGATGAATACTTGGCAGAGTGTACCAATCAACATACCTCCAACTGCTGCTGCACCGAGGGTCTGGTTACCATTCTTTCCGACACCACTGGCAAACATTAACGGCAGCAAACCAATGACCATGGCCAATGAGGTCATGAGGATTGGGCGCAAACGAGCTGCTGCTCCGAGGATGGCACTATAGCGAATGGCCATGCCTGTGCGGCGTCTTTCCAAGGCAAACTCTACGATCAAGATGGCATTCTTAGCCAAAAGACCAATCAACATGATGAGCGAGATCTGCATATAGATGTCGTTGGAGTGACCGAAGAGCTGTGTAAAGAGGAATGCACCCGACAATCCGAAGGGGATAGACAGTACTACAGCTAACGGAAGAATGTAGCTTTCATACTGTGCACTCAAAATCAAATAAACGAAAAGCAGACACAAAACGAACACAATCGCAGTGGTATTGCTGCTCTCTGCCTCAGAACGTGTCAGGCCGGAATATTCATAACCATAGCCTTGGGGCAGCGTATTCTTTGCTACTTCAGCAATCGCTTGCATGGCTTGTCCTGAAGAATATTTCGTATTGGGCGTCACACTCACGTTGATAGCGGTGAACAAATTGAAACGAGCAATGTTTGATGGCCCATAAACGCGCTTCAATGTGCAGAACTCTGACACGGGGGACATATGCCCATTTGCTGTACGAACGTAGATATTGCTCAACTGATCGGGGCGCAAACGGTCGCTGGCCGGAGCCTGAATCATCACGCGGAAGAGCTTACCATACGCGTTAAAGTTGGATGCATACATACCTCCTAAGTAGCCTTGCAGCGTAGAAAGCACCACGGCTGGCGATATTCCGGCCTGCTTTGTCTTGGCAACATCGACATCAACCATATACTGTGGATAGTTAGGGTTGTAGGTAGTCATCGCCGTTTGTATCTCGGGGCGGGTATTTAATTCTTTCAAAAAGTCTTGCGTTATGTTGAAGAATTTATTTAAATCACCACCCGTTTTGTCTTCCATCGTCATGGTAATACCATTCTGCATGGAGAAACCTGGTACCATAGGTGGACCAAAAGCCAAGATTTGAGCATCTTTAATGCTTGCCGTTTGCTTGTAAATCATGCCCAGAACCGAATTAGCTTCCAAGGGATTTACGATTAAAGCCATGGGATCCCCCTGCGTAATGGCATGCTTGATGCGTGCAAAGAAACCACCCGAACGCTCTTCAAAGGGTTTGAGTTTGATGATAAAGGTGGCTTGATCGGAGCCTTGTCCGGCGATGAAGTTGTAACCAACGATACCTTCACGACGCTGAATAGCGGGGTTCGTAGCCAGCATTTGGTCAACTTCTTTCACGATTTCGCGTGTCCGTTCCTGGCTTGTTCCAGGGTTAGCTGATATCATCACAAATAAAGTTCCCGTGTCTTCGTTGGGTACAAGGCCGGTCTTTGTGGTGGCCATTGTTATGCCTAACACGACAAATCCTATCGCTACTGCAGCTGCAACCAACCATTTTTTGCCAATAATCTTGGTTACAATGTTTTTATATTTGTTGGTGGTTTTGTCGAAAACGCGGTTGAAATTGCTGTGGAACCGGCTCACAAAGCTATCGTTATGCGCATTTTTCTCTTGGTCATGTGGCTTCAACAAAATGGCACATAAGGCGGGAGAAAGTGTCAATGCATTCAAAGCTGAGATGACAATTGATAGTGCCATCGTCACACCAAACTCGCGATAGAAGGTTCCTGAAGTACCACCTAAGAACGAAACGGGCACGAATACGGCAGCCATCACAAGTGTAATGGAGATGATTGCACCTGAAATTTCGTTCATGGCATCGATAGATGCTGTCAAAGCATTGTCATAACCTTGGTCTAATTTGGCATGAACGGCCTCCACAACCACAATGGCATCGTCGACTACAATGGCAATAGCCAAAAGCAAAGCCGACAGTACCAACAAGTTAATTGAGAAGCCAAACACCCAAAGGAAGAAGAATGTTCCGATTAAGGCCACAGGAACGGCAATCAAAGGAATGAGCGTTGAGCGCATATCTTGCAGGAAGATATATACCACAATGAATACCAATGCCAACGTAATGAATAAGGTTGTAACCACCTCTTCAATAGAAGCAAAGAGGAATTCCGTGGTATCCTGTTCAATCGTATATTCCATTCCTGGTGGAAAACTCTCGCTGGCCTCTTTCAAAGCTGCCTTCACATCGCGTGCAATGTCGGTAGCATTCGAGCCTGCAATCTGGTTCACCATACCCATAACAGCGGGATGTCCGTTGTTAATCAAGCTCACATTGTACATCAATGAGCCGAGCTCTATCTTGGCAACATCCTTCAAACGCAGGGTCTGTCCAGTGGTAGAACTGGTGATAAGGATATTCTCAAACTCAGAGGCTTGCTTCAAACGACCCTTATAGCGCAGTGCATATTCATAGGCAACCGAACCATTTTCGCCCAAAGAACCCGGTGCCGCTTCGATATTTTGCTCAGCCAATACCCCCGAAATATCTGAAGGAATGAGGCCATATTGCTTCATCTTGTCAGGTTGTAGCCATATTCTCATCGAATAGGTTTCCATACCTGGGGTCTGAACATCGCCTACACCTTTGATACGTTTCAGCAGAGGAACGATGTTAATGTTGTTATAGTTTGTCAGAAACTGACCGTTATAGCGCCCATCTTCCGTCGTCAGCGAATACATAATCACGTTGGACGACTGGCGTTTCGACACCGTAACACCCACACGTGTAACCTCGGCTGGGAGCAAAGCCTGTGCCTGTTGCACACGGTTCTGCACGTTGACAGCCGCCATGTCGGCATTCGTTCCTTGCTTAAAATAGACCGTTATTAACGCCATACCCGAGTTTGTTGCCGTCGATGTCATATAAGTCATGTTCTCAACACCATTGATACTCTCCTCCAAAGGTGTGACAACAGAGTTTAATACCGTCTGAGCATCGGCTCCGGTGTACGAAGTCATCACCGAAATGGTAGGCGGTGCAATATTCGGATACTGCTCAATAGGCAGCGAAACCAGGCCGATAGCACCCAATAGTACGAAGAATACCGAGATAACCGTCGAGAGTACGGGGCGCTTAATGAAGTTTGTAAAAGTCATAAACCTTTCCTTTTTTATTTACCTTGCATCGTTTTTACAAAGCCACCTGCAGAGCTTTGCTTCTCACCTAACTTCGCAGCGTCGTTGATACTCTTATTGTATTGTGCCAAGCTGATGGGCTTAATCTGCATGTTGTCGCTCAGTTTGGTCAAGCCTTTCAGCACGATGCGGTCGCCAACAGCTAAGCCATCGGTTACAATATAGGTGTTCCCATCGTTTTGTGGATTAACTTTTATCTCAGTATATTTTACTTTATTGTCTGTACCCACTTTATAAACAAACAATTTATCTTGCACCGATGTAGCAGCTTCTTGTGGAATAACAATCGCATGTTGGCTGGTACGAGGAATGATAATCGTGCCCGAACCGCCGCTCTTCAGTAGCTTTTCGGGGTTGTCGAAATGTGCAATGAGCGAATAAGCGCCGGTAGACGCATTGATAATGCCACTCATCTTCACGACCTTTCCAGGGTGATTGTAAATTGTTCCGTCGGCCAACTGTAACTTCACGGCGGGCAAATCTTTCAGTGCAGCAGCTACATTGCCTGCCGCTTTCGTCATGTCTAAGATATCTCTTTCGGCCATAGAGAAGAACACTTCAATCGTTTTGATGTCCGAAACGGTCGTCAAGGCATCTACAGAAGAGGGGCTTACCAAAGCTCCTTTCTTATAAGGTAGGCTGCCAACCACACCTGCTGACGGACTTTTTATCTGGCACCAGCTCAACGTTTCCTTAGCCGATGCCAGCGCAGCTTGTGCTTGTGCTAAGGCAGCTTGTGCGGTTGTGAACGCGTTTTGCGCCGTAGAAAGCTCATATTGTCCAATCACTTTCTTGTCGAACAACTTTTTATTGTTCTCGTAAGTCAAGCGTGCTGTGTTCAATTGTGCCGTAGCCGTGTTCACACCTGCTTGCGCCTGACGCACCGCTGCACGATAGGTTTCGCTGTCAATGGTAAACAACAACTGACCGGCCGATACCGCTTGCCCTTCATGAACATAGACGTTGGTGATGAAGCCCGATACCTTTGGCCGCACCTCTACGTCTTGAATACCGCGAATCGTTGCGGGATAGGTCGATTGAAGCGAAGCACTATTCGAACCAATCGTCTCTACAGGGAATTCGTTATTGCCAAAGTTGGGCATTCCACCACCGCCACCACAAGCGGTAAGCGCTACTGCAAGTGTGGCTACATACAAATAATTTTTAATCTTCATACCTATCTTATACTATATTATTTCCTTTGAAAAACTGTTACTTTTTTATTCGGTTGAATATCGTTATCAACAATCTTATTTCTGAAAACTTCTATAAAACTCTTGGTTTTGATAACGCAAAATTACAAATAATAGTTGGCTTTATATTCTTTCGAATGCCATATTTTAAGGAATATTATAGCTTCTTGGTGGCGATAGTGGTAGGTTTGTAAACAAGCTCCTATCTGTTTTCATCATGATAAGCCTTGCGGTTACGCTCTCCTGTGCCTGCAAAGGTCTCTCTTTTGAACTGAAGTCCCCCGGCTTGTCCTCATCCTTTTCCATCAAAAAGGGGACATTGTTTGGTGCAATGTCCCCTTCTGTCATTTAAAAACCTCATCCAAAAAGCGCTCCATCGTCCCTGCTTTCGCGGCAGGAAGACTATCGGCTTGTCGCAAATGGTGCTCGCTTTCGGGAATATGAAGGGTGTCATCAAAGCCCAAAATGTAACGCAGTGCAATAAATTTCGCCCAACCTGTAATTTCTTTTCCTATCCCTTGTAACGGCAAGATGGCACCCATGCCGAGTAAAAGCATACCTATTGCGTGGAAAAGCAATAGAGATTGTGGAATAAAGTGGTAGAGATTGTGGGGTAAAATGGTAGTGTTTCAATTTCCCTTCAGCTGATGATGGATGCAGCCAACTTACAAACCATACGATATTTTAGTTGCCTTTAGTGTGTTTTCACCTACTGTGTAGGCATAACAAGCCACAGGTATAAACTGAAGACATCCATAAGGCATCTCTTTTTTCCCCATTTCTGAGATAGAAGTAACTATAGCATAGGTCAATCCGTTGGTCTTCATAAACGTCTCTAATGATTTTAGTTCTGTACTCGGATGATGGAAAGGCTTGTTCGACCATTTCACCTCAACAGCCCATTCTGGTTTCTGTTTTGCCTCATTCATTCCAATAATGTCAACCTCTCCTTTCTTTTTATTGCCTTCGTTCCAATTTGCATAGGCTATATTTGCATCTCGAGGAATCCACTGAGCATATACTGCCGTTTCCACCATATTGCCTATTACTTCATCATTCTCGTCTATCGGCTGGAATAGTGCACATCGTAATGACGGGTTTGTGAGATAAAGCTTAAACAACATTTCGCGTCTATACGCTTTGGAGGTGTCGTCAGCGCGCCGAATCTTCTTAATCAAAAATGCAGCCTCAAGATACTGTATGTATTTCCTGAGTGTATCCTTTTTTACCCCAGAATCTTTTGAAAGACCTTCATAAGAGAACTGAGCTCCAGAATGGTAGGCTATCATGGTAAAGAGGGAATTCAATTCTTGCACATCTGTAATTCCATATAAACTTGGCAAGTCCCTCAACAGAACCTTGTCAATGATATCATGTCTAATAAACTGTCCAGGATTTTCTTGAATGCGTTGAGCGAAGACCACTTCTGGATAACCGCCATAATTGATATAGTCTATAAACAGTTTATTCAACTTGGTAATGTCTATGGTAGTATTTCCCAGAATAGGTCTATTTGACCAATCCATCTCCATTGGACGCATTAAATGGGCATACTCCTTCAAATGGACGTATTCATAGAAGGTCAATGGAGGCAAACCGAAATCGGTAAATCTTCCTGCCCCACTTTCGTTACTTCGTTTTTTCAATTCTGCAGCTGCGGATCCAGATGCGACAAACTTCACATTATGGTAGGTATCAACTAATGACTTCAAATGGACCTCCCAGTCTTTTAAATACTGAATTTCATCAAAGAATACATAGAAAGTCTCCTTGCTGTCAGTCTTGGCTAAGGCCTGTTTCGCCAGATTAAATAGTTGTTCCAAAGGAATTTGATTATAGATAGGAGTTTCTACTGAGATATAAATGATACTCTGCGGAGAAACACCATCTGCTATCAGACGCTGAATAGTATGATAGAGCAACACTGTTTTGCCTACGCGTCGAGGTCCCATCAATATGACAGCGCGTCTAATGTCCATTTCGAAAACTAATGGGTAGAAGATATCAAGATATAAACGAGGATTCATCTCTGCATAGTATGGGGCAACTTTATTCTCTGTCCACCAAGGATTGTCTACGCGAAGTCGACCTATGACTTGTTTCTCTATTAGTTCGTTATAATGCATAATATAAATCTTTAAACTACAAATATAGCTATTCTCCTCTAAATATCCAAATATAAATAAAACAAAATGTTTTTAATGGGCTTAATATATGATATTTTGTTTTTCTGACACAATGATTTTGTATATATAGCTATTCTTATAGAGGCACCATAAGTGCTTGCTTTGTTTTTAAAATATAATGATAAGAGGCTGACATACAAAGGATTGAAAAGGATATATAGATTAAGCACGTTTAAATCTGCTTAATCTTTAACTTTAACTCCTGTAATTGTTGGTGTAACTCATATTTCTCGCGTTTCTGTTTTTCTGCAAAAGATAGTTTGGAATAACCTGTGTTTGAACCAGAGGTTTCAAGGGGATAAAGTTAAGACCTATATTTCTACAAAAAGGCTGGAAGAAAAGATTCGGCGAAGAAGAAATAAGTGGGTTGAAATGCCACACAGAGGCATGTTGTATCTTTGTATTTAGAAAGTTTGCCAAAAGTTCACCAGCGGAAACAAAAAAAGGAGTTACATAGCTGTAACTCCTTGAGTCTTAATGTAGCGGGGGTGGGTAATCAACCTACTTTTTGCACCCCAAAACAAGAGAAAATAAAGGAAATAAAATGCTATTAAATCATTGATAATTAAGCGTTTTACAAAATCACACCGCTATGGCTTATTTTCCTATATTTTCACTTAAAAGCACTTGTTTTGCTATAATTTGCACCCTATTTGCACCCCGTGAGTAGTATAGAATATCCTGTAATTACAAGCATTTACAGGTGTTACCTGTTGCAATTTGCACCCCAAGCCGTTAAATTTGAGTTAAAAAGGTTGTGAAAAGGGAAGATTTAAGGGTGGGAAGTGTACCAAGCGAAAATAAATAACTATATTTGCAACAGAAAGAAAACAAAAGAATATAGCGACATGGAGCCAAAAGCATGGAACACTAAGACCGACAACCCAAAGTTAGGTTATAAGGAGTTGGCAGACGGACGGCACAGCCTCTATTTGCTCTATAACTATGGCTATAATAGCGACAACGGCAAGACGGCAAGGAAAAAGGAGTTTTTGAAGCTCTATTTAATCAGCACCCCAAGAACACCGATAGAACGGCAACAGAATAAGGATGTTTTGGAGTTAGCCCAGAAGATTAAGCAGGAGCGGGGGCAACAATTTCTAAATGATAGGGAGGGTTACAGGCTAAAGCAAAAGGGCATTAACCTGTTTGTGTACTTTGCCAACTTCATAGAGCAAAGCGGGGTAGCAGACAAACACGTTTTGCAAGGGGCATTAAAGAACTTCCAAGACTTCATAGGTGAGGAATATCCACAATTTGCCAACAGGATAGAACCTAAGAATTTAAGCCGTGAAATGATGGAACGTTTTGCCCATTACATTGAGGACGTTCACACGGGGGAGGGCATTAGGACTTATTGGCAGCGTTTCAAGCGGCTTATTAACTATGCCGTGGAAAAGGGTGTGATTAAGAAAAGCCCCTGTTTAAGAATAAAGGTAATGAACACAAACGACATATTAGGCAAAGACATTCTAAGCCGTGAGGAATTGCAACAGATGTTTGCTACTCACTACCCAAAGGAAAGTGAAACCATTAGGCGTGCTTTTGCCCTTACCTGTTTCACGGGAATAAGGCATTGTGATTTGGCTACCCTTACTTATGGCAATATCGACTATGCAAACCGCCTTATGACATTCAGACAAAGCAAGGTGCAACATGATAGCAGCGTTAGCGGTGTGCCTATCCCTTTGAATGACACATTGTTTGCTATCATTGGAGAAAAGCCACAGGGGGCAAGGGATAACGACTTAATCTTTAATTTACCGTCTATCGAGGCAAGCAATAAAGCCCTTAGACATTGGACTAAGCGGGCGGGCATAGATAAGCACATAACATGGCATTGTGGGCGACATTCATTTGCTACCAACCTGTTAAGCAATGGGGCAAATATCAAGGTGGTTAGCGAGTTATTGGGGCATAGCTCGCTAAAGTTTACCCAGAAGTATGTAAGGGCACTTGACGACCAGAAGAAAGCGGCTATAAATAGTTTGCCACAAATAGATATAACCAACATTTAACAGATGAGGATATGGAATATTACATGAATTTCAATGATGACGCAGTAGTTAGAGTTGATGATGATGGGAAACGGTATGCAAAGGTTTGGGACGGGTGCAATCACATAACACCTACAGATGAGTTTTTCTGCACAAAGGACTCAAAAACGGCTTATGGGGGTGAGAGTTATGGATATTTCCACACGTTAGAGCCAATAACCAAAGAACAATATGAAACTTTTGGCGTTACATGGGGTTTTAGTGAACGAGGAAATATTGTACCGATTGAAGAAACTCAAGAATACAAAAATATACATAAAAATGTGAGATAGTATGAACACAAAGGAATTTGTAGACTTTATTTCATGTATAGAAGATGGCATAATGACAAAAAAACAAATAATGGATTATGCCAAAGAATATTTTACCACTTGTGGTGAGTTAGATAGTTTGCTAATAAAAATGACAGCACGAACTATATCTGAACCCCAAATTGTGTTTACAGGCGATAGGGGCGATGATGGCTTAGAGGAAATAAAGGATAGCCACCGTATCACAATAGAGCAACAGAAGCGGCAAGATAGACTTTTTGAGGCTATGGGAATAATAGAGGCTTACAAAGACAGATTAGAGCAGCCTCAACAGGTGAAAGCCTCAAAGAGTAAAAAGACTTTCAAGGATAAGGTTATGGCAGAAAACAAAGAAAAAGTATTAAAAAAACTTCATTCATTGATAGACGGCAAACGGGGTAAGAATGTAGCTTTAGTTATTGTTGCAAGCGTGGAAATGGGGCTAATTCAAAAACCGACATACAAGGAAGTGAAAAGCGAGTTTGGGGATATAGGGGCGGAAAGTGGTTATAATAATTATTTGGATAGGGATAAATTTACCAGTGTTGAATATGAGGGTATAAAAACAAGACTTTCAGATTAAGCATAATAGTTGTTTTAATGGTGTTTAATGGTGTTTGGTGGTGCTCCACTGAACACCATTTCTTTTATTTGTTGTTGCTTGTTTTTGTCGCTTACTTTGCAACAGCTAACAGAAAGTTAGTTGGGGCGGTGCACAGTCTCTAAGTTAAATTTTTAATTCATAGAAATATGGAGACAATGACAGCAGAGGCAGCAAACAGAATAGCCTACAGGGTAGCGATAAACACAAAGCCTATCCTTACATTAGATGAAGTTTGTTTGTACACAGGCATGAGTAAATCAGCACTATACAAACTAACAATGGATAAGCAAATACCTTTTTCACGTCCAAATGGCAAAATGCTTTATTTCAAACGTGTCGATGTGGACGGGTGGTTACTTAGCAATATGAGTGCCACCGCTACCGAGTTGGCAGATAAGGCAATGGCATACACCCAGAGGGAAGGAGGTAAGCAATGATATTAACCGACTATTACCGCTTTGAGCGTCTGGAGGGAACGATTGCCAAACTTAGGATTGATTGCACCGCCTCAACAGGCAGCTATGAGCCTTTGGAGGAAAGGAGAGCCACAAAAACACTTAGGCACACCGACAAGCGGGACGGCTGCAACGTGGGCGACCTGTTTTGCTACTTTGGAGACGTTCCAGAGCAATTTGGTGGGGACGTTCACAGGAAAGCAGGCAAAGCCCTAACCAAAAGTAAAAACATTAGCAGCATTTACACGCCCGACCCTAAGAGTAATTTGGGTTTTGGCGATATGAAAGGGACAGCCGATGCGCTTTTGTTTGTCTTCCATGATGCACAGTCTGTCAATGGCAAGCTACAAACCGAGGCGGTTATAGAGGTGTTTGTTGCTCGTGGTTACTCCAAAGACAAGGTAGCACTTTACAATGAGTTTTCAGACGGCTTGTTAGATGATGAAATGGAATATCTAAGACAACAGGCACGTCCAGAGCGAGAGGGGGCAAAATAGCCCCTTTTCTCACTTCACGCTATATTAAGTTGTATTTTGTTACCATTTCAGTAACCCGATGATGTTTTTATGATAGATACTTTGAACATGAATTTAGAACTTTCAGAGGCGGGCGATATAGATTTGCTTTCAGAAGTGCCGTGCCGATTTGATGATGAGCCACAGGAACATTATTACCCAGATGGCACAGGGAGGAAATATCCTGTTATCGGTGGTCATTTGGGCAGTCTCAACGTGAAAGTAAGCAGAATGGGTGTTACTATCAAAGACAGCAGTTTTTGCAAGTGGATATTAGGCGACAATTTCAAGACACTAACAAGGGGCGATATACAACAAGGCATAGAAAAGTTATCAGACAGCTTGCATTTACCTATGGAGCGTGCAAAGGTTACCCGCTTAGACGTTGGTCAGAACATAGTTACCAAAGCCCCTACAGACGTTTATTTGAGGCGTTTAGGGGCATTAAAATGGACTAAGCGGTTACCACAGCCCACAGGGTTGTATTATACAGGCGTTAATTATCAGTTGGCATTCTATGACAAACTAAGGGAACAGAGGCGGGTGGGTAATGTGATACCAGAACTTTACAAGGGCAGGAATGTGCTAAGGTATGAGCTTAGGTTTCTCCACCGTCTCAATAACCTGCTGAACGTGCCAGAGGTTACAGGCGGGTTACTCTATGATGAGGCGTTTTATATCTTCCTGTTTCAACAATGGCAGGGGTATTACAGAGCCATTCAGAAGATAGGCGACATAGAATTAAATTTTGAGGTAATGACAACAAAAAGAGATTTGTATAAGGCGGGATTACTCGCTTTGGTGGAGCAACAGGGTGGGCAGTTGGAAGTAATAGCCCAGATTAACGAGGCTCTAAAATCGGGTAAACTGAAAAGCAGAAAGCAGGCACACGACTTAAGAGAGGCGGTTAATGAAGCATGCAAGGTTAAGGGTGGTTTGGTTAAGCCTAATGATATGGTAAAGGAACTTGACAGGAAGATAGATGAGGCTACCCGTTATTTTAGGTAGTGGAACACTTCACGCTATATTAAGTTGTATTTTGTTACCGATTTGGTAACCTATAGTAGTTTTATGTAGTATAAAATTTAATAGACATGGCAAGACAAAAGAACGATGGCAAAGGCAGGATAGGCGGGCGGGCAAAGGGAACGCCCAACAAGATAACTTCAACGGTTAAAGATTGGATTTCACAGCTTATTGATGAAAACAGAAACCAAATTGAAAAGGACATTAAGAAACTATCCCCTAAAGATAGATTACAGGTATTTGAAAAGTTGATGCAATATGTTATCCCAAAGCAACAGTCTGTGAGAGCTGATATTGACTTATCCAAACTATCAGAAGCGCAGCTTGATTTAATAGTAGATGAACTTACAAAAAACATAAATTATGAGGGTGAAGATTGATAAAGAAAAGAAAATCATTTTACTAAGATGGTTAAAGCGTGGTTATATTGAAACTATGGATATACCAGAATGCTATGAGGGCGGCAACGCTTTTGAAGAGTTGATGAAGTCCTTACCAATAGAAGATGATGAGGAAGAGGCGACATAACTAAGTCGTCGATTTCAATAATGAGTTAAAAAAGAAAAAAGTTATTTGATTAACAAATAATTGCAAAAATCTTTTAACCAATCATTTGATTTTCATATAGATTTGCTTGCTATCTTTGCATTACTAATCAAATACAAATATTATGGTACAAATTAAAGTTAGTGAAGATTTGGCAGACACATTAAAGTGGAAGCTTAGGGAAATTGAGACAGAAAGAAAGTATCTTTTAGACGCTTTGTGTGAAATTATTAAAGTTATGTATCAACCGGATTTTATGGAGGGTACATACTCTATGGGGGAGTTGTTTCCTCTGTGGCAGTTGGCTGATTATAAGCGATTGTTGGACGAATTGGAGAAAGGTTTTGAGGTTATAGATAGCAAATAAATATCATTAATAACATAAATACAAGAATTATGGACAAAGAAAAGATTATTGAGGAGTTTGGCAACCTTATTGCAGAAGCAAGAGCCGTGTTTGAGAAAGAGCCTTTAACAGAAGATGATATTTTTGAGGCTTATAATGAATGTGAGAGCCAAATGGAGTATTTACAAAAGCTTATCTATGGTTTTAGCAATGAGGAAGCAGAAGATAGTTTTAAGCATTTTATGTAAAAAATGGATTGACCTCACAGAAAGGAGATAATACCAGCTAATTAATAAGGAAGCGTTTGATAGATGGTAGACGCTTTTTTTTTGTGTTAGAGCCTCAACAATAGCCACAGGAGGCATTATTACTTCTTTTGCTTGTAAACTCCACAGCGACAGAGAAAACCCGTTAGAGGACAAATAAATGGTTTGATATTGTTTTTTTATTGTCTGGAAGATGGGAGTTACCAATTTAGTAACCCGTTTCCTGTTATCTGAATAGATGAGGCTTTAAGCTCCAAAAGTGGGGTATATGTTGCAATTTGCACCCTATTTGCACCCTACAGAAACAAAACGCCTTGTAAATCAATGACTTACAGGGCGTTATTTGTAGCGGGGGTGGGACCCGAACCCACGACCTCCGGATTATGAATCCGACGCT
>ERZ772945.288-NODE-288-length-42025-cov-42.650369_pt1 | contig 42025 bp, 27 predicted proteins | sample MGYA00511681_ERZ772945 | MGnify/ENA primary metagenome ERZ772945 (study PRJEB29015, sample SAMEA2737943) | human oral metagenome | biome: human oral; feature: human-associated habitat; material: dental | place: China | collected 2143 ...
TGAGCCGCAAGGAAACAGACCTGAAACAGCTGCGTGCCGAACTGGAATCGAAGAACATCCACATCAAGGAGCTTGACGAGACTATCACGGGGCTGAACACGGATGTCGCTACGCTGAAGACCGACAAGGAGAACCTTACTACGGAGAAGGAGAACCTTACTAAAGAGAAGGAAAATCTCCAGACGGAAAGCAACCAGAAGACCGAGACCATCAACACTCAGGACAAGCAGCTGAACACGGGCTGGTATGTGTTCGGCACGAAGAGCGAACTGAAGGCACAGCGTATCCTCGACGGCGGAAAGGTGCTGCAGGGTGCGTTCAACAAGAACTACTTCACGAAGATTGACATCCGTGTCAACAAGGAAATCAAGCTCTACAGCAAGAGCGTGCGCCTGCTGACGGCCCATCCGGGAAGCAGCTACACGCTGACAACCGATACCAACGGACAGTATGTCCTCCGTATCACAGACCCGCAGACCTTCTGGAGCACGAGCAAGTACCTGGTCGTACAGGTCAGGTAAACGGCAGATACCCAATATGAAAAAGGCATTCTCATATAATGAGGATGCCTTTTTCATATCGCAAAATATCTTTACACATATCCGTGCCTTTCTTTTCCCAGACAGAAGAAAAGGACCCCAGCATATACAACTATAACCATCAGGAAACCAAATGGTTATAAAGCAGAAAGAAGAAGGTGCTTAGTTGGACTTCAACTAGGCCTTAATCGGGCTTCAATTAAGCCTTGGTTGAGAGCCGACTAAGCCTTGGTTGGATGCCAACCGGGCATCTCTTGAATATCGGCCGGGGCTGACCTATGAAAAAAGAGGACATTATCCATGGTCTTGGAAAACATTTCCTTGGGGAAGCAATGCTCCTGTAAGCATAGCAGACCTCAAAGACGAACGCTGGTGGGGCAAATGTTCAGAGTCAGCTCCACTCTATAATACTGACTGTTACCGTGTACTCCCTGTTGACGGAAAATGCAATGACGACGGTTTCAGTTGCAGGTACTATACCCGTACGCACTGGATATTTTATGAGGGAGGAGGCACAAATCCATGGGAGGACAATGTGAACAAGACATGGATTATGCGCAGTTTTTCCAACCAATGGTTCACACGTAACCATTGGGACAACAACCGTGGAAATTACCCTGTCCGCCTCATCGCAAGCCTCAAAGTGGATGAGTTCGGTGAGCGTGCTCCACGACAGCTCATCCATGTGAACGGTCTGGAGAATGCCTTGCATCGCAAGCATGATGATACCGTCCATGACTGGACCCGAGAAAGAAAGTAAGACAGAAAGATACACATAAAAACTCTTTTCGTAACTCTCTCATGGCAAGAGGGGCGCATCAGAAGTAAAGCTTGTGAAAGTTGGTTCATGATGCACCCTCTTGTTTTATATGGTTTAAAACAGGAAATCTTTATCTGACAAGAAGAACGGCTTTACTTTGAATCAGCTCCGTCAGTATCATGGAGTCTTCATGTCTGTCTGGAGGACTCTTAACAGGAAGTTTCCGGCTGTTTCATACTTGCTATCCTCATGGTGAACAGCAGGCTGAGTGTGACGAATGCAGCACCGACGGCCAAGCCGATATACTGGACGTTATGCAGCAAGAGAAGGATGAATTCTGATTCCGTTCCATTGACGTATGTCTCCACGATGGCAGGCAGTGTGAAACTTGCGAGCGTCACCATACAGCCTACAACAACGCCAACGGCAAGCATCCAGGCTGACAGCTGCCTGTTCTTACGGGTCTCTGCACGTTGATAAGCCTTTACCTCTTCAACAAGTTCCATCTGCCGTTGCAGCTTTTCCATGAACTGCCTGTTATCCGACAGTTGCGGATGATAGTCCGTCAACAAGTCCTTCAAGAATTTATCTTCTTTCATTTTTCCAATAAGTGTCTAAGTTCTTCCCGCCCCCGTGAGAGCTGTTTCCTGACCGCACTCTCACTGCTGTCGGTTATTCCGGCTATCTCTTTGACCTGATAGCCTTGCATATAATAAAGCAGAATACTCGTCCGCATCATTTCTGAAAGCGTTGCCAGGGCACTGTGCAGTTCCTGATAGCGGAAGGCTTCATCGCTCCTGCTGTCTCCCTGCAGCGTCAAAGCCTTCTCGATGGGGAGTTCAGTTTGGATCTTCTGCCTGCGGTGCGAATCGATGAAGACACGGAAGGCAATCTTCATCAGCCATGCCGCAAACTGTCCGCGCTCATCGTATTGACTGCTGTGAAGATAGGCTTTGATGAGTGTCTCCTGAGCAATATCGTCAGCTTCGGCACTGTCGCCGCAGCACAAGGCCGTCAGGAACCGGCGCAACGCCGCCTGCTCCCGACCGACCTGTTTAACGAATTGTTCTCTTGTCATAGTCTTTTAGTCGTTTTCCCTCAGGTTGCCCAAGGTCTTCTTCGCATTGTTGCAGGCAGCTAAAAGACCACACCCGACAGCCAGTGGGAGTACGCCGAAGATGGATCCAATGGGAATATACGTCTCGTCAAAGCCAAGCAGGAGACTCAGGACTATAATCACCAGAAGGGTCGCCATGCCGCCTATCATGCAGATAGTCCCCCAAAGCATTTCATAGTGCATTTTTGTAATCAGCTGCTCTCTAAATGATTTCCTTGGAGGGTTCAGCTTGTTGAGGAACTCCTGTATGTCGACATCAGGGTTCTTTTCGATGAAAGCCATTACAATCTGACTCCTCTTGTCTGTTTCATGCTGCTTGTTCCTGTAAGTCAGCCAGGTATATACAATAGGAAGAACTACTGCAACGGCCAGGGGGAAAACAGCATCGGCAAGGGTGTGGAGAACTACAGAATCCATAATCATTCATTTTTAAGTAGGTTATACATTTGGTTTTCTTTCTGAACCGATTCACATATATAACGTTGCCGGCGCACAAAAAGTGACATAAACAGGCATAATTTTAACAACAGGTATCTTGTTTCCTGGAAAGGGAATGCGTTTTCTGTAAAAAACGACTTCCCTCTGGGGAATAGCCTAAGGAGGGAGTTCCAGACATCCTGTTTATAGAAAAGGTGTCCTCATCAGTCCGACAGACAGCTCATCTTTCGGACTGGCGAGCGCATCCGTCTCTTCAGTCTGCCTGTCATCAGGATGTCATTTATATCTGTTTTTAGGACCTGTTTCCAGCCGTTGTGTTGTTGCCTGTCACGTGTTGTGTTGTCGGTGAACACCTATGGTGTTGAGGGCTAAATGCGATACAATATGCCGCCGATGCAGTATCAACTTGTTTTCGGAGAAGAGACAGGATGCCCAAGGCAATCAAAATTTGTTTGATAAGGGGACTTGTTTCCCAAAGACAATACGGTGTTATCTCTTTAAAAGAGATTCTGTATGGGAAAGTCCGTTATTTAAGTTCTGTCGGACAGTAACATCTGTGATTGATTGTCTTTCAGAAGATTGTCACCGGCATGAAAAAAATGCTTGCTTGTATCACGAACGGATGCGGCAGATACAAATGTCTTTTTCAGAGTCTTACAGCCAGAAACGTCTCAATAGGAAAAGCCCATTTCAGAACTCGTCTGTGAATAGAGAAACGGGCTTTTCTTTGCTTTTAGAGAATCTCAACTTACAGGACTGAAAGTCGTCGATTCGTGGATTTCCGGAACTGTCTGGTAATGTTGCAGCCTAACGGTGGTATTTCCACCATCGGGAGAACGGCGCAGCAGTACGGATGTTTTAACCCTGTCAGTCTTGGAAGTAAACTCTTTTTACACGGTTGCTGACCGTGGTAAGGACCTCGTATGGAATGGTGTCAAGTACATCGCTGAGCACAGTGACCGGCAAGTGGTCACCGAAAATCTCGACACTGTCGCCTTCTTTACAGTCGATGCCCGTGACGTCGATCATGGCCACATCCATGCAGATGTTGCCGACATACGCTGCCTTCTTTCCGTTCACCAGGCAATAGCAGTGCCGGTTGCCGAGATGGCGGTTCAGGCCGTCTGCATAGCCGATTGGTATGGCGGCAATCAGGCTGTCATGCTCGATAGTCCCCTTGCGCGAATAGCCTACAGTTTCACCGGCAGGCACATGGCGCAGCTGGAGGATGGTCGTCTTCAGGGTAGAGACGTTGTTGATGATCTTGTTCGTACGGGGATTGATGCCGTAGAGTCCCAGTCCCAGCCGGCACATGTCCATCTGTCGTTCAGGGAAATGTTCGATACCTGCCGAGTTGTCCATGTGGCGGATGATTTTATGCTTGAAAGCTGACTGCAGCTTTCCGCTGCCCTCCTCGAAGAGAGCGAACTGGCGGGCTGAGAACCCGTCGAAGCTGTCAGCGTCGGAACCGACGAAATGCGAGAAGACGGAACGGGGTATGATGGCGTTCTGGTGCTTCAGCCGGCTGATCAGTTCATCCATGTCTTTCTGCGGGTCGAAGCCCAGCCGGTGCATTCCCGTGTCGAGCTTGATGTGGACAGGGAAGCCGGTGATGCCCTCTTTCTGCGCCGCCTTTACGAGTGCATCCAGCAGCCGGAAGCAATATACCTCCGGCTCAAGGTCGTAGTCGAAGAGGGTCTTGAACGAACTCATCTCGGGGTTCATGATCATGATGTTGCTTGTGATGCCGTTCTTGCGGAGCGTCACGCCTTCGTCGGCCACGGCCACGGCAAGGTAGTCCACACGGTGGTCCTGCAGCGTCTTGGCAATCTCCACGGCACCTGCACCATAGGCATCGGCCTTGATCATGCAGACAAGTTTCGTCTCCGGCTTCAGGAAAGAACGGTACCAGTTGAGGTTGTCGACAACGGCGTTGAGGTTCACTTCCAGCACGGTTTCGTGTACTTTCTTCACCAGCAGCTCTGTCAGCCGGTCGAAGCCGAACTGTCGTGCGCCTTTCAGCAGGATTACTTCATCGTGCAGATTGGCAAATACATCGCTGTGGATAAAGGCATTGACGGTGGCGAAGAAATGCTTTTTCCCCAGATGTCTGAAGGCGGAACGCTGACCGAGCAGTCCCTCGCCGATGCCGATGAATTTCTCCACACCACGTTTCTCACACAGGAATGCCACCTTGTTATACAGGTCCTTGTCGGTGTCGCCGCTCTGCAGGATGTCGCTCAGAATCAGTGTGCGTCTGCGTCCCTTGTGGTCGGGACGGCGGTTCATGAAGTCGAGTGCGATGTCCAGCGAGTTGAAGTCGGAGTTGTAGGAGTCGTTGATAAGTGTGCAGCCGTGCTGTCCTTCTTTAACCTCCAGCCGCATGGCGACGGGTTCCAGCTGTGCCATCCGTTCTCCGAGGGCAGCCGGAGTGACGCCCAGCTGGAGTGCCGTCACGGCACAGGTGATGGAATTCTCGACGCTGGCATCATCGATGAACGGAAGTCTGTACTGTGCTTCCTTTCCGTTTTTCCATGTGTAGGTGACGGTGGTTTCAACGTCCTTCTTTTCGATAGACTTGATGTAGAAGACCGCTTTTTCATCCTTTGCCGACCAGCAGAGCTTCTCTCCTTTGTAGTCGTATTCGTCCAGACAGCGGTTCAGCACCTCGTCGTCCAGGGAGTAGACAATCGCCTGCGTGTCGTGGAAGAGGTGCAGTTTCTCCTTGCATTTTGCCTCCAGGGACGGAAAGTTCTCCTGATGGGCCGAACCGAGGCAGGTGAACACACCGATCGTAGGCTGGATGATGTCGCGGAGTGCCGACATCTCACCCGGCTGGCTGATACCCGCTTCGAAGACACCTACCTGTGTGTTCTCGTTCAGCAGCAGTACGGACAGCGGCACGCCGATCTGTGAGTTATAGCTGCGCGGTGAGCGTGTGACGACCATCTGCGGAGAAAGCAACTGATAAAGCCACTCCTTGACCATCGTCTTGCCGTTGGAGCCGGTGATGCCGACAACCGGAATGAGGTATTCGTCACGGTGGCGTTCTGCCAGCCGCTGCAGAGCCTCCAGCGAGCCGACGACCTTCAGAAAGTTGGAGTCGGGATAACGCTTGTTCCAGTCTTCCGGGACCGTTTCTACAACAAAGTTCCTGACACCCCTTCCGTAGAGTTCCGGGATGTAGTTGTGCCCGTCGTTGCGCTCGGACTTGAGGGCAAAGAACAATGTTTCTTCCGGGAAACATAGGGAGCGGCTGTCGGTAAGGACAAAGCTGATGTCTGCATCCTTGTCGCCATAACGGCGTGCGCCGATGAGCGTCGTTACTTTCTCAATAGTATAATTCATTACTATCTAAATTGTTTTTATTCTGATGCAAAGGTAATCAAAAGTCTCTATACAGCCTATCATCCATGCTGTTTTTTCGACTTTGACGGCTGTTCATAATGGTCTGCCGATACTTTCGGGCCGGGTTTTCGGCCTGTCTGAGGTGTTGGGGAAGGCGTGTGGCGGGACTGCACGACTGACGGGAAGAGAACGGAAAGAAGAAAAGGCCAGGATATAATGGGGAAAGAGAGGTAAGGAGTCAGGGGCGAGACATATATGTGCCAGATTCAGGAATCGGTTTACCGCTTATGGTAATGACGGCGGGAACAGTCGGGACAGACGCCTTTCACCATATAGTTGACGGAGGTCTGCTCGTAGCCTTCGGGCAGGCTGACCTTCGGGACAGGTGTGTCGCTGAGGCAGAATGTACGTTGGCACTGCTCGCAGTAGAAGTGTACATGTACGTCTTCATCCTCATCCGGATCATGGCTCAGGCACAGTTCGTACCGCGCTACGTCGCTGCCGTCCTCGAGCTGGTGTACCAGATGGTGGTCCTTGAACAGGAGCAGCGTGCGGAAGATACTCGACTTGTCAATCGTCAGGATCATTGCTGTCAGCTCCTTCATTGAGACAGGATAGTCCAGTGCCGCCAGTGTCCGTGCGATGAGGATGCGGTTGGCAGTCATTCTGACGTTGTGTGTCCTCAATAGGTTTTCAATCTGTTTGTCGTCCATTTCGTCTTTTCTTATAGGTCCGGTTCCATATCCGGATATTTCTTTTTCAGTGCCTTTGCCGCTTCTTTCGTCTTCGTCAGGAAATGCCGGTATTCCTCCGATTCGGGGTCGAACGGGCGGTGTCCCCGTGCTTCCCTGATGGGTTTCCATGCTTCGAGAAATCTCTTTGCCTCGGCAGAGAAGCAGGTCTCTACGAGCCGCTCCCATATATAGTCTACCGCCTGACTGCTGGGGTGCAGCATATCAGCCTTGTAGAAACGGTAGTCGCGCAGTTCGTCATTCACTATCTCGTAGGCCGGAAAATAATACACTGTATCGCCCAGTTCCTTCACCAGTCTGTCTGCTGCCAGAAGCAGTACGGCCTTGGAGAGCTGGCTTTCATGGTAGCCGTATTTGGCATAACGGATAGGACTGACGGTAAGGATGACCCTGCCGGCAGGGTTGTTCTTCCGCAACAGCAGTATGGCTTTCAGCAGGGCATCGGTACATTCCTCAATGGTCAGTTCCCGTTCCTCGAACAGCTGCTGCCGACGTTTCCGGCAGTTGTCAACGATTTTGCCGGTCGCCCGTTCCACATAGACGTGGTTTGTTCCCAGCGTGAATACGGCGGTGTCAAATGTGCGGTTCTCCATCTTCTCCACTGTATGCAGGATGGATACAGGGTTGTACATCACTCCCGAGGGGTTTATTACAGCCCTGAATTTCTCTTCCTGAAACCGTTTTCCTATACTGTCTGCAAAGCATGACCCTACGAAGATAATCCGTTCACAGGGCATCAGTTCAAATGCCGGGTGGGGAATATGGACGATTGTTCTGAATTCCATCGTCGCAAAGTTAGCAAAAAAATAAGAGAGAGCATCCATTCATAAAGATTATTTTTCATACTTTTACTTGGCTAAATAGTCTTGTTTCTTAAATTTCCTGTCATAAGATGTTCCGTTTCATATATTATTTGTACATTTGCTCCGGCCATAAGTCCGCACGTCCTAAGTCGAGCCGTCCCGGTCTCCGTCGTCGGGTGAAGAACCTGACTGGGCCTGTGAAAAAAAAAGTATTATGGATTCAGACCATTCTCTAATATGTACACTTATCAATATCCGCATCCGGCAGTAACGGCGGACTGTCTGGTGTTTGCACACACTGCCGAAGGGATGAAACTGCTCTTGATACAGCGCAGAAATGAGCCGTGCAAGGGAATGTGGGCTTTCCCGGGCGGCTTCATGAATATCGACGAGACGACTGTCCGGGCTGCACGCCGGGAGCTGGAGGAAGAAACCGGTCTGACGGTCGGCGGACTGTACCGGGTCGGTGTCTTTGATGCCGTAGACCGTGACCCGCGTGAGCGAATTATCACCGTAGCATATTACACGGTTCTTGACAGCCCCGTAACAGTCAAGGGACAGGACGATGCGGCGCAGGCCGGATGGTTCCTGCTGTCAGATCTCCCTTGCCTTGCTTTCGACCATGCCGAGATACTCAAAGAGGCTGAACGGCTGATGGAGGGGCGTGCCACTGCTGGAACGGCATTCTGAACGCTTCATCTGGGAACAGGAAAAACATGATAGAAGCGTTTTCTGTCGGATGAGACAGGGTGGGGAAGACTTCGCTGAGAGTATGCCATTCTGTATTTTCTGTCCTGAAAATTCATATTCGAGAAAATCAAGAGAGACCGTCATGGGAACAGAAAGGATGCTGTCCTGACAGACTTGTAATAAACTGTATTTCAAGAGTTTATATCTTTCGTAGGAGAAGGTGCTTAGTTGCGCCCCAAGTAAGGCTTGGTTGGGATGCAAGTAAGCGTTAGTTGAATCCTTATTAGTGCTTAGTTGCCATACAGGTAAGCATATGTACGGATTCTGCAGGTATGGTAAGAGAAGTTTACATCTGCAAATGTAAACTTCTCTTACCATGCAAGTCGGGTCCTTGTCTCTATGAATACGGTGTGAGACCTGTTGTCACAGGCAGGCGACGGTCAGCCCTGCCATGACAATGCTGACCATGCTCATGAGCTTGATGAGGATGTTGAGTGACGGTCCGGAGGTGTCCTTGAAGGGATCGCCGACGGTGTCGCCCACGACAGTTGCTTTATGACAGTCGGAGCCTTTGCCGCCGAAATTGCCTTCCTCAACGTGTTTTTTCGCATTGTCCCACGCACCGCCGGCATTCGACATGAATACGGCGAGGGTGAAACCGGCAGCCAGACCGCCGACCAGCAGGCCCAGTACTCCGGCAACCCCCAGCACGATTCCCACGACAACAGGGATGATGATGGCCAGCAGGGATGGGATGATCATTTCGTGCTGTGCGCTCTGTGTACTGATTTCCACGCATCGTCCGTAGTCGGGCGTGCCTGTTCCCTCGAGTATTCCTTTGATCTCACGGAACTGACGGCGCACCTCGGCTACCATCTTTCCGGCAGCCCTGCCGACAGCACCCATGGTGAGGCCGCAGAACAGGAAGGCGGCCATGGCACCGATGAACGCACCGACAAGCACCTTCGGGTTCATCAGATTCACTTGGAAGAAGTTCATGAAATCGGGGATAGTCGCCTTTGTGGCATCTATTGTTTCACCGGCAACGTTGGTCATCTGCTCTCCGACGCGTGCCATGGCAATCTTGATTTCTTCGATATAGGAGGCCAGCAGTGCCAGTGCCGTCAGTGCGGCCGATCCGATGGCAAAGCCTTTGCCTGTGGCGGCGGTTGTGTTGCCCAGTGCGTCGAGGGCATCCGTGCGGTGGCGCACTTCCTCTCCCAGATCGCTCATCTCGGCGTTGCCACCGGCATTGTCGGCAATAGGTCCGTAGGCATCGGTCGCCAGGGTGATGCCCAGGGTCGACAGCATCCCGACGGCGGAGATGCCGATGCCATAGAGGCCATGCTGGATGGATGCTGCCGACATGGACATATCGAATCCGTTGGCACAGAGGTAGCTCAGCATGATGGCTGCCGATATGGAAAGTACGGGGATGCAGGTGGAAATCATGCCTGTTCCTATACCTTTTATGATTACCGTTGCCGCACCGGTCTGGCTTGCCTCGGATATGTCTTTCGTCGGACGGTAGCTCTGGGAGGTGTAGTACTCCGTTGCCTGACCGATAACCACGCCTGCCGTCAGACCGGCGATGACCGAGAAGCTGACACCCAGCCAGTTTTCCAGTCCGAGAAGATACAGGATTACGAAGCTGGCAGCTGCGATGAGCAGGGCGGCCGTGTTGGTACCGAGTCCCAGGGCATGCAGCAGATCCTTCATTGTCGCCCCTTCTTTAGTCCTTACCAGGAAGATGCCGAACAGGCTGAGGAACACACCCACGGCGGCGATGAGCATCGGGGCGATGACGGCCCGCAGCTGCATATCACCCGCCGAGGCGGCAAAGGCAGTTGCGCCCAGGGCTGCCGTGGAGAGAATCGAACCGCAGTAGCTCTCGTAGAGGTCGGCTCCCATGCCGGCCACATCGCCGACATTGTCGCCCACGTTGTCGGCGATTGTCGCCGGATTGCGCGGGTCGTCCTCGGGGATGTTCGCCTCCACCTTACCTACAAGGTCAGCTCCCACGTCGGCTGCCTTCGTGTAGATGCCACCGCCTACACGGGCGAACAGTGCCTGCGTAGAGGCACCCATACCGAAGGTCAGCATGGTTGTCGTTATGGTGATGAGCATCTCGCTTGCCGTCATCTTGTCCGAGTAGAACCAGGTCAGGACGATGAACCACAATGCAATGTCAAGCAGTCCCAGGCCGACGACGACCAGTCCCATGACTGCTCCGGAGCGGAAGGCGATCTTGAGTCCGTCGTTCAGTCCTTTCCGTGCGGCATTGGCTGTTCGGGCACTGGCATAGGTGGCTGTTTTCATTCCGAAGAACCCGGCCAGTCCCGAAAAGAACCCTCCTGTCAGGAAAGCGAAAGGAACCCAGGCGTTCTGTGCGTTGAAACCGTAGGCCATGATGGCGAAGACAGCAGCCAGAATGATGAATACGATCAGGACGACCTTGTATTGCTGCTTCAGGTAGGCCATGGCTCCTCGGCGCACGTATTCAGCAATCTCTCTCATGCGGGATGTGCCTTCCTCGGCCTTGATCATGGACTTGAAGAAATACCATGCCATTCCCAGTGCGCACACGGAAGCAATGGGAATGAGCCAGAATACTTGTGGAATGTGTTCCATATTCAGTACGTTTTAGGTTATTGTAATAGATGGTCTTTTCTGTCCGCAAATATATAAAAAAATATCGAATGCAAGTGTTTTTATCTTTTTTATTTCTGAATGTCTGATCAAAAAAGCCTCCGTCCCTTTCATTCTCTTTGCAGAGAGTAGAAAGGGACGGGGGCTTTTTGGGGGTAAGTCCGGGCAGTGTGTGTCTGTGTGTTGCTTCCGGAAGGGGGGTGGGATGGCAGTTCTTCCTGCCGGTTGCTCCATCAGTAATTCCGTCTTCTGATGCAGGCAATATTCTGTGGATGGGCTACAGAAAAGTCACTTCGCCGAAGAATTCCGGACAATGGAAGTCGGGAGCGGGCAGGCTGATGGGATTCCATGAAAGGAAATGGGGCTGACGTGTCTTGTCGCCGCATTTATAGAAGTTGGCACTTACCGTCTGTCCGGAGAGATTCTTCAGCGTATGACGGAAGAATGAGCTGACGGGCACGGCGAGCGCAAGCTCCCATGCCTGTCTTCCGTCTCTCGTTCCGAACGGTTCGCGTCCCATGGAGGCCCAGCGGTCGATGTCCGCAAGTGTTCCGTGAGAGGCCGGTGTACGGTTCTCACGGCCCTTTCCGTTGCAGAGCAACACCGTCCCGATGCAGTTGGTCTCGAGGTTGTAATAGCCTCCTTCTGTATCCGGACAGCAGAAGAACTCGCAGCAGGAGTCTTCCCAAACAGGACCCAGGTCGGCCCCCGAAACGGCTCGTACGCAGTCTTCTTCTACCTTGTAATGCAATAGGAGACAATCGCCCTTATGGGCAATGGCAAACTTTACATCCGGACAATATGGATAATCTGAAGGCCAGTCCACCGTGTCTATCCTGTGGTAAGCTACCCCGTTCTTCCTGAAAAGGGCCGGAATGTCAGCGGCCTTCACCTGCCGACAGCCCAGACGTACTGCTTCGATCCGTTTCATAGCTTCAAGGTTTTCTCGACAAACTCCGCCATCATCCGGTCGTGACGGCGTACGTCACGGTAGAGCAGGAGCTGGTTGCGTGAGCGGACAAGATTGTGCTCGGGATATTTTATCTTGTAATAGATGTCGCCGTTGATGTAATCAGTCAGGAAACGGACACACTGCATATAAGGGAAGAGTGCCACGGCGTAAGGCAGATGGCCTGTCTCTACCGGTGTCAGGAAGCTGCCTGCCGAACCGAGATAGCCCTCGGTAAACGAACGGAAGATATCCTCTTTCAGACCTACCGACTGGTAGTCGTCGCTGTCTTCAGCCACTCGGTTGGCACCTGTACGCAGGAAGTCGCCGTAGTCGGAGAAGACGAAGCTCGGCATAACCGTGTCGAGGTCGATGACGCAGAGAACCTTTCCGTCGGCATCAAACAGCATATTGTTCACTTTCGTGTCACAGTGGCAGATACGCTTGGGCAGTGCCCCCTTACGGTAGAGCCGTTCGGCAATACACATTTCATCGGCACTGCATTCCAGCTCGCCGAGGATGTCACGTACCGAGGCGACACGTCCCATCCTGTCTGCCTTCACAGCTTCCTGCAGCTGGCGCAGACGGAGTTCCATGTTGTGGAAGTCGGGGATTGTCTCACCCAAAGGCTCTTTCAAGTCTACCAACATCTGCTCGAAGTTGCCGAAGGTCTCGCCACAGCAGAAGGCATTCTCCGGGTTTACTTCTTCCTTGGTGCAGGTATCAGGGATGAAGACGCTCATGCGCCAGTAGCGTCCGTTGCCGTCCTTGTAATAGGTCTTGCCAGCCGAAGTCTCTATGAAGCGCAGGCACTTGCGGTCGATGTCCTGCTCGCCCTGTGCCTCCAGCTTATGGCGTATATGTGCTGTCACCGTCTCGATGTTGTGCTGCAGCAGGTCTACATCGGTGAAAACGGTGTCATTGATGCGCTGCAGGATGTAGTCGGGAGTGTCAGTCCCCACAGTGGTCACACGCAGCGTTTCGTTGATCAGTCCGTTTCCTATCGGACTGACGCTCTCGACAGCTCCTTCGATGCGGAACTGTGAGATGACATTGATGAAATCGAGCATGGTTTTATTAGGTTTTATTTGAAGATTGTTTGTTTTGAGGAAGGAGTTATAGGGGGCAAGAGTGTTAGAGAAGTTAACGCTCTTGACCCCTCCAGCCTCCTACGGTCTGTCTGCCGGCTTTACGCCGAACCGAGAAGGCTTGCTGCCCATCGTCAGCTCGAGCGTGCCGCCGCGGGCGATGTCCTTGAAGTCGATGTACGAGCGGGTATAGGGCTTGCCGTTCAGCCGGGCACGCTGGATATAGATGTTCTCCGGGCTGTTGTCATGCGCCACGACACGGAATGTCTTGCCGTTTCCCACGTTCACGGCAGCTTCGTCGAAGAGTGGCGATCCGATGATGTATCTGCCGCCGGCCGGCTCCACCTGATAGATTCCCAATGCCGAAAGGACGTACCATGCCGACATCTGTCCTACGTCCTCATTGCCGCTCAGGCCGTCGAAGTCGTCGTGATACAGGTTCTTGAGCACGTAGCGTATCTTCTCCGCACCTTTCCATGGCTGTCCCACATAGTTGTACATATATAATATATGGTGGCTCGGTTCATTGCCATGTGCATACTGGCCGATCAGCCCCGTGATGTCCGGCGAGGCATCAGCTCCCATGTCGCCATGGACGATGAAGAGGGAGTCGAGCTTTGAGACAAACGGCTTCTCACCGCCGAAGGCAGCGACAAGTCCGTGTACATCATGCGGCACGAGCCATACATACTGCCAGGCATTGCCCTCGGTATAGTCGTCCTGGCGATGGACGGTGCTGAACGGATCGAACGGTTCACGGAACTTCCCGTCCGAAGTCACACCCCGCATGAACTTCGTCTTCCGGTCAAAGTAGAAGTCACGGTACGACTGGCTGCGTTTGTGGAAATACTTGTAATCATCCGTTCTGCCCAGCTGCTTGGCGAGCTTTGCTATACAGGCGTCTGCCAGTGCATATTCCAGTCCCTTGGCAACCGTCTCACGTTCCGGGTCGAGGTCGCAGGGAATATATCCGTACTTCTTCAGCAGTCCCATGCCGCGTTCGTCACGCATGGCAGAAGCCTTGGCGGCTTCAAGCACTGCACGTTTGTCCACATCAAAGCCTTTCAGGGCAATGTCCACGAGGATGGGAATGCCCGGATTGCCCACCATGCAGTCTGTCTCGTTGCCCATCAGATGCCATACCGGCAGCTTGCCTTGCTCTTTGAAGATGTGCAGGAACGTCTGGGCAAGATCGCGCTGCATTTCCGGATGGATGATCGTCATCAGCGGGAAGGCGGCCCGATAAGTGTCCCAGAGTGAAAACGTGGTATAGTCGGTGAAGCCGCCCCGGTGTGTCTTTCCGTCTGCCCCACGGTATTCGCCGTTGACGTCATTGAAGACCGACGGTGCAATCATCGTATGGTAGAGTGCCGTATAGAATATGCGCTTTGCGTGTTCATCTTCCGTCTTGACGGCGATCTTGCCCAGTTCACGGTTCCATTCGGCTTTCGCCTGGACGACAGCATTGCGGAAATCCCATCCGGGAAGCTCCTGCTGTAGGTTCTGCCGGGCGTTTTCTACACTCACAGCAGAGATGCCCACCTTTACAAGGAGGGGCTGGGCGGTGTCGTCAAGGGCATAGACACCGATGGTGTCACGCTCGTTTTCCTGCAACCTGACAGGCTGCGAGAACTCTGCCACGAAATAGACACGCTGGTCCTTGGCCCATCCCGTAGACATACGAAAGCCGCTGATGGTTCTGTCCGACTCCTGCTTGAAGCTGCACGAGGTCATCCTGTCCCATCCGATACCTTGTGCGAGGTTCAGTATGACATACCCTTTCGCCGCATCGGCAGGGAAGGAATAGCGGTGGAAAGCCACGCGCCGGGTCGCCGTCAGCTCCACGTGCACGCCGGAAGCCAGCATCACCGAGTAGTAGCCGGGGCTGACGTGCTCGGCACGATGGGCGAACTTCACCTCCCGCTGTGCCGGGTCGGTGACCGGCAGCAGGGAGATGTCTCCCAGGTCGCCGATACCTGTTCCGCTGAGGTGCATCTGCCCGAATCCGATGACCGTCGAGTCGCTGTAATGATAGCCGGAACACCAGTCCCAGCCTTGCTTCTTCTGTGTAGGACCCGCCTGAATGTTTCCGAACGGAACATTGGCTCCGAGGAACACATGGCCGTGTCCGCCTGTTCCGATGAACGGGTCGACATACTGCGTGTAGTCCTGCGCAAAGGCGAAGAGAGCGGTGGCGGTAAGCACCGCCAATGTTAAGAACCTTTTTCTCATATCTTGAATTGTTTTTAATCTCATTGTCTGATCCGTCAGCTGATGAGGCTGTTTTCCGTTCCCGGATGTCATGCTTTTTCGGCCGGCTGTCAGCTGTCTGTTGTCCCGGCACATGAATCCTGTGGCTGTCCCGGTATCTGGGAATGCTGTTCCCAGCCGTTGGGAACAGCATTCCCAAGCGTTGGGAACGGGATTCCCGGCCGTTGGGAACATGACGGAAAGCTCTCCCGGTTATCCTTTCCCGCAGCTTCTGATGATTCTGTTGACAATCACCTCGTCGGTGAATATCCATGCGTCTTTCTCACGGGAGAGTGCCCTTACGCGTACATAGCGTCCCTTGGCGTTACCCTTCCACCGGTAAGGATAGACAAGATAGGCCTCTTTTGTCTTTACTCCCGGCTGTGCGGTGTCAATCGTTTTGTAGTTCTTCCCATCGTCGGAGACCATCAGCTCAACGGATGCCGGAGCATAGATTACCGCATCGTACTGGTGCATGAAGTCGACTTCCACGTCACGTATCTCTGTCACCTTGCCCATATCGACGACGACATCCATGCCGGTACTGTCTATGAAGCCCTGCCAGCGTCCCTCAAGATAGCCCCAGTCGCCTCGCAGTCCGTTGGTCAGCGTGCTGTCGCCTTCCGCCCTGTATTTCTCTGCATAGCATCCCAGGTAAGTGACGGGGCAGCCCATTGCTTCGTGTTGTGTTATGCTACGGCTTTCGATGCGTGAACCCTTCTCCTTTGAGAGGTCAAAGGCATTATAGCCCGCACGCCTCAGTCGGTCGACATTCACAACTGCTCTCCGGCGGAAATTGTCGTAACCTGTGCGCTGCTTCGTCCATCCTATCTCTGCCAGGGCCAACAGACGAGGATAGAGCATATACTCTAAATGGCCGGGTTCGGCGATGAATTCCGTCCAGACACAGGCCTGCACGCCATCCATATACTTCTCAAGATTGGTTCCTTTATACTTCGCTGGGATGGGTTCATAGTTGTAGGTCTTATCCAAACGAGTATAACCTCCCTGTGCCTTCGGCTGTTCCATCGGATTGTCCTGATACATATTCAGATAATAGAACTGCTGCGGTGCCATCACTACATGGTGCTTGCCTGTTGCAGCCTCGATACCTGCTTCAGTCCCACGCCATGACATCACGGCTGCGTTAGGAGCCAGTTTGCCTTCCATAATCTCGTCCCAACCGAGGAGCTTACGACCGTTACGGTTCAAGAACTGTTCCATACGATGGGTGAAATGGCTCTGCAACTCGGCTACATCCTTTAAGTGATTTTCCTTCATCATCCTCTGGCAGTCAGGACAAGTCTTCCATGTACGACGCTCTGCCTCGTCTCCTCCGATGTGGATATACTTGGAGGGGAAGAGTTCCATCACTTCTTTCAGTACGTTTTCCATGAACGTGTAGGTGGCTTCCTTTCCTACACAGAGGTCTGACTGTGTGTAGGGTTTGCCTGTACACGACAGTTCCGGATAGGCGAAGACCACCTCGTCACTGTGTCCGGGCATCTCAATCTCGGGGATGATTTCTATGTGACGCGCTGCCGCATAGCGTACGATATCCTTGATGTCCTCTTGTGTGTAATAGCCACCGTATGCCCCCGGTGTTCCTGCCGGACGGTAACGGCGGTCCTTGTCCATCCACCAGCAGGTCCAGTCCGACTGTGTCCTATAGGCTGTCTCGGCTGTCAGACGAGGGTACTGCTTCACCTCCATGCGCCAGCCGCCGCCGTCAGTGAGATGCCAGTGGAAACGGTCGAGCTTGAAATAAGCCATCGCATCCAGCTGTTTCTTGAGGAACTCCTTCGTCCAGAAGTGGCGGGAACAGTCGATCATCAGCCCCCGGTAAGCGAAACGAGGCGTGTCCTTGACTTTTACGCAGGCTATCTTCCCGTCTTTCTCCAGCTGACGGACGGTCTGCAGGCCGTAGAACAGTCCCGTAGGTGTCAATGACTGGATGGTAATTCCCTTAGGTGTCACCTTCAGCTCATAGCCTTGCAGGCGCACGCTGTCCATTGCCTGTGCAGCCTGTTGGGCTGTCCCCTTGCAAATCAAGCGAAAAGTGGCTTGTTGAGAAGGGCTCTTCGCATAAACCAAAGGATGGTTCATTACCTCAGAGGTATATTGGTTAAGTGCCTTGAAGTCACTACCTGTAAGATTGGTCACGATCTTCAAGTCCTTATTCAGCTTGAATAGACCCCTCGAAAGACTGATATTCTCAGGTTGTGGGATGATGTTCTGAGCTGCAACAGGCATCGGAACGGCAGTTGACAGCAGCAGGAAGGCTGCACTCAAAAGGATATGTTTTCTCATCATATACGGTAAATGTCGTTTTTGTTTCTTAGGTTTGACAATGCTGTCGGGAGGCTTATTTCAGATAGAACTTCAATGTTCCGCCTTTCAACAGTTCGTCGTTCGTGATTCGGTACCGGTTCAGCGGCTTTCCGCCCAGTTCCATCTTCCGGATGATGACGGCCTCGGCAGAAGGGCGCGCGGTCTCTATGACAAGCTGGTCTTTTCCCCATTGCTCCTTGTCCAGGCGGATGGTCACCTTGTCGAAGACCGGCGATGTCAGCGTGTAAGACGGGTCGCCGGGACAGTCGGGATAGAACCCTATCATGTTGAATACCGCCCAGGCCGACATGGTTCCCGTGTCGTCGTTGCCGGGAATACCTTCCGGTGCATTCTTGAAGTACTCCTTCAAGAGCCTGCGGGTCAGCATCTGTGTGCGCCATTCTTCCCCCTTGAAATAGGAAAAGAGGTAAGGGTAGGCAATGTCAGGCTCGTTCGCCGGGTCGTAATAACCCTTGTCGAACACGCTCTGGAGCTTGCTGACAAACGCTTTCCGTCCTCCCATGAGCCTGGCAAGTCCCGTCACGTCGTGCGGAACATAGAACGTGTAGTTCCAAGCATTGCCTTCGTGGAAGCCGGGGGACGGCTCGAAGTTCTCTCCCTGACGTGGGTTGAAGGGCTTGTAGAAAGTCCCGTCGGGCATCAGAGGGCGCAACATGCCGTACTCCTTGCTGAAGTAATGGCGATAACCCAAAGCACGGTTGTGGAACAGGCGGGCATCGTCTTTCTTTCCCAATGCCGCTGCCAGTCGTGAAAGGGCGTTGTCGGCAATGTAGTATTCGAGGGCATGGGAGACGGAGTTGTCGAACTGCTCGTGCAGGGCGACATATCCCTTCTCCATGTACTCATCATTATCCGGACGCAGAGGGTTGTCGCTTCCTTTCGTCAGAGCCGACTTGCGGAACGCCTCGTAAGCCCTGTTGATGTCGTAGCCGCGCAGTCCTTTCAGCCACGAGTCCGTGATGACAGGGATGGACGGGTCGCCTTCCATCGTGTAAGTTTCTCTTCCGAAGAGTTCCCATTTTGGCATCCAGCCGTGTTCGTCGTACATGGAAATCATCGTGCGGATCATGTCGCGCTGCCGGTTCGGGTAGACGAGTGTCAGCAGCTGATGCACGTTGCGGTAGGTGTCCCACAGCGAGAAGACCGTATATCGGTTCCCCTCCTTCACCGTGCGGATGTCGTTGCGCTCCATGGCAGGGTACTGTCCGTTGACATCCTGTAGTATGTTCGGGTGGATGAGTGTGTGATAAAGTGCGGTATAGAATATGGTCTGTTCCGTCTTCGTTCCTCCTTCGACGATTATGCGGGACAGATCGTCGTTCCATTTCGTGCGTGCTTCGGTACGGATGGCATCAAAGTCCTTGCCTCGCTGTTCGGCATCAAGGTTCTCACGGGCGTTCGCCATGCTCACGAACGATACACCCATCTGCACCTCCACCTGGTCGCCGGCCTCAGTATCGTAGTCCATCCATACGCCGATGTCATCGCCTGCGAGTTCCTTCTGGTAGGTCTTATAGAGTTTGTACTTGCCGTTGTCAGCGTCCCACTCCGCCTCTACGCCCGTCATCGGCCGCTGTTTCTTCCAGTAGCCGGCTGCTGAAGGCTTCTTGCTGACACGCATCACGAAGTAGATGGGGAAGACAGCCTGCGGGTTGTAACAGAATGTTCCCTGCAGCTTTACGCCCTCCCATTCCGTGTCGCTCACCTTCTTTACCATTGCTCCCGTTTCGTTTGTCAGTCCCTCGCCGAGGTTCAGCAGGACGTGGCTCTCACTTTTCGGGAATGTGAAGCGGGCAACGGAACTGCGGAGAGTGGCTGTCACCTCCGTCGTCACATCGTATTTGACAAGGTGGTTGGAGTAATAGCCGGGCTGGGCAACCTCCTTGTCGTATGTACTGCCATACTCCTTATAGTCTACGTTCAGCTTTCCGGTCGTAGGCATAAGCAGCAGTGAACCGACCTCCGGGCAGCCCACACCGCTCAGATTGACATGAGAATAACCTGTGAAAAAAACGTTGTGGTACTCGTAGGGTGTCGACCACCAGCGTGCATCCTTGTCGTATTTGTTCAGGTCGGAGCCCATCACGTTGAACGGTACCACCGACATCAGACCGTTGGGGCACACCGCTCCAGGATTGGTAGTACCGAAGTTGGATGTGCCGATGAAAGGATTGACGAGGTCGACAGGCTCTTCTCTTTCCCTGTCTGCTGCCTCCAGAGAGAGGAAAGAAAGGGAAATGAGAAGCCCAAGGAGAAAGTTATGTTTCATGTGAGATGATGAAGGGGAATGATGATTGGTGGGTAGTAAATGCCGGATGTCGGAGGATTGCTGATGGAGAGTGAGTGATGAAAGACTGTGCATAGCATACACGCTGTAAGGACAGACAAAAACATCTGTCCCTACAGCGTGGGCAAGGCTTTTTTATAGAATGCTGTTGTTCTTCGTAAACGCTACGATCTCCTTGATGTATCCGAAGGCCATTCCGACAACCGTGTCAGCCGCACCGTAGTAAACGGCTACACGTTCGCCGTCCTGCAAGGCGGCACATGGGAAGACGACGTTGGGCACGTCGCCCTGCAGTTCATAGGTCGCTGCAGGTGCCAGAAGGTAAGGACGGGTACGATAGAGCACCTTTTCAGGATGGTCTTTGTCGAGAATGGCTGCCCCCATTGAATAGCGGAAGCCGTTGCAGGTGTTGATGACCCCATGATAAAAGAGCAGCCATCCCTCATCCGTCAGGAAGGGGACAGAGCCGGCGCCGATCTTCGTACACTGCCATGCACTCTCCGGAAATGGCGTCACCTTCATGACACAACGATGTTCGCCCCAGTACTTCATGTCAGGACTGAAGCTGATGTAGATGTCGCCGAAAGGCGTATGACCATTGTCGCTCGGACGGCTCAGCATGGCATACTTTCCGTTGATTTTCTCGGGGAAGAGCACGCCGTTGCGGTTGAATGGCAGAAAGGCATTCTCGCACTGATAGAACTTCTTGAAATCGAAGGTGTAGGCAATGCCGATAGTCGGACCGTGATAGCCGTTGCACCAAGTGATCCAGTAGCGGTCATCAATCCATGTGACGCGCGGGTCATACTTATACTCTGACTCAATCATCTCGGTGTTACCAGCCTCAAACTTAATAGGCTCGTGATTGATTTCCCAGTGGATACCGTCCTTGCTGAAGCCGGCGAAGATGTTCATCTGCACCGCTTTGTTGTCGCAGCGGAACACACCTGCATAACCGTCTTCAAAAGGAACGACGGCACTGTTGAAGATACTGTTTGATGTCGGGATATGGTAACGGCCGATAATCGGGTTCTTCGAATAACGCCACATCACGTCCTTGCATCCCTCCGGGCGGTCTTCCCAGGGAAGAATATCTCTTAAACTTTTCATTGTAAATAGTTTTATGCTTTTAGTTCTGTAAACTTCAATACATAATAATTACAAGCAAAGTTAGTGTTTTACTTCAATAGCAGACGGGTTTTTATTATTCGTTAAGCAGGGAAAACACTTCTTAACAGGAGTGTCAGTCGTGTTCTCCTTCGTTTTTGGATATGTTCCGGAGACCGTTTTCGTTTTTTTCTTTCTGTCTTGTCGGTTTTCTCAAGGTCGGTTCTAAACCTTGTTTTTGTTCTGTTTTCGATATGTTCTGTAAACGAGGTAGTCACCGTCTGCATGAATGGTGAATTCGGTTGTGAGTGCCTCGTTAAGTGTTCCCTGCCACATTTCCTGAAAAGGATAGGCTTCCCATTTGAGGCCTTCGCTTGCCAGCTCTTTGCAGGTTGCGTTGTAGATGCTCACCTGCTGTCCGTGGAAAGAACCGAAACGGGTTGTACCCGATGCCGGGACAAACCAGCCATAGTCTGTTACCATCACCGGGTCGATTCCCAGTTGCCGATGGTAATAGAGCATGAGGGAGATGTTGCCCAGCGTGTGGTCCTCCCGCTTTCCGGTCGTTCCGAGGTAGCAGAAACGGGGACGGATGTGCGTTGATGCATCCATCTGCAGGTGCGAGCGGGCGAAGAGCGTCGCCTTGGTGAGGTCGTTAAACTCCTGCTCGGATATCTGGTGATAGATGTGGGCATAGCGTTGCTTCAGTGTGGTAGAGAGGGAATCACCGTCTCCGACGACAGCCGCCGGTTCTATCTCGTACTCGAGAAGTTCCTCCAGTGCGCCGTCGCACACGACAAGGTTGTCGGCTTCTCGCAGTATACGGAGAGGAATGACATGATAGGGGAAGTTGCCGGCTGCAAGAATGACAGCCTGAAAACCTTCGGCCAAAGTCTTCCCCAACCCTGCAGAGAGGAGTTGAGAGCTGACAGGCTGTCCACTGCCTGTCTCTGAAAGAAATGTGGACACTCCCGTTTTGATGTTGTTTATCATTTGTTCTGGCCTTTTATATGTGTTTTGAATGTGTTTGACTCCTATCGCATTGTCCGTCATGGAGCCTTGAGACAATCGGGGTTGACCTGCCACGGCGAATACCGTGTTATACTTTTTCAGTCAGGTGTTCCCTCGCTTCTCCGTGGGATGGGACGGAGGCATCTCTTCCACTTGAAGTATCCTGCTACGGCAATAACAGCGTACAAAGCATACAGCCCTGCGGTGAAAGGAATCTCCTTATACAGATAGAGGCCTGCCAGTTCCACATCAACAACAATCCATATCCACCATTGTTCGATGTATTTCTTTGCCAGTGCCCACAGTCCGATGAAGCTGAGCGCATTGCCGAAACTGTCCCATACAGGGACGGTAGAGTTGGTGAAATGGATGAGGACAAGATACAGTCCGCCCCAGAGCAGGAGGAACACAAGGATGGAGGGCAGTACCAGGCGACGTGGATAGTGTGTAATGGGAATCTCCCTCTCCCCCCCCTTCTTGGGTCCGAATTTCCAATAGAGGAAACCATAGATCGCTGCCAATGTATAGTAGATCTGCATACCGAAGTCGGCATACAGTCCGGCTTCGTAATAGACGAACATATAGATGACAGGCATGATGATTCCTGTCAGCCAGAGCCAGATACTCGCCTTGTATTCCTGATAGATGTAAATGAGGCCGACGAGACAGCCGAGCATATCTAATGTCATGATAAAATAGAAATAAACAACGACGCAATCTCCCCCACAGACCGCTAACCAGCCTCTCTCCCCTCCTTGGAAGGGATGGGTGGGGAGAGGCTTCTCTTTCTAAAACTTCAGCGTAACATTTCCCATCATATTGAATCCGGCCATTGGGATGAACCCGATCTGCGTGTAACGGTTCTCGTTAGGGTGACCGTTGTTGTCGAGGATGGAGGTGTAGACCCATCCGCTGGCAGCATAATGGCGGTTGAAGATATTGTTGAGGTTCACACCGAACACAGCTTCTTTCAAGCCGGCAATGTGCTTGGTAGGACGGAGGCTATAGCTGAGGTTGACATTCGTCTGTGAATAGCAGGGCAGCGAACGCGTCATGTTCTCTGTATTATCCAGATACTGACGACTTACGAAGTTTGTATGCCATACAGCCTCAAAACCTTTGTAATGGAGATTGAGCATACCATTTAGTATGGCTGATGGTGAGAATGCCAAAGTAGAGTGGTTGTAATGAATCTTACGGAATGAAGACTCCCAATCTACACTTGCCATCTCGTCAAAGTCCTTGATGATATTACGGCTCAGGGCAGCGTTACCCTCAGCGGTCAACCATGACAGTGGGCTCCAGCCTGCCTCCAACTCAGCACCCATACGATAGCTGTCCTTGATGTTTGTAGTCAGATTCACACCGATATCACTCTGCGCACCAGTCTGTACAAACTGGTTGTTATAGTCCATATAATAGAGGTTCACCCCTGCTCTCCAGTTGCGACCATTGTATTGATAGCCCATTTCGATATCCATCATACGCTCTGGTGATGGTGCAGGATAACTACCGTTATTGGTGAAGTTATTACGTTCTGGCTCACGACTGGCATGCGCAATAGATGCATAAGCCTTGTGACCACCACGATAATAGCTGATACCCGCCTTCGGATTGACGAAGTCATAACGCTCGCTGATGTCTAAGAGCTGGTTCTGATAGCCACTTCCGACCTTATAGAAACGGTCGTTCTGACCATCGGTCATATACTCCACGTGGCGAATCTGTAAGTCCATAAACACGTTCCAATAGTCTGTAAAGTTGTATTTTGCCTTGAAGAATCCGCTGTAATCATACTTATGTGCATCAGAGTCATAATACTTATAATCCTTCCCACCAGCACGATACTTCGCATCTGCCTCCTCATTCTTTATATAAGTAAGGTAGCCGAAGTGTCCGCCACGGAACTGCTGAAGGTTCAGACCGCCCATTACATCCCAGTTCCCGTCCTTGTAGTTGCTCGTATAAACAAGGCCGTATGTATGCTGTGACAATCCTTTACGGCGTACGAAGTCGGACTTCTTGACAAATTTACCGTTGCTGTCCGTGAACGTCAAGCCGAATTTCGCAAATTTCGTGTTATGCTTGAATTCACTGTAATAGCCGTAACCATAGGTATAATGCAGGGTTACATGATGACTCCAGTGGGCGGAAGGATGGAAGGCAAACGACAGGAGGTTGTGGTTCTGGTAGAAATTATCCGTCGTCTTGTTCCAGAAAGAACCGTCACGCATCGTGTAACGCTCTGTCTGATAGTTTCCGTCGGCATCCTTGACGAAAGCCCCGCCGGCATCGGTCTGCAGGTATTCATAGAGCTGGTTGAATTTCCCCAGTCCTCTGTCGTACAGGTCCTTATAGGTCGTGATGCCTGTCTTAGCACCGTAGGTGCCATCCATCAGGCTCAAGTCATTACTACCCGTAACGACACCGTTCCATGCCTGTCCTGTCTTCTCGAAGTTGCCAATGTTCTTGTAACTGATGCGGAAGTTATCGCCCAACCATGTTAGTCCACCATAGTAAGAACCCGAACGTCCACTTGTACCGTTGACATATCCGTCTGTTGCGGTCTCGTGATAGGCTCCATCGAAGACAAGGTGATTGAAGAGCAGACCTGTAGAAAACTTCACACCAGCGTTATACGTATTGTATGAACCGTATGAACCACTCACCTCTACGCTTGGTTTTCTACTCGGTGCACTCGTTGCCAACGACACCGAACCACCGAAAGCACCGTCGCCATTGGTTGAAGTACCGATACCACGCTGTATCTGTACACTATTCATCAGTGATGCGTAAGAGTTCATATTTGCCCAAAAGACCGTCTGATCCTCAGGCGAATTGAGTGCAACACCGTCTAAGGTGATGTTGATTCTACTGCCCGCAGCACCACGAATGCGCATTGCTGCCGTACCCGTTCCGAGTCCGTTCTCGCCCCAAGCCAGCACGCTCGGTGTCCGTGCGAGGAGGAAGGGGATCTCACGTCCGCTTTTGGAGAACGATTCGAGTTCGTCTTTCTTGATATTGGCTACGGCATAGGGTGCGTTTTTCTGGACGCGCACTCCCGAGACTACTACTTCGTCCAGCTGCTGTTGCTTCAGTGTGTCGGTCGTGGTCTGTGCCTTTGTTGCTGCCACGCACGTCAGTGCAGCAGCGAAAAGAATGATTCTTTTCATATCTCTCAGGGATATTAAGATAGAAAATAAAGGGGAATCTTCCTACGACGGCATTATCCGTTTCAGGTCAATGGGTATAATCTCAGCAAGCCCAAACAGGCAAGCACCCCTTAGCTTCCATTCTGGAAACCGGTGCAAAGGTAATGCTTTCTTGTCATATGTCCAAATGAACCCGGGATAAATACCTGTAATCCCACTTCATTCAATCTTACAATTACCTTCATTGAGAAATTGCACCTGTCAGTTTTTGGGCGATGTATTGCCAATTTCTCTGGTAGTATGTCCCCAATTTTTGGAGACAGTAGGTGGGGGTAGACTCATTCTACTTATAAATAAAATCTAAAGTTTAGAGTGGTCAGGATGCTGACAATGAGGACAGAATTACCGACTGTTTACTGCGAAAGTTTATTTCTCATTTGCTGTCACCTTTAACATTCGTCACTAATACATTGTTCATTAGTATGTTATATGTATTTACAGAGTGACGGCAGTGACAGGAAAATAATTTCACAGCAGACCGGTCACAGGCGTATCTGCCGTGGATGAATGCCAGACTGTGTTTTATCCTAAAGTATGTTCTTCTGCGGCGGACTCTTTATCGGGGGGGATGATGTTTATTCAGAAAGCCTATTTTCAAGAATAACAAACTGCTTCTATCTGATTCTTATAATGCTTAACGTGATCCGTACTGAGCCTTGACACTATTGGTGTACACCCTCAGCACCATTGGTGCTTACCCTCGGCACACTGACAGCAAAGAATCAGTGTGCAGTGTGTAAATGATAACTTGTCATTAATTATCTACTGGTTCCAACTTCTGGCAACGTGTCGCCAATTTTCCGACAATGTGGTGGCTGTAGATGCTCTGCCAGTCGCATTGCGACTGGTGAAAGCCGGCAAGCCCTGCCATGCGGGCAGCCGGTGCCGGAGACCCTGCGTGGAAGGGTAGGCAGATATTCCGGGACATCGTTCTTTGGGGACAGGTCTTCCGGGACAGCTTATGACACTGCTTCCCTCTTTTCAAGAAGGACGACATTCTCCACGTGCGGCGTATGCGGGAACATATCTACCGGCTGGACGGCGGCGACCCTATAGTCGGCATCGAGCAAGGCCAGGTCGCGTGCCTGTGTGGCAGGGTTGCAGCTGACGTAAACGATACGTTTCGGACTTGCACCGAGAATAACGCTGATGACATCCTGGTGCATGCCGGCGCGTGGCGGATCGGTGATAATGACATCCGGATGGCCGTGCCGGCAGATGAAGTCTTCTGTCAGGATGTCTTTCATGTCGCCTGCATAGAAAAGCGTGTTGTCAATCTTGTTGATTTCGGCATTGACCTTCGCATCTTCTATGGCTTCCGGGACATACTCTATACCAATGACTTTCCGGGCATTCCTGGCGACGAAGTTGGCAATGGTTCCTGTACCGGTATAGAGGTCGTAAACGAGTTCGTTGCCTGTGAGGGCGGCAAACGTGCGGGCCACGGAATAGAGATGGTATGCCTGTTCGGTGTTCGTCTGGTAAAAGCTCTTCGGGCCTACCTTGAACTTCAGGTCTTCCATCGTCTCGAATATGTGGTCGTTGCCTTTGAAGACAATGAGGTCGAGGTCGTTGAAAGTGTCGTTCCCCTTCTGGTTGTCCACATAGAAAAGTGAGGTGATCTGCGGAAAACGGTCGGAAACGTGCTGCATCAGAGCTTTTGCCCGCGCATCGTCTTCCTCCTCGTCATAATGGAACTGAATGAGTACCATCCATTCACCTGTGTTGGAGTTGCGCACCATGATGTCGCGCAGCAGACCATGCTGTGCCCTGATGTCATAGAATTTCATGCCTGTCCCGAGAGCGTAATCACGGATGTCGTTGCGGATTTGGTTGCAGAGATCGTCCATCAGCCAGCATTTCTCGATAGGGTAGACCTTGTCGAAAGCTCCTGTGATATGGAAGCCGATGGCCCCCTCTGACAGTCCGGCGTCCTCCGGCAGAGCCTGTAATTCCTCTGCTGTGTACCAGCGTTTGCTGGCGCATCCGAACTCCAGTTTGTTGCGGTATTCTTTCGTGTGTACCGATCCCATGATAGGCCTGAACTCCGGCAGCTCTACCTTGCCGATGCGGCTCAGCTGGTCGTAGACCTGTTGCTGCTTCGCTTTCAGCTGTTCGGCGTAAGGCAGGTTCTGCCATTTGCATCCGCCGCAGATGCCGAAATGCGCACACATCGGTTCTTCGCGTACCGTGCTCCTGCTGATGAAACGGACGACCGTAGCTTCACAGTAAGTGCGTTTCTTCCTGCGCACCTGCAGGTCTACGACATCTCCCGGAACGACAAAGGGAACGAAGACGACCTTGTCATCAACATGGGCAATGCACTTCCCTTCGGCTGCCACAGCTTCTATCGTGACGTTTTCAAGAATGGGTAACGGCTTTCTTTTTCTGCTCATAATCTGTTTTGTATTTCGGGACAAAGGTACTGCTTTTTTTCCATTTGTGCCCTGATTGGTAGTTCCTAATCGGTCCTGTGTCCGCTAACAGCGTAAAAATGTAAGGTGAAGATAGCAATTTTCTTTGAAAAGTTTGTTGCTTTACCTGTTTTTTGGTATATTTGCACTTAAAGATAAATAACTAAAATTCATTATCATTTTTAATTATGAGCGAAAAAAGAGTTTATACCTTCGGTAACGGTAAGGCGGAGGGTAAGGCTGACATGAGAAATCTCCTTGGTGGCAAGGGTGCCAATCTGGCAGAGATGAATCTTATCGGTGTGCCTGTTCCTCCGGGTTTTACAATTACGACCGATGTATGTAACGAGTATTTTGAGAAGGGTAAAGAGACTGTAGTAGGCCTGCTGAAAGCGGATGTGGAGAAGAGCGTAAAACATATCGAGACTTTGATGAACTCAAAGTTCGGTGATCCGGCCAACCCTCTCCTCGTGAGTGTGCGTTCGGGCGCGCGTGCCTCCATGCCGGGAATGATGGATACCATTCTTAACCTTGGTCTGAACGACAGTGTCGTCGAGGGACTGGCCAAGAAGACCGGCAACGAGCGTTTCGCTTTTGACAGTTATCGCCGCTTTGTACAGATGTACGGCGATGTGGTGCTGGGCATGAAGCCGGTAAACAAGGAAGACATCGACCCGTTTGAGGCTATTATACAGAAGGTCAAGGCACAGCGTGGCATCAAACTCGACAATGAAATGACCGTTGACGAGCTGAAGCAGCTGGTTGTTCTCTTCAAACAGGCAATCAAGGAGCAGACCGGAAAGGACTTCCCGACCGACCCGATGGAACAGCTCTGGGGGGCGGTCTGTGCCGTGTTCGACTCCTGGATGAATGAACGTGCCATTCTCTACCGCAAGATGGAAGGCATCCCGCAGGAGTGGGGTACAGCCGTTACTGTCATGGCCATGGTATTCGGCAACATGGGAGACACCTCGGCGACAGGTGTCTGCTTCTCACGCGATGCGGCAACCGGCGAAAACCGTTTCAACGGAGAGTATCTTATCAACGCACAGGGCGAGGATGTCGTTGCCGGCATCCGTACACCGCAGCAGATTACCAAGGAAGGCTCTCTCCGCTGGGCTGCACAGCAGAATATAGACGAAGAGACGCGCAGTACGAAATATCCCTCGATGGAAGAGGCCATGCCTGAACTGTACGCCCAGCTGTATGCTCTTCAGGACAAGTTGGAGAAACACTACCATGACATGCAGGATATGGAGTTTACGGTACAGGAAGGCAAGCTGTGGTTCCTCCAGACACGCAACGGAAAGCGTACGGGTACGGCAATGGTAAAGATTGCCATGGACCTGCTTCACGAAGGGGAAATCGACGAGAAGACGGCTCTCCTGCGTTGCGAGCCGAACAAGCTCGACGAACTTCTTCATCCTGTATTCGACAAGGAGGCACTGACACAGGTCCATGTCCTGACACGCGGTCTGCCGGCTTCCCCGGGTGCAGCCTGCGGCCAGGTCGTGTTCTTTGCCGATGATGCGACAAAGTGGCATGAGGATGGACATCAGGTCATCATGGTACGTATCGAGACTTCTCCGGAGGATCTTGCAGGTATGTCTGCTGCAGAGGGTATCCTGACTGCACGTGGCGGTATGACCTCGCACGCTGCAGTGGTTGCGCGTGGCATGGGCAAGTGTTGCGTCAGCGGTGCAGGAGCCATCATGGTAGACTATAAGGCACGCACCGTAGAAATCGACGGGACTGTAATCCGTGAGGGCGATTATATTTCGCTGAACGGTTCTACAGGTGAAGTCTATGCCGGTGAGGTCAAGACTCGTCCTGCCGAGGTGACTGGTGATTTCGCCGAGCTGATGAATCTCTGCAAGAAATATACGAAGCTGGTTGTCCGTACCAATGCTGATACGCCACACGATGCTGAGGTGGCAAGCAACTTCGGTGCTGTAGGTATCGGCCTCTGCCGTACGGAGCATATGTTCTTCGAGAATGAGAAAATCAAGGCCATGCGCGAGATGATTCTTGCTGACAGTACCGAAGACCGTGAGAAAGCACTTGACAAGCTCCTGCCTTATCAGAAACAGGATTTCTATGGTATTCTGAAGTGTATGGACGGCATGCCGGTGAATATCCGCCTGCTTGACCCGCCTTTGCACGAGTTTGTTCCTCACGACCTGAAGGGCCAGGAAACCATGGCAGAGGAAATGGGCGTAAGTGTTCAGTTTATCCAGGAGCGGGTAAGCTCGCTTTCCGAACATAACCCAATGCTGGGACTCCGTGGCTGCCGTCTGGGAAATACTTTCCCAGAGATTACCGCCATGCAGACAAAGGCAATCCTTGGTGCTGCTATCCAGTTGAAGAAAGAGGGATTTGATCCTAAACCGGAAATCATGGTCCCGCTGGTAGGCATTGTCAACGAGCTTGATGTCCAGGAGCACATCATCCGCAAGACCGCAAGCAAACTTTTCAAAAAGGAAGGAGTGGAAGTTCCGTTCAAGGTGGGTACGATGATTGAGATCCCACGTGCAGCCCTGACAGCTGATGTCATTGCAGAGAAGGCGGAATACTTCAGCTTCGGTACAAACGACCTGACGCAGATGACCTTCGGATACAGTCGTGATGACATTGCCAGCTTCCTGCCAAGCTATCTTGAAAAGAAGATCCTTGATGTCGACCCGTTCCAGGTCCTTGACCAGAAAGGTGTCGGTCAGCTGATCAAAATGGCGGTAGAGAAAGGACGTAAGACCCGCAAGAACCTCAAGTGTGGAATCTGCGGCGAGCATGGCGGTGAGCCGACCTCGGTCAAGTTCTGCCATCGCGTAGGTCTTGATTACGTCAGCTGTTCTCCATTCCGTGTGCCGATTGCAAGGCTTGCAGCGGCGCAGGCAGCAGTGGAAGAGTAAAGAGCAATAAGCTGAAATACAAAAAATTAGGCTGTAACTCCTTGGTGAAACAGGGGCTGCGGCCTAATTTCGTAAAGGGACGGACGTGCATTTGTACACACTTTCCGTGTACTTTTGAACGCTGAAACTTACCAATACCTGCACCATAACGGCAGGGCATACCGGACCTTACCAGCAGTATGAACGAATCGATAAGCGAGAGATGGAAAAACAACTCGTCAAGCATTCATCAGGCAGTCTTTTCAAGCTTTGACTACCGGCTATGGTTCCACTATCGAAGGAGAATGTAAAGTGGGATTCGTGTTGACTCTTGTAATCCTATTGGTGAATTATCTGGGTTGGTAGTTGAATCGAATAGTTGCCATCGTCTTGTTACCCGTTGGGCTGAAACTGATATTTTCCTCTTGTAATTTGCAAATATATGGAAAAATAATTAAGTTTGCACTATATTAATCTGAAAGCTTATATTATCTGTAAACTAAGAACCTAATGAAGTCTGTGCGATGAATGTAAAACGTGCAAAACAACATAAAAAAGCCCCTACGGTTGTCCGCAGGGTGCAAGAAGAATCTTCGGCTTATAGCCTTGTTGTGAAAAGTCTTCACTGTGTATCTGGTTGCAAATTTACAACTATTTTTTGAATATACAAATTAAACATAGAAAAATGACGCAAAAAGTTTTAGGTTTAGACCTTGGTACCAATTCCATTGGCTCCTCGGTAAGAAATTTGGACCTCTCAGATGACTTGAAAGGGCAATTAGAGTTTTTCTCTTCTGATATTTTCAGAAGTAGCGTTAATAAGGAAAGTAACGGACGTGAATATTCATTAGCAGCACAACGTTCTGCGCATAGCAGAAGCCGTGGATTGAATGAAGCAAGACGTCGTAAGTTGTGGGCAACCTTGGATTTACTTATCAAGTACGGTTTTTGTCCGATGTCTCCTGAATCTTTAATGAGATGGCGCACTTATGATAAACAGAGAGGACTCTTCAGAGAGTACCCTATAGATGATAAGAATTTTAATGCATGGATACTTTTGGATTTTGATGGTGATGGTAAACCTGATTATTCCAGCCCATATCAACTACGTCGAGAGCTCGTTATACGTCAGTTTGATTTTGATCAGCCTATTGAGCGTTACAAACTGGGACGAGCTTTGTATCATATTGCTCAGCATCGTGGGTTTAAGAGCAGTAAGGGAGAAACTCTGTCACAGCAGGAAACTAATAGCAAGCAATCACTTACGGATGAAGCTACAGATGTAGCTGGAGAAATGAAAGCTTCGGAAGAGAAATTGTCAAAGGGGCTATCTACCTATATGAAGGAGAATAACCTTTTGACAGTTGGTGCAGCTTTTGCTCAGTTAGAAGATGAAGGTGTGAGAGTACGGAACAATAATGATTATCGAGCAATACGTTCACAATTTCAGCGAGAAATAGAAACCATTTTTAAGTTCCAGCAAGGCTTGTCTGTAGAAAATGAGTTGTATGAACGCCTTGTTAGTGAGAAGAAAAATATTGGTACAATCTTTTATAAACGTCCATTACGTTCGCAACGTGGCAATGTGGGTAAATGTACACTTGAACGTACAAAGCCACGTTGTGCCATTGGGCATCCATTGTTTGAGAAGTTCCGTGCTTGGACACTGATTAATAATATCAAGGTCAGAATGCCTGAAGAGGAACAAGCAGAACAACTCCCGATGAAGTTACGGTTTGAACTTTATAATGACTGCTTTTTAGCATTTGTAAGAGCAGAATTTAAGTTTGAGGATATTCGGAAATATCTTGAGAAGCGTCTGGGTGTTCATTTCTCTTATAATGCCAAGACGATTAACTATAAAGACAGTACAAGTGTTGCTGGCTGTCCTATAACAGCTCGATTCAGAAAACTTTTGGGAGAGGATTGGGAGTCTTTCCATGTTAATGGACTAAAACAGAGACAGGCGCATGGTAAGAAGAACGCTTCGTTCCATACAGTTTCTTATACTGTTGAAGATATATGGCACTTCTGTTATGATGCGGAGGAACCTGAAGCGGTATTGTCTTTTGCACAAGATAGTTTAAAGTGGGAGAAGAAGAAAGCAGAAGAACTCGTCCGTATCTGGTCGGCAATGCCTCAAGGCTATGCTATGTTGAGCCAAAAGGCTATCCGTAATATCAATAAGATGTTGATATTGGGATTGAAATACTCTGATGCAGTGTTACTTGCTAAGGTTCCAGAGCTTGTAGATGTGTCTGATGAGGACATTTTGTCAGTTACGGAGGATTATCATCGTGTGGAAGCACAGGTTGGGCATGAAAAACAGATTAATAATATTGTTAATGCTCTCATAGCTAAGTATAAATCTGCGTCAGAAGAATACCGTTTTGCCGATCATAATTATGATTATCAATTAGATGAGTCTGATGAAAAAGATATTATCAAACAGATTGAGAGTAATATAGGTACAAGGAAGTGGAGTTTGTTGGATGCCGATGAGCAGACTGATATTTTACAGAAAGTCCGAGATAAGTATCAGAACTTCTTTAGAAGTCACGAGCGTAAGTTTGTAGAATCTCCTAAATTAGGGGAGTGCTTTGAAGAGTATCTTATGAAGAAATTCCCGATGATTGAGGGAGAACAATGGAAAAAGTTATATCATCCGTCACAAATCGCTATTTATCGTCCTGTTTCTGCAGGTAAGGATCGCTCTGCTTTAAGACTGGGTAATCCAGATATTGGTGCAATAAAAAATCCTACAGTGTTGAGAGTGCTTAATACTTTGAGAAAGAGAGTAAATCAACTCTTGGATGATGGGGTAATATCTCCGGATGAAACAAGGGTTGTTGTAGAGACAGCACGTGAATTGAATGATGCTAATAGAAAGTGGGCATTGGATACTTACAACAGAATCCGTCATGATGAAAACGAGAAGATAAAGAAGATTCTTGAAGAGTATTACCCGAAACGTCGTGATACAATAAGTACAGATGATATAGATAAGGCACGGTATTTAATAGACCAACGTGAGGTAGACTATTTCACAGAATCGAAGAACTATAATAAGGATATAAAGAAGTATAAATTGTGGTTGGAGCAGGGTGGACAGTGTATGTATACTGGGCGTACCATTAATCTATCAAATCTTTTTGATCCAAATGCTTTTGATATTGAGCATACCATCCCAGAGAGTCTCAGTTTTGATAGTTCGGATATGAATCTTACCTTATGTGATGCTCATTATAATCGTTTCATAAAGAAGAATCATATTCCTGCAGATATGCCAAACTATGATAAGGCTGTTACGATAGATGGTAAAGAATATCCTGCGATAACATCTCAACTACAGCGTTGGGTAGACAGGGTTGAACGTCTTAATCGTAATGTAGAATATTGGAAAGGACAGGCAAGACGGGCTCAGAACAAAGATCGCAAAGATCAATGTATGCGTGAGATGCACCTGTGGAGTATGGAATTGGAATACTGGAAGAAGAAACTGGAGCGCTTCACAGTTACTGAGGTTACAGACGGGTTTAAGAACAGTCAGCTTGTCGATACACGAGTTATAACTCGTCATGCAGTTTTATATCTGAAGAGCATATTCACACATGTAGATGTGCAACGAGGAGATGTAACTGCTAAATTCAGAAAGATACTTGGTATACAAAGTGTAGACGAAAAGAAAGACCGTAGTTTACATTCTCATCATGCTATAGACGCAACAACTCTGACGATAATCCCAGCTTCTGCAAAGAGAGAGCGTATGCTGGAGTTGTTTGCTAAGATAGAAGAGATTAATAAGATGTTATCTTTCTCAGGTAATGAGGATAGGACAGGATGGAAACAAGAGCTTGAAGGTTTGAGGAATAAACTTGAAAAAGAAGTCAAGGCTTGTAGGATAGGGCGTAATGTCTCAGAAATCGGTACGTTTATAAATGATAACATTATTATTAATTACCATGTTAAGAACCAAGCTCTTACACCAGTACGCCGTCGGTTGAGAAAGAGAGGGCATATTGTGGGGGGAATGGATAATCCTCGGTGGCAGACAGGAGATGCCTTGCGAGGTGAAATCCATAAGGCAAGTTATTATGGTGCGATAACACAGTTTGCAAAGGATAAGGACGGAAAAGTCCTGCTAAAAGAGGGACATCCTTGGGTTGATCCTACGATTAAATTTGTAATACGTAGAGAACTGAAGCATAAGAAGTCTGCGGCAGACAGTGGCTTCGCTTCGTGGGATGACCTTGAGAAAGCCATTGTTGACAAGGAACTTTTTGCTTTGATGAAGGGACAATTCCCAGAGGGAACTTCTTTTAAGGATGCTTGTGAGCAGGGAATCTATATGATAAAGAAGGGTAAGAATGGCGAGGTTGATACAAAGCTGTACAGAATAAGGCATATAAGATGTAAAACTAAGCAGAAAAACGCTTTGAAGATAAAAGAGCAGACTTATAAATCAGAGAAGGAATATAAACGCTACTTCTATGCAGCTGTTGGAGATTTGTATGCAATGTGCTGTTATACAAATGACAAGACTCGCGAGTTTAAGATATATAGTCTGTATGATATTTCCTGTCATCGTAAGGCAGGGGTAGAAGACATCCCAGAATTTATTACAGACAAGAAAGGCAATCGGCTTATGCTTGACTATAAGTTGCATACTGGTGATATGATCTTGCTTTATAAGGAAAATCCGGAGGAATTATATGATTTAGATAATGTTAGTTTGAGTAAATTATTATACAAGATAAATGGGTTTGAGAATGACGGCTTACGTATTAGAATGGTAAACCACCTGGTTGCAAAAGAGGCTATGGGAGAATCTGTTAAAGATTATGCGAAATTGCCCGATATCATTCGCTGTGGTGTTAAAACAATAAAGTTTCTTATTATGGGCGAGAATCGTGATTTTGTTATTAAGAATGGTAAGATTAGTTTTAATCATCGATGATAAAGAAAACTTTATATTTTGGGAATCCTGCTTATCTCTCACTTCGCAATGGGCAGTTGGTTATCCGACTTCCTGAAGTGGAGAAAGCAGAACTTCCTGATATCATAAAACAGGAAACTATCAGAACGGTTCCTATAGAAGATATTGGTGTTGTGGTATTGGACAATAAGCAGATAACCATTACACAAGGTGCATTGGCAGAGTTAGTAGCCAACTCTGCTGCAGTGATAACCTGTGATAGTAAATGTATGCCTACGGGAATGTTACTTCCTCTTTCTGGTAATACCTTGCATCAGGAGCGTTTTCGTAATCAGATTGAAGCTGCAGTTCCATTGCGTAAACAACTGTGGCAACAAACGGTAAAAGCTAAGATAGAAAACCAAGCGTATTGCTTACAGAAGAATACGTCTAAATCATTTGCTCCGCTTCATGTCCTTGCCCGTAAAGTCAGGAGTGATGATGCAGATAACCATGAAGCGCAAGCTGCAGCCTATTACTGGAAGAATATTTTCTCTGATGGTTTCACAAGGGACAAGGATGGTGTTCCACCTAACAATCTGTTGAATTATGGGTATGCAATTCTCCGTGCTGTGATAGCCCGGGCTTTGGTAGGGAGCGGACTGTTGCCTGTCTATGGCATTCATCATCATAACCGCTATAACGCATATTGTTTAGCAGATGATATTATGGAACCTTATCGTCCGTTTGTGGACGATCTGGTCCTTTCAACGATGAAGAAGATGGAGGTTTCAGATGACTTGACAGTAGATTTAAAGCGGGAAATGTTGTCAATACCAGTTCTTGACGTTGTTATAAGTGGTAAGCGTAGCCCATTGATGATTGCTGCAGGCTTGACAGCTGCAAGTCTTGCGAAGTGCTATAATGGGGAAGTTCGTGAAATCTCTTATCCTTCTTTTCTTTGATGCAACGACTTAGCGAATATAGGGTTATGTGGGTGATGGTCTTTTTTGATCTTCCAACTAATACAAACAAGGAAAAGCGTGCTTATACTATTTTCCGGAAAGATTTGATGAAAGATGGATTTACTATGTTTCAATTATCAATCTATGTTCGTCATTGTGCAAGCAGAGAGAATGCGGATGTACATGTGAAGCGAGTAAAGTCTTTTATGCCTAATTCTGGTAATGTTTGCATTATGGTTATTACAGACAAACAGTTTGGTGAGATAGAGCTTTTTTGTGGGACACAGGCACAAACACCCAACGCTCCTGGGCAGCAACTTGAATTATTCTAAAAGAAAAAGAGTCCTATCATTACCAATAGGACTCTTTTAGATTGCAGTTTTTATTTTGCACAAAAACAATATTACTAACTGAAAATCAGAGCGATACTTATTTCTGATTGTGCTTGCCACTGCAAAGATACACATTTTGAAGCAATTCACAACTTCTTATTCTCATGGTGCTTTGAAGCTTTTATTGTGCTTGCCACTGCAAAGATACACATTTTGAAGCAATTCACAACTGTGAGGCTGATGAAGTTGCGCTGCGCACGATTGTGCTTGCCACTGCAAAGATACACATTTTGAAGCAATTCACAACTTAAACAAAGACATAAGCAATAAAAACTAAATTGTGCTTGCCACTGCAAAGATACACATTTTGAAGCAATTCACAACGTGATACCTATGCTTCAAGCTGGTCGAGGCATTGTGCTTGCCACTGCAAAGATACACATTTTGAAGCAATTCACAACCGAGAAGTGACCCTTTCAGTCCGTAGGCGAATTGTGCTTGCCACTGCAAAGATACACATTTTGAAGCAATTCACAACTATGTTCGAGGTGGTGCCATTCCAGTTCTGATTGTGCTTGCCACTGCAAAGATACACATTTTGAAGCAATTCACAACGACTACGGTAACAGGCGGCTATCCGACCGTATTGTGCTTGCCACTGCAAAGATACACATTTTGAAGCAATTCACAACGATAGGCTGCTTGGGCTTATGAACGAACTTATTGTGCTTGCCACTGCAAAGATACACATTTTGAAGCAATTCACAACTAATTTTCAGATGGGTTATACGCCGACGAAATTGTGCTTGCCACTGCAAAGATACACATTTTGAAGCAATTCACAACATAATTATTTTCCTACTCGTGAGGTTAATATTGTGCTTGCCACTGCAAAGATACACATTTTGAAGCAATTCACAACCGTTTGAATTCTCTTGGTCGTCGTTTGTATATTGTGCTTGCCACTGCAAAGATACACATTTTGAAGCAATTCACAACATGTCAGACGAAGATAAATCGCTGCCACTCATTGTGCTTGCCACTGCAAAGATACACATTTTGAAGCAATTCACAACAATTCTAAGTTTCTTGGAATTCGTTTGAATATTGTGCTTGCCACTGCAAAGATACACATTTTGAAGCAATTCACAACAAATTTTGAATAAAATTTTGAATGGCGACGATTGTGCTTGCCACTGCAAAGATACACATTTTGAAGCAATTCACAACATTGCTTTTGATACTTTGTCGCCTGATTCTATTGTGCTTGCCACTGCAAAGATACACATTTTGAAGCAATTCACAACGTAGGGGGTCTTGAAAAGACCCCCACAGCGATTGTGCTTGCCACTGCAAAGATACACATTTTGAAGCAATTCACAACATATCAGACGAAGATAAATCGCTGCCACTCATTGTGCTTGCCACTGCAAAGATACACATTTTGAAGCAATTCACAACTTACAGCGTCGAATCGCTTGTTGCTGCCGGATTGTGCTTGCCACTGCAAAGATACACATTTTGAAGCAATTCACAACGTTTATGGGTCTTCTTCTGACAAGCGTCGTATTGTGCTTGCCACTGCAAAGATACACATTTTGAAGCAATTCACAACTATTCACGCTGACCAGTCTTAATACTCTGTATTGTGCTTGCCACTGCAAAGATACACATTTTGAAGCAATTCACAACAAATTTTGAATAAAATTTTGAATGGCGACGATTGTGCTTGCCACTGCAAAGATACACATTTTGAAGCAATTCACAACTACTCGCGCTGACCAGTCTTAATACTCTGTATTGTGCTTGCCACTGCAAAGATACACATTTTGAAGCAATTCACAACGTTTATGGGTCTTCTTCTGACAAGCGTCGTATTGTGCTTGCCACTGCAAAGATACACATTTTGAAGCAATTCACAACCGTGAGTATGTTCCTCTTTCTGTGCCTACGATTGTGCTTGCCACTGCAAAGATACACATTTTGAAGCAATTCACAACGGCCGCTCTTTCGACATGTCTTTTAAAAAATTGTGCTTGCCACTGCAAAGATACACATTTTGAAGCAATTCACAACCTTGCCATTATATATTAATTGGTACATTTTATTGTGCTTGCCACTGCAAAGATACACATTTTGAAGCAATTCACAACGATTTGAGTTCGAGGCGTGTTTTCAGTTCCATTGTGCTTGCCACTGCAAAGATACACATTTTGAAGCAATTCACAACGGCTTTTCTGATGATAGTTTCAGCTTCAAGATTGTGCTTGCCACTGCAAAGATACACATTTTGAAGCAATTCACAACCCATTAACAACACCATTCGTGATAGGAGTGATTGTGCTTGCCACTGCAAAGATACACATTTTGAAGCAATTCACAACAAATATGGTTGTTTCTAAATATGAGGAGCAATTGTGCTTGCCACTGCAAAGATACACATTTTGAAGCAATTCACAACAGCCATGGACAGCGACGGAAAGAACAGAGATTGTGCTTGCCACTGCAAAGATACACATTTTGAAGCAATTCACAACAACGCGGAGACCGTTCTTCTCCGCAAACTCATTGTGCTTGCCACTGCAAAGATACACATTTTGAAGCAATTCACAACAAAATGCAGAGTAGTCACATATGGACACCAATTGTGCTTGCCACTGCAAAGATACACATTTTGAAGCAATTCACAACGCCATAGCACGCTGATTGAGATACTCGGCATTGTGCTTGCCACTGCAAAGATACACATTTTGAAGCAATTCACAACCTTCGCTCTTCACGATGTCTTTAATCGCCAATTGTGCTTGCCACTGCAAAGATACACATTTTGAAGCAATTCACAACGCGTTCCGTTTCACGTGTTTTGCGTGATTATTGTGCTTGCCACTGCAAAGATACACATTTTGAAGCAATTCACAACCTTCGCTCTTCACGATGTCTTTAATCGCCAATTGTGCTTGCCACTGCAAAGATACACATTTTGAAGCAATTCACAACCTGACGACCTGCCTTTCCACGAGGCTGTCCATTGTGTTTGCTACTGTAAAGATATATATTCCACAACGAACTTCAGAAGCGCATGGGTTCTGGTTATCCTTAAATCCGCAAGAATGTCCAAACGGACGACTTTGTAAACTTAAACCCGTGTTTTTGGGGGTCAGTCTTGCCTGCTGCCTTACTGCTTTATTCCTGGCTTTCAGTTGAATGGCGTAGTTGGCTTTCAGTTGAATGCGTAGTTGGCTGCTGCGTAGAGCGTATAGGCTTGCTGCGAAGGGATGACCGTTTGCCGAATCCATAAATCATCTCCGTTTCCTGCACTTATGTTTATTGGATGCTGTCCGATAAAACTCAAACAGTATGATCCCCCTGTGCAATCTCTTTTGAACAGACCATTCTGCATTGTCTTCGGAAAAGTAATCTCCTGATGAAATAAGTTCTGCCGGCACAGCTCTTCGCCAGCTGCAAGTTGGCTCCCCTCCCGGCAATATATGGCATGGTGCGGGCCGCCAACACGCCTGGTGTCTGCCGGCAACTCCATAAGTGCTGGGCATCAGCACATCTGCAGGAAAGGCCGGTTCAATCCAGTCACTATCCTATACAGCAAGACACTGATGGCTGACTTACACGGCAAATGCCCGCCGAGCAGCACTGATATTCATTCGGGTTCGATTACCGAAGATATGTAATGCCGGCATTTGCTGTATGTTATAAGCCTCTGTTTTATTTCCTGTCGATGCACGGAAGAACTCCTTTCCTCTACCGATTCCAAGATACGAAAGCCATTGTGCTTGCTGCTGCAAAGATATATATTCTGAAGCAATTCACGACTGAGGAGTTTCATTATCACGGTGCTGTGGGGGGAGCATGGAAGCGTGGAAGCACAAATGGTGAATGGTGAAAGTGCCGCTTTTTTCTTTTATCCCTTTGCCATGTCTGGGATTTTTCGTACTTTTGCACGTATTTCGGAATAAAACAACATATCGATATAATGAAGATTTCATATAAATGGCTTAAGGAATACGTCGATTTTGACCTGACCCCACAGGAGACGGCAGACGCACTGACGTCTACGGGACTTGAGGTTGATGCACTGGACGAGGTGGAAACAATACGGGGAGGACTGAAAGGACTCTTTGTCGGCAAAGTGTTGACCTGTGAGGCGCACCCCAACTCTGACCATCTCCACGTGACAACCGTCGACCTCGGCAAGGGCGAACCGCAGCAGATTGTGTGTGGCGCACCGAATGTGGCTGCAGGAAAAAAAGTCATTGTGGCTGATCTGGGCTGCGTGCTCTATGACGGCGACAAGGAATTTACCATCAAGAAGAGCAAGCTGCGTGGTGTGGAGAGCTTCGGTATGATCTGTGCCGAGGATGAAATCGGCGTCGGTACGAGCCATGACGGCATCATCGTACTGCCGGAGGATGCACCTGTCGGACAGCCTGCCGCCGAGTATTATCATCTGGACAGCGACTGGCTGATTGACATAGACATCACGGCCAACCGTGCCGATGCGCTGAGCCATTACGGTGTGGCCCGTGACCTCTATGCCTGGCTGACGCAGAACGGTTACAAGACATCGCTTCATCGTCCGGACTGCAGTGCCTTCAGGGTTGACAACCACGACCTTCCTGTCGATGTGACCATTGAGAATACGGATGCCTGCCGGCGTTATGCCTGTCTGAGCATAACCGACTGCGAGGTGAAGGAAAGCCCGAAGTGGCTGAAGGACAAGCTGAATGTCATCGGTCTGCGCCCGATCAACAATATTGTCGATATTACCAATTACATCATGATGGCCTACGGCCAGCCGATGCACTGCTTTGATGCGGACATGGTCAAGGGGCATCGTATCATCGTCAAAGACAAGAACGAAGGTAAGAAATTTGTCACCCTGGACGGAGAAGAACATACGCTCGGGGAGCACGACCTCGCTATTTGCAATGCGGAAGAACCGATGTGCATAGCCGGTGTTTTCGGCGGGAAGGGTAGCGGAACCTACGAGACAACGAAGAACGTTGTGCTGGAGAGTGCTTATTTCCATCCGACATGGATTCGCAAGAGCGCGCGCCGGCATGGCCTTTCGACTGATGCCAGCTTCCGGTTCGAGCGTGGTATTGACCCGAACGGGACTGTCTATGCATTAAAGCAGGCGGCTA
>ERZ772945.291-NODE-291-length-41668-cov-19.358734_pt1 | contig 41668 bp, 30 predicted proteins | sample MGYA00511681_ERZ772945 | MGnify/ENA primary metagenome ERZ772945 (study PRJEB29015, sample SAMEA2737943) | human oral metagenome | biome: human oral; feature: human-associated habitat; material: dental | place: China | collected 2143 ...
TATTGGTTTTCGACATAATCTTTAAATTTTTAGTTTTGTGTAAAGTGATTGTCTTAATATCGATTGCAAAGTTAAGTTTTTACGCAAGAAACACGTTTCAAATTCCGTTCATTGACCGCAACAAATGTTACTATAAAAGTTTATTTTGCGGTAAATGAACGAAATCTTAAATCTTAACTCGTGATATTATTTATTTCTTCAAGTTATATACCTTTACCTTACAGCCCTTAGCAAGGATCTTGTCATAAGGCTTGTTAGGGAATACAAGATTGGTCATTGACATCTTTCCGTCAGCATCAAAAGCTTCGATGCTACTATTGTCTACGAAAATCTGAAGTTTCTTTATAGTTCCATAGGTAGGTGCTGTGGTTTTAGCTTTGAAGTCATTGCTGAAGTCTGTCAAACCACTTTCTGTTCGATCCATGCTGAAAGTTTTAGTTTTTTCATCATAAACCATCGTCACCTTCTCGCCTTTATCATTGCTGAGTACGATGGAAGCATTACTCTTTATATTTGTAACTTCAAGATAAGCAGCAGATTGAAGACTTCCTGTAGGTTTCTGCTCAAAGGCAGCGAAGACCTCAGGAGATGGCTTTATGCAAACATAGTCTTCTCCCTCATAAGTGAAGAGACTGAGTTCTCGTGGCAAACCATTGGCAGAACGATACTGTTGTGTAGGCACCTGATTAGCATACTGCCAGTTACTCATCCAAGGAAGAACAACGATTCTACCGTCTGGAGCATTGCTGAAAGAAACTGTTGCATAATGGTCTTTTCCGTAATCCATCCACTTTGTCACCTCAGGTTTTGACGTACAAGTAAACTTATGTCCATCGAATGAACCGACAAAATACTGAGTTGCACTTCCACCAAAAGGTCCACCTGGATTGATATTACAAATAAGGAGCCACTTGTCTCCCATCTTCAAGAGGTCAGGACATTCCCACACGCCGCCGTGATTACCATATCCTTCTCCAAAAGAACTCTCATACTTCCAGTCTTTTAAGTTCTTTGAACTATATATATTCATCTGCTGTCCTGCTGCAAGAATAAGATTCCAGTGAGAAGCCTCATCATTCCAAAGAACCTTTGGGTCACGGAAATCAGGAAGATTACTTGTCAATATAGGATTATCAGAATACTTCTTGAAAGTCATACCATTGTCGGTACTATATGCCATACTCTGAGTCTGTGACTGACCTGCAGAGGTGTAATAAGAGATGATGGCCCCTTCTCCAAATCCGGCAGTGTTTTTATAATCAACTACAGAAGAACCCGAAAATATTGTACCTAAGGCATCAGGCTCTATTACATCGCCCTGATATGTCCAGTGCACAAGGTCAGTAGACGTGGAATGTCCCCATGTCATATTCTCCCATGTTGAGCCATAAGGGTTATATTGGAAGTAGAGATTCCACACGCCATCCTTATAAAACATACCATTAGGGTCGTTCATCCATCCGTATGTAGGGGTATGATGATATATAGGACGCCAGCGTATCTCACGATTGGCCGTATCTATCTTATCTGTATATTCAATCTTTGTCCAGCATACATAGTTCTTTATATCACTATGTCTTCTGTTGCGGCCATCCCCAAAGTCCACGTCAATGAGTGCATCCTTACCATTAATTACTGAAATGTCAACAGGCACATAATAGTCCACCTTGTTGACAGCAAGACGAACATTGAATTCCTTGACAATTTTATTGTTATAAATTATCTTTACATGTGCCCCTTCTTCAGCCTCTTCGACAGGCAACATAAGATAATTCTTCTGCCCAGAGATACGCTGCATAGCATGGCGCTCACCAAGAACTTGTACCTGACTCTGGGCTATCGACGAGACGCATCCCATGAGTATAAGCAAAGTTGTTATAAGTATTTGCTTCATAACTTTTGATATAGAATGTTTTGTTAGCGAGTTTTGAGATATTCGATACTATTCTTAGCCAACTTGAGGATTGACTCCTGGTTGACGTTGTTCTTTGGATGGGCACTTACATCTGCAGAGCCATCAGCATTACGCATAGAGAATTCGCAACCACCATTACCGATACAGATTGCTGTACCCTTGAAATCGCTGTTGCCCTGACGGCATTCCCAGACATTGAGTTGTGAAACTGACCTTATTTGCGAATCCCATACGCCAAGAGGATATATGCCGTAAGTCTCTGTTATTGTAGTATAGGCAGAGAGTTTGTCATTTGCTATGCCAGACAGTACAGAAGGGATGTTGAAGTATAGACAGTTATGATCCTCTGTCCATCCAGGTCCCTTCATATCAATGAGTTTGATGCCGTTAGAAATACGTACTGGGATCCCCTTATAGATAGGGTGAGTAGTGAAGTCTATGAGACTTCCTTCGATGTTCAAACATGCACCCATACTCCAGTTATCATTATTGATACCACCACGTCCAATACCGATAGTATGGTCATTTCCTCGGAATAGGCTTTGCTCAAAGCGACCAAGGTTAGTGAGGTAAGCTGTTGCATGCTGCCATAGCAGTATATTTCCACCATTTTTGTACCATTCTGAGATGTAAGGTGTTGCTGAATTCACAACCGCTGGAAGACTCCATACATCATCCTCTGTACCTTGCTCAAGGTCACGCAACCAAAATGCCACACGATAAGGCTTCATGTCAGTAGCCGACTTAATATTACCGAAATAAACGAACTGTGCGTTAGGATATGTTTTATGAAGCCACAGCCATGCAGACGCTTCGTCATCGTCACCATTAGCAATGAGTTCCTCTGGCGTAGCATATATGCTGAGGAATGCGATAGCCGTCTTACCGATCTTCAGGCTTGACGTTGTTGCCATTGAGGTCCCTTTATCGTTGATAGCACGCAGAGTAACGTTCCATGTGTCGCCATATACTACGTTAGGAATTGTATAGCTATAAACAGAACCTGAGAGGGTCTCATGAATAGTCCGTGTGCCATTGGTAGCTATTAAGTCGATGGATGTGGCATCAGTAGTTTTATTCCATGTGATGGCAGCGTCATATCCACGTCCCTTCTCAACCTGTGACATAGAAAGACCTGTAATCTGTGTTGCACCCTCACGTGTATAATTCTTTACTACACCAGAAGAGACATTATCACCGTCGCTGACTTTGAAGACATAAACAAAAGGAACGTTGGTCTGAACACTCTTGTGCGTAAAACTGTTGCCTGTCACAGTCTCCGAAGAAAGCAATGTACTTCCTTCATAAACCATAACATACATTGACTGGCCTGATGTTAGCTGTGGCCATGTCCATGTGTAGTCATCACCTGTAAGATTACCCGTTATCTCTTCAGCATTGATAGCCTGAAGACGCATTGGAGCTCTTTCGATATCCTTGTCCTGACAAGCAGTAAAAATAAGCGCAACCAATACCGTTAATATGATTAATATCTTTTTCATAATTTCTGTCTATTTTACTTCTTTTCTCTAACTTAGTATCCTCTGTTCTGAGAGTAAAGTCCTGGGATGTAATACAACTGTGGATAAGGTACAGGGAAGTACTCGTTCTTGCCTGGCGTGAAATGTGCACCCTTATAATACTGCGCATACTTCTGCCCATTGTATTCATCATTCTGCTCCTTCTTAAAGTAATTGTTGAGAGTTGTTGAGAGAAGACCCCAGCGGCGGAGATCAAAGAAACGTTCATGCTCCATACCCATCTCCAGACGACGCTCCCAGCGCAGACACAAACGTGCCTTCTCCTTATTCTGGAAGTATGTATCAGGATAGAGACTTATCTCACACTGATTAGCGGCATAAGAGATATGCTTATTAATGGAGTTGGCTGCACGTTGACGGATATCGTTGATAATCTGGCGTGCCTCAACAAAACGGTCTAATTCGATAAGAGCCTCAGCGCGGTCGAGCATTGACTGGGTATAGCGAATTACATAGTCATTCATTGCGAAAGACTGCCATGGGCTGTTGTATGTTTCCCCCTTTGAACGCTGCGGAACCTCTTTCATAGAGCAATAATAACCATAGGTGTTAGGCGTACGTGAGTTCGCAGTTGTCAGCGTGTAGGCTCCCTCGTACTTATAAGGGAATGAAGGCATACCCACTGTGTGGAACAATCTTGGATCCCATTTTTGAGATGATGGTGCTCCATTTACTGGGTGGGCATTTTCATCCGCATAGTCATTAAACTGTGGAAGTCCGTTGTGAGTTTTGAAAGCATTTACGAAATTCTGTGATGGCTTATGGAAATCCCACCCGCATGACCAAATACCCCATACACCATTAAGAACATTTGACCAGTTGCCACGTCCGTAAGTTGTGTGGTCATCCTCGTAATTAGAATGTTGTACTGCAAATATACTTTCCTTACTGTTGTGATGCTCTGGAAGGAATATATCACCATAGTCCTCAAGATAACCATATTGTGAGCTCTTCACTACATCAGTGTATTCAACAACCTTCTTCATATCCTCCTTATTGACAAAGTTGGCACCAGTGCTACCCTCGTAGCCGTCACCCCATCCTTTCTCAAGATAACATTTTGCAAGATAAGCGGCGGCAGCAACTTTATTGACACGTCCGCCCTGAGACTGCGTTGCTGGAAGAACATCATAAGCCTCCTTAAAGTCAGCAATGATTTTCTCCCATAGCTGTTCTGCTGTGTACTCATCATTCTTAATTTGCTCCTGACTATTATTACGATAAGCATCCTCGTCAATCCAAGGCACTTTATTGAACACCATCTTAAGTTTGAAATAGAAATGAGCACGAAGGAACTTTACCTCGGCAATACGCTGTTTTGTTGTCTCAGCACCGAGTTTCGCCTCACCATTATCCTGTAGTGCCACGAGAGCACGATTACAACGGCTGACAGCAATATAGAGATGATACCACAACTCGTCAAGATGTCCTAATGTAGGGGTAAGAGTTGTGAATACCTCCACCTGATGATAATCTGTATCTGTGGTTCCTGAACCACCCTTAAGAGCATCATCAGAAGCCACATCACCATATGTCCAGAGATTGAAAGGGTATCCATACCAGTCATCACCCAGCATGGCATAGGCACTATTCACCATCTCGTCTGGGTTTTGGAATGCCTGCTGCTCATCGACAACTGCTGTTGGCTTATACTCCAGATAATCGTTACAACTTGCCAAGGAACCTACCAGGCAAAGAGTCATACAAGCCTTTTTGATATTATTATATATGATTGTTTTCATTGTTATAATCTTTTATGATGAACATATCGTTTTATCTTTAGAATCCTACCTGCAGACCAAACGAAATAGATGTGGCCAATGGATAAGCCCAGCTTGGATTCTCTGGATCTGAACATGTCAAACTGGAACTCTTGAGTGTCAGAAGATTCTGACCTGAGATATATGCTCTGAGGCTGGACATCTTGAGCTTTGAGATAAACTTCTCAGGAACGTTATACCCAAGCTGCAGTGTGCGGAGCTTTAGGTAAGAACCGTTCTCAACATAATACGTAGAAACACGACCTTCGTCAGCAGTATTGTTAGTTGTCAGAGCTGGGATTGAAGAATCAGTATTATCGGATGTCCATGCATTAAGCATACGGTTTCCCTTGTTTGAACCTGCATCAGTTATACTCCAGAAATCTGTCTGGAATTTCTGATTGTTGTAGATATCCTGATCGGCTACACCTTGCCAAAACATAATGAGATCAAAGTTCTTGTAACTCACCGCAACATTCAGACCATAAGAGAATGCAGGTACGGGATTCATAATCCATGTCTGGTCATCCTGATTGATACGTCCATCCCCATTCAGGTCAGCATATTTCAGACCACCTACACGAGCGTTAGGCTGACCTGACGCATAAACCTCCATATGGTTTTGGAAGAGTCCGTCAACAACATATCCTACAATACTACCATAAGGTTTTTTTGCCTCAACAATATTCTGCTTTGAGGTGTGTGCATAAGCACCTGTTGTTGTCTTTGGAAGAGATGTAACACGATTACGGAAGAAATCAATGTTACTATTAATATCGATGCCTAAGCCATTAGAAAAGTTCTTACGGTAACCTAAGGTAAGTTCCATACCCCAGTCGCGAAGCGATGGGCCGTTCTGCCACTGACTTCCACCTTCTCCTTTTGCTGCAAGGTATCCTGGGTTGATAAGCATGTCTGTAATGTTCTTGATATAGAAATCGGCTGTTCCATAAAGACTGCTGCGGAACAGACTATAGTCAATACCTATATTATATTGTGTGGTTGTCTCCCACTTCAAGTTCTCATTAGCTGTCTGTATTGCACGATAGCCTGATGGGAAGGTGCCACTACCTGCAAGATTGAGGTCGTAGGCTGTTGATGTAGTACGCTCAAGACCATAGTCGGCAACATACAAGCCATAGTGTGCATTATTGTCAATGCCTTGATTGCCGGTCTTACCCCAAGAAAGACGAAGCTTCAGGTCGTCAAGCCAGTCTTTTTTAAGTAGCTGTGAGATACGGAAACCCAGTGATGCTGCAGGGAAATTACCCCAACGGTTGTTCTTTCCAAAACGGCTTGAACCGTCATGACGTAGTGTGAAAGATGCAAGAAGCAAGTCGTTGTAGTTATAGTTAACCTTACCAAAGAATGAAGCCAGACGGTATCCAACCATTGCACCAGTGTTACGAGCTGTACCAGTTGCTGCATTTGGGTACATATATTCCACTGACTCCAGAGCATATCCCTCAGAAATAGCATGGAAATCAAGATAAGTTTGCTTATTGATTTCTGAACCAAGAAGTACATTGAAATGATGAGCTTTCTTTATATCAAAGAGATAGTTCAGAGTGTTAGACCATGTGTAATTAGTATTGTTGGTCTGACCAAGGTCGGTTCTTGCTGTATTGTTATTCACGACATCTGATGCAAAGGTATGCGTCAGTGCATTAATGAATGATGTAGTATAGTCGACTCCGAAATTTGAGCGAAACAACAGCCCCTTGACAGGGGTAATGTCAACATACATATTTCCGAATACATGCCAATAGTCAAGATGATTATCCTTATTATGATACAGTTCGCGCATAGGATTCTGTCGGTCGCTCATACCACCAACAGGACCACCAAATGTAACACCATTCTTTTCATAGACAGGTACTATTGGGCTTATCTTCAGAGCATTCTCCATAGGAGCACCATCAACCTGTTTGTTGTAGCTTATAGTGAAGTTCTCACCAACTTTGAGGATGTTATTGAGTCTGTACGAGTTATTCATACGGGCCTGAATACTTGAGAAGTTTGTGTACTTCAAGATACCATCATTTTTCTTATACCCCAAAGAGAGCATCGATGTTAACTTATCTGTAGCAGAAGAGATAGATACGCTGTAATTACGGGAGAAACCTGTGCGAGAAATTTCTCTGACCCAATCTGTATCTGAGAACATCATGGTACGCTTAGCATTGATAAAACCGTCATAGAGACCATTTATAGTATAGTTTACATACTGATTTTTTGTAGGATTCCATACCCTGATTCCCACACCTTCTGCAGCATTGAGGTTCAGGCCATAGTTGCTTGCGTACGCTACAGGATCTATACCATCATTAAGTGCAGCTTGAGCCATTGCGGTAGCATAACCCTTAGTGTCAAGAAGTTTCATCTTTGACTGCTTTGTATAGAACTGAGCAGTAAGATTAGCTGTAAAGTCTACTTTTAGTTTGTCAGCCTTCTTTCCCTGTTTTGTTGTAATGATAATAACGCCATTAGCAGCACGTGAACCATAGATACTTGCTGAAGCAGCATCCTTCAGAACCTGCATGCTCTCGATATCGTTAGAGTTAAGTGTATTGATACCGTTTGTCATTGGCACACCATCTACAATAAAAAGAGGATCCTGAGAAGAGTTGAATGACCCGATACCACGGATACGAATTGTTGCAGTACTTGATGGCGAACCAGTGTCTGTGATAGTCATACCAGCCACACGTCCCTGAAGTGCCTTCATTGGATCGGCGCCAGGAGATGTCTTGACAGCATCAGTCTTCACAACTGATACGGCACCAGTAAGGTCTGCCTTACGCTGAGTTGTATAACCAGTTACGATGACTTCGTTCAATTCATTGGCTTCTTGCTTCAGCTGTATATTCATCTTAGCTGCAGCCTTGGCTTCAATAGTAGAATAACCAATGTAAGAGATTGTGAGAGGTGCACCCTCATTTGTACTTAAACTAAAGTTACCGTCAATGTCAGTTACCGTTCCATTGGCTGTACCTTTCTCCATTATTGTGGCACCAACGACAGGAGAACCAGTCTCGTCGACAATTGTACCACTAACAGTGACCTTGTTCTGAGCATATATAAGCGAACAGAACATAAGCAATACTGCACTCGAAATAATTTTCCTTAGGCTTTCCATTTAGAAAATGATTGATGTTAGTAATTTTGGGTTTATAAAATTTATGCCGCAAATTTACTATCATCAAAAAAAAAGCCTTCAAAAAAATCGTTCCTTACCTACAACAAATGTTACCTGAACAGAATCCTTATAGCAAATGAACGATTTATAAGAAAAGGGCCTTTTTTTTATTCTCTTCAAAGAGAAACTGCACACAAATTACTTCTTAGGACTCTCCCCGAACTCGTCTTTATAGCACTTTGAAAAATAGCTGGGCGTAGAGAAACCAACAGCATAAGCCACTTCTGACACCGACTTCTCGGTTGTCCTAAGCAGATGACGAGCACGCATAAGACGGGCTTTGCGGAGCATCTCCACAGGAGAATGCCCTGTCAATGCTTTTACTTTTCTATAAAGCTGTACACGAGAAAGACCGATTTCATCGCCAATTCGCTCCACATTAAACTCACTATCACCAAGATTTTCCTGGATTATCTTGCGCAACTGAGTAACAAAAGTTTTATCCGTCTCATTCGATAATTTCTCATAAACACCGTTTTCATCGGTATTTGAGAACATCTGACTGAGCTTCTTCCTACTTTCTATAAGGTTATCAATACGTGAGAGGAGTAGTTCCAAAGAGAAAGGCTTTGCGATATAGGCATCAGCACCATGCTTATAGCCCTCAGCACGTTGCTCGTCTAAACTGCGTGCAGTAAGTAGGATAACAGGGATATGACTAATTGCTTTATCCTGTTTCAGCTGACTACAAAACTCCAATCCGTCCATCACAGGCATCATAATATCAGAGATAACAAGGTCGGGGACTATCCGCCTTGCCATTTCCAGTCCACTCTTACCATCAACAGCTTCGCTCACCTTGTAGGTTGAAGAGAGTGCTCTACGAAGATAGGAACGGATATCACTATTATCGTCAATTATCAACACTTCTGGGCGAGCTGCCTCATCTGGCAACACAAGGTCGTCAATATGACGTGCCTGATTAGGTACCTCTTCCGTTGAACTAATCTCCACAACTGGTGAGTATGGCTGCTGAAACTTTGAAGTACTCAGTTCACCGGCTTGAGAGAGTGGCAAAACAATAGTAAACCTACTACCCTCTCCCTCTTTACTCTCAACCGTTGCTTCTCCGTGATGTAGGTCAGTAAAAGCCTTGACAAGCGCTAAACCAATTCCTGTCCCTTGTCCTGCATTCTTTGCTTGATAGAACCGATTGAAGATATAAGCTTGTTCGTCGGCTGCGATACCAATACCATTGTCACTTACCTCTATCTTTACTTTGTCGCCTTCCACAGTGGCAGCAAAGGTAATCTTACCCCCATTAGGAGTGTATTTCATCGCATTGGTTAAGAGATTATAGCAGATACGCTCTAACTTGTCATGGTCGGCACGCATTGGTATAGTCTTTGGTGCTTCAAGCTGTAGATTGATATTCTTCTTCTGTGCAGAGACAGTAAACAGTCCAATCCATTGCTGCATACACTCTATCAAGTCGAAGTCGGACAAATGAAGTTTCATCTTTCCATTCTGTACCTTACGGAAGTCAAGTATCTCACTAACCAAGCGCGTCAGCACAGCCACATTACGTTGAACAATCTGAAGCATATCTCGCTGTTGTGCACTCAGGTTGCTGTCACGGATGATATAGTCAACAGGATCGGCTATCAAAGTCAATGGTGTGCGTAGTTCATGACTAATGTTTGTAAAAAACTGAAGTTTAGCTGTAACCGTCTCCTCCTCTATTCGATGCCGTGTTACTATCGAACGATAGGCATAGACAAGAATGCCAATAACCAGAATGACGATAATACTGAAAAGGAAGAAGTAAACCTTCTGGTGATTATATTGTGCTAAATAATTATCCACCTTACCATGAAGCGATTGAAGACGAGCTGTCTGCTTCATGATTTCTTCATTTTGAAGGAGTAGCGCATTGGCATTATCGATTGTCACAAGTGTTCCTTTCAAGTAGTTATCTCGATGAAATGGCTTCTTTTCCAAGATATTTAACGCCAACTGCATAACAAGATCGCCACGCGTTGGATAAATATAAGAGGCCACCAAACGGCCATCACGCACATCTTCCATACCCCCACCCGCAACAGGAAGAGCATCAATACCAACAAACTTTATAGCCTTTTCGCCGCATTGCATCGCCAGCTTTCGTGCGCCAGCTGCTATACGATCATTCTGCCCAAAGACATAATCTATCTTCATTCCTTGTGCAAGGATGCTGTCCATGACTGCAGCCCCACGCTCTTCCTGCCAATCAGTATAATAACGTCCTACGATTTTTATATCAGGATAAGCCTTCAAAGCCTCCGTAAAACCACGGTCACGCTCAATAGCTGGTGAAGAACCTTTCAATCCACCTATCTCCACAACGTTCCCTTTTCCACCGAGCTGATGCGCAATAAACAGTCCCATCTCATGCCCAGCCTCATAGTTATCGGCTCCTATAAAGGCTGTGTACTTCTTTGAATCAGTCTTACGATCGAATAAGATAACAGGAATACCAGCATCGTATGCTTTGTCAATTACCGATGAAATGGTATGAATTTGATTAGGAGAAACAATGAGAAGGTTGACACCTTCTTTTATAAACTGTTCTATCTGTTGTTTCTGTAGTTTGTCATTATCATTTGCAGAAGCAAATTTCAACGAGACATTATCATGCTGATAAGTACTCATTACCAGCTCGTCGTTGAGTTTATCACGCCAGATATCTTCTGAACACTGTGACACTCCAATGACATATTTCTTTGTATTGTTATCTGAACAAGCCGAAAACAACAAAGTGAAAAATAGAATGTATAAGCATTGCTTCATCTGCATAAATATCGAAAAGATTATGTACAATACAGCTTTATTGCAGCAAAGTTACATTCTTTCTTCTGCATTTGCAAGTATCGGAGCAAGTAATTCTGTCTATAAAAAGCATCCATTCACAGCCTCAATAGCTATTCTGTGGGCTTACCATGCCTTACAAGTAAAGACTGTCACGATCGCTACTCAAACACGGATAAGCAACAATTAACGAACGTCTAAGGTTTTATCAAGCCCAATTCGTTCACCTTTATGTTTCTGAAAGCAGCTCTATTGCCATCTGAATAGAACTTAACAGAAGTGTAAGGCTGCGTCGGGAAGACAAGATTGGTCATAGAGATACGACCGCCATCGACGAAGATTTCGATAGAACACTTGTCAACAAAGATGTTCAAGTGGTAGGTGTCGGAGTTGCAAAGGCTCAATAGTGCCCATGTACCGAGTGCAAAGTCGTTCTGATAATTAATGGAGTTCAGCTTCCGCTTCGCACCTAAAACCTTCTGTTCCTCACGGTCGTCATAGTCGGTTTCAATCTTATGAGGTTCTGACTTCTCACCAAACTTAACCTTTCCGCTCTCCGTACGATCCATAACCAATCGCCCTGCCTTCATATCTAAGTAGATATCTACCTTCTCACCCTTATCATTATAAAGGACTATTCCCGTCTTAGAAGCCTTGTTTGGCGTTACATCCATCTCTACCTCAAAGGCGTTCTCCTTACTTGCAGAGACGTTCTTTGCCTCCCTTTCCTTAGCTACGATAAGGTCAGGCAGACGCTTATAGGTTCTTCTTAGGTAGGCAACCTCTGGTGCAATATTAGAAGACATATAGACTTGTCCATCTTTACCTGTGAAGAGTTTTAACTCACGTGGAAGCGTATTGGCACCACGATATTGACGGATAGGCGTAACGTTAGCATACTGCCAGTTGCTCATCCATGCTATTCCCAACACACGGTCTTTAACGCCTGAGAAGGTAACTGTGGCATAATGATCCTTACCATAGTCGAGGAACTTAGCTACAGAAGGGTCGCTATCGCAGGTGAAGTTCGTCCCATCGAAGTCACCAACAAAGTACTCCGTAGCACTACCACCAAAGAGACAGCCCGGATTAATGTTCACTATCATCACCCATTTCTTCTTGTTTGGATTGCCATCAACAGGGAGTTCGAAGAAATCGGGGCATTCAAACTGATTGGGTTGTGAACCATAACCCTTACCGAAAGCACTGACGTAGGTCCAATCTTTCAAGTTAGGCGACGAATAGAAACGCATTTCTTTGTCGGCAGAAACAATCATATACCATTTCTGCAGTGGCTCATACCAGAAGACCTTTGGATCGCGGAAATCTTTCACACCATCAAAAGGCTTCAGAACAGGGTTCTTCTCATACTTATGGAAGGTGTAACCGCCATCGGTGCTATAAGCCATACATTGTGTCTGCGCATTCTCCTTGCTATCGGAGGTATAAAGGGAGATAATCGCATTCTTACCATAACCCGCCGTACCGTCCTTATCTATTACCGTACTACCTGAGAAGATATGTCCCATAGGGTCGCGCTGAAGTGTCGGTTCAACCTCTTTCCAATGGATAAGGTCACGACTGACAGCATGTCCCCAGTGCATATTTCCCCACATGGAGCCATAAGGGTTATATTGATAACAGAGGTGGTAGACCCCATCGTTATAAAACATTCCAACAGGATCGTTCATCCATAAGAAGGGGTATGATGATAAGAAGGGCGATAGTAGTCGGTATTGGTAATGTCCCACACGTTTGAAAGCTTCAGTTGTCCTTTTTGAAGTGCCAGTGCGTCTGCCTTTAGGTTCTGAATCTTGATAATAGAAGTCTTACCCTTATTGAGTTTAAATGGTACATAATAGTCGGTCTTCCCTTGTGCTAATCTTACATCCATCCACGTATCGGTCTTCTTGCCATTATCGAGTATCACCTGCGCTTCGTCTTTGCCCTCTTCAATCGGAAGGAGAAGATACTTTGGCGACTTTTCTATCTTCACAATCGTCGTATCGCCAGCACGTGTGATGTTCATTGTCTGTGCCGTAGCCGATACGGAAAGAGCTGTCAAGGCTGCATAAAGGAAAAGACTTCTTTTGTTCATTGCTATTTTTAGTTATGGTGTTCCCATTAGGATGGTGCGTAATGGTTGCGCCTGAGTTACTGCAACAAAGATACATCCTTTCTTTTGTATTTGCAAGTAATCAAGGCGTTATTATACGAATGAAAAGTAACGATAGATAGTCTTGAAACGTCTTTACCTCTGTCCAATCCTTAGACTAACGATTTACCTTGCCTCCTTACAAAACCGTCTGACATTACTTGTGGTAGAACAACTCACTTCTAACTTCAATTTGATTCCTCCTTGTCTATATATAACAATGTGTTTAACCCTCCGCACCATCCGTGCTAAGCGTCCGCACCACTCGTGCGGAGCATCAACACGATATGTGCGGAGTATCAACACACCGACTAAAAACTCACATAAAAAATATGAGAGTGTATCAAAATAGACACATCCTCTCTTTTAAATTCCTAAAACTTAATCTGTCTACAAAAGGGTCAACAGTTTTTATCAAAATAGTCGACTGTTTTTCAAAAAGGGTTGACCCTTCCATCAAAAAGGGTTGACCCTCCCGTCAAAAAGGGTTGACCCTTTCATCAAAAAAGGTTGACCCTTCCGTCAAAAAGGGTTGACCTTTCCGTCAAAAAGGGTTAACCTTCTTGTCAACAAAGAGGATATGTCTATTTTTACACACGCCCATACTTGATTATATAAATGACTCTAATCTTTTTCTTATTAAGTTAGCGCATGAAACACACTTTCTCCACAAGCAAACAGGTACTTTCATAATAAGACCTTTAGAATATCGAGGAGCAGTAAAACCAATTATACTTGTATCCTCTGTGTGCTTTACAGATGCATCACGAAGAATTTAATAAAAGAATCTTCTCATACCTGCAGAAAGATCAGACATACCAAAAACTACTATAACCTCATGATTGTTCACCTTAGCAACATGCCCTTCTGAGAAAGGTTTGATTTTTTCTTGATTTTGACTCTTGAAGTATTCACCACCAAGGATACCACATACATAAATAGTGAAAGGAGGTGTATAGGAGTTAAGACTATAGCAATATAAAGGAGTAAAGGAGCGAAAGGAAAAAGACTAATGTCTTTACTCCATTTCATTCCTTTAACTCCACAAAAACTTTACTCTGGATAGAACTTCACGCAAACAGGGTGACTAAGGACAATATCCTGATGAGTATTCTTAAGCAAACCCGTATCCTTATCACGTGAGTAAACCTGTATTGAGTTATCATCACGACAAGCAACGAGCAGGAAGTTGCCATTTGGTGTGATAGCAAAGTTACGTGGATGTTTACCAGTAAGTTGCGCACCCACACGAGTCAAGGTACCCTTATTGCCTACACGGAAGATAGTGATACCATCACCCTTCAGACGTGTGCTTGCATAAACAAACATTCCATCAGGACTGACATGGATATCAGCACCACCATGTGCGTTAGCGTTATCAGCAGCGATAGACTGAAGTTCCTTTAACTTACCGTCGCTATAACTATAAACAATCACCTTACCAGACAACTCGTTCATAAGATAAGCATATCTACCATTAGGAGAGAAAACAAGATGACGTGGACCAGAGCCTGGTTTTACATGAGCAGCAATATCATGATCCTCTAACTTCTTATCACGCTTGTTATAAGAGAAACAAAGAATACGGTCGCCACTGAAGTCAGTTGTAAGGATATAACCATCAGGCGCAAAGATAGCACAATGTGCATGAGGCGTGTTCTGACGTGAACGGTCTGGTCCTCCTTTCTTACTACCTACCTGAAGCAAAGACTTACCAAGTGTACCGTTCTTAAGAATGGGGAACACAGAGATAGTACCACCAGAGTAGTTAGCTGTAAGCGCAATCTTGCCATCTGTAGCCACATAACAAGGGTCAGCACCATGTGTCAGCTGAGAGTTCTTAAATGCGAAAGTACCGTTTACAGGGTCGTAACCAATACTATTGAGAACAGCCGTTGCATTGTTCTTCTCGCTAACAGCATAGATGTTACGCCCATCCTTACTGAAAGTAAAATAAGAAGGATTGTCTACCTTCAACGAAGTAATGCCTGATGCCATACCCGTAGACTGGTCGAAAGAGAAGGAATACAATCCCTGACTACCTGCATCGGTATAAGTACCAACAACCATCTTAATATTACTGTCGGCAAAACCGAACACAGGAACGAAGGCTAAAGCCATGCTTAACAATTTAGATTTTAATTTCATCTTGGTTTATATGTTTATGTTCAATATTTAGATCTCTATCGTATCATCCGCCCTACGCAGCCCTCTTTGAGAAAAGACATAGCACAACAATACGTTGTTGCAAAAATAAATAAAACAATTATAAGACACATTCTTTTTTATCATTTTTGGCTATACAGACTGAATTTTAAGTTTTTGAAATCATTGATAAGAAACATAAAAGAATACAAGAGATTCGTTGGGAATTTTATCTCTCACAGATTTTCACAGATGTACAGAAGCCTTTCTACGAACAGGAAGAACCCACAAACGGCGATTGACGGCGACAGATATGAATGATATAATTAGGGGTCATACTATTTGGAAAGTGAAGGCAATAGAACTGGATACAAAAAGACAGAATAACAGAGAGTCAGATGAGTAGTTATTCCTTTTGTTATACACAGAACTAATAAAGCCATTCTCGTCACCATACATAACTCATCAATTCTAAGAAAGGGAAGCTAAACGGATACACCCTTTATACAGGATAAGGATATAAAAGAAAGATATAAGACTAAATACACATACAGTCATGTACAGATATCAAAGTATTCACTCCCCATTTCAAAAAGCCTCATGATAGATAGTAACACTTATATTAATTTAGTTAAATAATCATAAACAACACATATCTATGCTATTCAAACCTTTTATATAAGGTTGAAAATAAGTACCTTTGCAGTCCGATTATTAACGGGGATACACTTAGAACCCCATACGATACGTGTTAATAGTGTTGTCTTTGGCCGGACAGCATGGTTAGGTCAAGCACAGTCGTAGAAATAGAAAACGTTTTTTAGTAGTAAAATTATTAATTTTTTAGAATGAACACTTTAAGTTACAAGACTATTTCCGTAAATAAGGAAACAGCTAAGAAAGAGTGGGTCGTTATTGACGCGAGCGATCAGATTGTAGGTCGTCTTTGCTCTAAAGTAGCTAAGCTCCTTCGCGGAAAGTACAAGCCAACTTTCACCCCACACGTAGATTGTGGTGACAACGTAATCATTATCAATGCAGCTAAGGTTGTATTCTCTGGTAAGAAGGAGACTGATAAGGTTTACACACGTTATACTGGTTACCCTGGTGGTCAGCGTTTCAACACCCCAGCACAGCTTCGTACACGTAAGAACGGTATCGACAAGATGATTCGTCATGCTGTTAAGGGTATGTTACCAAAGGGTCCTTTAGGTCGTCATCTGTTGGATAACCTCTATGTTATCGAAGGTACAGAGCTCAACGGTCTCGAGGCACAGAAGCCAAAGGCAATTGATATTAACCAGTATAAATAATAAGGAGAAAGATGGAAGTAATTAATGCAATTGGTCGCCGTAAGAGCGCTGTAGCGCGTGTATACCTCTCAGAGGGCACCGGTAAGATCACTATCAACAAGAAAGATTTAACTGAATTCTTCCCATCAGCTATCCTGCAGTACGTGGTTAAGCAGCCACTGCAGTTGCTCGGTGTAGAAGGTCAGTATGACATTAAGGCCAACCTCGATGGTGGTGGCTTTACTGGTCAGAGCCAGGCACTGCGTCTTGCTATCGCTCGTGCATTGGTTAAGGTTAACGCTGAGGACAAGAAAGCACTTAAGGACCAGGGATTCCTGACACGCGACAGTCGTACTGTTGAGCGTAAGAAGCCAGGTCAGCCAAAGGCTCGTGCTCACTTCCAGTTCAGTAAGCGTTAATATTTCCTTTATGTTCTTTGGGACATTGAACTTAGGACATTGAACCATACAGTCTGCTCTATTCAATAAATAGAAAGACAAACGTTCAAAGTGTAAATATCAACGTTCAAAGGAATAGAAGGAAATGGTTTAGTATCTAAACTGACGCGATTCCTTATCGGGGGACTACCCGTCAGTTGATTCTAACAAAGCGTGGTGAAGCTCATTCGCCAAGAAAGAATTAAAAAGAAAGTAAACAAGTAAAAACAAACAAAATGTCAAGAACAAATTTTGACCAGTTATTGGAGGCAGGATGTCACTTTGGCCACCTCCGTCGCAAGTGGAACCCAGCTATGGCTCCTTACATCTTCATGGAGCGTAACGGTATCCACATCATCGATCTTCACAAGACTGTAGCTAAGATTGACGAGGCTGCAGAGGCACTCAAGGGTATTGCTAAGAGTGGTAAGAAGATTCTGTTCGTCGCTACTAAAAAACAAGCTAAGGAAGTTGTAGCAGAGAAGGCTACAGCTGTAAACATGCCATACGTAAACGAGCGTTGGGCTGGCGGTATGCTGACCAACTTCCCAACCATCCGTAAGGCTGTGAAGAAAATGACGAACATCGACAAGTTGATGAACGACGGTACATTCTCTAACCTCTCTAAGCGTGAGCTTTTGCAGATTTCACGTCAGCGTGCTAAGCTCGAGAAGAACCTCGGTTCTATCTCTGACTTAACTCGTCTGCCATCTGCACTCTTCGTTGTAGACGTAATGAAGGAGCACATTGCTGTTAAGGAGGCTAACCGTCTCGGCATCCCAGTATTCGGTATCGTTGATACCAACTCTGATCCAAAGAACATCGACTATATCATTCCAGCTAATGATGATGCTAAGGATTCTGTAGAGGCTATCCTCGCTGCTTGCTGCGGTGCTATAGCAGAGGGCCTTGAGGAGCGTAAGGCAGAGAAGGCTGACGAGAAGGCTGCTGCAGAGCAGGCTGAGGAAGCCGCTGAGGCAAAGCCAAAGCGTGCTGCTCGTAAGGCAGAAGAGGCTCCAAAGACTGAGAACGAAGCACCAGCTGCTGAGTAATTAAACGAAACATAGTGGGCGCTGGTGAGTGCTAATGAGCTTCTATATTATTTATAATAGGTGAAGTTTATTATCCCTCATCAACGCCCACAATATTTAATAATATTAGAAAGGAAAACAAAAAATGGCTGTATCTATTGAAGATATTAAGAAGCTCCGCGCTATGACAGGCGCAGGTCTGGCTGACGTAAAGAAGGCTCTCACAGAAGCTGAAGGCGACTTCGACAAAGCAAAGGAATTGATTCGTGAGCGTGGTTTGGCTATCGCTGCTAAGCGTTCTGACCGTGAGACATCAAACGGTTGTGTACTCGTTAAGCAGGTAGATGGCTTTGCTGCTATGGTTGCTATCAAGTGTGAGACAGACTTCGTTGCTAATGGTCAGGACTTCATTGCCCTCGTTCAGGAAATTCTGGACGCTGCTGTAGCTAACAAGTGCAAGAGCCTTGATGAGGTTAAGGCATTGAAGCTCGCTAATGGTGAGGATGCTGCAACAGCTGTTCAGCAGCGTTCTGGTGTTACAGGTGAGAAGATGGAGCTCGACGGCTACAACTTCCTTGAGGGTGAGAACTTGTCTGTTTATGACCACATGAACAAACACACTCTCGCTACTATCGTTCAGCTCAACGAAAACAACGAAGAGGCTGGTCACAAGGTAGCTATGCAGGTTGCAGCTATGAAGCCAGTAGCTCTCGACGAGGCATCTATTCCACAGTCTGTTAAGGACGAGGAGTTCAAGGTAGCTGTTGAGAAGACTAAGGAAGAGCAGGTAGAGAAGGCTGTTGTTGCTGCAATCAAGAAGGCAGGCATCAACGCTAACCTCGTTGACAGTGAAGACCACATTGAGTCTAACATCAAGAAAGGTTGGTTGACTCGTGAGGAAGCTGACAAGGCTATCGAAATCCGCAAGACTGTATCTGCTGAGAAGGCAGCAAACCTCAATGAGGGTATGATTCAGAATATCGCTAAGGGTCGTCTGAACAAGTTCTTCAAGGAGAACTGTCTCGTTGATCAGGAGTTCCAGTTCGGTGATGGTGACAAGCAGAGCGTTAGCGAGTGGCTTAAGGCTCAGAGCAAGGATCTTAAGATTGTTGCTTACAAGCGCTTCACTCTCTCTGCTGAGTAATCATAGAGATTCTTTAGAAGAAAAATATAGGAGTTGCAGGAAAGCCATCAGGCTCCTGCAACTTTTTTGCTTATTGGGTTATTGGCCCAATTAGGCTAATAAGACTAATAAGGCTAATAGGGCTAATAAGGCCAATAAGGCCAATAGGGTTGATAGGCCTAATGAGGCCAATTAGGCTAATAAGGCCAATAAGGCCAATAAGGCCAATAATCCCCCAAAAAATCAATAATGAAAATCTTTGCAATCGGCATGAATTATGCCGAATATAATAAATCGCAAAACGAAACGTTATCTAAAAAGGAAGGACCAGTTATCTTCACTAAGGCAGACTCTGCCCTACTGAAAGATAAAAAACCTTTCTTCATTCCCGATGACTTGGGAGCTATCGAATATGAAACGGAACTCGTGGTGCGTATCTGTCGATTGGGTAAGACCATCTCTGAGCGTTTTGCCCATAGATACTACGATGCTGTGACTGTTGGTATTGACTTTACAGCCCGTGAATTACAGCAGAAGCTGAGAGCACAAGGACTACCATGGGACCTCTGCAAAGGATTTGATGGTTCGGCAGCCTTAGGCGAATGGATACCAAAGGAGAAGTTCCTTGACATACAACGACTCCGCTTTCACCTTGATATCAATGGGCAAACCATTCAGGAAGGATGTACAAGTGATATGTTATACAAGGTAGATGAAATCATAAGTTACATCAGTCGCTACTTCACCCTAAAGACTGGCGACATTCTCTACACAGGTTGTCCATCAGGTTGTGGACCTGTACATATCAATGACCATCTGGAAGGATACATAGAAGAGAGAAAGGTTCTCGACTTCAATTGCAAGTAAAGAAGACAAGAAAAGATAGACTATCAAGAGACTATCACCCGTGGTTTAGAAAACTATACATTGTTAACTAACAAGTAGCTTGCGCTCTCTTCATTTTACCAGCACAAGGTATAGAAGGTAATACATGTTCAACAAACAAGCACAAATAAGCAAACCGAACAGAGAGAATAACTGACCAAAAGACATAAGGAGGAATACATAGATAAAATGACAAAAGGATTCAACGAGCTGATAATGAAACGTTCAGCAATACTCTGCCTCATTCTCCTGTTGAGTTGTATAAAGCTATCAGCTCAGCAGCAAAGGTTTTTCAATCTAACAGTTCAAGATGTGACAATAGACTCAGTATTGCCACATTTCCACTATGCTATTCCCATAGGTGAGCAATATGCTGACTCTATCTACGACTTAGAGATACGTTACCCAGAGTTCATAGATATGAGCCAGACAGACATTGCCCGATATAATGCACTGACAAGTATTATACCACCCACATTACCAGAGATACATCAGCAGATGACCGTCGAACGCAAGCGTGGGGTATTAGAGATTTCTCTAATGCCAATCGTTCAACGCAACGGAAAAAAGCAGTTCCTCGTCAGTTTCATGATAGCTCTTACATCGCATCCAAAGAAAAGGACGACAAAAGGGCTTACTACTCGTGCAGGTAGTGGAGTCACATCCACTACTACAAGTCGCTATACAGAACATTCCGTTCTCGCCAATGGTAAATGGGCAAAGATACGTGTTCCTGCCAATGGTGTCTATCAGTTGACCAACGACCTCATCCGCCGTGCGGGCTTCTCTAATATAGATAAGGTGAAAATCTATGGTTATGGCGGGCACTTACAAAAGGAAGTACTAACAGCAAATGACATCATTTCGCATGATGACTTAAGAGAGGTTCCTACCTATAATAGTAATGGTAGACGCCTTTTCTACGCTCGTGGCCCTATTAGTTGGGAAAGTAATACGTCGGTGAAGAGAGTCCGCAATCCCTATTCAGACTATGGCTATTACTTCCTAACTGAGGATAATAACACTGCTCCTACGACTATTTCAGACAGCACCACCTTCCTTAATAGTTTCTATCCTTCGGCTGACGACTACCATAGTCTACATGAAATAGATAATTTCAGTTGGTATCATGGAGGGCGCAACCTCTTTGAAGAGACACCATTAAAGCTCAACGAAAGTAAGATTTTCACCTTATCTAACAAAGCACATGCGACAAATGCAAAGCTCACAGTAGCCATAACAACAGGCTCCTATACCTCAACTGTAAAGGTAGAAGCAAACGGTCAACATCTGGGCGATATCAGAGTATCACCTCAAGACTCCTTTGACAAAGGTTACGAGGAAATCAGGACCTACACACTCAACACACTCCATGCTGTTGACAGCATCAAATTAACCACTCTGTCAGGCGGTCCTGCACGTCTTGACTACCTCATCATGACTTACCCTACGCCTGCACCAGCTCCCTCGTTAAAGGCTTCCTTCCCTACACCCGAATATGTTTATAATATAACCAACCAAGACCATCATGCTGACGAACCCGTCAACATGGTGATTATCATCCCTACAAGTCAGAAATTATTAGCACAAGCAGAACGCTTAGCAGCCTTCCATCGCACACACGATAACATCACAGTACGCATTGTTCCAGCAGACGAACTCTATAACGAGTTCTCCAGTGGGACTCCTGATGCTATGGCTTACCGCCGTTATATGAAGATGCTTTACGATCGTGCTACTACCACCAATCTCCCACAGTCGCTCCTTCTCTTTGGCGATTGTGTATGGGATAATCGTATGGTGACCAGCGCCTGCCGCAATCTCAACCCCGATGACTATCTCTTGGCATACGAGAGTGAGAACTCATTCAGCGAGACCGACTGCTATGTCAATGATGGTTGGTTTACGTTAATGGATGATGGTGAGGGAGGAGACTTACTGAGACGTGACAAAGAAGACCTCGGAGTAGGTCGCTTCCCAGTTACCGATCCCTCTGAAGCAAAGATATTAGTCGATAAGACTATCAGTTATGCTGAAAATAAGAATGGTGGGAGTTGGGAGAATGTCATCATGTTCATGGGCGATGATGGCAACAACAACCTTCACATGCATGATGTCAATGAGACCGCAGAGACCATTATGTCGACCTATCCCGACTATCAAGTAAAGAAGGTGATGTGGGATGCTTACCCTCGTGTATCGTCTGCCACCGGTAACACCTACCCTGAAGTAAGTGCTATCATCAAGCAACAACAATCACAGGGTGCACTTATCATGGATTATGCGGGACATGGAAAAGAAGATCAGATATCCCATGAAGCAGTGCTACGCCTTAATGACTTTGCTAATTTCACCAATGCTAATCTACCTCTTTGGATTACTGCCAGCTGTGATATTATGCCTTACGATGGTACGATTCCCACTATCGGTGAAGCGGCAATGTTAAATAAGAAAGGTGGTTCAGTAGCCTTCTGGGGTACTACCCGCACGGTATATGCTTACTATAACAAGGCTATCAACACCGCTTTCCTTAAGCATGTACTAAGCTTTACAGATGGAAGACCAACCACATTGGGCGAGGCGCAGCGTTTAGCTAAGTGTGAGTTGATTAACTCAAACAGTGACCTCACACCGAACAAGTTGCAGTATGCCCTATTAGGCGACCCTGCCCTCTCCCTTAACCTCCCTACCTTAGAGATTAAAGTAGAGACGATGAACGGACAAGCCCCCAATGCGTCAGGCTCAGTTACACTCAAGGGTGGCTCGGTTGTGACCGTCAAAGGATACATAGCAAAGGCCGGTAATAAACAGACCGACTACAAGGGACTACTCACAGCGACCGTTCGTGACACGAAAGAACTCATCACTTGTAAGAAACAAGAGGAGACATCCACAAGTGCTTTCCAGTATTATGACCGCCAGAAGGTGCTCTACAATGGTACAGACAGTATCAAGAATGGCGAGTTCACCTTTACCTTTGCCGTACCACGCGACATCAACTACGCAGCAGGTACGGGCCTGATTAATCTCTTTGCCATTAATGACAACCACACCCTCATGGCCCAAGGTCACGAAGAAGGGTTCACGATTGATGGCTCAGAAGTTGTTTATAACGATTCCATCGGACCGTCTATCTATGCTTATCTCAATTCGCCTTCGTTCGTTAATGGCGGTGAGGTAAACAGCACTCCATACTTCTATGCACAGATAACAGACAAAGATGGCATCAATGCCTCAGGTAATGGTATCGGACATGACATGCAGCTGACTATCGACGGTAAGTTGACACAGAACTACATCTTAAACGACAACTTCCGATATGACTTTGGTAGCTATACCTCAGGGGCAACAGGTTTCAGCCTACCAGAGCTCTCTGAGGGTCCACACACGCTACAGTTTCGTGCATGGGACATACAGAACAACCCTTCAACCGTAACCCTTCAGTTCAAAGTTGTCAAGGGATTGGCCCCTGAAATCTATAGTGTCAATGCCTCAAAGAACCCAGCTACGACAGAGACAACCTTCATCGTCACCCATAACTACATTGGTTCAGATGTCGATATAGAAGTATTCGATATGAGCGGTCGACTGCTATGGCACCGCAGCGAAACATCTGTTGCATCGGGCAATGCCATCACCGCCAACTGGGACCTTACCGTTGAGAGTGGGGCAAGACTCAAGACGGGCGTCTACCTCTATCGAGTACGTCTCAGCAGTAATGGAGCCACCAAGGTATCGAAAGCTAAGAAACTAATTATCTTAGACAATAAATAAGACAGATAGAACGTTTCTATCCATATAGCAACATAAAACAAGCAACACAATTAAAACAGAATGATTAATAAGCTTCGTATAGCCATCCTCTCACTGACGGTACTTGCCGCATCTACCGCTTTTGCACAAGAGAAGAAGGATATCTTTAACCCTGTCAACACATCAGTTACTTCACAGACCATCGCCCCAGACGCACGTGCGGCTGGTATGGGTGATGTCGGTGCAGCCACTGCCCCCGATGTCAACTCACAGTATTGGAACCCTGCTAAATATCCTTTTAACATCTCTCGTGCGGGTGTCTCACTGAACTATACGCCTTGGCTCCGCCAGTTAGTGAACGATATCGACTTAGCCTACCTTGCTGGCTACTATCGTATCGGTGACTATAGTGCTGTCTCAGCATCATTGCGTTACTTCTCTTTGGGCGAGGTGCAGATGACAGATGGCTCTAATATGACCATCAACCCCTACGAGATGTCATTGGATGTAGCCTACTCCTTGATGCTAAGCGAGCATTTCTCATTAGGTGCTGCGGTACGTTGGATATACTCCGACCTTACCTATAACTATACAGACGACACCGCTCCTGGTTCTGCCTTTGCTGCCGACCTGTCATGCTACTACCAGAACTATATCAATATCGGCGAACGCGAGTGCCAGTTAGGCTTAGGTATGAACATCTCAAACATCGGCTCTAAGATTACCTTCGGTGGTGACAACCGTTCTGAGTTCATCCCAACCGACCTCCGTTTAGGTGCTTCCTTGATGGTTCCTATCGATGAGTTCAACCGTTTTACCATTGCTGCTGATGCCAACAAGTTATTGGTTCCGACCTATCCAAAGCGTAAGGCTGACGAGTCACAGGTAGACTATGACAATCGACTCCAGAAGGATTACTATGACGTATCATCTATCTCTGGTATCTTCAAGAGCTTCGGCGATGCACCTAATGGTGCTTCTGAAGAGTTACAAGAGATACAGTGGAGCTTAGGCGCAGAGTACACTTATAATGACAAGTTCTCTCTCCGTGCTGGTTATCACCATGAGAGTGAGAACAAAGGTAACCGAAAATACTTCACTGTGGGCGCCGGCTTTAAGATGAATGTCTTTGCTTTGGATGCAGGATATGTCATTGCAACAGCCAAGAACAACCCACTCGACCAGACTCTCCGCTTCTCCCTCACCTTTGATATGGATGGTATTAAGGATTTGTTTAAGAGAAGATAAAGACCTCCCCCAGCCCCTCCGAAGGAGGGGATAGCCTAACGGGAAACTATTAGATCAGACTTAGTTATCCGCTTCTTATCTTATTCATTAATTATTTAGCATTAACTCTCAACCAACCTTCTGCTTATCTATTTGTATAGATACCCCCTCCTTTGCAGGGCAACAGGAAGGTTCTCCTTATATAAGAATATGACCAATTCTACCCAACCCATCCCATCTTTCCGTGTCGGAATGGGATATGACGTACACAAACTTGTGGAAGGACGCGACCTTTATTTAGGTGGTATTAAGATTGAGCACAGTCTCGGTCTTCTCGGACACAGTGATGCCGACGTATTGATTCATGCCATCTGTGATGCCTTACTCGGTGCTGCTAACATGCGCGACATCGGTTATCATTTCCCCGATACTTCTGCTGATACGCTCGATATGGACTCTAAGATTATCCTTCGCAAGACCATTGACCTCTTAGCAACAAAGGGTTATCGTGTAGGAAACATCGACGCTACAGTGTGTGCCGAGCGTCCAAAGATAAACCCACATATCCCTGCTATGTGCAAGTGCTTGGCTGACATTATCGGTTGCGACGTCGATGCCGTATCAATCAAGGCTACCACTTCCGAGCGCATGGGCTTCGTTGGGCGCGAAGAGGGCATGGCCGCCTACGCTGTATGCCTTATCGTGAAAGGCTAATAGTCACCGCATAAGTATGGAATAAGGTATAAATACTTGCCCATACTATCCTATCATCATCATAAAAAGCCAAAGGCTGAAATCCCAAAGAGGGTTTCAGCCTTTTTTTTCGTTTGGTGGTTCCGCTCCTTTTCACTCCTCCATAGAGAGGGACATAGCCACCAAGATAACCCTACAAAAGGTAGTTCTACTTCCTGCCCCACCCTCGCTGAGAGGAGAATAGAATGTGAGATTACCCCTATTGGACAATGAATAATAGAAAATAGAACACCAAATATATACAAAGGACGTGTAAGGGTAGAACAGTCATCGCTCCCTCTTCATTCGAGGAAGGGCCAAGTATAAAACACTTTCTTCGCTCTTAATGTCAACTTTTTTCGCCTCTTACACATCCAAGACATGCTCCACAAGGTGCAAGAAGAGGCCTTTCTACATCCAAGAACATGCCCTTCAAGGGGCAAGAAGACGCTCTTCTTGAAGCAAGAAAGGCATCTTCTTCAACGCCTTCTATAATTATTTGATTTCATGAAGGTTACAGACTCCGTTCTTAACAAAACCACTCTCCTTTTTTGAGGGTTATTGACACGACAATTCGTAATACTTTTTTACCATTTCACTAACCCACTCCAAAGTGTAGTATTATATCCTCTAATACCTGTAAAAACTATTTGCTTAGCAGCTCGTCTCGTCTTTCTACTCCGCTGAGAACAGCTTTCAAGGAACAAACCTACCTTCTTAACGGCTTTTTCCAATAAAAAACATTAACTTTGCAATAGAATGATTTTCAGCTAACCCAATAGCGTTTGGCTCGTAGATAACAGCAATTAAAAACCAACACGCTATTTATAAAAAAGCATGAAACATTTCTTACACATCTTAGCATTAACACTTCTGTGGGTCTCACCACTACGAGTTTGTGCTGAATCAGTTACCTTCGATTTCACTACTGACGAAGGACTCAACGCTTTAGGCATAGCGAAACCTAAACAAGGGAGGGCTACAAACCTATTAGACAAAGGCTATTCACTCCAAGATGTAACCTTAACACAAAAGCAAAACAATGCCTCAACGCCTACACGAATATGGAACTCTAAGAGTAGTATAGACTTACGTACCTACCCAAATAGTGAGCTTACACTTAGCGTACCAGTAGGAAAACAGATTACAAGTATTAGTTTTGATGGTAACGTGAAAAACACATGTAACATCGGAGAACTAAATGGTTTGTCATGGACAAACAATAATCTCGTGATTAATTCAGTGACTTTTATAGCATCTCAAAAGAATAGAATTAATAAGATAACCGTCAATTATTCAGCGACACAACCAACGAAACCTATCGCAAAGGTGAACAGTATAAAAGAACTCAAGACCTTGGAAAGTGGAACTAAGGCTACCCTCACCTTTACCGATGGCAATGAGGGCAGTATGGCACGTGTCCTCTATGTATTCGGAACAGGCAACACACAGCAGGCATACGTACGTGACGCGACTGGTGCGGTATGCTTCTATGGTATCAATCCAAACGTACCTTTCGTTAGCAACCAGCACTTAGCAGGACAGATTACAGGTGAGTATGTCGTGGAAAATGGTATTCCATACTTTAAAGCTATCCCTAATGTGACTAACACCTCACTGCCTGTCATTGCAGCACCTGTTACTGAACAAGCTGTTCACCCAAAGGAGATTGAAGCTAAGAATTATCTTCATAACACTGCTGATTGGGTATGCTTAAAGGACCAGACACTTATCGATGATGCCCTCACCACGCAAGACGGTATTGTCATCAACAACCGCTTTGGTAGTAACGAGAAATACACTGCACCGTACAAAGGGGCTATCATTGACCTTGCAGGAATTGTTGTTCCGAATAGTGAAAGGAAGGAAATCAACCCAATCTACCAGAATAACCATCGTCCTGTCACCTTTGTTATCGACGAAGAGAAGGCTTTCGCATTGCCTCAAAGCGATATTACAGACGCAGCAGTCCGCCTTAAGCGTACGTTCTCAGCAGACCATTGGGACACTTTTGCCGTTCCTTTCGACATTGAAGCAAAAGACTTAGCAGGTGCGAAGATAGCAACATTCACCAAGCAGGTAGAAGACAATACCATGATATTTGATGATAAGCAAACCCAAATAGCAGCAGGTAAACCCTACCTCATCAAGTGGAACATCGAGAACCCTACCTTTGAAGGAATAACACTCAAAGCGACAACGCCAGAGACAGTGACGTCAAACGATGGACAATACAGTTTCGTGGCTGTTTATAGTCCAAAAACTCTCGCCGTGGATAAGACCGAACGTTATCTCTCTACAGATGAAAGCCTCAACTATCCAGTAAGTGCTGACAACAAGGCCAACCTTCTGAAAGGTTTACATGCCTACTATCGTGTACCAGCAACAGCGACTGTTAAAATCTCATTTTCGTCTACATCAGATGCTATCACACACCCTTATATGATTACAAATAAGGCGACGAAGGTATATAACCTCAACGGACAATACGTGGGTAGTACGCTCAGCGACCTGCCAAAGGGAGTATACATCGTGAATGGACATAAACTGATTATCAAATAAAAAGGAACACAACGATATGAAGAAAACATATAACACACCGATGATTATGAACATTATTGCTAAAAATAAGGAGGCTTAAAGATGAAACAGAATATTATCACTTCACTGTTGTTGCTCCTTAGCATAACGGCTACAGCACAAAATAAGAAACAAACCATCACGATTACTACCAAACTGGGCGAGGTGCATACCTACGTCATGGGTGAGACGATAGATAGTACACGTGTGATTGAGGGCGTAGGTATAAAGGTCTACCCTAAGGGAAAGACTGTTTCAGAGGATTTCCTCTTCTCTCAAATCGACTACACCATCACTGAAAACGTCACACCTAACCCCGAGCCAACAGGCAACAATGCCAATCGTAACACTGCCGACGACCTAAAAAAGAACCGTGAGGGTTGGCGATTGGAGTTCCCTCGCTTCTATCAAGGAACTAACAAGACGTATGAAGTGACGCATTACACTACTGAGGCGAACCTTGGAGAACTACGTAACTACTCTATCGAATGGGACGCTAACCTCAAAGCAAACCGTTGGACCTGTTATGAAATGTATGATGTTGTCTTACAGAAGAATGTAAAGAGAAATAACAACTTCCAACAAGACCCAGAGATACCAACAAATGAACAAACCTCACTTAAGGATTACAGTGGGAGTGGCTTTAGCCGTGGACACCTCTGCCCATCTGGTGATAGACTCTATTCTGCCGCTCAGAACAAGCAAACCTTCTACCTAACGAATATGCAACCACAGATACAAGGTCACAATGGTGGCGTATGGGGAGATCTTGAAAAGAAGGTACGCGATTGGGCTGGACGATGTGATACACTCTATATCGTGAAGGCTGCACTATTGATAAGGACGAGTATATCTGTAATCAAACCGATTTGAATGAGATGGCACAGAAGGAATCATCCTACAAGTCACTTCATTTCAATGGTATCGTACCTAAGTTCTTCTATATGGCACTGCTTGCTTACGACAAGAAAACCAACACCTATCGTGCTCTCGGTATCTGGTCGCCTCATTACAACAACAGTAAAAGCGAGTATATCACCATACAGGAGCTACAAAATCGCACGGGTATAGACTTCTTCTGTAACCTTAGTGACGATATAGAGCAGGCCGTAGAGACAACCATCGACCAAACGTACTGGGGATACTAACATCTTTAGAGGTTAGTGTGTGACGTATAAAAACATGAAATAAAAGTTGCTGTCACTCCTGTCACACCATCACCTCCCATATATCCTTAGCCAACAACGAGTTACGAGAAGTGTTAAAAATGACAGCAAACGAAACTAAAACTAAAATAGGTTATTGAGATAGAGATTCTATATCAATAACCTATTCTATTTTAAGGAATATTCTTTTCGTCGCTTAACGCTCAGAATGAGTAAAGAACAGACGCTTACAACAAACGTTCTATCTCCTCATCAAGATTCTTAATCTGTGATGGGTTCTTCACAATGTTATTACCTCTATCAATGAGATAGATGATTGGAACTGTCTGTGCCGGAGCCGTATAAGCCTGACTAATACCCGTATCATCGTAGACATTAATCCATGGCAGGTTAGCAACCTGCTCTTTCCAGAAGTGCGCATTATCATCCAGAGAGACCATGTAAATCTCCAATCCACGGTCATGATACTTGTTATAAAGGTCGCGCAAGTGCATTATATACTCTGTAGAACCCTTCGCTGCAAACACATGGAAGTCGAGTAAGACCACCTTACCTTTCAAGTCGGTTAGATGACGTTCGACACCTTTATTATCACGCAACGGCAGGTCGACAACACCAAGTTCCTTAGCTTCTATCTCCACAGGCTTATTCTGCGCTTTAACAATACGCTCGTCTTTCATGCCTTTAATGGTGATATTGTGGAGATTTTGCGTACGTTTAGACCCAGGATAATAGGTGTCCCAGCTTGTTGCCACAGCTCCAAAGACCTTATTATCAGCTGCATCTCGTGACGGATCGAATATCAGATGAGCCTGATTACCTATTACTATATATTGGAAAAGAGCAAAGTAACTATAAGCACGCATAGGCGCCTTAAAGATATAATTACGTGATACATCCTGCTTATAGTCGTTCATTAACACAGTGATGATGGAGTCTGCAATATCAGGACGCTCTGCAAGAATAGACTGACAACGTGCTTGTAGGTCAATCTGCTTCAATGCTAACTCCTTTATCTTCTCGTTTTCAGACGAGCCTTTCACCGTGTAGTCGGTAGCCATCTGCGGATAAGTAGCCTTGACATCGACGGTCTCTGTAGAGTCAATACCGATGTTGATAATCTGTCCACCTATACGAAGACGATAGAACTCAGGGTTGTCCACCTTGTCACTAGAGAAGGAGAAACTCCCCTTTTCATCGAGTTTTACTGAGTCAACAGTACTGAATCCATCGAGTCCGTTGTGTTCGAAATAGAGCAAAGAGTCCTTGGCATTTGCAATAGAACCCGTCACATGGAACTTTTCTCCCGCACAACTTGCCAGCGCAGCAAGTCCAACAATAGCATAGCCTGCCGCTAAAATGTTTCCGATATTATGCTTCATCCTTTAATAGATATTACGTTTTTACTTTATGTTTCGTGCAAAGGTAACGCAAAATGATAAGACTGCAAAGCAAATACCATCAAATATTATCAAATAGGGACACATTAAGACTGGGCTAATTAGATAGTGGACTAAAAGGGAGAGAAGGACTAACAAGACAATAAAAAGCTATAATCAACTTAATAATAGACTATTTTATATATAACAAAATATTTCCCCTATTGGTAGAGAATCAAGTCACCAATAGGGGAAGAGGATTGATACTATTTTCTAAAAGTATGGAACAACAATCTTATTTCGCCTTCAAAATCAGACGAAGACTTTGCTTATAATTAATGTAATTCCAAATCCAATTCAGCAAGATAAACGTCTTGTTCTTTACACCAAGGATAGAACGAAGGTGGACAATGAGCCATAATACCCAAGCAGGGAAACCACCAAATTTCTTTCCAGCTATCTCAGCAACAGCGTGATTACGTCCGATTGTTGCCATCACACCAAGGTTCTTGTATTTGAAAGGCTTTGGTTCTTCTCCTTTAGCAATTGCTTTGAGGTTCTTTGCAACCGTCTTTGCTTGTTGCATCGCTACTTGTGCTAACTGCGGATGACCAAGAGGATACTCCTCATCACCCTCTATCAAAGAGATATCTCCTATCGCATAAACATCTTTCAGACCTTTCACACGACAGAAGCGATCGGTAAGAAGTCGTCCAGCATGGCCAATACTCTCTGCAGGAAAACCTTCTATCTTATTCGCACAGATACCACTCACCCAAATAACTGTCTGTGTAGGTATCTCCAGACCAGCACTGGTTTTGAGAATACCATCCTTATACTCCGTAGCAAACTGTGGTTGACGAATATGTACATGCAGCTCTTTTAAGTCGGCTTCAGCCCGTTTTGACGACATTGGATCCATAGCAGAAAGAAGTCGATCACTTGCATTCACAAGATAAATATGCATCTGTGACGAGTCAAGGTCGGGATAGTCACGAGCTATGATATTCTTCTTCATCTCGGCTACCGCACCTGCAATCTCTACACCAGAAGCACCACCACCAACGACAACAATATTCATCAAGGCTTGTTTTCGTGTAGGGTCTTCTTCAGTCAAAGCCTTTTCAAGGTTACGGAGTATGGTATTACGGAGTCGCATAGCCTCACTTACCGATTTCATCGGGAGTGTAGTTGCTTGAATGTCCTTGTTCCCAAAGAAGTTTGTAGTAGCCCCAACAGCTATGACAAGATAGTCATATTCTATCTCTCCGACAGTCATTAGAATGGTCTTTTTTGCCGTATCCACCGATTCTACCTCAGCCATTCGGAAGAAGAAGTCCTTGTGTCCTTGGAAAAGACGGCGGAACGGAAAGGAGATACTACTTGGTTCAAGGCCACCAGATGCCACTTGATAGATCAATGGTGGGAACTGGTGATAATTATTCTTATCAACCAGTACAACCTGATAATCGCCGTCTACTAACTTAAAAGCTAAGTCTAAGCCTCCTAATCCACCACCAACAATGACGACTCTCTTCTTGTCTGTGCGTTCAATATTTGCTTTCATTACTTTGCTATCCTTATGTTTATTATCCTTTATTATATCTTTTATCTACCTAAATTCTATAGAAATAACTATGCAAAAATTGCTTCATTAATCCTTTATGAAATCTATTCCTTATATATAGACCAACTTTGTTAGTCGTTCTTCAGGGAACAATTCGCATGCAACCTGTTGTACATCCTCAGCCGTAATAGCGTCTATATCACGATAAAGTGCTGTGATATCTTTCTTCCACCCATAGTGTAGAAAACCCTTACCAAAGTCTAAAGCAAGGTTTTCTCGGTTGTCACAAGCAATACCAATCTGACCTTTTAACTGCTGTTTAGCTATGGACAACTCCTCATCTGACAATGGAACCGACATGAAACGGTCGAGTTCTGCACGAACAAGGCGCATACACTCGACTCTATCATCAGCATCACAACCAAAGTAAACACTCCACAGACCCGTATGGGAATAGCTTACCATTGTGCTTTCTACCGTATAAACGAGTCCTCGACGCTCACGGAGTGCAAGGTTCAAACGGGCACTCATGCCTGGTCCTCCTAATATATTATTCAGTAGATAGAGTGCCATTCTCCGTTTGTCCTGTATACTATAGGCTCTATTTCCTATCATTACATGCGCTTGATGGGTATGTTTGTCTATCTCCACCACCTGTGGCTGATATTCGCTTAATGGTGGAAGAGATGATTCTACAGGCTTTTCTACCTCCTCTATCACCTTCACCTTCGCTCCATTCTCCTTCTCTAACAGACGAAGTAAATGCTCGAAATCAACGTCACCATACGCAAAAAACACCGAATTCATCGGTAAGTAATACTGCTTAGTGAACCGTATTGCATCATCAGTAGTAAACCTTCGCACACGCTCAGACGTTCCAAGGATACTATGTCCTAATGGATGACCACGGAAGATAAGGTTTTCAAACTCGTCATAAATCAACTCAGCTGGACTATCATTATACGACTCTATCTCATCACAGATAACCTCTACCTCTTTATCAATCTCCTTTTGAGGGTAAACACTATGGAAGACAATATCTGTCAGAAGGTCTATCGCACGAGGAAGATGTTCCTTCAGAATAGCTGAATAATAAACCGTATCGGTCTTGGTCGTAAAGGCGTTGAGGTCGCCCCCTACTTCTTCGAGACATTGAATAACATCTATTGCCGTACGACGGGTAGTACCCTTGAAGGTTACATGCTCACAGAAATGAGCTATCCCCTCCTCTCCTGGCAGTTCATTAGCTGTCCCAGCGCTGAGTTGATAACCGCAATAAACCACCGGAGAAGCCGTTGGAAGGGCTATGATACGCAGTCCGTTATCCAAGACTGCAGTCTGATATCTTGTCATAAGGTGCAAAATTAAGAAAAAAGAATGAAAACTAATAGACTTTAATCGACAAAGAAAAAAGAACTTAATTCATTTTGTGTTACGCCTAAATTTCTGTATATTTGCACAACTAAAACGAGACACAACATAATTCACAATAAAATGCGGAAAGTTATAGGTATAGGTGAAACCGTCTTAGACATCATCTTTAAGGAAAACAAACCAGTTGAGGCAGTTCCTGGAGGGTCTATCTTTAATGCCATCACATCGTTAGGACGTTGTGGTATCAATATTTCGTTCATATCAGAAGCAGGCAATGACCATGTTGGGAAATACATCGTTGATTTCTTGAAAGACAATGGCGTGAATGCTGATAACGTCACTACCTTCCCCGATTCTAAGTCGCCTGTATCACTTGCATTCCTCAATGACAAGAATGATGCTGACTATATCTTTTATAAGGAACATCCACATCACTTGTTAGACTTCACCTATCCGGAGATAAAACCCGATGATATCGTGATTTTTGGTTCGTTTTATGCTGTCAATCCAATGATTCGTCCGCAGGTTCTCGGCCTACTCGACTATGCTCGCTCACATGGAGCTATCATCTATTATGATGTGAACTTCCGTCCAGCACATAAGGATGAGGTAATCAAGGTTACGCCCAACCTCATCGAGAACCTCGACTATGCCGATATTGTTCGTGGTAGTCATGAGGACTTTGCAACACTTTACAAGAAAGAAGATGCCGATAAGGTGTATAATGCCGAGATATCCTTCTATTGCAAACAATTCATCTACACACAAGGAAGCCAGCCTGTAGAGGTGCGTAGCGGTAGGACATTAAAGAAGTCTTACCCTGTCCTCGACACAAATGTGATCAGTACTATTGGGGCTGGTGACAACTTTAATGCAGGCTTCATCTTTGGTATGTTGAAGCATAACATTACCCGTACTGACCTCGAACAAGGACTGACGGAGGAGCAGTGGGACAAACTTATCAACTATGCTCTGATGTTTTCAGCAGACTGCTGCAAGGACATTTTCAATTATGTAAGCAAGGAATTTGGTGAGAAGATGAAGGAGGAGGCTTTATAAATAAGCCGTATTAGCCTAATAAGACTTATTGGCCTTATAAGCCCAATTGGCCTAATAAAGCCCAATAAGCTAACAAAAAGGAACTACATAAAATCAAATATATAATGATAGAAATTGCCAATAAAGTTTATTACGTAGGAGTTAACGACCGCAACAAGAGTCTCTTTGAGGGATTATGGCCACTGCCCTATGGTGTTAGCTACAATTCTTATCTTATCGATGACGAGAAGGTTTGCCTTATTGACACTGTTGAGGTAGATTTCTTTGTACAGTTTATAGAGAGGCTTCGTGAGGTGTTGGGCGACCGACAGATAGACTACTTAGTCATCAACCACATGGAACCTGACCACTCTGGTTCACTTGCTTTACTGCGTAAATATTACCCTAACATTCAAGTTATCGGTAATAAGAAGACCTTCGATATGATGTCTGGATTCTATGGAATCAAGGACAATACGATTGAAGTAAAGAATGGTGAAGAGCTTAACTTAGGTAATCATACCCTTCAGTTCTACATGACTCCAATGGTACACTGGCCTGAAACAATGATGACTCATTGTAAGGGTGAGGTCAGCTACCTATTCACTGGCGATGCTTTCGGCTGTTTTGGTGCATTAAATGGCGGTCTCATCGATAAGGACATAGACACTGACTGGTGCTGGTTGGAGATGGTTCGCTACTATTCTAACATTGTTGGAAAGTACGGAACACCTGTTCAGAACGCATTGAAAAAGCTTGCTGGTATCCATTTCGACTATATTTGTTCTACTCACGGACCAGTATGGCATCAATATGTTGATAAGGTTGTCGCATTGTATGACCGTATGTCTAAATATGAGACAGACCCAGGTTTGGTTATTTGCTACGGTACGATGTATGGTAACACAGAGCGTATGGCAGAACAGATAGCCCGCTCAGCGTCTCTTGCTGGTGTGAAGAATATCCGTTTGTACAACGTCTCTAAGACACATCACAGCTATATCCTCCAGGACATCTTCCGCTTCCGTGGCTTGATAGTTGGTGCTCCTACTTATAATGCAGGGCTCTATCATGAGATGGATGTACTCTTGCAAGAGGTTGCCAATCGCGACATCAAGAACCACCTTATCGGTTGGTTTGGTTCTTACTCATGGGCTTCAAAGGCTGTTGCAGCCATTGGCGAATGGAACGAGAACCATCTCCACTTTGAGAAGGTAGGCGAACCTGTTGAGATGAAGCAAGCACTCACACCAGAGATTAAGGAAGAGTGCAACCGCTTAGGCCGTGAGATGGCAGCTAAATTATTAGCTGAATAAGACGAGTAGAGCAAGTTCAAATGAATATAGCAGTATTTTGTTCCGCAAACAATAACATTGATTCCAACTACTTCCGTGCTGCGGAAGAGTTGGGACGATGGATTGGAGAGAACGGACATACCCTCGTTTACGGAGGTGCCAATAGTGGACTGATGGAGTGTATAGGAAAGGCTGTACACGAAGCTGGCGGTCGCTCTATCGGTGTTATCCCTCGTATCTTGGAAGAAGGACGCAGGGTAAGCGATTACGTAGATGTTGAGATTCCTTGTGAAGACCTCACTGATCGCAAAGCACTCATCATGGAACGCTCAGATGAGTTCTATGCACTGCCTGGAGGAATAGGGACTATTGACGAGATTTTTACCGTTGCAGCCTCTGCTTCTATTGGTTATCATCATAAGAAGGTGACCTTAATTAATGTGGAGGGGTTCTGGGACAGTCTTATAGCCCTACTCAATGACCTCCTAAAGAAAGATATGTTACGTGGCTCTCTCAGCGACTACATAGAAGTAAAGACTATTGATGACTTAAGGAAGTGATGAGTTTCTAAAGAACGCTTTTACAACAGTTTGGAAAACAAAAACATAATATAAATAAGCTTCTTCCTATTCTTGGCTTCATAATCGGCAGTCAAAATTAGAACGAGAATACTTTCTTTTCTACAAGTTTACTTTCAATTTAAGTTGCTGTCACTTTTAACATTTAGTATAATCGATTTATAATCAACTTCTTAATTTTGTAAAAGAAGTGATAGGAGTGACAGGAAAGTAGATTTATAGGAATCGTTTATTGAAAACGAACTTTTTATCTTCGCATGAAAATGGGGATATATAGTTTCTTCTTATATACCCTTTTTTTATGGTTCTTCCGTTAAATGCATACACTAATATATATACTGCATACACTGCGTATATAATAAAACATGTATAATATTTGGGCTAAAAAATAGATAATAGCATCACTATTATCTAAAAATATCATCCTTAAGAAAAAAAAGAAAAAGATGATAAAAACCGGGACCCTCCGAACATATTATGAGGGTCCCGACTTTCTACATAAGAGAATGAAATAATGAAAATGATATATGCTTCGCTATTTATCCATATCAGATATATACGATAGAGTTAACCAACAAATGCAAATCGTGGAGATAAACACTTTGAGATAGAAACATTAGAAGTGTTAGTCGATGAAGCAAAACTACTTAAACCAGTCGGGCGTTACAAGGTATCCGTAATTACGGTTGTCGCATTCTATGCCGACATACTCGCGAGAGAAGTGCAAAGAAAATGCCACACCATGCTCTATCGTTACGGTGCCATACTCGTAAAACTTCTCCGAAATACCAGTCGACGACCAGTAAGCACCCGAATATTCAGGCGTATTGAACAGAAGTTTGCCGACATCGTAATAGCCCGCTGCGGGTAAGAAGAAATAACGGGCAGAATCGCTGGGCTGTCCCTGCTCGGGTGTAACCTTCCAAATGCTATTTCCCTCTATCCAAACTGTATTCGGATCGCGAGGCGAGAAGTCTTCGCCTGGCTTTGCCCTCCACTTTATCTGGTTGCGATAATCCATGTTGTAACCCGAAGCGGTGATGTATCCTTCCGCGTTAAAGCCCCGGATATACTGCTTCTTCATAAACCACATACCGCCCTTATAGAGATGATCAAACTGCGACCACAACCGATCGCCGTCCCAATGGGGTCGACCCTTCCAAACATACCATGACAGCTCGTTGATGTTTGGTGTACCGAGTGCCGACCGATAGGCTTCATTCGTGTTATAGTCGAGGTTGTAGAAACGTTCGTCGGAAGCAAGTTTCGCACAATTGGGGTTTGCCATCTCGTTCAGATACGGCTGTACACCTTCATATCCCTTCCAGTAATGGCAACCAGCTTTGGCATCCCACATATAATATCTGTCCGACGGATAATCGGTTACCGATAGGTCGGCATGCAACGTATCGACCAATCCTGCAGAATAATCCTCTGTATCCAACGTCTTTGTAACAGCTCCGCCCACCCGGGTTACGGGGTCATAAATCCAATACCTTACGGTAAGGCTGTGCCTGCCTGGTGCCATGACGATATAATAACTGTTGTCGGCAATGCTCGGTGTGGTATTTGTGAGCCTTACGCCATTGCCTGTTCCCACTTTCATCGTAATGGTTTGCGAGGCATTTACCGGCGAGCTTAACACACCGTTGTCGTCGAAGTTGTAAGTACCAGCAATGTATGTGTTCTTCGATAGTACTTCTATTTTCTGCAAATAAACGTTCTGTCCGAGCGCATGATTACGCATAAACGGCAACAGACAGAGATAAACCGACTTATGATCAAGATTGAAATCGAAGTGCCCGTTGGTTTGCTTCGAAATTGCAACGCCGCAATCGCCGTCTGTACCGAGATGAACAGACGAATTGGGGCGTTCCTGATTTTGCACGGTGGCAATGGTAACCTTATCATGTACGGTACTGTTGGTGCCCGTATAATACACCTTATACATATTCTTGGCATAAGTACCGGGCAGGTAAAACGTAGCCGACCCTACCCTGTTGCTCAAGCTAAGCACCTTGCTTCGCTGCACGGTACCATTGTCGTCGATGGCATAAACGGCATCGCCATCTTCCCAAAAGAATTTGAAACCATCACCCGAAGTATATCCCATCGAGGTGCGAGTAGCAGGTGCAACAGATGTTCCCGTGCCAAACGCGGTTAATCCTTGTGTATCCGTTACACGTTCTTGCCCCGTGCTTTCAGAGGCATAATCATTGCCCGAGCATCCTGCCAATGTTAATATAGCCATGGTTGCAACCGAGAATAAAGTCTTTTTTGTAGCCATTGTCATTTATTTTATTTAGGAAAAAGAGCATTTGATGGAAACTTTTTCCACCAAATGCTCTCATTTAATGTTTAGGACTTTTTACTGTGCCTTAAAGATAGGATATACATTGTCGCGATTGTCTACCGACATACCAACTTCTGTGTCAGAGAAGTGGAAAGATATAGCTTTGGAGACGCCGCCACCATAATATGAAGTCGCCGACCAGTAAACACCATAATACCCCCCATCTCCTGTAACTAACGTTCCATTTGCATAACCGGTATATCCCATTGCCGGAAGGAAGAAGTAATCACCAAAGTTAGAAGGCTTCGTTTTATGAGATGCATCCAAAGTAACTTTCCAATTGGCGTTCACGTTTCTCCAATCAGTCCACGTTGTATTCAATCGGTAATCTTCCGTATTACCATTTGCTAATTTATAATACTCATCACTGAAATCAGAATGATTAGCACACTTCAAGAGCCATAAACCGCCTTGGTAAAGATGCCCTGTCCTTACCCATAAGGTAGTTCCATCCCAATGCGGATCGCCATGCCATACATAGTAAGCCATCTGGTTGGCATTAGGATATTTACAGCTCCTGTATACCTGATCGGAAGCAGAGGCACCTTGGGCAGTAGTATTTTTATAGTTCGTTTTGGGATCGGTAACTTTCTTAGATTCACCATTTACCACCGGAACATCACTTTCATCATTCCAATAATACTTCTCAGCGTCCCATGTTGTGTATTTCGCCGCATAAAGATTCATGTCAAGGTCGTGCGTCTTAATCGGATTATTCTCACCTGCCTTAAAGGTAAGCTTAGGATAGGTCTTTGAAGACACCGTACCCGTAACCTTTGTTTTAGAATCGTATAGTGTGTATTCCACCTTTACATTATGATATTCTCCCGGCGCAACCACCATAATGGCTGCATTTGTATTGTAGTCATAGCTCGTAGGGATGTTAAAAGTACCGTCAAGTGTAAGTGTAATACTCTTCGAGCCATTTTCTTTCGGTGTAGCAGCAAGCCCATTATCACCAAAATCGTATGTACCAGCAATGTTCTCATCGGCAGTAAGTTTTATCTGCGTTACCGTAACGGTATTGGCGAGTTGTGTCTTGCTATAGAAAGGCATAAAGGTAATGTAGGCGGCTTTATGCTTCAAGGTAAAGCTATAATATAAGCGATTGCCTGCATTTTGCTTCTTAGCTGTATCCACTCCACAATCTCCATCGACACCTATATGCGAACCATCCTTGGGCTCCTTCTGGGTCTGCGAATCCTTAATAGTTACCTCATCGCCTTTCGCATTGCCATTACCCGTATAACGTACCGGATAGCTTTCGTCGTTATAGGCTTCATTAAACGAAAATACGGCGGAAGTAGCCTCACCGGGTGAAGGAATGTTAGAGCTTGTGCTATGCTTCAATCCGATACCTGGCGCCTTTACCCAAAGCCAATCGTTCGTCGTCCAATAAAAGTCGATGGCACTACCAGTGTACAACCCCTTAGTACGCGTCTCCATGACATCCTTATCCATATTCATGGCAAACTCGGTAACGCCTTTTTGCTCATTTTGCTTCTTATTCTCTTGTACCACATCCTCGTTGGTACAACTCGCCATTGCAAACAATGCCATAGTCGATGAGACAAACAAGTATTTATGTATAATCTTCATTTTTTCTTTTATATCAATATTATTAGAAACCTTTATAAATTAAATCTCTCGATAAAGTAATTCTTTATCACTACCATCCGGGATCTACATCATTTGCCGATTCATGTCCGCCTTCTACTGGTCTGGGACTGGGAGGGGTATGACCTCCAGTCATGGATGTGGTGAGAAGCGAGCTTTGCACTTCTGCTTTTAGAATTTCAATCTCGGGACTAACGTAATTCTTTTTTCTCATAATTAATCAATATTTATCTTATTTCTTCTTTTATTATCCTTTCGGTTCTTAATTTTTAGTAGTTAAAATCATATACACGAAAAGGCAAATGGGCGGTAAAGACCTTCCATCGTATCCTGAAAAATCTTTACCACCCATACACCTAAACCATCTCGCACGCGTGTGCATGCAAGCACAGCAAAGTGTTTATAAAGTATATGATATATTAATGTGTGTGCGTGTGTTAGCATAATTTGCGAGTTTTGCAAATTATACATATTAAAAGATGTTTCCTGAAAAAAGGATATTTTGTTTATCTCACACATTGGTCTTATTCTTATTCCAGCTTTCAGCAGTTAAGTTCTAAAGTCGTGGCAAAAGTAGACACTTTTTTTGAAATAAACAAGAAAGAGTAAATAAAATAGTGATAAGACTCTAAATAAAAACACATTTTTAATTCCTTCCTTAATTCCGCAGCATAAATTCTTGTGAGAACTCCAAGTGTCTGAGAAACAAAGTTCTCAAAACACTTGGATATGTCAGAAA